>SWCD01023815.1_pt1 | contig 62184 bp, 61 predicted proteins | sample 4693011 | NCBI WGS metagenome assembly SWCD01 (sample SAMN10267278, study PRJNA491770) | bioreactor metagenome | isolation source: DHS bioreactor inoculated with marine | place: Japan: Omine Ridge, Nankai Trough
GGTAGTAAGGGCAATAAGCTATGGTTGAGTAACCACTGCCTGACCAGCCCTCCCCCCAAAAGCTGATGGCGCACTTCAAACATCGGCAGAGAAATGAGCAAAGACAAGATAAATATGGGCAGTGCCAGTAAAGGCCACAGGCGAAACCAGGTCAACATGCCACACTCCCCCAGCCTGGATTGTCGGTGAGCGATTCAGGTTCCCGAGTAGCAGCCAGGTCAACATCATCTGCTTTTGACTGAGCAGCCAGTTTTCGGATCTCATCAAGCTTGTGTGGATTGAGATAACGCTCCCAGAAACGCAGCCCCACCGTTAAATCGTCGGTATGCGCATATTCGGGTAATGCAATAGACTCCCAGTCACCAAAATCCGGTAAGGGAAAGTGCATTAACCAGAATGGATTACGCGCGATCAGGCCTTGCGTCACCTGTGTCGAAATATAGGCCTGACCGGTGGCCAGCTCTCTCAGATCACGCCCACAAACGCGTTCATGTTCACGCATGCTGACACTGTTACCTGAACGATTACTATCCTTTGATGCCGACACTTCAGCAATCTCATAACGATCTAGGATACGCTTGGCATAGTCGATGGTGGATTCCCCCTGCACCCGCAGGAAGATCTTCGTCGCAGCCAGGTCATCCATCTGCTCTAAAAAGATCGGGGAGACTTCCTTGATTTGCGCCACACTCTGAAAACTAAAGGCGGCTGGCATGGCCGCGCTACGTGCACGTGCCATAAAGGGAGAAAAGCCTTCATGCACGAATCGTCCCCAGTCATCAAAGAGTAAGGGATAATAATTGGCACTACTGCCACCGGCCAGCTGGCGCGCTCTTGCTTCTACCGCAAACATCTCAGAGATGGCAACCGCGACCGCGACCGAGTACTTGGTAAACGGCAGATGAAAATAGACCGACTCGTTGTTCTCTATCAAGGCATGGATATCAATATCCGGCTGATACTCATTCAAGCGATCGGTATGCTTACCCGAGACATAGATAAATAAACGATTAAGCAGGCCCGCGACATTTTTAATGCGCTCTTCTGTCGGTACATCAAACCAGGCTTTGGCCAGCGATAATTGTTCGGCTGTCACATTGTTCGATTCTCGCGCACGACGAATGAGCTCAAAACCGGCATCTTCAACGGTTAATACCACGTAGAGATCACGCAGGTTCGCGCGCTGATCCAGGCCGAGCAATACCGGGATCACCCGATTTAATGCGGTGTATTGTTCATCCGAATAATACGAGGTCGATGTACTGTTACCGATCAACACCGCACTTAGACGATCGACCACGGCAGCGGCCTCCCCTGCCATCAGGTTAATGCTGGCCGAGTGTTCAAGCTCCGTTGAAAAGAGATAGTCCGGCTGGCCCACACAGCCGATGTATTTACGAATAATATCCAGATCACCTTTGCCATCAAAAAACGCCATGCCTTTACCCAGCGATTTCCTAACGTATTGAACATACCCCAGACTGAACGACTCACTCTTACCCGCGCCAGGTTGACCAAAACACAAAATACCCTGCATCATGGTTTTAATCGACAGGCTGCACTGCTCTTTTACTGGCCGGTCAGGATTGGTGATCTCATGGCTCTCACCGAGCACCCAGTCATTATCACTCGATGATTGTATCGACTGCGTTGCTGACAGCGCAATCAGGCCAATGCCGCCCAGCGAGGCTACTAATAAAAAGACAAAGAGCCATGACCAGGCCATCATCAAAACAAAGGCATCGATCGCAACCACACAAAAAAGAAGGATGAGGATGATTCTCAAAACAGATCCCACAATGGTTTGATCGTGATGATCTCTATCTCTGGCAAGCGGCGCTCGCCGTCCCGTCGGTTTTTATTGGCCTTCTCAATCCATTGTTGGTGACGCGCTGCCTGCGTATCACTGGTGGTCGCAATCACAAAGTTATTGGCCAGGTCACACCAGCGCTGGCCATTATGGACAGGATAGTGATTGGTATCGGGGGTGTGCCGGCGTGTCCAGCTACGAGCGATCCTGCTTGATGCCATCAGGGTGTCATCAAGCAGGACAAGATGCGCGCGACCACTTTGATCGGTTGCGGCATGCTCACCCTGTGCCGGGCGAAGGCCGTGGGCTAGAAGCTGCTTTTTTTCTGTCCATTGAAAGCCCGGATATATCTTTGACAGGGCGAGTGCTACTTCATTACGGTGGCAGGCATGCTGCTGCACAGCAGCACTGGGATTACGTTTCCCGGAGGACAATACTTTGCCCATCATCCGCGCCCCTTTATAACTCAGGCGTAATACACTCGGGCGAAACCCCGCTTCCAGTACAACCATACGTTGTGCCTGCAATTGCTTTGTCGCTTTCGAAATCGCCGGCATCTGTACATCACAGAGAGTGGCTAGCTGTGCCGGGGTAGCGAAATCATTCATGGATAACTGCTGGATGATTTTGTCACGCGTATGCATGCAACATTGACCCTTTCAGATATAAACGGGTAGCTACTTGAGCTGTTATTTTTAGTATCATAACGACTCAAGAATTTCGTTGGTACGTGACGTTAGAATTGCCTGGAGTTGTTTTTTACTCACCGCCCCGGATAAATCGACATCAATATCTGCCAGGCCTTTTTGCTTGGAGAGGGTTTGCAGTATGCGTGCAAAATCCAGTGCTATATCGATCGATACCGGTAAGGTTGCTTGTCGTTTTGTTGCTTTAGGTGGTATTGGGCCAGAGGGTTCATCCTTGATTTGTTGCGCGACCATCGCTTTATTATTAAACCAGGCCGTCGCTGAAACAGCGCCACTTTCGATTGCCTGTTTAATATCATCGGGTGCATTAAGCAGGTTGATGTATTTAGAAACAAATCCTTTCGACTTACCTATCCTTGAGGCTATCTGCTCGATCGTGAGCCCCGTCTCTTTTTTGAGATCAGCCAGTTCTGCCGCCAGTTCCAGGGGTAAGTAATCATCACGCTGGGTGTTTTCTGAGATCTGTACGAACCGGGTATCGGTCTCAGATTCTTCTACTCTGCGGATGGTTGCTCGAATCGTATCCTGCTTTAATACCTGTGATATAGCACGATAACGTCGTTCACCGGCAACGAGGCGATAACGCTGCGCATCGATCTGTTTAACAACGATAGGCTGTAACTGCCCAACTGATTTTATATCTGCAGCTAATTCTTCTAGTTCCTTAAACGTCGTTCTTCCTTGCGCTTTAACTTCGATCTGATTTACCAGTAATAAGACAGCATCAGGATCACACTGATCTTGCATGCTCATATCATTACTCTGATCTGGTGAACTGTTTCTTTCATCAGTAGACGTCCTGCTTGCCTCTGCTCGCTTCCTAGCGATCTCTTCCTTTAAGTCCATGCACCTATCCTTAATTAATGTTTTGTATATTTGTTAATGCAATGATTATTTGTTGCGCGCAAACAGCCACATAAACAGTGTGGTGTTTTTACACAGACACAGTAAATAAAACACGGCGACGTGTTATATCTTTATAGAGCTTTGTTGAAGTGTTTTTTCTTCACCACAGGATGGGTGAGATATAGACGTTGTTCCTTTCATCATTACTGCTTCCATATTTTTGATCATTTACATTTGCGCGTAAATTACATGAGCAGTGTGACGATTACAATGACCGTTTATCAGATAAGACTGTATCTACAGTGTTTGTAATCTAAACAACAAATAATGTTTCCGTCGGAAACTTATACGATAAGTAATTTCAAGTTATCATTCTTCTGTATACGGCTCGTGGCTTTTTCTGGTTGTGCCCATGTTTGTTTTAAACCGCGCCTCTCCCAGGAAAGTGTTTTATTGCGTATCTGCTGCTTCGAGTAATTACCCGCATCCGCTTCAAATAACACCAACTCACCGGTTGCCTGATCGGTATATACCGCATCGGGTAAATATTCGCCAATGAGTGACTCATCACTTTTACTTAATTTATGCGACAGGCGAAAATCATCCGGGCGACCTAAACGAAAATATGCTTCTGAAGTTATCAGCTCGTGATAATCACTTTTTGAATTACCCGTATTCGGTAAGCGACCACCCCAGGCAACCGCCATCTCATGGCTGGAAAACTCATAGGCTTTATATTGTCCCTGCCCTGTTACAAAGATCTTCCTACTGATAATAATACCGGCATCAACCAAACGCTGGAGTGATCGGCTACCTTGTGTTTTTAAATGAGCATAATGATTGTCAGCAGCCTGAGTCGCTGAGATGATCTGTACCTTTGCGAGATCGCTTAGGAATTCGCGATCTGCTTTTGTCAGTCTTAATTTAGTATTTTCTTTTCCAGCAATTTTTGCCAGGCGCGCGGTGCGCGGATTATATGCACGACGAGTCATTGCCCTTCCCTACCCCAAATTTATCCACATGGGTCAACAGCCTGAAATTTTGCTTTGCCTTCGCATTTTTAAGGATGCTACGGCAGTCAAAATCTGCGCTTCGCTTCGGGCTGGTGACTATGTGGATAATGACACACAAAGACACGAACGATAAATGTTTTATTCAAAACATTTGTCATCGCCACTCTGTGGCTATATAAATATCCGCTTTGCGGATACCTCCGAGTTCAAAGAACGAGCCAGCAGCACGACAGAGCTGCGTCCGGAGCTTTAGCGTAGCGAGGGCTGAGCCTCGCGCTTAACGGAGCCTGCGGAGTTAAGCCGAATGGCGAGGCGACATAACAAGGCACGCTAGTGCGTGATGAGTGCGCAGGCACGAAATCACCTTGGACATGTCCCGAGCTACGCGAACATGGGCAGGCACAGCCTGCGGTGTAACCCCTGAATAGTAATACGATTTTTACTACAAATTTGGAAACTAACCTGGAAACAACAAAACATTTACCAATGAAATAACGCTTCTTCGCCTTGCAAACTTATTCTGTTGTTTGTTGTGACTTCATCATCTCCAATAGGTCTTCTGTCTCTGCGACTTTTCTTTTTAAATCTTCAAGAATTTGTACAACAACTTCAATGCTTTCAGGATCGATATAGGCTTTGCCTGGGTTTTCTGTGAGGGGTATTACTTTGTTTGGCTGTGTCATTACTACTTCCTGTAAGTTAAAAAGCACCTCAGAGGGAGTCGCCCTGAGATGCTATAGCCTGACATTCCTGGTCGGTCGTCACCGGACTATCCATGTCGGCATATAGTGAATAATACAGGCAGATCTAATCTATTTAAACGTGTGTAAATTGGAAACTGGTGTAGGAATATTCCTACAATGAAATTATGTAATAATATTTAATCTGGCATCTTACTACAGCGATAGTTGTGTTAAAGATACTATAAGCAGACATCCATAATTTATGGTTTTTACTTCCGAGCACAATCATAAGGCGACCTTAAGCGTTTTTTCTGACTAAAAAAATCTGTCAAAAAGCAGACATTCAACGCCATACTAAGTGGCATGATATTTACGTCCACTTTAGTTAATCGTTAGGCTTTGTAGTGGCTTTTAGTTCTTCAATCTCAAGCCGTAGTTGTTCGATTAATGTGATATTACTGCTAACTCGATTATCGATATTATGATATCTTTTTACTTGTTCAGTGCAGTCAATTGAATCGTCTTGCTTTTTCTCAAAAAAGCAACTCGTGCGCTCTTTGCAAGCGTTCTTTCTCGATTGAATTAACGCTTGCCATGTCATGTTGTAACCATCTAACTCTTGAGATAACTCTTTAGTGGTTGTTACACCTCCTCTTAAGAACATTTCTTTTAGTTCACTTCTTACAAATTTAAGAATTTCCTCGGTATCTTCTTTTGTGACTTCAAAATCGTCATCGTTACAAGTGAGGTCTTGATGATTTCTTTTTGCCTCAAAATATTCTTCATTTCCTCTATCAACGTGTGCTATTGATTCATCCCCTGTCTTACTCATGTGCTCACAGCCACTGATAAGAAAAAATACTATAAAAAAATGAGCATATTTCATCAAGCTCTCTTGTAATTTATATTTTTGTTTAGCGTAACAGTTAAATATAAAGCGCCGCAAAACTCTGGGATTTAGGTAGATATGCAGCTCTGTATAACTCCGCTATAATTTGTTTAATTTAATGAATATATTAATACGTCATGGAGGAATTGACATATTACTAAGCCAATCAAAACACATATTTAATTGATAACTAAACCATCTAAGGATGACAGCCACTGAGTTAAACTTAATGCGACAAACTCAGATGCCTCATTTAGCGCCCTAACACCTCCATTTACATCGAGAGTCTTTGAGGTAACTTTATATGCAAATTCTTTCGTTGCTATAACTTCACCACTTTTTGGCGCTATCAAATAAAATTCAATCCCCATTCTACCTTCTGAGCTACCATCTGAATTAATATGATGATAAAACTCCAATAACGTACTTTCTAGAAAAAGGTCAGCTTTGCCTTTAGAATAAGAAGGCAATACAGACTTAAAGACCATATTTTTATTTATGCAAGAGATAAATAAGCTAGTGAGCATTTTGTTAGGTGTATCACTCCATTTGCTGTATGCATATGGATTTCGTACAAACTTTTTTTGATAGAGAATATGTCGACTCATTATATCGGCTGTACTTTTTGGTTTTGATACCTTTAGCACCTTTGCAAATTTGGCAATTTTCACTGAAGACTTTTCTACATTACATGAAATATTAAGCGCATATGAATCAATTGCAGGAACAGAATTTGTAGCACACCCTGCAATTATTGCGAATATAAAAAACACCATTAAATATTTAAGCCTACTCATCATCTACTCCTTCCCCCGGTCCTAGCTTTGGCGTTGTCTGTTTAAGAAAGAGATCACGTGGATTTCTTTGCAAAGATAAAACCATCTCCTCCAGTTCAGCTACCAAAGATTTTAATTCATCCAATAATTCATTTGTCTGTTCAAATGTAGGTGAGCTCATCTCCTTGATATTATAATCACCGCGCTGAATACTCTTTTCAATATCACTTGCTACATGTTTCACTTCATCAGCAGCATCAGCCACTTTATTTAATGACAATATTACCTTGTCCTCAATAACGACACCTTTTTCTAGTAGTATGTCCACCTCATCTTTATAGTTTTTTATGTATAAAGAGATTTCTTTTATATTATCAATTGATTCACGAATACTTGCTAAATTCTCATCACTTAACAAAGCATCTACCTTACCGAGCGCAAGTGATAACTTTTGAGCGATAACAGGTAATGATTCATTTAACCGGGTATATATTGATGGTACGGACTTAATAATTGGAAACTCACCGTTTTGAGATTTTAAAAGGGGTGATGTCTTACTTCCACCTTCTATTTCGATGAAGGCAAGACCAGTAAGACCGTAGAATTTTAGAATAACAGCCATATCTTCTTTAATGGGCGTTTCTTTCTTAACTCTGAGTAACAGTTCTACTTCTCACTGTTTTCCGGGTTTATTCTTATATTCTTCACAGTGCCCACATCAACACCGCGATATTTTACCGAAGCATCGAGACTCAAACCCGAGACAGATTCTTTCATATATGTCATATAGTATTTATATTCTTCCTGGGTACCGTATTTTTCCAACCAAAATGCAAACCCTGAAATTCCTATGCTAAATAGGACGACAAATACGCCAACAATGAAATAGTTTATTCTGCTCTCCATCTTATATCCCGCTTCTTATTGAGCCTCTGGCCCCTTTAAAAAACCCCTCAACAACTGGATGGTTTGATTTCATAACTTCATCAAGTGTACCTTGCGCAACAATTTTGTGATCGCCTAAAACACAAAAGCGATCAACGATGCTCCAAATGGAATCAAGATCATGTGTAACCATGACCACAGTGAAGCCTAAAACGTCTCTCAGGCCAAGTATTAATCTATCAAACTCCTCAGCGCCTACAGGATCTAGTCCTGATGTAGGCTCATCTAAAAAAAGAATCTTCGGGTCCATTGCCAGCGCCCTTGCCAAGGATGCCCGTTTCACCATGCCGCCACTCAATTCTGCCGGGTAGAGTTCAGCTGCGTACTTAGGTAGACCCACCATATTTATTTTGGCTCTAACTAGTGTATCGATTATGTCTTCAGTCAGGTCAGTGTGTTCCTTAAGCGTGATGCCAATATTTTCAGCCACATTTAACGATGAAAAAAGAGCGCCTGACTGAAAAAGAACCCCCCACTTTTTTTTCAACGCTTCTGCTTCCATTAAACTTATATTTAATACATCCTTGCCAAGCACTTGAATACTTCCGCTCTGCGGACGAAGAAGCATAATCATCTCTTTAAGTAGAGATGATTTACCTGACCCGCTACCTCCTAGTAAACCATAGATCTCACCCTCGTTTATAGCAAGGCTTACATGATCGTGTACCAGGTTTTCACCAAACCTTGTTACGATATCTTTCATATTGATAACAATCTTTTTCAAATACCTAGCTCCGTTAAAAAAACTGAGAATATGGCATCACATGCGATAACCAGAAATATTGCGTTGACCACGCTGATCGTAGTGTATCGACCAATACTCTCTGTACTGTAAGAGACCTGAATCCCCCGGAAGCACCCGACAGCTGCAATTAAAAACGCAAAAAACGGCGCCTTGATAATACCAACCCATAGATGTTTGACATCCAACACGTTCTGCAAGCGATTAATAAACTCGGCATAAGAGAGATTTAGCTTTATTTCTGCAATAAACATACCGCCAAATATGCCAACGATATCTGCAAAAAATATCATCAATGGCATCGCTATCATTAAGGCGATCATCCTGGGCAATACCAGAAATCTAAAAGGATCAAAACTCATAGTTTTCATTGCATCGATCTCTTCGGTTATTTTCATAACACCGATTTGCGCCGTGTAGGATGATCCGCTTCTTCCTGCCACCACAATTGCTGTTATCAAAGGGGCGAGCTCTCTTGTTACAGAGATCGCTATCATATCGACTATAAAGATGTTTGCGCCAAATTTTTCCAGTTGAACAGCGCTCTGGTAAGCCACCACGACACCGATTAAAAATGAAGTTAATGCCACAATAGGCAGCGCCCTGACACCGGCATCGTCAATGTTTTTTATAATTGCTTTGAATCTGATCGAGGATGGGTGCAGGATGTAAAAACCAAGCGATACAATACTCTCACCTAAAAACGCTATGAATTGAACGATGTCGCGAAGCACCGACACAGTATTTTTTCCGACCGTTTCAAACAGGCTGAAAATAAAAGATCTTTTATTTATTGATGTGTCTGTGCTTTCCACTTCGTCATGAAACATCTCCAGCATTTTTTCATGTGCACTATCAGCACCAACTATGTTTACCTTATCCATTTTATCTTTGAATGTTTTTACATAGTGTAAAAACAGAATAATGCCACTACTATCAAATTCCTCAACTGCTGAAATATCCAAGTCAACGTTACTTTTTTGATTCATGGTTTGATAAAAGCTTTTTAGAACTGATGTAATATCTGCAATATTATTAAGCGTCCATTCACCATTACATCTAAGTAAATAAGTGTTATCTTTTTTCTCTATTATGACCAATGCTTTGTTAGCGTAATTTCCCATACTGGTTACCGCAACAATATATATTTTGGAAGGTAAAAGCACATAATCAACTATCGCGCTGCTATCAGGCTCTTGCGAAATAGTGCAAGTGCAACTAGGAAAAATACCATTCCGATAACAATATTTGCCAATAATGCTGGCCACACGACATCAAACCCAGCGCCTCGATAGAGGATGGCTTGAGCGATGCTAACGAAGTGACTGGTTGGTGCAAACTGCATCACCACCTGTACGAATTGCGGCATGCTCTCGTACGGCGTGGTGCCGCCGGATAACATCTGCAGAGGGATAATGAACAGGATCATCAGCAGACCCAATTGTGGCATAGTACGTGCAATCGTGCCGAGCAGGATGCCTAATGAAGTGGTTGAGAACAAAAAGATTGCCGTACCTAGCAGAAACAGTGGGATCGATCCTGCAATAGGCATCTGCAGAACACCTGCGATCATAAATTGTAGCGACATTGCAGCGGCAACCAGAACCACCAGCCCCATGGCCCAAACCTTGGACAACATAATATCAAGGGGGGTAATAGGCATTACTAACAAATGTTCGAGTGTGCCATGCTCACGTTCACGGATCAGTGCTGCACCGGTCAAAATAATGGACAGCAAGGTGATAATGCTGATCAACTCCATAACACCGCCAAACCAGTCACTGTTCAGCGACGGGTTAAAACGCATACGCATGATAAGGTCGATGGGCATCGCATTATCGGCACGATAACCTTGCATGAATGCTGCAACCTCCGCCAGTGTAATATTCTGGATATAACCAGCACCGATAAAGGCCTGGGATATCTGTGTCGCGTCTACATTGAGCTGCATCTCAGGATGCTCACCTGCCAGCACATCGCGTTGAAAACCCGGTGGTATATCAAGGACAAAAGTATAGAGTCCCGCATCCATTACAGGATCTATCTCAGTAATGTCGATAACGTCCGGTGTTTTAAAATAAGGCCCATAAAATGCGCTTCTGATACGCTGAGACAACTGCGAACGATCCTGATCTACGACTGCGATGGGTGCATTATGCAGTTCCATCGAAACACCTTTCGCTGCCAGATAGATCATAAAACTAAAGGCAAAGATAATGAATACAAACATCACCGGGTCACGATAGAGACTGCGCAATTCTTTTATTCCCAGATGAAAAATATTTGTTAGCCGTCGCATGCTTATACTTCCTGCTTTTTCAATAACAGAACACATAGCAGTGTAATTACCAGAATGGCAGCCACCAATGGTAAATAGAAACTGGACAGTTCAGCAAAATCCAGTGCCTTGGTAAAACTGCCACGACTGATTAGTAAAAAATAGGTGGTCGGGTAAACGTTACCTATTACTGCGCCACCACCTTGCAGGGATGAAACCGGACTGGTTAGCCCTGAAAAACCAATAGCGGGCAACATGGTCGCGATCATGGTGCCAAACATTGCTGCAATCTGGGTACGCGTGAATGAGGACATGAGCAAACCCAGACCCGTTGTGACGATTACATAAAGTAACGCGCCTAATGTCAGGGCAAACAGACTACCCTTGAGCGGCACACCAAAGACAGTCACTGCCAGAAATACCAGGCTAAAAAAATTGATCATGCTAATGCCAATATAAGGCAGCTGTTTACCTAACAAAAACTCAAGTCGGGTCACCGGCGTCGCATAAAGGTTGGTAATTGAGCCCAGTTCTTTTTCACGCACCACACCAAGTGCTGTCAGCATGGCGGGGATCATTACTAGCAGCAACGGAATCACGGCCGGCACCATAGCGTAAATACTCTTGAAATCCTGATTGTAACGATAACGAATCTGCAGGCTGGTAGCACCACTTTGAGGCTTCATGCCCACGTTACGAAGTGTTAAATCAACAATATAATCATAGTGCATGCCTTGCACATAACCACTAATTGTTTCAGCACGGAACGGCATGGCCCCGTCAATCCACGCACTGAGCGACGGGGTTCGTCCACGTCGTAAATCTTTACCGTAATCGGGCGGGATTTCGAGTACCAGGCTAAGTTCGCCACTGCGCATGCGCAGATCCATATCAAAATCACTGTTTATCGATGGCTGTTCGATAAAATAACGCGAACCGGAGATATTCTGAATATAATCACGACTTTCAGGGCTTTGATCCTGGTCGAACACAGCAAAAGTGATATCCTCAACATCCATGCTAATGCCGAAGCCAAGCACAAACATCAAAATGACCGTGCCAAAAAATGCAAAGATCATGCGAATCGGATCACGCAGGATCTCCATGGTCTCACGGCGGGCGTAGGCAAAAAGTCGAGGCAGACTGAATGAACTCCTCGCTGAGGCTTGTGGCGTGGTTCCCGGTTCGTTGGCTGGATGCGGTAGCGTCGTCTTTTCGGCCGCTGATGACCCGGTCACTGACAACAGGTAGGCGATAAAACTCTGCTCCAGCGTTTCCGCCTGATGAGACGCAATCAAGGCTATCGGGGTATCCGTGGCCAGCACCTCTCCTGCATGCATCAAAGAGACGCGGTCACAGCGTTCTGCCTCATTCATAAAATGGGTAGAAACAAAAATAGTCACTCTATCCTGACGGGAGAGTTTGATCAGCAGCCGCCAGAATGCATCCCGAGCTATTGGATCAACACCAGAGGTGGGTTCATCCAGAATAAGCATTTCCGGATGATGGATAACCGCCACCGCCAGTGACAAACGCTGGCGGATACCGAGTGGCATACGGGTAGCCAATTCGTGTTCATAGTCAGCAAGATCAAAATCAGTGATCATTTCGGCCACCCTGGGCTGAAGCTGCTCAGCAGGCAGATGAAACAGGCGTGCGTGTAGTTCTAGATTTTGTCGCACGGTTAGCTCGCCATAAAGGGAGAAACCCTGCGACATAAACCCTATGCGTTTGCGAGTAGCCATATCATGCGTATCCACATGTTCTCCGAACACGACCGCTTCGCCTGCACTCGCGGGTAGCAAGCCTGTAAGCATCTTCATGGTGGTGGTTTTGCCGCAACCATTGGAACCGACAAAACCAAAGATTTCACCGTGTTTGATCTCAAAGCTGACATTGTTCACTGCGGTGAAATCGCCAAACCTGCGCGTTAAACCAACCGCCTGTATGGCAGGTGGACCGTCATCCTGCTCTATATAGGTTGGCACGATCAGCGTTTTATGTCCCTGTCTTTTATGCTCCGGCAGTAGCTGGATAAAAGCCGCATCGAGATTATCCATCCCGGTCTGTGTCATCAATTCCTGCGGGCTGCCGTTAGCTAGAATCTTGCCTTCATCCAGAGCGGCTAGCCAGTCAAAACCCGCCGCTTCATCCATATAGGCGGTAGAAACCAGCACACTCATACCTTTACAGCGACTGCGTATACGCTCGATCAGCTCCCAAAACTGACGCCGTGACAGCGGATCAACACCAGTGGTAGGCTCATCCAGAATCAGCAGATCGGGAGAGTGGATTAATGCGCAACACAGACCCAGCTTCTGTTTCATACCGCCGGAAAGATTCGCTACCGGCCGATCACGGAACGCGGTCAAATCAGTGTGCTTCAGTAATTCCTCAATACGCCAATCTCGTTCTTCTTGGTCTTGCCCAAACAGCCGGCCAAAAAAATCGATATTTTCGACCACCGATAGTGTCATGTAGAGATTCTTGCCAAGACCCTGAGGCATATAGGCGATGCGGGGACATACGCGGCTGCGATGATGAGCATCAGCCATATCATTACCGAGTACCATTATTCGTCCCTGCTGAATTTTGCGCACGCCAGCGACCAGTGCTAACAGGCTGGATTTTCCCACCCCGTCCGGACCGATCAAACCAGCCATGCAACCGGCAGGAATGCTCAGGTCAATATCGTCGAGCGCGAGGGTTTTACGGTAGCGATGGACAACACCTGTCAGTTGGGCGAAGGTTTGCTTGTCCACTACTCTACCGCCACTTCTCGGTTGAACACTGGACTGACTAGCGGTGGCAGTGTATCAGGCCAGGGCTTGTCGGGATCAAGCTGCACATAGGCCATACCAGGCACGCCCGTCTTGACTCGTTCGGCATAACGTTTGAGTATTTCCACATTGACTTTAACTTTAATCCGGAACATCAGCTTTTCACGCTCTGTGCGCGTCTCAACAGCCCGAGGCGTAAACTGTGAACGGGGTGCGATAAACGAAACCTTTGCTGGAATGGCAACATCTGAAAAAGCATCAAGCACGATCCGGGCATCCGCCCCGATACTGACCCGTGTCGCCTGCTCGGTGGGCAGGAACAAGGTCATATAGACATCACTCAGATCAAGAATCGTCAATACCTTGCCTCCCATACCGAGAATCTCGCCCGGTTCAGCAAGACGGTACAATACGCGACCATCACGCGGTGAGACCAGCAGACTGTCTTCCAGCTTGATCCTGATCTTGCCGACCTGCGCCTGTGCTACTTCGATAGCGGTCACCGCTTCAGCGACCTGTGCCTTTGCTGCCTGTAAGCCAGCTTCACTGGAGTGCTGGTGGGCCAGCCGCTGATCGATCAATTCTTTTGAAACATGGCCCTGTTTTATCAGTTTCTGCGAGCGATTTAATTCCTGTTGTGCCAAGGTCAGTTCACTTTTACGCTGAGCCACGATGGCATTGGCATATAATTTACTCTTCTCAGTACGGTGTAAATTAGCTTGTGCTACACGCAGATCCGCCTCAAGCTCACTGCTGTCCATCTTTGCCAATACTTGCCCTGCTTTTACCCATTCACCTTCTTGCACAACGATTTCTGCAATTTCACCGCCATACTTCGTCGCAATATCGACAGCGGTCGCTTCGATGCGACTGTTGCCTGTCGCAAATCCATCAGGTAACTCTCCTTTTTGAGGTACCTTCCAAAGGTATAGTGCGACTGCTATGACAAGACTCAATAATAGTCCGCCAATAATCACGTTTTTTGTATCAATGCTTTTCATTCATTTTCCTCAACCATTTAATACGATGAAATCAACCAAACTGATAGGCTGATACCGTAGCACCCATTACACGATCAGTGTATGTTTTAACCCCACGATCTGCACCTGCTGCACCGGCAACAACCATTAATGGCAAAAGATGTTCTTCACGCGGGTGTGCATCTCGCGCTGCTGGTGCCTTCGACCACTGACACAGTTGCTTTTCTCTTTCTGCGGAAGTTAGCAGACATGTTTCCGTTAACCACGCATCAAATCGGTCTGATTCCAGATTCTTTTTATCCCGCCTCATCAGCTTGTTCATATTGTGGTAGCTCATGCCGCTGCCTATGATCAAGACACCCTCACTGCGCAGGGGCTCAAGAGCACGCCCCATCAATATGTGAGCAGCCGGATCAAGCGAAACATTTAAAGAAATCTGCACGATGGGGATATGCGCATCTGGGTAGATTATTAATAGAGGAATAAATACGCCATGGTCATTACCACGTTTAGAATCCATGGTGCTGTTTATGCCAGTTGCTGAAAACAGCGCTTGAATTTTTTCCGCAAGCGATGGCAATCCCGGTGCAGGATATTTCAGCTGATAGGTGTGTTCAGGGAACCCATAATAATCATATATAAGTGGCGGCTGTGAATTATTGATTATAGCGACAGGTTGCGCTTCCCAATGCGCAGAGATTACGATGATGGCTTCAGGTTCGGGTTTGATGACATCGCCAAGTTGCATTAACCAATGCTTCATCTTTTCCCAGGTATCAGCCGGTCCCATGGTCCAGTCCATAAAAAAACAGGGGCCACCGCCATGCGGAATATAAACCGTTGGCAAACGATGAGCCTGTAATCTGGTTGGCATGTATTTTATCCTGAACCCATTTTGACTAACATTATCAATAACCTTTTATAATGAATTTTATTATAAAAATCACAACCTCTTAGCAATACATCTCACCACTGAGGGATCAGCCACTCTGTCTCCTGTTGAAAATAATTCTTCAGATCATCTTTATAGTTATAAGACAACCTCCTGGTCGTTTCAATTGTAGCCGGGCTTAACTCGGCCAACTCTTTGGCTCTCTGGATACAACGACCTTCAAAATTCTCATTCGGAAAAATCTGGGTTACAAGTCCCAGGTCAAGTGCCGTTTTTGCATCGATGACATCTGTAGCCAGGAGGATCTCATTGGCTTTTCCTTGCCCGACGAATCGTGGAAGGAAAAAAGCCAGGCCTCCGGTCGGGTGGATACCAAATTTTTTATGGGCCAGCGAAAAACAAAAATCATCAGATACCAGCCGGATGTCGGCGGAAAGTGACTCACCGAAAATCGGCGTTACTACCGTTCCTTGAAGCCCATCAATAATCAGTTTTTTCGAGGCAAGTCGTTTTGTGATGGTGTAATAATGAAAACAGAGTTGTCGTGCATGTTCGTTACTCTCTCGAAATTTCCACGAAGTTTCCAGTTCAACGGGTTTATTTTCCCCGCATAACGTATTGATATATTTTTCATACGGTTCTTCGCCTAAACAACCATGCTCATTGAGACTGAGTACTACTTTTACGTCAGTATCGTTGTCAACAGCATCCAATAAGGCGATATAACGATCCCGTGCATCCAGATCAGAGAAGATATTGAAGATGCTTTCCCCGTAGCGTATTACTAAAACACCATCTTCTAACTCAATAGAAGCACCTGAAACCAAAAAATCACTTAACCACTTTTTCATATCATCCCCCCCTCTTAGTACAATTATCAGTATGCTAAAACCAGATTATTTATCATTGGGTTATATCAACTATTACGTAGTTAGTTAAAATCAAAATACACGCCAACACCATAATACTCAATATTTGTGCTGTAAAATTGACCGAAGGGTGCAAAACCTTTATAAGCTTCCAGCATAATTCTAGTGCTATTATATTTTTGTTTAGCGCTGCCAACTTGCAGACCAAGCTTAAGACTCGTGCCTGCTTCCCAGTCATTTTCTTCAGGCCATGTCGTATAGATACCTGCAATGAAACGACTGTTTCCCAGAACAGGTGTTGGATTACGGTAATCAATACCTGCGGTGATTCCCAATTTCTTAACATCACCTATTCTTTGTCTAATTATCTGAAAACCACCCAACATGATTTTCCAATTTTCAATATCCTGTGCAATTATAATATCAATAAATTCAAAACTAACGTCTACTCGTTCTGGAGGGTTATCACCCAACAATAACTCATCACCCAGGTGTGAACTCTGATGCATTAACCTAATGCGACCAGAGAGATTCTCTTTTCGAAATGTTAAAGGAAAACCAATTAAATAATCTGAATTAATCAATGCATCTGATTGTGCATCCAGATTGAATTGTGAAAATAATCCGCCTGAAAAGCTTAACTGCCAACCACTGCTCAATATTGAAGATGGCCAGCGATAAAGTCCAAAACTGTGCCCTAACCCTACTGAAGCCATGGTGAAATCACTTGTATGATCCGGTGTTTCTAATTCTAATAAACTCATAAAAAACTGAGGCTCTTTGATGTCGGCTATACCCGCTTTAAAATAATCATTTCGGGGATAATGAATATAAACAAAAGAAACCTCTTTATTTATTGATTCATCATTGGTGAAATTAAAATCAATCACACCAGGAACTTCACTAAACGCCTGCTTAGCTTCCTCTATTTGCATATCAGTTATTCCGGATGTGGAAATATTCGCTATACCATTTTTTACGCTCAGGTTATATTCATGATTATCCCAGTTAAGATGTTGTTCAAGAATAGAGTCCAGGTAACCCTTCAGATACGAATCATCCTGCTCACTGGCATAAGTCGTATACATCAAATTGATACATATATAAAATATCAATAATACTGCACGAATGATTTGTCTAGTTTTTCTGCCAGGCATATTTAGCTCACATCTTCTCTACCTGTCTAGTTTCATAACGTTTATGCGACCATTGTCTAAAATGCTCCAGCCCATTTTCAACCAGTGAATAAACCGCAGGGACTACCACCAGTGTTAGAAGCGTTGAACTGAACATACCACCAATAACTGCCACGGCAAGTGGTGCATTTGTATCTGCGCCAGCACCGATTCCCATTGCCGCAGGTAACATAGAGAGAATAACTGTTAATGATGTCATCAACACTGGACGTAATCGTATCGGACAGGCTTCAAGCAGCGCTTCATTTACAGACCTGCCCTGAGTACGTAACTGATTGGTCAGATCCATAAGCAATATGGAATTTTTTGCGACAAGGCCAACCAGCAATACCAGACCAATCATCGAATAGATGTTCAGAGAATGCCCGGCGATCCAGAGCCCAAAAATACCGCCAATAATAGCGAGTGGTTGCGCCACCATGACAATCAGGGGCTGGATGAATGAATTAAACTGGCTGGCCAGTGTCATGTAGACCAGTATTAATCCTGTTGCAAAAGCAAAAAGGATATAACCAACTGTTTTACTGAACTCCTTGGCACGTCCAATAAGCTCGACCTGGTAACCCGTCGGTAGCAGCTTGTCCGCTTCATCCAGAACAATGACCGAGGCATCACCTTCAGGGATGGTGGGGGTAGCAAAGAAGGTGGCAGCATATTGCAGGTTGTATCTGCCAATCGTCGCCGGGCCTAATCCCGCTTCGAATTGTGCCACCGTATCGAGACGAACCAGTTTTTCGTCACGGTTACGCAGATAGATGTGGTGCAAATCACTGGCCGATTTCATGGTTCCTTCTGTGGTCTTGAGCCGTATGTCATAACGTTCACCGTCACCGGGTTCGTCATTGTATTTTGCGACATCCACACCACCGACCAGTACCCGCAAACTATTACTGACGGTGAATGTATCCAGCCCGGCGTTTCTGATTTTTTCACGGTCAGGTCGTAATTTAAGTTCTGGCATGTCCAGTTGCAGGTTGGTATCCAGCGGGCCAATTAATGGGTTCTGCTGCAAACGATCTGCCAGTTGTGTTGAGAGCTCTGCGACTTTTTCCAGGTTGGGTCCTTTGAGTACAAATTGCAGTGGTTCACCGCGCTGTCCTCCTACTGTAGGGACGGGGGCAGCAAAGGCTTTTACCCCGGGTATTTTTGCAAGGTCAACACGCACCTGTTCTATTATTTTAGTTTGATGTCTTAGCCTCGTCTCCCTAGGTGTCAGGCTGACGTAGATCTCACCCTGCGTTACCTGACCTCTATCACCGGTACCGATCGTCGAGAACAGGCCGTGAATCTCTTCATAATTCGCCAGACTTTTTTCAACCACAGTCAAACGGTCACGCGTGTATTCTATGTTGGAACCCAACGGGGTTTTGATCGAGATAATAAACCTTCCCTGATCTTCTTCCGGCATAAAACCTTTACCTAGCTGACCCATAAACCAGCCGCTGCTATAAACGGTTAAGCCGGCGAGTAAAATAACAATAAGGCGGTTCTTAATTGAAAAACCGAGAAGTTTTTTATACAGTGATTCCATGCTCAAGAAAGCCTTTTCCAGTGTTCGGTAAACCCGGCCATGCTGCTTTACAACACGCAGGTATCTTGCGCATAACATGGGTGTTAGCGTGACAGAAACAAACAGTGATACCAGCACACCAAAAACCACCACTACTGCAAAAGAGCCGATAAACCGTCCAATAATACCTTCCATAAATACCACTGCACCGAACAGGGCAACCAGGGTAAAGGTCGCCGCCAGGATAGCAAACATGACCTGGCTGGCACCCTGGACAGCATGTACTTGTGGGTCTGTATCCGGGTCTTTCTCCATTTTACGGAAGGTGTTTTCAAGTACCACAATGGCATCATCCACCACGACTCCGATCAATAGCAACAGGCCCAGCATGGTCATGGTATTGAAGGTATAGCCTGCAAAATAAATAGCGGCAACAGCGCCCAATAGAGAAACTGGTATTGCAGTCGCAACAATCAGTGTGGAACGCATATTTTTCAGGAATAACCAGACTACCAGTGCCGCTAGTAATGTGCCTTCGATAAGATGCGTTTTTAAACCATCAACAATGGCAGTGATAAGGCTGGCATCGTCAACTACGATTTCCAGTTTCATCCCAGCAGGAAGTTGCGGCAGGATTTCTGTATCAAGGCGCCGCTTGACCTCGTCTATGATGGCGACCGTATTTGCCCCTGATATCTTGATCAGGCCCAAACCAACAGCCGGTTTACCATCGTAACTAGCAAAGCGCCTGAAATCTTCAACACCGTCTTCGATATCGGCAATCTCATGCAGATACACGGGTAAATTTCCCCGGTAATATACAATGAGATTTTCCAGTTCATGTAAGTTGTGGTATTCCAGATCCAGCTTGAGCTGTTGCTCACGCTCTTTGCTAACAACAAACCCACCCGGCAGTTTGATATGCTCTCGTTGAAACGCACCGACCACATCATCAACAGCAATACCAAGCCCTGCCATGCGCTGGATATCCAGGTTGATTCGAATAGTCCGTTTGCGCTCACCGGCAATCAGCACATTGCCAACACCACTGATGGTTTCCAGTCGCTTTTTAATGGTATTGCGCGCATACAGGTTGAGTTGCTGCAAGGTGCGGTTCCCCTGAAGCGTCAACCACATGATAGGTGTACCGCCGATCTCAACTTTTTTAACGATCGGCGTTTCAGCATCATCCGGCAGTAAACGAATTACTTCACTGATTTTTGCCTGCATCTCGTTAAAAGCGGTATCAACATTTTTCGACAGCTCAAACTGCACCATGACCACGGATACACCCGGCAGTGATGATGACTGAATGGTCTCGATACCGGAGACACTGTTCACCGCTGACTCAATAGTATTGGTCACCGATGCATCGATAATCGATGGATCTGCCCCGGGTAATATTGTTGACACGGATAACATGGGAAATTCAATTTCCGGCAGACGGTCGATGCCGATGCGGTTATAACTGATGACGCCGAACAGGATCAACACGAGACTGAGCATGTAGGTCAGGACATGGTGTTTAATTGAAAACGCAGGCAGGTTCACTTCACTGTCTCCTGGATTTCTACGCTTGTACCGTCGGTCAACCATGCAGCGCCATCAAGCACAATCGTGTCACCGGCATCAATGCCTGAGACCACCTCGGTCAATGCATTCTGTGTTAATCCTGTGGTAACAACATTCTCTGAGACACTGTTGTCTTCTACCCGATACAGAACCAGCCCTGAAGGACGTCTTACCAGTGCTCTTTCAGGCACCACGATGGCATTAGCATGCTCTTCGAGTATCACTCGCGCAGATATACTGGAACCGGGCTTCCAGTTATGTTCATTGTCAAAGTCCACCAGTACATGTAACGCACGATTACCTTCCTCTAATCTGGGGCGCAGTCGACTTACCTTGCCAGTCACTGTTTCATTATCATGGGTTAACTCAACATCCATCCCCGGCTCGATGACGTCAGCCAGGGTTTCAGGAAAAAACAGGCGTGCGCGTAATTTATCTGTGGTCACGATCTGGAATAATGGGTCACCCGAATTAACATAATCGCCCTTTGATATCGAACGTATTTGAATCACACCAGTCACCGGACTCAATATCCGGGTATGAGAAAGTAGATATTGCGCTTCTTTTAAACGTGTTTTTGCACTGATCAATTCAGCTTGAGACTGCTGAAGTGCGGTATCTGCATCATCCAGCTTTGATTCTGAAACCAGTTTTTTTTCTATCAGATCTTTATCTCTTTTCAGGGTGCGTTTGTTATGTTTGACCGTAACCTGCAAACGTTTTATATCTGCTTTGGCCGCTTCTTCCGACAGCCTGAAAGCTTCATCATCAAGTGATGCCAGCAGCTGCCCGGACTCAACTGCAACACCTTCATCAACATCAACAGTCATCACCTCTGCCGAAACCTTGGCAGCGATCTGAGGTGTATTAAGGCTTTCAATGTTCCCCCGTACAGTCGTTGCCAAAATAACCGTGGTAACTTTTGCCTGTACCACCGTCACCGGTACGCCTTTGGGCTCCTGTGAGGCTTCTCCATCAGCGTCTGTGGCAAATGATGCCGTAGAAACCATAAGCAACAATAGTCCTGAATATCGGAAGAATTGATTCATAAGGCTTCTCCTAGATACGCAGACAGTATCACCATCACATGACGAGTAATATATTCGGGGTTATTGTGTTTTTTCTTACTGCCTGTGAAGAAACGATCCAATGGATTCATTTCAAAAGGCTTCTGGATCATGCCAACAATGATGACGGTTAACATGTGTGCATCACAATCAGGCTTTATCTCAGTCAGCAGATTCATGATGTTTTGAAATGACGAACTGAAAACGTCCTTTGCTAATTGGTGTAAACGTTTTTCATCACCATCAAGTAATTCACGCTGCATCAAACGGCGAAAATCAGGATCATCATTAAAAATGTTGCTCAAGCAAGCAACAAAACGTTCAAGACGCAACATCGGCTTGTCTTCACCGGTAACTGCCTGCTTTAAAAGATCGGACTTATTTTCAAACGAATCAGAGATCGCTGCTAAGTAGAGCGATTGTTTATCTTTAAAGTGGTTGTATAACCCAGGTGCACTGATATTGACGGCTTCCGCTATATTTCGCATGGAAACGCCCTCATATCCCTGCTCAGCAAACAGCTGAATGGAGCTTTTCAATATTAACGATCTAGTGTCAGTTACAGTTGTTTTTTTAGCCATATTAATTAACGTTCATTAACCAAAAGCTAAGGATAATGGGCATTAGGTTCACTGTCAAACAAAAAATGGTGATATTAGCGTGTTAAGTTCCAGCTATGACTAACGTTGAAATAGGTGTTACTAGTCAACAAAATAGCAGCGAATAATAACGTAGACGGCAATATCATGCATTGATGAAATCAGTCATTAATATGGCTCTGCATTCTTGTAAAAAAATCGGATGGCAAATGATCAAGCTGTTGACGCATCGTCTCGTATCCAATTGAAATAACCTCTTCAGCACGGTTGAATTCGAGGAACCGCACACTGCCTAAGGGTGGCTGGATCAGCAATTCAGGAGGATCTATTTGCAGGCGGATACTGGTGATCTGAGTTTCCATAATATTGATGGAACTGAGCAGTACTTCAAAAATGTTTGGCAGTGATTCCTCTGCCAGCCATGCCCGAATCTGGATAAGCGTGGGATTGCTCTCCAGCGAGCGCAATCCTTTTTCTATTCGCTCCATCGCAGAGCGATAATGCTCATTTTCAAGCAGCGATAACGACTGCAAGAAATCCGTATCAGGTAGACTTTTCGCTTTAGGAACTGACACTTTTGGATCTGGCGCTTTACCCTCGGCAATGCCGTGATTGATATCCACCGCGATAACTATATCCGCTCCCATAGCCCGTGCCACATTTACCGGTACAGGGTTAACCAGACCACCATCGACCAACACCCGTCCATTTCTGCGTACCGGAGTAAACATTCCAGGTACGGATATACTGGCACGTACCGCGTCCATAACATCACCGGTTTCAAGCACGACTTCCTTTCCACTATTAAGCTCTGTAGCAACCGCATTGAACGGCAATGGTAATTCTTCGATACATTCTGAATGAACGTATTCACGCATAAAATCGGTAACTTTTTTACCATCGATGATGCCGGATTTAGGGAAAACAACATCGAAAAAATAAGCGATTTTTTTCCAGTCCATTGCCAGGTAAGTTTCTTGCAGGCTATCGAGTTTACCCGAGGCATAAACGGCACCGATTGCGGCACCTATACTGGTACCGGCAACACAGTCAACGTGGATCCCGGCATCCTTGAGCGCTCTGATTACCCCGATATGGGCAAGCCCACGTGCTGAACCACTGCCCAGTGCGAGTCCAATTTTTGGCTTATGTGCTGATTGCTCAGTCATACACAAAGTTTCCTTTTCCACTCTAAGTTCATTTTATATTTGCCACTATCAGAAAATAGGTAGCATCTATTCTTTCATCATACGCCGGTATAGTAACGGCACAACGATAACGACTAGAAGTGCGGAAGTTATTGCGCCAAAAATAAGTGCCAGCGCTAGCCCGCCAAAGACCGGATCAGGCACCATGATGGCGGTACCCAAAACAATGGCCAATGTTGTCAGCAGTATAGGCCTTAAACGGATGGCACCGGCTTCACGTACGGCATCTTCAAGACTATAACCTTGTTTCTGATAGTCCTGAATAAAATCAATAATCAGTAATGAATTACGCACCACAACCCCTGCCAGTGCAATCACACCAATCATTGAAGCGGCTGAGAAACTAACACCGAAAGCCCAATGCGCAGGAAATACGCCGATAAGCGCGAGTGGTACAGCTGTCATTGCCAGCAAAGGTATACTAAACGAGCGGTAATAACCAACAAGTAAAAGATAGATGACTAATAGCGCCATACCTAAGGCCAATCCCATGTCACGAAAGGCATCTAGCGTCAGACGTAATTCGCCTTCCCATAATAATTTATAACCTTCAAGCGTATTGGCTCGCACTGGAAGAAAATTCAGATTGCCCGTTTTTAGATACTGACCGGTTACCACCTCTGATTTATCTAGACGCCGGTCGAGATCGAGCACAGCATATACAGGTGCGCTATCAAACAATTCTCCGCCAACATAATGTACGCGTTCAGAGTTCTTGTGATTGATCGGTTTTAACTGTCTTGCCTTTTCAACATAGACCAGTTCAGACAGAGGGAGTCGCTTACCCTCTGCATTATTGACAAAAGCGCGCTCCAACAACTCCGGATCTATTCGATGTTCACGCGGTATATGTAATCGAACCGGAACAGGAGACCTTTCCCCTTCAGGATGCGCGTAACCTAACACTTCACCCTGGATCAACTGATTAAGGACTCGTGACACAGTGGCAGGGTCAAGACCGGCCAATGCGATCTTGTCACGATGTAATCGGAAACGGTATTCGGTTACATCCTTCGGAATACTTGTTTGCACCTCTACCATGTCATAGGTATCAACAAACTCTAACTCAATCTTTTTAGCCAGTTGGTCAAGTGTTTCCAGATCAGGTCCATAGACTTCTGCCAGTATAGTCGCTCTAACGGGCGGACCAGGTGGATCTTCTATCAGTTGAAAGACAGCTCCAGGATAAGATACTGCTATCTTTTCAATTTCAGGACGTAAAGTGTGAACCAGGTTAATCGAACTTTCACTGCGCTCAAACTTGTTAATCAGATTGACACGAATATCGGCAAACTGTGGCCCGACTTGTTTGCCACTGCCACGCAGCTGCCCGTTAAAATCTATGATAGAAGGAATGCCAACATAGGTCTGGTAGTTGGAGACGATTTTCTGCTGGCGTAACAGCTCTCCTATTTGCCTGCTTGCCCGATCGGTCGTTTCCAGCGGTGTGTTTTCAGGCATGTGAAGATGAATCAGAAAGGTATTTTTATCATCTTTTGGCAAAAAGGCTAGTGGTACACCCAGAGGTGATACCGCACCAGTAATACCTTGTGGCCGAATAAACTGCCATGCCGGCTGCAAAAATGACAATACCAGCAGCAAGGCAACAGCCAGATAAAATAGTCTGCGTAACTTACGCTGTTCGAGTAGCGGTGTTATCAGCATACGATACAGATCCTGCATGCCACGAGGTTCTTCTCCACGCAAAAATTCACCTTCATGCGGACCTGCATGTCCAATGGATGTTAACATCCAGCGCCGTGCCAACCAGGGAGTTACTGAATAAGCGATGATTAATGATGCGATCATCGCCACCGGCAGGTTAAATGCAACCGGATAAAAATACTCACCCAGCATACCTGTTACCAGGTGTAAGGACAGAAACACAGCAACCACGGTAAAAGTCGCCAATGTCGTCGGGTTACCGATTTCAGCCGTGGCGATAATCGCAGCTTTCTCCCTGCTCTCTCTGTCAGCATCGGGCGGCAATTCATCAAAGTGACGGTGAATGTTTTCGATCACTACGATCGCATCATCCACCAGCATGCCTAGACCAAGAATCAATGCGTATAAAGTAATACGGTTTAACGTGGGGCCTGCGATCAGGTCAGCACCGATGACCACGGAAAAAACCAGCGGGATGGTGATGGAGACAATCAGTGCAGCCCGTCTTCCCAGAAAAATCAACAAAATAACGGCAACCGCGGCGATAGCAATGAATAGGTGTTCCACCAGCTGTGTCACCGTCATATCTGCTTTGATGCCATCATCACGCGTTATCACTACATTGACATCGGGCGGCAGAAAACCCTTCTTCATCTGAGCAACGCGTCGGGTAAGTTCTTCGGTTAGATCAACGGCATTGAAACCTGTACGTTTAGCAATCGCCAACGTCGCCGCCGCCATCTCATGTTCATTTGAACCTACTGAACGAGGGTCAGCCGGTCCAAAACCAAATCGTGTCATCTGCGTTCTTTCGCTCGGTGGATCGTCGATCACCTTTGCCAAATCAGAAACACGGACCACTTGTCTGCCATCACTATGCACGACGATATTACCAATCTGTTCAGCAGTTTTAAGTGAAGCATCTACTCTTAATGATCGATTTTCTTGTTTATATACACGCGTACCCAGCGATTTATCTATATCCGCATTACGGATGGTCGTAGCCAACTGATCAATACTGACGCCATAAGCTAACAAAAGTTCAGGCTGTGTTTCAACACGTATTTCTCTTTGCATACCACCGGTCACGTAACCGATACCGGTTCCTTTTACACCACGTAAACGCTCAAGCATACGCTCAGCCATGCGCCGTAAATCGTGATCTGTGTAATGCTTCGATGAAAGGGTGACCGCAAATACCGGCACATCATCGATATCAATTGCCTGAATAGACGGCTCGCCGGCACCGGGTGGCAGTCGATGCTTGTTACGCAGAACATGGTCGTAAAGACGAACCATTGCATTATCCTTATCTTCACCGACTTCAAATTCAAGCGAGACGCTTGCTAAACCTTCCAGCGCCGTACCATAAACATGTTTAACACCATTTATTGAAGCAAGGTCTGCTTCTAATGGCGATAACAACAGGTGCTCAACTTCAAGTGGTGATGCGCCAGCCAGTGTCACCGTCACCTCTGCTCCTGGAACAATAATTTGAGGGTTTTCTTCTCTCGGGGTTAACAACAAGCCAATGATGCCAAAACACAACATTGCCAGCATCATCAAAACAGTCAGCTTTGATTCAACGAAGTAACGGGCAACAGCGCCGGGGAAATTTAGTTTTTTGGGCATCACTCTAAACTCACTTGACCATATCGCCATCGCGAAGCAAGGTAGAAGGGTTGGTTACAACTAACATTTCAATTTCCAGACCAGCCAGAACTTCTCGCACAGCTTGTAATGCTTCAGGTTGTAGCGCATCCGGCTGCCATGTTTTACCCAGTCGAACACTTCTGAAATATAACTTATTCGTTGCAGCTTTAACGAACACACCTTCTATACCTGCACGTTCAGTAATTGCAGAAGTTGGCACAACGATTACATTTTCATTACCAAGAACAAATTGCGCCTGCCCAAATTGACCGGGCGTCAGGTTATCATCAGGTGGTAATAGCAACCTGACTTTGTAACGCCGCGTCACTTCATCTGCTGCACGCACGATGTTGCTAACCTTAGCTGTTAATAATTCATCACAGGATTTGACTTTCACATTAACGCTTTGACCAACCGAAATATTGCTAATGCTGGTTGATGGAAGATAGACTTCGAGTTCCATATCACCAAGCGCATCAAGCTGCAAAATAGGCTCACCCGCAGCCGCAAGATCACCCGGATCGCGTAAGCGTTCTCTAACCTGTGCATGAACCGGACTTATAATATGTGAATAACGTCGATCCTGCTTTTTTGCGACAAGCTCTGCCTCAGCGGTTGCAAGTGTTGCTGTAGCCTGTGCCCGACGAACCTCTGCATTACGCAAATCATCTTCTGCCATAGTTTTTGACTGCACGAGTTTTTTTATACGTTTCACATCATCTTTGGCATCCAGAAGATCAGCTTTAGCCGCCAGTACCGCAGCATCAGCACCTTTAATTGCCGCTTCAATCTGGGCATTATCAATTTCGACAAGCGTATCGCCCGGTTTCACAATATCACCTTCATCGACAGTAATTTTTTCAATAAAACCGGTAATACGTGAGGCGACCTTGAGCCGCTCTTTTGAAACAACCGTTCCAGGTACTGGCAGGATAACGGGCAGTGTTTGCTGCTCAATCTTACTGACCTCTACAACATGAACAGGTAGGTCATAGTTTGACTGTATTTGTGAACCTCCATCGTCACATGATGAAAGTACAAACATTGCAGCGACCGCAATAGCTATTGCTCGCCTGTGAAATAGCGATAGGGTATATAAAAAAATACGTTTAATCACTTTCTAATATCCCCCATCAGTAAACTAATAACGTGTTGAGCAATTACTTTTGGGTCATTATGCTTTTTCAAACCGCCTGGCAGGTAACGCCTGATGGATTCAGTTTCAAAATGAAAAAGGATAAGTCCGGCCATCGATATCGCCAGTAGATGAGCGTCACAGTTTAGTGACATTTCCTGCGCTAGCTGTTTTATTGCTTTGAATGGTTCGATAAATACATTTTCGGCAAGTACCTTCAAACGCATCTCATCACCATCAAGTAACTCACGTTGCAGCAGTGCACGAAAATCCGGGTCACTTGCCATTTGTTTGGTGAAGTTCGTTACAAATCGTTCTAGTCTCTGCTCCGGCGTACCCTTATTATCAATAGCGGATTGAATGCTAGATGCCTTGTCTGCAAAGGCATGCCCCATCGTTGCAACGTACAAACTTTGCTTGTCGGGATAATGATGGTACAAAGCCGCGCCACTAATACCAACAGCCGTGGCAATATTACGCATCGAAACACCTGCATAACCTGAGCGTGCAAATAATGGCAGGGATTTATCAAGAATCACTTGCGCTGTGTCCGAACTACCAGCCACTTTTTTAATGGTCATACGTATCACCTTAACGAACGTTAGGTAAGATGATAGAGTAACATTAGAATCATGTCAAACATCAAGGCTTCAATGCAATGATGTAATTAATGAGTAATGTCTTACATAAGTAGTGCTTTTTGAATGACCGCTTTGGGGTGTTTTTTCGGCTTCAACGAAATTGCGCCAAGGTCGCCTTTGTGGTGGATTGGTCTGTTGAAATGGAATTTTTGAGTGTCGCCTTTGTAAAAAAGCGATATTTTACGTAGCAGACATTAAGGTTTCTCAACTTATCTGTCGCTATCAATCATTAGGCGACCTTGAACGTTATTTCTGACACTGAAATTCTGCTCAAAAGCTGACCTTCAGCTCTTTACAGTTGCTAAGAAAGTTCGAGTAATAATGTGCGGATGAAATTATTTGAATATTAACCCTCTCCTATTAAATAATAGGGTCATCAATATATCGAAAAGACCTTAAATCGTTATACCACTCACAGATTTCGACACAGCTTCTAATACAGAAACATGTTTAATTAGCTGGCGACTTTTCAAGGAAATCGATGATTTGTTGTTGCATAGTTGAATAAAACGGATTGTATCTCAAACGTAACATGTCACTTGCACTGATACTAAAGATACCTCTCTCTCCTTTGATTTCCAGCTGACCGATATGCAGACCTTCATCATCTTCCGGAGCAGAACCATACAATGAATCTGTAGGCGGGAAAGGTAATGCTACATGCGACAATGAATAAACATGAGTCGGCCAGACCAGTCCTGTTTTCTCGATCGACCGATCACCATTAGACTTCAGCCAACGGTGCGTGATAACTGAATCGGAATCTTCTGATTCATTAGTATAAAAAGTAAGATCATAATTCAACTGGCTGCGCTTTAGTAAAGCGCGATACTCTTCGATGGGGTCATCTTTCATAAACATGGTTAAATTTTCGTGTCGGTTGATATCAAACACCACGAGTTCATTGCCCTTGTTATCAAGTTTATCAAACAGATGAGTCACGACATCTTGCATTGATACGGTTGCATCGACCAGTGAGATTACTGCCATGGTTCTCGGAAAGGCTGCGGTTCCTGTTTCAACACGCAGTATCGACAGTTTGTTGCCTATCGCCTGTGTCAGGCGATACATCTGGTCGCCAGCATTAATCGCGAAAGAGTTGTATTTATATGGATCATATTCCGGACCGATAGAATTCCATGCCAGCTTTTGCAGGCCGGGGATGCTTGAAAGCCGTGACTGCCAGACTGCGAGCGCTGCTACCGCAGAGACGCCGATCGCCGGTGAAATCAATACAAGGGCATCGGCCGGACGTAAGTTCTTGTCCTTTATCGCATCCAGTGAATAGTTAACTGCCAGTGCGGCCCCCATCGAATAGCCCAATATAACCATGGGTTGCTGCGCATCAAGCTGGCTGCTGATGTGGTTTGCCGCAATCTTTACAGCCGCAGCCATATCTTGCCAGGTAACATCTACCAAACCGGATGGCGCTGTACCGTGACCCGGCATACGCAAGCCGAGTACGAAATAACCCTGCTGGTACAACGATTGCGCCAACGACCTTATACTGTATGGTGAATCTGACAGTCCATGCAGCAGCAGAACACCACCACGAGGTTGCTCTGGCTTCATAATAAAACTGCGATTCCAGTTCTTCACGTAACTCACCGGATCAGACAGGCTGCCGCTTTCAAAACGATTAAGCTTGTTTCGCGTCGAAGTTGAAGACTCGCTATAGATGCCAGTCTTGAGCTGCTTAAACAACTTTTTTTCAAGCGCCAGGTAATCACCGAATGAAACAATATCCGCCTGTTTTTCTACCGTAAATTCCTCATCCAGGTAAATCGTCTGCCAGGGATGCAGATCGGGTCGGTTGTTTAGTAAAACGATAAATAGCGTTAGCGCACCGACCATGCTACCGAACACGACATACAGAATTTTTACGAATATGGCTTTGATGTACGTTTTCGTGAGATGTAATATTTTATATTTCATAATCAATCAGACAATTTACCGATTTCGTGGAACAGCCATACATTACATAAACCATAGAAACATTCTTACCCGTTAAAAAATATAAAATATTTTTTACTCGACCATGTCATGCTGTAACCGCCAGTAGTTCTTAGCCGACTGTTTGAGGTTATCACGTTGTGATACCTGTTTATTATTATCGATAAGTTGTATGAGATCGTTAGCCACAGTCTTATGGTACAGGTGATAGAGATGACCCGAAGGGTAACGTACCGGTATATCACTGACATCGATAATATCAACACCTGTCAGACGGTACTGCTCCACCCTCCCTAAGAACCCCTGCATCTCAGGCAATAATCCAACGCGTTATAAGTTGCCTACTAGAATACGAAATGCACGCCCAAAAATAGACCGTCATATGCATAACTGATATCTTGCTTTTCAATATTATCTTCGATGACAACATCAGCAGCAAAACTTGTAAGGCCAATAACACCACCGATATGCCGGTTAAATTTGTACTGCGCATTAATCCCGGCCTGTAATACCACCGCGCTCAAGTCCTCATACGTACCAGCAACAAATCCAACATTTGTCTCCATGCTCCATTCTGGTGTAAAACTGAACCAGAAGTCGAGACCGACCAGTGGCAGAGGAGCAAAAACATTAGCCTCCTCAAGAATTGATCCTGACGTCGTCACATCACCTATGGTGATATCTCCTTTCGCCTTGAAAACGTACTTAAGGTCAAGACTATAGATACCCGCAAGAAGCTTAATCTGACTACGTTCATCATTAAACAGGGTGTAACCATAATCCAGTCGATAAAATTTGGTCGTATCAGAAATGCTCGCATCACCGACAACCCTTATATCTTCAAATGTTTTATCAAAACTAAATAAACTGGATTCACGATTAACACTAAAATATGAAAAGCCAATGCTATGTTTTTGATTAAAATTATATGCGCCGTAAATGGTCGTCACAGATGATGTGTCAGGCAGATCAAGGTTGCCTTCTGGATCAAGGAAGATACGGCTACCGTTCTGTTTATCTGTGATTTTTATTTTTGTGTCGAACTTTACGATTGCAGCACCGATACCTAGTGCAAATTTATAACCATTATATAACTCTATTTTATTTGGTTCGGCCTGGACATGGCCTGCTGCTATCACAGTAAGGAATAACATGTAACAGAAGATTCTTTTAATCAATCAGCTTTCTCCCCGCCATTGAACCGGTAACCCAGAGTGAGCGTCAGCGCATTATCGTTAAAGTCGCTATTTGTACTGTGAAAAAGTCTGCCATCGGTACGCACAAACCACGAGGGGGTGATTTTATAAGAAAGACCAATACCTGCATTAAACATATTTTTATTAGACCACTACATCAAATGAGGAAGGACGCATATACCAATTTTCAAATGATATATACGTCCAAATGTTATTTATTTTACTTTGACTGGTGTTGGTAATTTGTATGTTTCTAATTGGTCTAATTTTGGCTCGTATACCCGCATTATAAAGTTCCAGCCTTTGGTGATAGGTAAGTTGTTTGCAGCGTTGTTACCACATTCACCAAAGTTAGCATCAAAACTGCCATCTTCATTAAAAGTGATGTTGTTTTTGTTCAAAATTGCTTTTTCATTAAACATCCAGCCTTCGGCATCATACATAGTGATTGAGAAGAAGCCAGGCTCATTAAATGGAGGTATTTTATAATTTGCTCTATAACAACCTGTGCCATCACCACCTTCTTGAACATATCCGATGTATCTTGCATTTGCATCGGGTAACAATCCCCACCCTGCAGCAGTACCGAGTAAGTGCAAATGATCGTCAACTGTACCACGAGCTCCTTGCATATTATTAAGCGAATCCAAGGCTAAAGCTTCATTCGCAAGCCTGACTCTAAGCTTCACTAGTTGATCCATATTATAATTAGGTTGTTTAAAGACTTTATCACCTTCAACGTTTAGCTTTATTGCCTGTTGTAAGGCGACTACTTTTTCAGCATCTGCTGGGTCATTCAGATCAATCTCTGTTCGTACACTAACCATAACAAAGTCACTGTCTGTATCGCTTTCAATCTGGTAAGTTCCCGTACCAATAAAAACGTCATTAACATAGTGATCGTTTTGTGTAATCTGTGCAGACATATAGCGACCATCCGTTTTTGGTAAACTTATGCTTGCACCTTTTGATACATCAACTACAGCACCACTGTAAACGGTATCTTGATTCATACGCACAACCACTTGCTTACTCAGATCAAATTCTTTTACAGGAAGGTGGATAAGCTTATTTTCCCCACCTAGTTTAACGGTACCACCAAAAGCGAAATCTGATTCTGCCACTTTATAGTTTTCAAGCGTCACAGGAATCTGATCATTTGCACATGCGATAAATGTTGTCACAATAAATAACATTGCAATGGATGTTTTCTTAAGCATAATTATTCCCTCTTTTGTAATGACAAGTTTGTTTTGCGTGGCTCATCAAATCATTAACTTTTTATTTATTAATTTTTCATCAGGGTTTAAAGCAACACTGATTAATTATTTCACACGTATTAGCTGTGGTTGCTTCCAGCTACCATCCAGTGCCTCTGGTTTTGGCCAGTAAAGGCGCATACTCATAAAGAATGATCCCTTAGCTGCGGGCAACCAGTTAGCTTCTTTGTCCTTACCTGGCGAGTCATGCTGGATATAGAGCGTGATTCCACCATCGGCATCACGGACAAAATTCGATAACATTGTAGAGTTAAGTAAGTAGCGATTGATAGGATTGGCCACCAACAGGCTGGCCGGCATCTCGTACATCGTTAGCGACCAGAACGCATTGACGGGGGGCAATTCGTCTGCGCCAAAACGTAGAGTATATCGATTGGCACCATCCAGCTTCTCTCCATCAGAATCGGCGTAATAGCCTGGATAAATAGCTTCAGCAGTTGAGTTGCCCCAGATACCGAGTACAGCGGCAGCCATGCGGTAAGCATAGTTATTTTTCAGGTATTCCCTGGTGCCAAAGGCATCACCAGAGCTTACTGCCCCAGTCTCGATACGTTTTTTTAAAGCCGCGAAGTCAAGCCACGCGTCGGCAATACCCTGACCCACAGCTTTCTGCACTTCTGGTGAAAACTTGCTTAAGTCAAACGTCTTGCCTGCACCAATACCGAGTTTAGAAAAACGCGCCATTAGATCCTTCTCTGATGAGTGTGTGGGGGAGAATTGCAGCACGAAGTTCAATTGCTCGAACACCTTGGGTGAGGTTTTTATTTCATCACGTGTGAGTGGTTTAATGAAACTGATTTTCGGTGCGGCCTTCGGTAATGGTTGACTAAGAAATGCAGAAAGGGGTTGTACAATATAATCCTTTTGGATGGCCTTTACTTCTTCTATATCGTCCGGACTTAATAATTGCGTGCGGTAGAGTGCGACTATCAACTCGGTTTCTGAATGAATCACCTTTTTTATACCCTTCGGTGTTTTGCCCTTCCAGTCTGGGCCGGCAATGAGGTAGCTTCCCCCATCGTTGCCGGTTGCTCTGCTGCCCAGATAGTCGAAATTGTGTGTATACAGATCAATAAGCTGAACACTGAAATAACGACTTTTATCCATTGATGGCAAGGTTAACACCATGGGTTCAGTGCGTAGATCCAGACCTAAAAAGCTATAAGGGGTATCAGAATTCGGGGTCTGTATCTCCTTATCATCAGGCGTATAGACACGGGATACATTCGCGATCTGGTTCCATGGTGCCTTGAATTCAGGATTTTTGCTATCCACGAAATGGGAGTACAGAATACGGTAATTGTCTACCAGCGGGTTAGCGTAAATATAAGCTTCTTTGGCGATAGCGCGAGCTTCATCCGGGCTAATTTCAGCCGCAACTGCAAGCTGAGTAAATCCCGTAAAAGTGAAGAAAGTTAAGGCAATCCCGAGAAGAGCGCGTTTAATTCGTTTCGTCATGTTCGTTTCCAATTGTTAAGTTCCGATTGATTTTCTGTTTTGATCATTCGTTTTTCTCATTCTCTGGAGCACCAGAAAAGGAAAGACTTCATCCTTGAAGTTCCTCTGTTCCAAAATAGTCTAATCTTCCAATGGTGGCACCACATAATTCTTTGTTGGCTTAAACTTGTCGAACAGATTAAAAATCGTTCCTAGCTCTTTTTGTTTGCCTTCAACTTTCACTTTGCCACTGCTAATAGCTTTGTCTAAAGTAACAGAACTTAAATACAATGCCGCCCAGGTTTCAGAATCCATTTTTATACTATAATCAGATTTTCTATAGTAATCTGACGGTACAGGAATGTATTCGGCAATCCCTCGGCGCACATGTAATGCCACTGCCTTATTTCCTTTGTCCGTAAATACAAATTGAATGACCTTATCTGTATTTTCACTCTTTTTAGGATCAATACGTACTCTAAAATAATCAACAAAACTCTCTGGTGATCCAGCGATTGTTTCTGCTGAAGGAGGAACTAATTTTGGATAGGCAACTTTTCCTTCAAGCGTCAAAGCTTCTGTCATTAAAAAAGCGCGGGCAATGGAACCGGTGGTTCTATAAGCCATCTGTCTTAATATATCTGCTTTTAATTGACGTACTTCTTTGTCTTTAGGATCAAGAATATAGGCATACTGAATAACCTGAGCGCCCCATGCAAACTCTTTCTTATCTAACGCAGTTTTTGCTGCTGCTATAACTTTTGTTTTTCCACCCATCAATGCAACCATTCTTTCGGCTTCATCTTTCGGTGCGATTTTAAATAGTTTGGTAACATCTCCGTCAAACCAGCCAATCACATATTGGTAAATAGCTTCTGGAAAATGTACGGTTTCCCCATAAGACTGGGCATTTTCAGGAATTTCCTGCATATGTTTGGGAATATATATCAAATGACGCAGATCATCAGGCCCATAACCGGCAAGAATACCGCGAAGTGTTTGGTCATAAGTAAGTGTCAGCTGATCCATATAACCTGTCAGACGCTTTGTCACTTCCTCTTTACCAATAATCGCACGAGTATGTGTATTGGCAAGGATTTCAGGCTGAAGATCACGAATGACTTTCAAACCGTCTCTCCAGATAAGAGGATCTCTGTAGATACCACCGCGAAGCGTATATATATTGGGGGTTCCCGGCCAAAAAAAGTTGTTCATGACCAGGCCTTTTTCAGGTAAATAGACCGTAAGATTGTAATCATCTGACTGGTACTTGGTAAAGAATTGCATTTTAATACCGAGAACATCCAGCACTTCTCCATCTTTCACTGTTTTGTTCGCCGGTAGAAAGGCATGCGGTTTTCCAACTTCCAACTTTCCCATCGTTGCAGCATCAGGCCCTTCTGTTGGCATAAAATTATTAAACTGGATAAGTAATCTAGAAGTCATTCGTGGTCCAACTTCCGGTATAGCAGAGGGTGAACCACCCCCTTTTAAGCTAGCCTCAACTGTTTTATTGACTGTAGGATGCCCAATGATCAATACATCTTCAGGATTATCAACCAAAGCACCTGCGCCTAAAGCATAGTGTGAGTGACTGTAGATAATGACTTTGATGGGTTTCTTGCTGACCTTTTCGATCGCCTTGCGAATATGTTCACCTTCTTCTTTGGTATCACCCGTATCATAGACAATCAACCCATCTTCGGCTTCTATTACAGTTGTATTAGCTAGTGAGTATCCACCAATGCTCCAAACACCTTCAGCTAATTTTTCTGTCGTCGGTTCTGTGTAAACAATTTTAGCGGCTGTGGTTAAAACTTCTTCCCTGACGATGGCACCATTTGGGGCTTTGGTCAGTTTTACATCACCACCCAGATAAGGAGATATCTCCTGTGCATTAGCGGTTGAAGCTATGATGCTCAAAAAAAGAGTTAGCGTTTGAAATTTTGATTTCATATTATTCTCCATAATAATTGTTCAGGGATGTATTCGTGTTAAAGCTTCGGTAGTACGATATTAGCCTGCAGTCTATATCGCATTCCTTCTGGACCATTTGTGGCAGACTCAAGCCAATAACCTGCTCCAGCCTGGAGACTGACCGGCACTTTTCCAAATCGAACTAATTTAGCGACCGCCGCAGTAACGGGTACCGCCCACTCTTCGCTCTTCCAGTTATAGGTGCTCTCGCTTTGCAGTGATACCGTCCAGGCATTCGGCCATGTGTAGGCAGCAAACGGCTGGATGAATGAATTGCTAATATCGTCTCGAGAACTATCACCGGCAACAGACCAGACATGGTTGGCAAGTCCGCCAAGTGTCCATGGACCCGCCATGGCTACTACGATACCAGCGGGTCCGGCTCCCCATTTCTTACCACCAAGCAGATCATCAGTCGCGGTAGGTAAGAGAAAAATCGGCCCCACACCCCAGGTCACGTCACCTGTTGATTTTTTAGGTGAGAAGAAGAGACTCACACTGGCATCGCCTAAACCAAATTGCGATCCTGAGCCGGGAATAATTTCATCTTGCTGTATCACAGGCACAATAGTACGAGTAAGTAAGTTCCAGTCCTCACCGACGTCAAAAGGAATGACGGGCTGGATATTGGTCTGCAGTTTATAACCTTCGTCACCAGGACCGATATTCTGGTCATAAGTCATTTGAATAGGAACGGTCATCAAATCGGCAATCGGATTGGTGAGCTCTTGCGCAAGATCTGCGTCACCTGCCTGTGCAGTCATCATCATTAATGAGGATGATGTCACTATAATGTTTATGAGTGATTTTTTTAAAGTGCCCTGTTTCATTTTATTTTTTCCATAATCTGATTTTATTTAAATAAGTTACAACTAATTATCAACAATCATCTTTATTGACTGTTTCTCAAAGCTTTAAGCTAATTTTTATTACCGTACTGATACACCCCTTAGAACTGATAACGTACACCAACGCCAAAATCCAGACCAAAATCAGTATTATTATTGAAGCGAAACCTTGGCATAATCTGGGCATAACCATCTACACGGTTAGCAAAATCCACCTGTATGCCAACAGGCAGACGAACGGCTAAATCACCATCCCAATCGCCGTAACCGCCAGCACCCACATACCAGAAGACCGGGACATTTGCATCGACATTTAAATTGCTCTTGCTGAAAATATAATCAATAGAAGCGCCATCATTTCCTATGAAGCCATTCAATTTTCCTATTGCACCGGTGATACCAAAACCACGATCAAAGCCAAAACCCAGTTTTAAATTTTTAAGGGGTGCCTGATCCGCATGCGCAGTACTGAGAAGTATTGACGAAGTAAGAAAAACAGCTGTTGTTGTACTAACCATATTCATTATGATTGTTCCTTATTAAATTACGTAGTTAAGAGCTTTAGATTTCCACCAGTTAGCGCCGATAGCATCATTCGTAGATACTAGTCCATACCTACTATCGCACACATTGATTACAATCAAACTTTATTTATTTAATATATTCATATATATTCATAATATATATGAACAAACATGATCATTTAGGATTAGACGGTTACACGCTGCAAACCTTCATAACCGTACTGGAAGAAGCGTCCGTTTCAAAAGCAGCTTTAAGGTTAGGCGTGAGCCAATCAGCTGTTAGCCACACCCTGGACAGGTTACGCCTGGCATTTGATGATGCGTTATTTGTTCGCGATGGTCGCGGCATTATTCCTACAGTGAAAGCTACTTCACTGCGCGAACCGATCGAGTCAATACTAAACAACATCAAATCTCTTACTGAGCAAAGAGAATTCGATCCCCTGGTTGACTCACTGGATTTCACTATTGCGACAAACGATTTTCCGATGCTGCTGATATTTCCCCGGCTGATAAAAAAGTTACAGTCAGAGGGAATCAAACCCCGCTTTCATTTTATGCCCGCCGGAGTTCCCAGTACCAACCTGTCACGGACGTCGCGTTGGCAATTTCTAATTTCACCCGCACCGCCAAAAGCAAAAGATATCATTCAAGTACGGCTGTTCCAGTCAAAAATGGTCTGTTTTTATGACGCCAAGATCAGACAACCCCCAAAGAGCTGGAAACAATTTGCGGAGAGTAACTATGCTGAAGTAAAATTCAGTGATACAGAATCATCGATAATGGTTCTTCCATCTATTGATAGCTCAACGCTGAAGACTCCCACTATTAGCGTACCAAATTTTAGCGCGCTAAACGCGTTCATCAAAGGCAGCGACCTTATTACTACACAGTTAGAGCTAATGAAGCAGGGACCACTAAAAGGACTGGATTCAGCACCTTTACCGATTAAGACACAACCGGTTAGTGTTTACCTGGCATGGCATCAACGCAACGATAGCGACCCTGCACACAAATGGCTGAGACAAAAGATTAAAGAAACGGTTAATTTGATTTTCACAGAAAAATAAAATGCACATTAAACCAGAATTGCCACCTTTTATCCGTTGTCGACGTTACTAAAGGTAGTTAATAACCTCATATAATTTGAAGTCGTGAATGTCCCCTTTGTACGATTCTTATCAAAACTGGCCAATTTCCCCAATGACTCTTATGTGGTGAATACTCGTGTTTGACGACATTACACCAATGTCAGCTTTGTAAATAAAAGCCCTAGCAATTAAAACCTATTTCATTATTCTTAACAGGTTCCCATCAACAATATGGAGAACCGTCATGTTATATCTAGAACACGATAAGCCGCACCATATCCCCTGGAACAAGGGAAAAATCACGGGGCAGAAACCACCGCTTAAGCTCAATGAGGTTTGGGCTATCCGTATTCGATTACAAATAGCGGATAAAAAACGAGATCTCGCACTCTTTAATCTGGCGCTTGATAGCAAGTTACGTAGCTGTGATCTGGTTAAACTTAAAGTCAGTGATGTTACACATGGTACACGCATCGCAAAGCGCAGTACTGTCATGCAAATGAAAACAAAGAGACCCGTTCAATTTGAAATTACCAAGCAGACGCGCAATTCACTCTCTGAACTGATAAAGAGCCAAAATCTATCTAGCACTGACTATTTGTTTAAAAGTCGGTTTCATCAATCTGATCATATAACGACAAGACAATATGCCCGTATTTTAAAGACCTGGATTGAAGGTATCGGTTTAGATCCTTATGATTATGGTACGCATTCTATAAGACGTACCAAAGTGTCGCTGATCTACCAGAAAACCAAAAACATAAGAGCTATTCAATTGTTACTAGGGCACAGCAATTTAGATAGTACGGTTCGATATCTTGGTGTCGAACTGGATGACGCACTCGATGTAGCAGAGAACACTGAAATTTAAACTTTATATTTTGATAGTGTCTATTGAGAAATAGACACTATCAATCATAAAGCGACATTGAGAGATATTTTCAGTCAATGAAAATACGAGCAAAAACGGACCTTCGTTTATTTTCACTGACAGATCATTTTCAATAAATAACTAACCAGCAGAATTTAAAAATTATATAAGCTTTTAGTCACTGGAATTACTTTCTACTATATGTCGTTTAGTTGCCAGGCTATATATTTTCAGCAAATCATCTTCATCGATATCCACAAGTGTATCAATGTGGCTTAGCGCATAAACAAAGTCTTCGTGATTTATCGGTGCATAATCTATGGCGGCATCTGTAGATACGGATTTGCTAGTTTGCTTCTTTAAATGAAGGTGAGCAGGATATCGTCGCCAGTGAAATAAGCTGTTAAAAACAACTGCGACTATTAAAATGGTTATGGTGTTAAGCAATATCGGTTGTACCTCATAACTATAACCAAGGTTATGCAGTTTCTCTGAGCCGATGACTGCGGCCAATGCAGTTGCACCACCCGGTGGATGAATGCATCGCGTTAAGTACATAACACCAATCGCCAAACCAACACTGGCTGATGCGGCGATAGTGTAATCTGGAATCAATTGCCAGCAGGCGACACCGACAATAGCAGAGAAAGCATGCCCGCCAAGAACATTCCAGGGTTGAGAAAAGGGTACATGGGGTGCGGCAAAAAGTAGTACAGCACTGGCCCCCATCGAGGGCACAATCATTATTGCCACATCCGGGTCTAACCACCAGTAGCTGGTCATCAATATACCGAATATACCGAGAAAGCCGCCGACCGCTGAAAGGATGTTTTCTCGAAAATTGATTCTATGACGGCTAAAACCAATCAGGTCGAGGAAGTCTAAAAAATGCATAAACTAACCTTTAATTATGTGTCCGAGAACTAATGTTCGCCTTTTGTGCGCAATAAACCAGCCAGCCTGTTGCCCTGTTTCTGCGGACCGCCACGTGGAAATAATTGATGCAAGTAATGATTACAGCCTTTGTCACAGCCCCACAGGTTACGGAAGTGTTTAATCATGTCGCGCACCGAGGCCTGTTGCCCGTGTTTTGCATAGCTGTCACGCAGGTAACGTATGACTTCCCAGTTTTCCTGGTCCAGCTGCAACCCTTCGTGTTCTGCTAACTGGCGTGCGAATTCTTCACTCCAGTCTGCCGGGTTTACCAGGTAACCTTCACTATCGGTTAATATTTCATGACCGTTAACCATGATATGACGTGTAATCATATTCGGATAAGCATTATTGCCAGAGGTTGTATCTGAGGCAGCCCCTTCTGAATTGCTGCCGGTTTCAGCGAGACTCCACAGCTCGATAGTAATCTCATCATCAAGTCGGCCCTGATAACGCTCGATGCCACTAACCATCACCTTGCCGCTACTGACGGGCATATCGAAGCAGACTTTGCCTGTGCGATCAGTTGGTTCCGGACCAACACTCTCAACGTTTCCGTCAAGTATTAACTCTACAGGGACACGCTTGAGCGGTTGATTACTGAATTTCATTCTGACATTAATACAAACCATATTACTTAAACCTATGTTTACCTTTTCATGACTCATAATATATAAGAATATGTTTATATAAGACAAACGATTTATATTGGACATTAGCATCGAAATATCCGATATTAAACACATGGATATTAATCAGATTAAAACTTTTCTTGCGGTAGCCGCCAGTGGCAGTTTCATAGAAGCTGCCACTCGCTTGCATGTCACGCAGTCCACTGTTAGCAGCCGCATCCAGGGGCTTGAAACTTACCTGGGCGCAACGCTTTTCGTGCGTAACCGTTCCGGAGCGACACTAACACCCGCGGGAAAGCGGTTTATGCATCACTCCAAATCGATTGTTTTAACACTGGACCAGGCACGACATGACGTTGGTTTGCCCAGCCGCTATCGCGCCAGTATCACCATCGGTGCACGCATTGCCTTATGGGAAGTATTACTGCCACGCTGGGTAGGGGAAATGCGGCGAACGGCGCCCGATATTTCGATCAGAAGTGAGATAGGTTTTGAGGAGGATCTGATGCGCCGTGTCATCGAAGGCACCATGGATGTGGCACTGATGTACACGCCACAACACAGTCCGGGTATTCACGTACAGCATCTTTTTGATGAAACCCTGGTGTTACTCACAACAGATCCGAAAAAACCCTGGCCGGATGAAAATTATATTTACGTGGACTGGGGGCCCGCTTTTTATGCACAGCACAGCAGCAGTTATCCTGATCTGGAACGCCCTGCGCAGGTAGTTAATATCGGCTGGCTTGGCGTACAGATAATCATCAGTAATGGCGGCTCCTGTTTTGTTCCGGTGCGTATGGCCGAACCACTAATTCGTACAGGGCAGTTGTTTCATATGCCAGACAGTCCGGAGTTTAAACTGCCTACCTATATGGTGTATTCACTTAACAGTGATTCTATTGTGCTGGAGCAGGTGCTAGATAGCCTGCGTGCACAAGCCATCATTGAAAAACAGAAATATCAGTAGCCGGACAATAATTTATCGACTGCTCTGCCCACATGTAACAGCATCACTCTTTTTGATTATGGATAATGCCATGCTTCACTTTTCAGTGATTTCGTTCCAGCCATGATGTTCAAAGTAATCCGGATATAGCTGTAACGTCTTAACTAAATGCGGCATCCCCTGAGGCGATAAAGGTTCGTTTGATACCTTAGTTGCGGCTGTTAACAGATTACCGATCAATACATGAAGTGTGGCATCTGCGCCTGGTTCCAATTTGCAGTTAGCGATTAGATAATTCACCTGATCATTAATGTGGCTGGCCAGTTGTTCTGCGTCATTTTTTGTCAGGGTTTCATGATGATATGCCGGAACAGCCTTCCTTACCGCGTCATTGATAGTTTGCATTCCCTGGCGCAGAGGGGCATCCGTTTTCCATTTTTGACCGTGATCCATACTTAAGCCTGATGTTGCATGTTCATTCTGCCCATGGCTGTGCTGATGGTCAGACATGTTGGTCTCGGCCTGCAAGGACCCTGTGTTAGCGAAAAATATAACACTGCTGATAAGTACAAGCCAAAAATTGCGAATCGATTTCATCATTGTGGTTCTCCTGTTCATTAAAAAATGATTATTCAAATGGCCGGCCTTCGCCCGCTTCTTCATCGGTACGGCCATCACGGATATGATAAATACGTTTAAAGGTTGGTATGATTTTTTCGTCATGCGTAACCACGATAATGGCTGTCTGATATTGCTTGGCCATGCTGTTCAATATACGAACGACTGCCATCGCTCGTTCGCTGTCAAGCGGTGCCGTGGGTTCATCTGCCAGGATCACCGGTGGCCGGTTTACCAGCGCACGGGCGATAGAAACACGTTGCTGTTCACCGCCTGATAATTCAGAAGGCATAGCCTGTGCACGATGAGCAACATCCAGAGCATCCAGCAATTCCACGGCACGTTGACGTGACTCGGTGTTGGAAGCGCCCGCCAGCATAGGTAATAATGCGACATTATCGGTAACATCAAGAAACGGGATCAGGTAAGGCGCCTGAAAAACAAAGCCGATCTTGTCGCGACGCAGGGCACGTAAATCCTTAATGCTCCAGCCATCGTGATAAATAACCTCACCACCCAGCGTCATTCGACCCGCAGTCGGTTCAATGACGGCACCAAGGCATTTCAGCAAGGTACTCTTTCCCGACCCTGAGGGTCCGATCAATCCGACCACCTCGCCGGGTTCGACCTGCATATTGACGTCTTTCAGCGCATCGACGGCGGTATCGCCTTCACCATAACGCTTGCTCATGCCCTCAATACGAATTCCTCTGCCTTCCATCCTAGCCTCCAATGGCTTCGGCCGGATCAACTTTTAGCGCGGCACGGATAGCGAGCACGCTCGCAAGCACACTGATAATGACGACCGCGATAAATCCACGCAGCGCATCACCCGGCTCCAGCAGAACATATTTAGGAAACATGGGCGCCCAGAAGGTGGCGGATATTTTGCCGACAACAAAACCGATCACACCCAGCCCGACCGCCTGCTGCATGATCATGCTGGCGATGGTTCGATTGCGGGTACCGATAAGTTTCAGTACAGCGATCTCACGGATCTTGCCCATGGTCAGGGTATAAATAATAAACGCCACGATAGCTGCGCTTACGATGGCAAGAATCACCAGAAACATGCCGATCTGTTTTGATGAAGTGGCAATCAGTTTAGCGACCAGAATTTCTTCCATCTGCTCGCGGGTATAAACCTGCAGACGCTTCCATTGGCGGATCGGTTCTGCCACCTGCTCCGGGCTGTAACCGGTTTTTGTCTGCACCAGTACGGCATTGACATAGGGATTACTATTTTGAGAATCTATCACTGCATCAACCACGTTCTGCGCACCGGGTTTATTGAAAGTCGGATTGGCTGCAGTGCGCTTGCGCTGGCTGATAATCGCATCGTTATCTTTCAGGAACTGTGCTTCCTGGGCATCTCTCAGTGGAATAAATATCATCGGGTCACCGCCTGATGACACCATGCGCCGGGTAAGACCGACAACGGTATACTCATTGCGGCGGATACGAATCACCTGGCCAATTTTAAAACCGGTCGCTACATCAGCCACTGCTTCATAATGGCTGCGGGTGATTTGCCGACCCGCCACCAGGTAGCCGGGTGTACCAGGGCCATCAGGCACCACGCCGACAATCATGGCACGAACATCATGAATTCCCTGGCGAACCTGCATGGTCAGGTAGGTAACATTCGCTGCGTGAGCAACACCCGGCATGACAAGAATACTGCGATAGACATCATCATAAAGGCTGGAGGCTTCTGCGTAAGGCCCCAGGGTATCTTTTTGTACAACCCATAAATCTGCACCGCTATTATTCAGCATCACTTTGGCATCATCCACCATGCCGCGATACACACCGGCCATGGTCAAGGTGACACCAATGAGTAAACCCAGACCGATACCAGTGAAGACAAATTTTCCCCAGGCATGCATGACGTCACGGCCGGCCAGACTGATCATGGTGCTGCATCCACCGGTTGATTGACGATTTGATCGACGATAGTAATGCGGCTATGTCTGGATAACTCCTGTTTGCTGTAAACCACAATGTGATCACCAGCTTTGAGGCCATGGGTGATCTGAACACGTCCATCCAGATCGGATACACCGACGTCTACCGGCGCATAACGTAATTCACTGTTTTCGATCAGCCAGACACCGGTTACACCATTCACCCGTTTGATACTGGCATTTGGTACGACCGGAGTGGCAGCTAATGCCGGCAAGGTCACCGTCACTTTGGCGAGTTCGCCAACGGGCGGGAGCATGTCCGGCAATTGATCGAACACGACCTTGGCCAGAATTTCTTCAGTAACTGAATCGGCCAGTGGCTCGACTCTTGTTATACGGCCATCAAGAGGTTTACTGGGTCGTGATCGCAATACGATACTGGCTGGCAGCCCTACGGCCAGTCCGCTCGATTGCAACTGATCAAAACGCACATTGATCCAGAGGCTCAGCGGGTCAATAACTTCGATCACAGTCTGGCCGGCAATCACGGTGCTTCCCGGCTCGACATAACGCCCGACGACCAGGCCATCGACTGGTACCGTTAGATTCAAATTGCTTTTTTGCTGGACTAGGCCATCATAATCTGCCCGTAGCATTTCCAGCTCTTCACGCGCCGCATTGAGATTTGCCTTAATGGCGACAAGCCCGGCACTGGCGATATGGTGTTCCTGTGATTTAGCCTCGGCAACTTCGTCGCTGATGGTCTTCGCTTTGGCAAGTTTTGTATAACGAAGTGACTGGGATTTTGCATATCGCTCACGTGCGACAAAATCAGCAACATTGGCATCAGCCGCATTAATGGCTGCCTGAGCTCGTTTGATTGCAGCATCCTTGGCGGCAATCTTGTTATCCATATCTACCGGATCCATCTCGCCGACCACCTGCCCGGCAACCACTTTATCGCCGACATGACTGTCAAGCCGCAACACATGTCCTGTCATGGCTGGACCAATGCGATAACTGAACCTTGCTTCCACCAAGCCGACACCAAACAGTGCCGGTGAAATAGCACGACTTTCCACCTGTACCATGGTCACAGGAATCGGCGCCAAAGGCCCCGAGCTGGTTACCACATAAACAAAGGCGGCCAGCACTGGTAGTAAAATAACGAGCAGTGTGATGCCACGTTTACTCAACGATAGCTTTTTCATAATCAACTCTCATAACATTGAAAACAACGTAATTCATCATATTAAAAATGGCTTGCGTTGTTATGACGTAAAAAACGCCGCCATGCAAAAACAGTAATCACAATCCATACAATAGAACGTAGCGTCATGGCAAAAACAGTACGCATTTCATATTCACCGCCATTGACTATGTACAGGCTGAATGCAGAAAAAACAATCAGTGTGGCTGTCGCCAGTAAAAAAGATAACCAGGCCGACCAGGGGCGCATCTTCCATAGGGCAATAGCGGCGATGATATAAACAAAACCGGCAGAAAAGTTGAACCACAGCACGAAAGGCACATAGTGACCGGCGGCCAGCCGGGCTTCACCATCGATAAACAATACTTCACCACCGGATTTAAGGGTTAACAGACCAAACACCGCTGCCAGAAATGAAAAAAACCAGATACCGATAGTACGTTGCGACGCGACCGATGCTTTCATACTAATCTCCTCGTTTCGTTAGCTTTAAATAAATCAGTAATGCAGATTCAATACTCATATCAGAAGGGTAAACCAAAAAGTAAAACGGCCAGTGATATGACGGCAAGCGCACCATGAGTAAATATAAGCGCCTTCGGCAAAATTCCTTTTCTTCTGATAATAAAATACAGTAGCGCTCCCCCCATAATGGTTAACACAAGTAGTCCCAGTGCGGGTTCGACCGACAACTTGAATTCATTGCCCATCAATACCAGCAAGAACAAAAGCAGAATACCCGCAAGCCCTAATCGACCGTGTAACAGGCCGGTATCAATCACTGTGTTTTTATCAGTAAAGCGTACAAACGCAGTAAACACACCACCAATAATGGCGCCTACCAGTAGCGTCAATACCAGCAAAACCGGCCAGTTTTCTGTAGATAACATCATTGTTTCTCGTTCAAAATATATTAATTAGTGGCAATAATATTCCTCTTGCTTCCACGGTAAAACAGGGTATATTCGAACATACCGTTCCATTTATGGAACGATACTGGGTTTAATGATGGATTTAAATGATTGGCTTATATTCGCGCAGGTCGTTGAAGCAGGTGGACTAAGCGCTGCCAGCCGTCTGCTGGACGTTCCAAAATCAACGCTCAGTCGCCGACTGACAAAACTGGAAGACGATTTCGGTTCACGCCTGGTAATCCGCCGTGGCCGCACCTTTGAATTGACCGAGGCGGGGCGTTTATTCTACCAGGAGGCTCGCCGCCTGACTGAGCAAGTGGCTAATTCCACAGAACGTTTATCGGAAGGTATACAGCAAGAAGGCGGCACACTGCGAATGACTGCACCAAAAGCCCCCGGGGGTTATTTTCTGGGTGTCTGGCTGGCGGAATTTATTCAGCAATATCCACATATCCATATCGAACTGGATCTGACTGACCGCACAGTCAACTTGTATGAGCAGGGATATGACCTCGCGCTGCGTGTTGGGCCAATGATTGACTCTTCGCTCATTGCTCGAAAACTAGGGGAAAGTGAGCGTATTCTGGTGGCGGCACCAGAGTATCTAAAACTGTACGGATATCCAGAATCACCTGAGGAATTAAGCCAACATAAGTGCATTAGCTTCGGTGAGCATCGTAGTGGACAAAGTTCATGGGTGCTTTCGAAGAACAGGCAATCGCAGCGTATAAACTTTCACTCCGCATTGCGTTGTGATGATATGGCGACCAATATGCGACTGGTACAGTCAGGTGCAGGCATTACTATGATTCCTGCCTTTGTCTGTAAAGAATCTCTGGCATCAGGCAGTTTGCAGCACATACTCACTCAATGGTATGGGCCTACTCCCGAATTTTATCTGGTTTACACCGAAAGAGAACTTATGCCAAATCGTCTGCGTTTATTAATCGAGTTTCTTACAGAGCGGTCGCGGGCTGAGAAATGGAGGCTGTCAATGAGGCATGTTCAACCAAAAGCGTTGTTATAAATAATAGAAACGAAAACTCACGGTTTTGATTCCTCTGGCTACCTTGTAAGTATATATTTTGGCTTAAGATCCACGCCTATCCTATTTATTAATTCACCCTGATGCGTTTACGCAACATCATCATGCTCTCGACAAATCAGCTGAATTTCCGTAATGGTTAAAGGTTCTTGCGTCAGATTACAAAAGTAGCGGTTGTTCTTCTTTTTCTGGTTATACCGGCAGGTATGGCAAACACCAAAGGTTTTCATCCCATTGGTGCGTTGTGTCGTTTGCAACAATTCTTTCAAACAGCTCACGATCTGTGTTTGCGACTCTTCTGATAATTGTTGACATGCCTCTTTGAATTGACGTGACGGGATAAATTTCTGCAATAATTTATCCCCCGCTCGAGTAACCTTTAAATGCACCACTCTCTTATCGATATCATCAGCCATTTTGTTTAGAAAGCCTTTTTTCTCCAGTACCTTTAATGTTTGAGACACCGTGCCTTTGGTTTGACCTAAATATTCGGTTGTAGCCATTGGTGTATCTGAATAACGGTTACAAACGGATAAATAGTGCAAAGCCTCTAATTGCACAGGCTGTAAGCCATGCTCTGTACCACCTCGACGTGAATCTGTGCGCAATAAATTACCTAGCCGTTCTATATAGTCATAGATCTGGTTTGTTTTCATGTACATATAGTATCGAATCAATACCTTCTTGACAAGCCAAAGTTAATTGTGCATACTTTTTTATGGTATCGATTCGATACCATAATTACTGAGGATATTATTATGAATAAAGCTATTTTTTACCACGCAGGCTGCCCAGTCTGTGTCAGCGCAGAACAACAAGTACTGGAAGCGTTAGATAAGAATCGTTTTGATATTGAAATCATTCATTTAGGTGAAGATTCTTCTCGAATTAACGAAGCAGAAAAAGCCGGAATTGAATCTGTCCCCGCTCTATTGCTGGATGGTGCTGTTTTTCATATCAATTTTGGCGCTGCGGTCAGTGATCTAAAGTAATAATAACAAGTAATAGACTCGGAGCTGATCCGAGGCTTTAACTGAGGAATAATGAGATGAAATTACTGTATAAAACTATTGTCACGTGTATAGCACTTGTTTATACATCATTTAGCTTTGCAGAAAACAATAAGGTGTCTTACCCGGATGGGTATCGAAATTGGACACATATTAAATCCATGATCATTGAACCTGGTCACCCACTAGAAAATCCTTTTCAGGGGATACATCATGTCTATGCAAATAATAAAGCGTTAAAAGGATTAAATGAAGGGAAATATTCTGATGGTTCGGTATTGGTTTTTGACTTACTTAATTATGTAGAAAAAGAGCATACAATACAGGAGTCAGAGCGTAAGTTAGTTGGGGTTATGGTCAAAGATGCTAAAAAGTATAGCAGTACGGGCGGTTGGGGATTTGAGGGTTTTGCCGCCAATAGCAAGACCGAGAGATTAACAGACGATGGTGGTGCCTCATGCTTTGCCTGTCATGCACCGCTTACAAAAGAGAATTACGTATATTCACGTTATAGAGATTGAATTATATCAGTATGAGTTCTACACGCATAGAATGGCGACTTTCGGGTCGCCGTTTTTGTGTAAGACTGACAGTCTGAAATGGTTTTTTTCTCTATCGGTTTCACTTCCCAGAGGTCCGCTATGTGAGGAATCCGCTCTTTAAGACGTTATTTTTCAATGGCTGCTATGTGGTGATAGGGTCATTTTTTACTATCGTATAAGCCTTCTTTCCAGAAGTTTTTTCGTGTCTCTACGTCCGTCTACACATAAATGAACAATGACCTTACTTCCGGTAATTTCATAAATTGCTCGATATGGTTTAAACACAACCTCTTTAAACCCCTTAATTCCCTGAACACTTAACTCTGGTGGATAATGCCCGCGTTCTGGCACTTCTTCAAGGGATAATATTAATGACTCCAGATTATCTAAAACATGTTCAGCATTCTGAAAGGTATCTTTCTTCGCAATATAATCATAGATATCAAAAATATCCCTTTCAGCTTCAGAGGTGAGTATGACCTGAAATTTTTTCAAGCCTGAGAATCCTTAATATTTTTTCTAATATCAGAAAATGCTTTTCTAGCCGTTTTAAATTTTCCAGCTGAATATGACTCTTTACTCTGCGCGATCATTTTAAGCATTGCCAGTGACTCCTGGTCTTGCTCGTACTCGGCCACATCTAAAAGCACCGCTTTTGCTTCGCCATTTTGTGTAATAATCATTGGAGAATGATTTGTATGCACGATTTTAATGGCTTCTGCTGTATTTTGTTTCAAGTAGCTAATCGGCTTAACTGATTCACTTAATTTCACATCTTTCTCCTCTAATACTCATAAAGTACTAAATATAGTCTTTATTTAGTACTTTGTAAATATGTATGAATACTTAGCGGTTTTCTTAAATTAGCACTGTAGTATGTATTTTTTATATGTTCGCTATGACTGATTTCACGCCTTATCTGCGTATTTCCCTCATGTCGGTAATGTGGTGAATTGGGAAATCATGCCGGAAAAGTTGAATGTCTCCTTATAAAATATTTGAGCGACAGAATATTAGTTGTGTTTTGTATGCCTGCGTGTCGCCTGCGTTTTAATCGCTGTGCGTGTCGTGGTTCGATGAATATTTTCCATTATCGAGGATCTAATATCTAACGGCATCGCTTCTGTATAGTCGGTCAGCACTTCAAGTTCCGCCCTGATTTGCTCAGCCATCTCATCAACTATCTCCTCTCCTCTTTTAACACCCAGAGCTTTTCCAAAATCAACTATGCGCTTTCGATCCGGGAAGTCTTTGGACTTGCCCAGCTTCAGCGCCAGGGTATCAGCCGGGATATAGATCTGTGTATTCACGACATCGTACAGCGGACTTAATCGCATAGCCTCAATATCATCATAAAGCATGGCGTAATTCTTTAAATGCGCATCACCATTACCAACCATGCAGCTGTGCACCAACATTTTAAACAGGGCCTCATTATCCGCCTGTAGATCAGACGAATAGAATTGAAGCACCTTGCCGATGGACTCATAACTCGAACGGTATTTATCGTTTGTCGATTTACCCTGCAGCACGGCCATGTCTTCCATCGCGCGGCAATGACCATCGGCTTTTAGATCAAAGCGGCGCATCACGAACAATTGCTGATTATCCGATAACCAGAATTCAGGCGTCTCAATCTGACAAGCTCTTGCCAGTCGCATACAAATAAACTCATTAAGAGCGAGCCCGGGATATTGTTCATCACCACTTTTAACGATCAACGAGGGCAATACAAGTGCACCCTTCTCTGTCTCCACCATCGCTTCAGGCACCAGCACTTTGGGTTGAATACCACTAATACTCGATTGCAGCAGGTATTTATTCACCAGTTCATCAAAAAGTTCGTGATTCCCCTGCCAGGCCAAAATTTCAGCCAGGTTCTCAGCACTCACCTCTTCTTGCTCAATCCCTTCAGTCTCATACCCAACACAACCAATGCCGGCATTTCCCTGCAGTGCCAAAAAGAGCATCTCATCAACCTGGATATGCTTGCGCAACCTTTCAGTAATACGGTGACGAATAAACCCCTCTGGGATATTCATTTCAAAGATCGGAAATAATGCCCCATCCTGATAAAAGCGATTTTCTATGGGCATCGACACGGCAACGGGACGCCGCGCATCGAAATGATAGGTAAATTCAAATTGGGCTTTCTTTTCCAGGAGACCCGTCACCTCACCCGCCACCTTAATTGTCATCTGGCGTATTCGCTGATCCGTTTTAATCTTCATCAAACACCCCCGGCAACTCAGCAAAGGTTGGGCGGCGTTTCAATTCCAACGTCAGGGAAAAGCCCAGTGACATGGCATAATCCTGTACCTTTAATACACTCCCCCGGAAAGACCCGTTTTCAATCTCGCTTATTTCTCGTCGGGACAGGCCGGCCTTCACGCTCGCATCAGTTTGATTCAAGCGCCGGATCTTACGCTCAGCTTTAAGTTTCTGACCTATTTGTTCAAGAAATGGATTCACCAATCACCCTATTTGGCCTTACAGCCTAAATGTAACATATTTATGGCATTTTAACTTATTAATGCTTTTTTGCCACTTAATAATTACATTATAATCATTATTGGCGAGATAGGCGTTTTAGCCCTTGTATTGCAAGTCTCAGACCATCCATGAACAGCCTTCAAGCCATCACTAACATGAGTGACTAAAACTCCTCATAACCGAGATGCTCTAACACGCCCTGGAGTACCTCGATATTCTGTCCGTATTTGATGATTAAAGTACCCTGCTCAAGGTTGATGGTTGTCGTACACCCAAGGATTTCGGTTAGTCTGTTTTCAACCTTAATCGTATCTGGATCTTTCTCAATGGTTAAAGTTGGCTTTTCATTTTTGGCGCGTTTTTCTGTTTCATGAACAGAAAGGCCTTTTTGAATTATCTGGGTTAATAATAATTGTTGCTTGCGACCATCCAAACCCGCAAGAACTTTGGCGTGACCTAATTTGATTAATTTAGGATGCTTTCGGATTTGCTCTTTTATCTCAAAAGGCATCGCATCGATTCTAACCAGGTTGCATACCGTTGAACGAGACAGGCCTTCCCTTCTACCTAGCTCAGCCAGGTTTGGTGTCTCGATGGTTAAATCCGATATTCTTTCAGCCCACTCAATAATCGGTAATTTCTCAGTAATCGGCGTTTTTAGGATTTCTAATTCATCTATTTTTAAATGATCAACAATAATGACCGGGACTTGTGCTTCTTGAATAGCCTGCGCGAGAAACCATGATTTCGGATTGCCCACGATCTCATATTGACCAAGTTCCATGGTGCGTATTGTAAGCGCTTCTGAAATTCCTGAAAGGCGCGCTTGCTTTTCTTCGAGGGGAGTAAGGCCGCTAAAATCTGAGGTATAGCGGCCTCGGCTGATCGTATCTATGTCCAGTAATTGCATAGCAATCTCCGTAGGATAGCGCTACTGGTCAGTATAGTATAATTATGTTTCCACGTGGAAACATAATTAGTATTTTGATTTTATACTTACGTCTTTTTAGCAAATCAGCTAACTGTTTTCTGCACTTTAAATAACCATTTAATCTTTATTTATCAATAATATAGCTATTAATCTAACCGTTAGATTAGGGCTACTGGAAATGCTTCGTAAGAGTCTTAATGATTGCTTCTTTGTTTGCTGATATATCTTTATTAACTTTGATTGTTATTGCCCCGTTTGCAGCCTCTTTTACAACCACTCCGCTCTTATTGCCGGCTACAGAATATACCTTCTCTACTGGCCCACGAACTTTTGGCTTTGATGCTGCCTCCCCTACTGCTATCAATTCCTTTAGTATTGCAGCCGTTGTCATTTCAGCGCCTTTTAGTTCCCGCGCTTTTTCAAGTACGGCTTTCTTTGATTTTGCTAGTTTGTTTATTACGGCACGAAGCTTCATTGCCTGCTTAACAGTAACTTCAAGCATATCAGGAAGCGCAGCTTTTACTTCTGGCTCCATATCAGCAATAGCCATCCAGGTGGACAATGTTTTCTCATTAATTTCGTTTTCTATACAGTAGTCCTTTTGACTCCCTGCGTAAATTTCCGCTATCACTCGCTTTGCATTTATTGCTTTTTCATAAGCAGTCGTATCATCACGCTCGGCATTTTCACTGCGCATTAATTTGTATGCGCGCTTATCATCAGCTTCAATTAGCTCGATTTTAATTTTCTTTGAAGGAATATGAGAACAAGCCCAAAAACGACGAGTACCAATAATGATCTCATACTTTTTATTGCCTGAAGGATCACGCCTTGCTACAACAGACTGTAGCTGTGTGTTCTTCTGTATATCATCAATCAGGCTTTTACAATTCTCCATGTTCAAGCTTTCATAGATTCGGTCATTATAGCTCCACAAAGAGCAATCATCTGTTGATACCACAAGTTCGTTTGCACCCTCTTTAACGTGGCTAATACTATTTAATTTTGATATCGCCCCCCTTCCTGTACTCTTGCTTTCCGTTCCGTGCATTCCTGTTTGTTTTCTTCGACTTGAAACTGCCGCATCCAGATCAATATCTACTGTAGTTTTTTCTCTAGCCATTTTGATATCCCCTTAAGCCGCAATATTTTTTGGTTGTATTTTTAAAGCTTTTTGAATTGATGGTCTTGTTTCTAAAAATTCATCCAGGACCTCCTTGAAAATAACATCCATTGCTTCTAGTGCCATTCGATGACTTTTATTAGTTCCCTTGATTTCATATAGCGTACTAAATTGATTAACCGCATTATCAATCGCTGAAGACTCATAAATTGCATTATCAAGCATCCAGCGCTTACCGAGTACTTTCCTAGCAATAGCAACAATATCATCCTCAGCTCTTGCATTTTTTTCATCGTTTAATCGCTGCTTCTTTTTAGAGATAATAATTTTTATGAAGTTATAATCTAATTCAAAATTCAGTCGTTTCTGAATTTCGGTGATGGTTTCTTTCATCATGCTGAAAAACTGCATGCTTGAGGCAAAGTCCAGCATACGCGGCGGCATTGGCACTAACATTGAAGTTGCTGCAACCAGAGCGTTCATTGAAAACATTCCTAATGCCGGTGGTGGATCAATGATAATAAACTCAAAATCTTGCTTAATTTCTTCTAAGGCTGCAGGCAAATATGAGTAAACAGCCTTTTCATTACTCATAGCCTGTATATGATATTCAGCCTGATATAACTGCAAATTAGAAGGAATTAAACTTAAGTTTGGGATATGTGTTTTTCTGATCGCATAATGAATTGTTCGTTGATCTCCGTATATATATGGCGCAATAGTATCTGCCTCATCTATTTCAATATCTGGCGTATATCCAAACATTGTTGTTGTCGAGGCCTGACTATCCAAATCAATAATAAGTACCCTAAATCCACGAATGGCCAACCACTGCGCTAGATGGACACTTATTGTTGTTTTTGCTACGCCACCTTTAAAGTTTTGAACAGCTATTACTTCAGCTTCTTCATTACTACCAAGTCTTGGTTCTGAGCCAAAATAACTACGTGCTGCGTTTAATTGTTCTAATGTGAAACCTCTGTATTTTGATCCTGCTTCTCTGCATGACTCAATTAATCCTTCACTCTCAGCTTTGCGTATACCGCTTTTGTGTCGATATATAAGATCAGCCGCTTCACTAATTTTGTACATTTTATTAAATTGCTTTTTGCCCGTTGGTGCAAATACCTGATCTTTGATATTATCCAAGGCCATGTCCGCCCTGGCGACTAAAGAGTCCAAATCTTCTAATAGAGACATATGTTTTACCCTAACCGTTTTATTTTCTTTTTATACTATTAATTAGTTACTTTTTTTTAATAATCTTTCTTCTACAACATATTTCACTTTTTACTACTTTTTAGTAAACTTTACAACAGCAATTATGTTAAACGTTGACAAATAACACTGATTCGGCTCTAATAACCACTGTGAGCTAGTATTGGTCGGGATTTAAGCAGCATAGTGACCAATGCCTATAAAAATAAAAACAACGAGGGCGTAGCTGATGGCTACCGGATTGGTCGAAAAATTAAACAATATTGGTGAAAAAGTTGTCGCTCGAAGTAAAGAAAGCAGGGCGCTTGAATCTGAACTTTTATCATCTATATCAAATAAAGAAGAAACCGAAGCCCGGTCTCAATCAGGGCTATCAAGTAAACAAATGATTTGTTCAACTGAAGATAGGATTCTTCAAAATGAACAACTGGGTTTATTTGAAACCATCCCGTTATCAAACAAAGATGTATATCCGACATTACTTGCTCGGTTGCCAATCTTTATGCCAATGTCTCGATCTAAACAGAAAGAGCTTCTTGATGATGATAACTACCTGCATTTTTCTACGCCTTTTGGTAGTGGCCTTCGAAGTGGTCCGCTTCTTACCACTCGTGATGAAGATACATTACTTGCACTAGAGCGCCTTCGATCCAAACAATTACATGGCCAGGTCGAAAATCTTCCAATTAAAATATCCAAAAACCTATACAACCTGGACGATAGCGGAAAGGTGAGGGTGGATATCGTAATTTGCACAATCACCATGATCAATGAAGAACTTGGTATCACTGATGGTGGTGAGAACTATAGCGATACATTACTTTCAGTTCGACGACTGGCTAATACAGTAATTGAGCTTACGACCAATAAAAAAGCGCGCTATCTGGGACGCTGTAAAGAAGGCGGCCAATTTAAATTACTCGATGTAAGGTGGCGAGAATTTGATGAAGATGGTCTCATTTTTGTCCAGTTTTCACCGGTAGTAACAGATTGGTTAACTAATGAATATACGTTCATGGACTGGAAAACCAGAAAAGCACTTGGCAGGAATGAAACGGCAAAAGCCCTTCACCGCTTTTTATGCACACAACCACGTAGCTATAAACGCAATCTGAATGAACTGGCTGAGTGCATCGGTCTAAAAGATGATAATAAGCGCATTAAGTCTAGAATGAGCAGGGCATGTGATGCCTTGAAGAAAGTAGGGTGGCTCCAGGATTATTGCTTTGAAGGTACAGGAAGAAAAATACCATACAGCTTAATGACCGAACGTTAATTTTCTTCTAATTTCTTACCGTAGTAAATGTGTCTAAATCGTTCAGATTTTCACAAATAATATTTTTCAACCGTAGTAAATGTGTCTAAACTGATTCTTCAGATAAAACTTCATTATGGATCACCGTAGTAAAATGGTCTTAATTTTTACTATTGCCTAAGCTATTACACTATCACACCGACTTTTTACTCAATATTTTGCATTATTAAGAATGCTCCACCTATTATCCTAATAAAAAGGACAGGTGCGTTGCTACCGTAGTAAATATGTCTAAACAAATAAAATGTACCGTAGTAAAAGTGTCTGAATGAAAAAACTCAGCATGGTTGACTTATCCACAGGCCTCCGTAGTTACTATGTCGCTGTACCGTAGCTGTACCGTCAAAATACCGTAGTTATGGAGTCACTGTACCGTATTTACAGCGTCTGAAGTCCGTAGTTACATGGTCTAAAAGATAAAGTAGAACTTTATATCTCATTGATATTATTAATAATATATTCGTTTATATATTCTCTAGTCTTTTATTAGTCTTTTTATAGTATTTATTAGTCAACCACAGTAAGTGGTTTTTAAAAACCTTTTAATAAAAGAAAAAACAAACCATTAACCATAATTTCACAAAAATAACCCCTCTTCTTTAAGCGAGAAAAAGATATCAAACTTCTACGAAATTAAATAATCAACAGCTTTTGAAGCTTCAGCTGCAGCTTTAAATATTGCCTTATTATCGTCTTTAAGGACTTTTAACCAATGTTCAATATAACCAGCATGGCGAACTTCACCGGTAACACCAAACTTTGCACAGAGAAAAGCCGCGCCTAACTCAGCGACTAGCTCTTCCATGGCATAACCCGTATCACCAAAACGGTGAGACATATCACGATCAAGGCGGGTTTTATGACCTGACCAGTGAACTAGCTCATGAAACAACGTTGCATAGTAACTGCTATTCGATCCAAACTTGTCCATAGGTGGCATGTGTACCCAGTTCATAGAAGGTACAAAAGCAGGGGAGCCAGGTACTACCTTAACGCCGGTCATATTGATGAAATCATCGATAGTAGGTAATTTCTCCGTTGCATCTGCCGCAGATTGATCAGCAAAGCCGTCTATCTGGTCAAGATTAAAAACATTAAAAACCCGCATCATGGGAATTGTTTTCTCTTCCAGCTCACCCGAAGCATTTTCAATGTCTTTGGTTAATGGTTTATAGAAAACCACGGGAATACTTTTTTCACCCTTACGCACAAAACCCTTCGCCTCACGTGCCTGCTTATAGGTACACCAACGGTGAGAAGAGAAGCCCAACTCGCCACCCATCAACCATAAGATTAATGTATTAATGCCGTTGTATTGTCGTCCAGTAATGGCGTTTTCAGGCAGGCCAGAAAAGCAGCTCCATTCTTTCACCCAGGGCAGTGCGCCTGATTCAATCTCTTGAACGATTTTATTTGTTACATCCTGATAGATATCTTTTTTCATTTTGGATTCTCTCGTTATTAAAAAAACATCCCCTCTGGGGTTGAGAAACCCAGAAAGCGACCAACGGGAGCAAGAGCCTGCGTTCTGAAGGAGTCCATTCAGGGGGAACCACCCGATCTGCACGATTGAGCAAAGAGATAAGCGGAAGGTCGGGGGATGAGTTGACGTAGTCAGGTTGCAGGCTAGGCTCTTGTTCTACCCAGAGGGGAAATCCTGGGCATAAAAAAAGCCGCGATAAACGCGGCTTTAATCATCAAAATGCTATTTTTATTATTATTTGTCGGTGTCGTCTTTTGGTGGGAATAGAACGAGTTCACCGTTGATCGGCAGGGCACTTAACTTAATGCCATAACCGCCTTTTTTATTTTTCCAGGCAGCGCCTATCTTGTTGTAGAAAGGATTGTCGTCAGTGCCGGTAACCGCGTAAGCGATAAGGTCTGGTGATTGTTTGTTGTTAACCATAATGTTTGTCTCCTAATTAATTAAACGTGTGACCCGAAGGTCGGAGACGTAAAAAATAGGCGAGGGATGATTTGTCAAAACACCACACGGTGGCGGTGCGGGCAGGGCGTTGATAAAGCAAACGACCTATTTAGTGTATCTCGAACCCTTCTAATACGTTTAATCAGGCGACGGGCAGGCTATGAAGCATAGTCACGATGACTCTGTTTCGGTTTCATCAAACTGATACATTGATCGAAGGACCCATGTAAAAAAGACAATTAGTTTTGGTTGCAGCAAATTAAATGCCAGCAGTATCAAAAGGGCAGTGATCCCGCCCACATTACGACCGTCATCGATAAATGAAGTCCAGTCAAAACCTGCGGCACAATGAAGCCCAAACTTCATCGCGATCCCCAGAAAGACTAACCAGGTTATTTTCACGGATACAATCCGTATAAAAGCCGTAATCCTGACTATGCCATCAAAGATGTTGGCTAATACGGTACGCACTAAAAAATGATTTAAACGTCGATTCATCATGCTGGTTAATCAGACAGGTTGAGGTATTGGGTGCTGATGTTGTTATTGAGCGTAATACGAATATTGTCGCATCCGCCTGCTTTGCCATCAGCATCGGGACCAATCTTGCTGGTGTCATTGGCACAGGCGGCATCATCACGGTCTGTCCTGAATAAATCTCCGCGTGCGTCAAGCTCAGTTACTACAATAGCATCGGGTAATACGACACTACCGTACTTTTTTGGTCCTGATGAAATAATGTATGTCGTCGCCTGAACCGCATCCAGAAACTCTTTACGTGAAGAAGTACGGCTACCATGATGGCCGGCTATCAGGATATCGGCGCGAAGCGCCGTACTGCAGCAGGCAAGGAGTATGCCTTCGATAGAGTTGTTCTTTGGCGTGTCATCATTCCAGTTGTTTCTCTCTCCAGCTTCAGCATCACCCATAAACAAGATACGGTGGCCACCTAAATCAAAACGGACAATCAGGCTGTTATTATTGTAGCTGCCACGCTTTGTTCCACTGGCATGTAAAAAGCGCATACTGGCATTGTCTCCCAGGGTAATGGGTTGTTCATCGATTTGGCTACTGTGATCAACGGTGACATTAAAGGGGGCATTTGGTGATCCATAACAACTCTTTTCTTCGGGTGAATGAATGGCATGCATTCCGTAATTGTATCGGGCGTTATGGTAGGTGAGTCCTTTATCGGCAACCACATCGATAAATGCCCGGTAGCCACAGATGTTGTTTATCGCACCTGCATCCCAGACATCACCAATCTCCAGTGCGCGCATTACATCCGGTAATAATTCCACATGATCACGATGCGGGTGGCTCAGAATAACGTGATCGAGTCGTATGAGGTTGGGGTAGGCTGCCGATAGAAAGGCCATCAGTCGATTGTCAGGTCCTGTTGCCAGATCATCGTTGCTACCGCCATCATACAACACGGAAAAATCGCTTCCTTTTATAAGAACGGCCAGCCCCGTGCCGACATCGATTACATCGATAGTAAAGGGGTTTGTTGTCGCTGAAGTACTCGCATCATCGGGGATGATTGTTGACCATGACTTGCTAACAAAAGCGGGGGTGCCATCGGCTTGTTGCACTTCATGCCAGTAAGGCACGGAGCGAATAAGTTCAAGGCGCTGACCGACATTGAGTTGGCCTAAATACCCGCTGCTGGAACTTGGGCCTTCACGTAGGGAGATTCCTTGTTTAACCCGCTCAGCGGGGGTCACCCAGTCGGCACTTGCAATGGATGAAAAGAGCAGGGTGAAACAAATAAAAAAGCATTTGATTTTAAACATCACAAGTTACCTCCTGGTTACTTTGATTGTTGTCATTATCAGACTAAAGCCAGTCGATGATCTTTGCTGATGGCGTCTATTTTCTGCTCACTCACACCAGCCTCAGCCGCAAAGGTGGGCCATTGTTCAACGGCGGCCATCACTTCTTCAATGACCTTCTCTGGATTTTTAAGATCATTATTATGCGCCACGTCGATGAGATCCTGCCGGGTAAAATGATCGCGTTTCCCATTGATCGACATTTGATGGGTTTGTGTCCAGCCTTCACCGGGTTTATAAGAATGCGTCATGTCAAAAGCCGGGGAGAGTGACCATTCACCCTGTGGGTTCATCAAAAAGGCGATATTCTTGGTATGATCATCCTGGTTACGGGCGATAACATTAAATACCATGCGCCGGTATTGCTGCAGCTGCTCTTTTTTAGAGAGTTTCATCCGGCGCATGGTCATCAACGCCTGCTCATAGCCATAAGCGCCGGCCAGATTAAAATCATAGTGTGCGATGGCGCACAGCGATTGCATATGCAGTTTGTTGCCGGCCACCCGGTCAAAGCGCCGGGTCATAAAGTGGGCGCGTCCGTTCTCTTCGAGTAAACGGCACTCACTCATCAAAATACCGGCAGCGGTTGCCATCTTGGAGTAAGCGTATTCAATCCGCCCAAAATCACTGGTTCGACCAAATTCAATATCACTGACGCCATCGAACTTTAATAACCAGTGTTCAAAGCCTTCGGGGGCATCGGCCTGTCCGGATAAGACTTTGCCGGTCTTCTCGTTGTAGGCAATCACGGCCTTGGCGCGCGCCCCTCCGGCAGAGGTGCCGATGCGCAAGATATCGAGCAGGGCTTCCTGAGTTTGCTGTTCATCATGGGTGAGGGTGACACCGAGTGAATTGCGGTGGTTCATCACCTCCTGGATTAAGGTAATCATCTCACTGATCTCAACGCTGACCGGTTGGCTTAAGTGTTCGATGACTGCGGGTTTGAATGCCAGTGCGCCCATGGCGCGTGAGCCGGTGTAACACAGTCGCTCGATAATGGAAAAATCATCGGGACTACGACCTTGCCGTGCCAGCCAGGCATTGACAATCGCCTGACCAAATTTATCGGGCAGGGTATCGGCCAGTAAGCCGGGCAGACGTTTGAAGGTCTCCGGGTTAAGGGCAGGGAAGCTGTGCAGCACATGACCACGACGTGCTTCTTCCAACGGCATCATGAGGGGGGCGATATCCAGGCCGCGTTTCAGGAAGTCTGGATCGTATTCGAACACGCCAACACCGAGATCATCCAGCGCCACTGCGCCGACGCGATGATTCCACAACCAGACCTCGGCAACATTGACCGTCATGGGTTTTGGCTCTTGCGACCCGCGCCTGAAGCGCGCTCGCGTTTACTGGATGCTTTTGAACTGGCTTCCGCCATTTTTATCGGACTGATGCTCACCGGTGGGATAAATTGATTCAGCTGGTCCAGTGCGCCCAGTTCACGCAGAACAGCCACCAGGGTGGATAATTTGCCTTTGCCGGATTCCAGTGATTTGATGGTGCCAACAGATAATAAAGCGCGCTCGGCTAGGTCTTCCTGGGTGATGTTTTTGCGCAGGCGTAACTTGCGCAGGCGCTCACCCAGTTCTTTGAGAATCGCACGGTCAGAAGTAATGTAAAAGTCCATAATGGCTATAATACTATCTATTAATAATCTATAAGTCTAATAATAGATAAATATATGTCTATTTATTGAAATGTCAAGGCAGGTCATATTTAACAGCTATAATATTGACTACTATATATGATATTAATTATTAATAGCTAATAATTTATATGTTATTAGTAAACACAGGCTTCCTGTATTATTTCCATCCAGATCATTTAGGTCCGACCAGTCATATAGCTGATGATAAAGGTGTTCTGTATGAACATATTACCTACTCCCCGTTTGCTGAGACCTGAGTGCAGGAGGTGGCCACTACCTTACAGTAGCCATTAAAAAA
>SWCD01011634.1_pt1 | contig 62014 bp, 54 predicted proteins | sample 4693011 | NCBI WGS metagenome assembly SWCD01 (sample SAMN10267278, study PRJNA491770) | bioreactor metagenome | isolation source: DHS bioreactor inoculated with marine | place: Japan: Omine Ridge, Nankai Trough
TTTTTTTAGTTTATAAAGACAAAAATAAAAGATGTTTTGATTATCCCCCATTTTCAAATTCCGTCCATTTCGCTCCAATCCTTTAAATTATTAGAATTGTATATCAAAATAGTTTTATTGGTTTCGATCATTTTCAAGATTTTTTTTTCAATCTCTAAGCTACTTCCAATTTTAAATCTTGAACTTATAAGTAATAATTACTTTTATTTCCTGCAAATAATTACTTGAATTACCTATCTGTACCTCCACCTGGTTGAAAAAGGGTAAGGATGTACAAATTTTAAGCTGAAAATCAAAAAAATTAAACATTTTGATTTAAATCATAATTTGGTTTGATATTTGCTTAAATGAGTCAAAAACGTAACAGGAGAACTGCAATTATTTTCAATAAAACATATAAAGTCACTTTTGAACCATCAATATTTCAAAATATTATTGATAAAATGGGTGAAAGAATTCATTGGATTTTTATGGATTTCAAAGTTCAGACAGTTTTTCCGCAGGCAGTTGTTATTAATAAAACAAAAAATAAAGCTAAAAGGTTTTAACATGAATAACTCGTTAAAGTTTATTTTATCGATAGTTTTCGCATCACTTTTAATTCTCAGCGGGTGCGAAGTTAAAGATTCTCCAACAAGCGGCGATGGCAGTGAAGGAGGAACAGTAACAGTTTCAGGTCAGGTTGTTGAGTCATCTTCCGGTGATCCAATAAACAACGCACTTGTAAAAGTAACAGATGGAGTAAATGAAGCTGGGGCTGCAACAAGTTCTTCAGGGATATATTCTGTTACTTTAGATATTGACAAAGATAAAGAAGTTAAAATTATTGTCTCATTATCAGGTTACAGTTCGGATACGACATCCGTATTTGCTACTGTTGGAGCTACTCTTCAAGCTCCTTTAGTTCAGTTAAAACAGCAATCTGGTTCGGGTCAAACACCTTCAGGCGGAGCAGCTTCAATTTTTCTATTTGCTCAATCTTCCGAAAGCATTGGAGTTAAAGAGAGTGGATCAATTCAAACAGCACAAATAATATTTGAAGTTCAAGACTCTAACGGCGTTCATATAGATTTAGACAATCAAGAGACAGTACAATTTAGACTCGGAAATGCCCCTGGCGGAGGCGAATATATTCATCCTGCATCCGTAGTTACAAACGCATTAGGCAGAGCATCAGCAACTCTTAATACAGGATTTGTTGCAGGTGTTGTACAGGTAATTGCTGAAATTACGAAGGGAACTGAAATAATTAGATCTAAACCGGTTCTTATAGCAATTCATGGCGGTCTTCCTGATTCGGCTCATTTTGGTGTTGCATCAAATAGGTTAAACTATCCTGCTTGGGGAATAATTGGTTATGATATTAACTTTACTGCTTATGTTGGAGATAAGTTCAGTAATCCGGTACGCCCTGAAACAGCAGTTTATTTTGAAACTACTAAAGGTATAATTGAAGGTTCTGATTTAACAACTACTTTTGGTACAGCAACTGTGAAATTATTAACTCAGCCATTTCCTGATTTTAAGGAAGGTATCTATGTGAATAATGGTTTTTTTAGAGTAACTGCTCGTACAGCTAATGAGAATTATCAGCCGATACATACGAGTACAGTTAGGCTGCAGTCTGGTCAACCATTCATTTCAGGTGTTTCGCCTCAAACATTTGATATTGCAAACGGAGGGGCTCAATCTTTTACCTTCCACGTTGCCGATATAAATGATAATCCAATTGCTTCTGGTAATACAATAGCGGTTACTGTTACTTCAGGGGATATTGATGTTGCAGGTGATGTATCTATAAGTATGCCTGATGTTCAATTCGGTAATAAACAATTTTATTTTACGATTTCAGATAAAGATTCTGATGAAGATAAACCTCAAACTTCATCTGTTACCATTACATCTTCCGGTGAAAATGGTAACGCAAGCTTCTCCATAACGGGAACCTCCCGATAATATAATAGTGCTACCCTTGCTGGTTATGGCCGGACTCCCAGTCCGGCTTTTTTATTTTTAAATTTATGAATCTTAATTTTACTTTATTATTTTTGAACTTTGAAGCTGTAATTTATTTGGGAGAATATATTGGATAAGCAAAAGTTTATTTCCGAATCCTTAATTGAAAGTTCTGAGACCAAACTTAAAATTGAAAAGTCATGTTCCGATGACATAATAAAAGCAGTTGATATCTTGACTGCTGCATTTAAAAATGGTAATAAGCTTTTACTGTGTGGCAATGGCGGCAGTGCCGCAGACTGCCAGCATATTGCTGCGGAATTCATGATAAGATTAAGCCATGATGTTGATAGACCTGCAATTCCGGCTATAGCTTTAACAACCGATACATCAAACCTAACAGCAGGCGGAAACGATATTGGGTATGATAATGTTTTTGCCCGAAACGTTGAAGGACTTGGGAATTCTGGCGATATTCTAATTGCAATTTCAACAAGCGGTAATTCCTCAAATGTTATAAAAGCTGTTGAAAAAGCTAAAACGAAAAAATTGAAAACGATCGGCTTTTTAGGTGGTGATGGCGGCAAACTGAGCACTAAGGTTGACCTGCCTATAATTATGCCTAGCAAAAATGTTCAGAGGATTCAAGAGGGACATATAACAGTTGCACATATTATTTGTGAACTGGTTGAGCAGGAATTATACGGACGCAAAAAATAATAGTGATTCTTGATAACAATTTGAATTAAAATTTTTATCACAGTTTAAGTTTCCCGGTTTAATTATTCTTTTTCTTTCTCACTCCATCTAAATTATTTTTATATTTATTGACTAAAAATTACTCACTTTATATGCGAGAAATATGAAAGAACCAATTGTTGACGTAAATTTAGCCCTTGAACACGGTCTTACAGAAGAAGAATTTAACAGGATTAAAGAAATATTAGGCAGGGTGCCAAATTATACTGAGCTCGGTGTTTTTAGCGTAATGTGGAGTGAGCATTGCAGCTATAAAAATTCTATAGCATTAATTAAAACTTTACCGCGAACTGGTAAACGACTTCTGGTTGGCGCCGGAGAAGAAAATGCCGGATTAGTAGATATTGGTGAGGGATTAGCAATAGCTTTCAAAATTGAAAGCCACAATCATCCCTCAGCAGTTGAACCATACCAGGGCGCAGCAACTGGAGTTGGCGGAATTTTAAGGGACATTTTTACAATGGGAGCCAGACCGATTGCAGCTTTAAATTCATTGCGCTTCGGTTCACTTGATGACCCCAGAACCAGATTTTTATTTGAAGGAGTAGTAAAAGGAATTGGTGATTACGGAAATTGTTTTGGGGTGCCAACAGTTGGTGGCGAAGTATATTTTGATAAATCATATAAAGGTAATCCCTTAGTAAATGCAATGGCGGTCGGAATTGTAAAAGTCGGGGAAACTGCTTCAGCAATTGCGGAAGGAGAAGGTAATTCTGTAATGATTGTCGGTTCATCAACCGGCAGGGATGGAATACACGGAGCTACATTTGCTTCTGAAGAAATATCGGAGAAATCTGAAGCAAAACGCCCTTCAGTTCAAGTTGGGGATCCCTTTACTGAAAAACTTCTTTTGGAAGCATCATTGGAAATTATAAAGAATGATTGGATAGTTGGTATTCAAGATATGGGAGCTGCGGGTATCTCCTGCTCAACTGCCGAAATGAGTGCTAAAGGAAAAGCCGGAATGGACATTGACTTGAACAAAGTACCGCTTAGAGAAAAGGGAATGACTGCTTATGAAATTATGCTTAGTGAAAGTCAGGAACGGATGCTGGTAGTTGCCAAACAAGGATGTGAGCAAAAAATTATTGATACATTTGAGAAATGGGATCTCCATTGCGAAACTATTGGAAAAGTGACGACAGACGGGGTTATAAAATTAAAATATAATGGAGAGATCAAAGCTGAACTTCCGGCAGATGATTTGGTGCTTGGCGGAGGCGCACCTGTTTACCATAGAGAAACTAAATACCCTGACTACATTGATGAAGTCAGAAATATCAATTTTAATGATCTGGAAGAACCGGAATGTATTGTTGAAGCATTTGAAAAAGTTTTTGCATCGCCAAATATTGCTTCAAAAAGCTGGGTTTATGAGCAGTACGATTCTATGGTTCGAACAAATACAATTGTTGGTCCCGGCTGTGACTCAGCCGTGATATACTTAAAAGATACTAACAAAGCTATTGCCGCTAATACTGATTGCAACGCCAGGTATGTTTATCTTAATCCCAAACAAGGAGCTAAAATTGCGGTTGCGGAGTCTGCAAGAAATATTGTCTGTTCCGGTGGCGAACCGTTAGCAATTACTAATTGTCTGAACTTCGGCAATCCATATAAACCAGAGGTATACTGGACATTTAAAGAAGCGATTGAAGGTATGGGCGAAGCCTGCAGATTTTTCAATACACCCGTAACGGGAGGTAATGTAAGCTTTTATAATGAAAGCCCCGATGCAGCGGTTTACCCAACACCTGTTATTGGAATGGTTGGATTAATTAAAGATGTAAATAATATTACAACTTCTTATTTCAAAAATGATGACGATTTAATTTATGTATTGGGTGAGGATTATGAGGAAATTGGAGGCAGCGAGTATTTAAGTGTTTGCCATAAATTAGTAAAAGGGGATGCACCTAAAATTGCTTTACAAGCTGAAAAGGATTTGCAAAAGCTTTTACTAAACTTAATTGAAAGCGGATTGATCAAATCAGCACATGATATTTCCGAAGGAGGAATCATAACCGCGCTTGCAGAAAGCTGTGTAATTAATAGAGAATCTCCGGTTGGAGCCAAAGTATCATTACCAATTAAAAGCAGAACAGACTTTACATTCTTTTCAGAATCTCAATCAAGAGTTTTGCTATCGGTGTCTTCAGAAAATAAAAACGATTTTGAAAAGGCAGTAGCAGGTAGTTTTACTCCGTTCCATTATTTGGGCAAAACAGGCGGAAAAAGTTTAATCGTGAATGATCAATTTGATCTATCCTTAAAAAAATTAGTTTTGTTATATTATAACTCAATACCAGAGCTGATGAATGTTAAAGTTTAAATTTTTTAGATGGATTACGAATTACCTATCTGTAGGAACACTAAAAAAAATATTCCAATTTCTTGATCATTACTTCAAAGGAATGTTTAAGCGGATGGATGAGCACCATGTTTTTTTAAGTGCTGCAGCCATAGCATTTTCATTAGTTCTAAGTATGATCCCAATGGTATTGATGATGTTTGCAGTACTCGGTAATATTATTGATCCGCTTAATGTTGAAGCACAAGTAAATAAATTAATAGATACACTACTTCCATATCCTCAATTTGCTGATTACACAAAACAATTTATTATTTCGCGAATACCGGAAGTAATTGAATTTAAAACACTTGCCGGTTATCTTGGTGCGTTCGGTTTACTGTTTACATCAACATGGCTCTTCAGTACAATGCGTACGGTGCTTAATAAAACATATGGAGTAAGTGTGGAGAAGAGCGCCTGGATAGGGTTATTAAGAGATTTTGGAATGGTGTTGCTGCTTATTGTGTTTATCCTTCTTGCAACTTTTATTCTTCCTATAACAAACATAATACTAAACGCGGCTGATGAAATTGAAGTATTAAAAACTTTTCAAATAAGCGGATTAGCTGATACTCTCTTCTCAATAATTTCAACACTTATAATCTTTTTACTCTTCCTAGTTTTCTACTACCTGATTCCATATGAAAAATTAGGCAAAAAAGTTCCAATTGTAAGTGCTTTTTGGGCAACTGTTTTGTGGGAAGTGGCGAGAAGTATTTTTGGATATTACGTGAGAAATTTTTTAGTGCTCAACAAAGTTTACGGTGCATTTGTTTTAGTAATAGTAGTAATGTTTTGGATTTTCTATTCATCAATTCTCTTTATTATCGGTGCCGAAGTTGGGCAGCTTTATAGAAAAAGAAAAATGCTTCGAGAGAGCAATAATTAACAGCCTCTTATCAGCGAGAGTTTGATTTAATATCAATCCTTATCAAAATTAAAAATTATTATTTATGATTACATTTACTCCCCTTGGCGGTGCGCATGAAATTGGGGCTAACGCATACTATCTAAATATTGATGGAACGGGAATTTTATTAGACTGCGGCATGCACCCTAAAAATAAAGGAGTTAAAGCAGTTCCAGATTTTGAATACCTGAATCACCAACCTCTTGATTATGTAATTATCTCTCATGCTCATTCTGACCATATCGGTTCTCTGCCATATTTAATTCAACAATTTCCCCATGTAAAAATATTAATGACTGTACAAACTCGAGAGATTGCCAGCATAACACTGCACAACACAGTTAATATTCTTAAAGAAACATTTACAGATACATTTGGAATTCAACCTTATACCCATGAAGAAATTGACTTACTTGTTAGAAGTGTAATCGATTATAACTATGGTGTGTCGTTCGAAATAAAAGGCTTACTTCATAATTCGGAAACATCAATACAAGTCATTTTTTATGATGCCGGGCATATTCTCGGTTCCGCCGGAATATTAATTGAATACGGACATGAACGAATGTTTTATACGGGAGATACACGCAAAAATAAGCAGGTAATTCTTAATGGCGCAGATTACCCAGAGCATAGAATCACAACTCTAATTATGGAGTCCACTTACGGTGCAGTTGATTCCGGTACATTGAATTCTTGGAAGGATGAGTTTAAAGAATTTTGCAGTAAGGCAAATAAAATTTTAGAAGCCGGCGGATCAATTTTAATCCCGGTTTTTGCGTTGGGCAAAACTCAGGAAATATTGGCGGGAATTACTGATTTGCTGAGGAGGGGCAAACTGAATGATTGTACAATTTACAGCGGCGGTATCGGACCAAAAATTTCAAATGTGTATGATTCAAACAGATATTTAGTGAAGAGAAATTCGAAAGAACTTGAGTTGAAAGATTTGCCTCAAATTAACTTGTATGATATTACCAACACAAATGATTTTTTTAGAAAACCCGGAATAGTATTAGCCCCCGGCGGAATGCTGGATGAAAAAACATTTGCATACAAAATTGTCCGTGATTTTTTAAGAAGTAAAAACAGCGCAATATTTTTAGTCGGTTATATTGATCCCGAATCGCCTGGCGCTTCATTGCTTGATGCTGCCAAAGGTGATAAGATAAAACTAATTAGTGAGGAAGTGCCAATTGAAGTTAAATGCAAGATTGAAAAATTTCATTTCCCTTCTCATTCAAGTAAGGAAGAACTTTTAGAATTAGTTGATAAATTAAAACCTGAAAAAGTGATTTTACTCCATGGTGATGAGGCGGCAATTAGCAATTTAGGCTATAATATTTTGCAAAAATTTAATGGTGTTAAGTTGTATTCTGCCGAGTTAGGTAAAACTATTATTATTGATGAAGAATAAATTATCCAAACATAAAATGACTTTTGCCTTTTAAAGGATTATTTTTGTTGCATAAAATATAGGGGCACAACAATGGAATATTTAAGATCAGTTTATGCCGGATTTTGGAAAAGATTTCTCGCCTACATACTTGACAGCATTATTATTTCAATTGCTATGAGCATAATTATTTTTCCGGTTTTTCTAATTTTCGGTTTGTCGGTTATTCCCTCAGATTATTTTAGGAATATGAATGAGTATAGTTTTACAGCGTTATCTTTTCAGTTAGCGGAGAATGATTACTCAATTGCTGCTTTTTTTATGTTCATTATGCTTATGGGCATAATTGGACTTCTAGCATTTATTCTTCAATGGCTATATTTTGCATTAATGGAATCATCAAAAAATCAGGCTACTTTAGGTAAAATGATTGTCGGGATTATTGTAACTGATTTGTATGGAAATCGAATTTCATTCGGGAAAGCATCGGGACGATTTTTTGGAAAAATACTTTCTGGAATAATTTTAAACATCGGTTACATTATGGCGGCATTTACTGAAAAGAAACAAGCCCTGCACGATATGATCGCCGGATGCTTAGTTGTAAATAAAGCAGAACTGAACTTAATTAAACTTCAGCAAAAAGATGACACGGATCCAAATAATTATTACAAGGGGATATGATGAAAAAGAATGTAGTGATCAGCGGCAGTTTAAAGGATATGGTTAAGTACTGCACAGCCATTTATGAAATGGATGAAGAAGTAAATGCCGAGCATTTGCAGTCAGTAATTTCCGATAGTCCAATTTTTGAGGACAAGCATTTTTACACAAATGTTTTAGGCACAGTTTCCAAAACAACAGTAACGAGAAAATCAAAACTATTTACACAAGGAAATTTAATTACACTGCAAATCCGTTACGAAATTTTAAAAGTTGTAGATATCGATTTAACAGAGAAGGATGAAACCTGGATTGACAATGACATCAAAAAATTGCTGGAACATTTTGAGCTTTTATTAATGCCGTTTGGAGGTAAGTGAGCTAAAAAAGGATTTATTGCATCGTCTCCTATAAATAAAAAATACTTGTCTAAGTGGCGTTACACTGATCCCCGTTGAAGTGTGCATGCCGTAATTCCCCAGTCAGTCTTCGAGTATCTCAGACTGACTTTATTAATCAGATTAATTCTGTGATAAGAACAATGAGCAATTACAAAACTATTCTTTACAACTTTAATCAAAAACAGATACAATTCGTTGTGCGGCAGCATCAATTATTTCCGGATTCTTTTCACACAAATAACCGGAATAAAATTTTGCACATCTGCAGCGGACTTTTTCAAAATCGTTAAACTCAATTGCTTTTTTGACTAAGTAAACTCCCCGTGCATCTCCCAGTTTAATTAAGGATAATGCTGCAACAGTTCTAGCGGATTCACTTTCATCATTCCTTAACATTTTCATTAAAGGAATAACTGCCTTAGATGAATTTATCTCACCAAGAAAATATGCAGAACTTACACGCAAACCTTCATTCTCCGAATTTAGCCCGGCTAAATAGTTTGTTTCGGCTTTTGCCTTTGCTTCTGGCGTAAGTTTGTTTTTTGCGGAAGTTAGTGAAACTGCTATAAGAATTAGAAATACGGTTAAAAATATTTTATTGATACTCATTTATCCCCCCGGATTTTATGGTCACATTTATTTAGACTCGTTACAATAAAAAAAGTTGTAACATTTAACGGCTATACATAATAGACGCAAAAAATTATTTAATGTTACATTTTATCTTGTTAAAAAATGTTAAAACTTTTTTATCAAAAGATAACCGACAACTAAAATATTACACTAATTGCGAATTTATAAACCTTTGGTACTAAAATTGCACAAGCTATAAGGTTAGGGGGTAACTGAATCAATAATTGAATAACGGAATTTTGAAAATTTATGAAGACAAAAGTTTTAATTTTACTATTCACGACATTGTTTATAACTACTTCATGCAGTTACTTTAAAGAAAAAAATATTGAAGTAAAAAATGAAAGACTTAGCATTACTCAAAAGACCAGCTTTGATGTAGATAAAGCTCAGATGGGAAAACAAGTTATGGAAGCAAGTATTCACGGAGAGATTACAAATGTTGGCGATAAAATTCTTAGCAACATTGTAATTACTTACAAATTTCCAAGGGATTGGGCAATTGCAAAAATTAAATTATTAAAGCCGGGACAAACACGAAAGTTTACTACAACCCGATATGAGACAACAAGCACAAACCCTTCATACAAACTGGATAATGTAGCTTTCGACAAAAAATAATTTATTGAAAAGTTGACCTACATCAATATTTTCGGAAATTTATTCAATATATTATTTGCAATTAACTAAGCTGTAGAATAAATACGGGATACACAATTGAACAATTTGACACTACAGAAAGCCACATTTATAGCAAATCAATACTTTACTTTGCTAATTGAAAAGTATCAATCAAGAGGTTTTAAAGTTGAAGTTGTTGAGCAATCACAAAACTCACAGCCAAGATACTTCATTAAATTTACTGATAACCAAAACTTAAGCAAACTGTACGAAATACAAAATATAAATTAGCTCTGTATGTTCAGTCGGTATTAAATATTATAATTTTCAATTCTATTTTAGCATAATTTCCCTGTGCTCAAAATCACAAAAACGGAAATTATTACAGGTAAAAATCGGACTTGAAGACTGTTTTAATGTTGTAGAATTTTTATAAAGTTTAATTTTTTCATTTCACTTTTATATCTTAACCTTACCTATAAAATTTTCAAACCAGCAAAATTTATTCGATTAAGAATTATTTGTTATTTTGAAATGTCATTATAAAAGCTAATTATTCGATTTTAAAAACAAAAAGAACTATTTGTGATGAATATTAAAAAAATTATTACCGGTTTAAATTGGATTGCAATATTAAGTTTTATCATACTTTTTCAGCAAGTTCCTTTTGCCCAAGTTGAGAAGTACACCGGGAAAGATGAGGTAAGATTTATTATTTTCGGGGACAGCCAATTCGGCAACCCGCCCCAATTTGAAAGAATGATGCATGAAGCGGAAATGCTGCGACCCGATTTTGTAATTCAAGTCGGGGATTTGATACACGGATATACGCACGATAAGAAACAACTGCAAAGAGAATGGTTACGATTTAAAAATCAGATAAGTCCTCTAAGCATGCCTTACTACCCTGTGCCGGGTAATCATGATGTGGTTACCGATGAAGCCGAAGAGGTTTACGCTGAAGTTTGGGGAAAGAAAAAATTACTTTATTCCTTCGATAAAGGTTCTGTTCATTGCATTGTATTAAATTCATGGTGGGGAGAAGAAGATGATAGGATTGCTGAATGGCAGCGCGATTGGTTGAAAAATGATTTGGAAAAATTTGCTGATGAAAACGGCGGTTATGGTTCAGAAGAATTCAAAAAGAAATCAATATTTGTTTTCCTTCATAGCCCTCTTTGGAAGTATAGCAAAGATACCGAAGGACGAAAAGATTGGGACCTTGTTCATGAATTGCTAAAAAAATATCCTACCAAGCTAGTTGCAGGCGGACACACACACGAGCATGTTTGGGAGGAGCGGGATGGTATAAATTATCTTGTTCTAAACAGTGCGGGAGTTAAAAGAAGAAATACTCGTGAAGGTAAATTTTCATCTTTTGTGCATGTTAGTGTTTTACCGGGAGGAGATATCAGCTATGCAGCAATTAAAGCCGGCTCAATTCTTCCGCTCGATACAGTAAATCCGGAAGAAAGAAAAACAGTACCCAAATACAATATTGGAGATAAAACAATTCAAGTGCCTGCCTGGAAAGAGGGCGAGCCGCTGGATATTAAGGTTAATGTGCCGATTGAAAATTTAATGGACGAAGCACGAACTTATAAATTAATTTGGGACGTACCACATAGCGCAGAAATTAAGATCGATCCATTTTTTATGTGGGTTGATTTACCGGCAAATAGTGAAATTGTAAAATCGTTTAGCTTAAAATCGGAGAATGCTCCTTCACCCAATTTAATGCCTGGTTTAATAATTCAATCTGAAAAACTTTTGCGGTCGGGTGTTGTTTCCAGAGAGTTGGAACAAAAATATAAAATGCTTCAGAAAACAAAAATTGCAAAGGAACTGAAGCCAAGTATTAAACTTGAAGAACCCGTAATGTTTGAAGGGGAGTATGAATTATTTGTTCCGCCTGTGATTACCGCAAAGCAGAAAAATGGAGCGATAAGTATTGATGGAATGTTTGATGAAACTGATTGGCTGAATGCTGACTCTATTGCAAATTTGAAATACAGAAATGGAGAGACTGCTGAGCTGCAGACGATTATTAAATTCATCTACGATAAAGATTATTTTTACATTGCCGCTAAATTGGAAGAACCGGATCCGCAAAATTTGGCTTCGACTGCAGATGGACCAATCCCTTTTACCTGGAATGATGATGACTTAGAATTATTTTTTGATACTGAGCAGACACAAAAGGATTACACAAGACTTTTCCAAAACAGTGCAGGTGTAAGATTTAATTCACTGCAGCGATATGTGCCCAACAAATATTTTGAAAGCAAATACAAAAGCCAAATTATAATTGATGATGATGCATGGTATTTAGAAATGCAGATTCCTTGGAGCGATATAGATTTAGAACAAGGACCGAAACCGGGAGATAAGTGGGGAATAAACATTGGCAGACACCGCCAGCAAAATGATCCTAAACAAATGGTTTGGTCAGGAAATCTTTATCAGCCACAGCGTTATGGGGTTTTAAGGTTTGAGTAAGCTTAAAATAGCAGAGAGGAAAAATGAACAAAAAATTTAAAGAAGTTTTGCTCTCAAGATTTAAAACTGAATTGGAAGCTGAGATGACTTTTGAGTTCTTAAAATCTAATGGAATATTTTCTTATATCAAAAAAGATGATCCAACAACAATGGGATTGATTCGAGGAGCAGCAATTTATGTTCGAGAAGAAGATAAAAAAGAAGCTCTAAAATTATTAGAGCTTCATGAATCCTAGTAATACAATTTAGTATTTAATCAAAGTCAAAATTGAAAAAAGGAAATACTGGTAAGAATCCTCCCTCACCGATAATATTTATCAATCCTAGCTGAAGGCCTTTTAAAGTTGCAGAATAATTTACTATCGAGAATTGCAGTCCGTTAAAATGCCCTTGATGATAATTTACTGCTCCCGTTTGTAACCCTAGTGAATTTCCATTCGATAAGTTTACAAATCCGGATTGCCAACCTTTAAAATCGTTTTTTGTCATATTCACGAAACCCCACTGTACTCCAGTTTGGCTTCCGGTTGTCTGATTAACCAAACCTAAATCAAGTCCGGTTACATTTGCATTTTTTCCATAAATAAGGTTAAATCTAAGACCATTGATAGACTTTGATTCATGAACAATTTGAATTGGGTTAACAAGTGAGAGCTGTATCGGCTCTCCCTGTGCTACTGATCTTGAACTAAAGGCAGTTAATAATATTACAACAAGAAAATATGATGTTAACTTTTTCATTTAAACTCCATTGAGAATTATAATTCAGAAATTTGCTGCACAAATCTAATAATTTCCGACATCATATCAATTACTAATTGATTCATGTTATCTCAGAGCATTTAAAAGCGAGTTTCTAAATACTTGATCCGTACTCATTTGCTAAATATTCATTATAAATATTTCTGCAAATTTTCCGTACGTAAAGATCAGGATCATAATACCCCATTTTATCCAATTCAAAAATTCCGTGCTTATTACCAATTTGATAAAGTGTAATTGCAATTAGAATTCTTATTTGTGGATTTGTTTCATTTTGCACTCTTGCGATTAAAGCATTTACAGCTTCCTCAATTTTGTATTTGCCAACAAAGTATATGCAGCTTCTGCAAACGCCGCAATTTTCTGATTTAATACCAAGTATTAAATTGTCGATTGAATTTTGTGGTATCTCAACATTTGAATTGAGGTTGGGATTTTTGCTCAGCGTAATGCCGGAGAGTAAAAGTGTAAATAATAGAATAATAACTAGTCGGTAGTTTGTAGCTTTCATTTTTCTTTCCCCCAATTAAAAATTTAAATGAAAGACAGGCAAACAATATTTCCATTTGAAGGTGTCTCATTAATATAGACGGGATTTTAAACAAAAATGTTGCACCTTGACAAAAATAATTGGAATAAATATTAAGTTTTATATACCTGCTTATACTAAAAAAGCTGCGATTTGTTAAACCGCAGCTTTAAGAATTACTTTCAAGAAGTGGCTAAATAGAAATATTAATTTATTATAAATTACCTGCTAAATTGATATCGGTAACAAACTTGAAAGTAGCGACTACTCCGCCATGGTCTGAAGGCCATAGTCCGGAAGGTGTTTTATCACCGACATCATCACCGACAACATAGGCTTCCACACCATCCAAAATTGTCCTTTTATGATACGGTTTACGATCACGAACAAATATATAATCAATCCTTTCCCAAAAGTTTGGATCCGCATTTTGAAGATCCGCATCATGCCCAAAAGTGTATCCGTTTGGATTATTGATAAGTTGATTCTTAATCCATACATCTACATACTTATGTGTTCCGCTTATTTTTTGATAAGATTCACCGCTTGGGGCAGCACTATTAAAATCACCAACTAATATTACAGGAATTTTAACAGGTGCAAGCATAGCCATTAATTCTTTGGCTTGTTTAATTTGTACCCGAAGAGCCTCTCCTCCAAAATCTGCAGGCTCTAAATGCGTATTTACAAACTCGTATAACTGATTGTCAATTTCAACAGTACTTCTTACATATCCCCGCGGAATTTTAATCCCAATTTCGGGGAATGTTAATTTTGCCCTAAAGTTGCCTGTCTTTACATTTCTAACTATAACATCATTGCGGGCAAGAATAACATCATAATCTGTTAGACGAATATCGGTAAATTCCAAAGGATCAAGATTAGATACCATCGGCATTTCAACATCAGAATTTTCAACGACGCCAACTACTTGATAATCTAATCCATAAGCTTGAAGGGTTAAATTAAATATTTCTAAATAATCCATTAAAACATCTTCAGCGGGTACTGTGCCGCCGAATACCGCATCACCCGGATATTGTGTTCTAATTAGAGAGACTTCCTGAAGCCCAATAAGATGGGGACTTGCTTGTAATACTTCTTCAGCAAGTTTTCCTGCTCTTTCAGGAAAATTAGTTTCAATTAAGGTTTGAAATGCTTGTGCAACTAGAATAGGAATCTCCTCAGGATTTTCTGCACCAAGGATAACATCTACATCTGTTCCAACGTAAATGTTGCGTGTCATTACAGTAACAGTTTCATTTGAATTGAATAATTTTGATGTCGTTGATGTTTCTAAAGGGGATTGCGGATCAACAGGAAGTTCTTCTTTACAAGAAACTATCAAGAGAGTTAAAAGTAATGCTGAGAGAATTCGCCGAATATAATTCATAGCACCTCCTAATACTTTAGTTATAGAATTTTTTTTGATTTATACTTTGAATAAATGGAGTAGTTATTTTCGACAATCTTTTCAATGATCATCACTATGAGGTGTAGGAGGATTTGAACTGAATAATAGTAGAAAGTTAAAACAAATTCAATTTTTATTAACCTCTTTGTAATAGTATTCAATTACTGAATGAACATTGTCACATAAATGTCATGGAATGGTAAAAGAAGAGTAAAAATAGATCGCTGTAACATGAGGTTTATTTCCAAGATTGAATTTTATTGGTTTAGTTTCTCCTTTGTATTTGTTAATTTTACATATCCACAAACAACCAAGACTAAAATGGCAAAGAATTTCACTACTCTGTTTTTGTTATTTCTACTTGGCAGTGCTATATATGCTCCAAAAGTATATGTAACAAAGAGAAGGGGTAATTAAATTAGAAAACAATAAATTTTAATGTTTAATCTACTTATTACTTATTGATTTATTGATCACTTTCATTAAATGGAGTAATAAATGAAAAGTAAAATTTTACTTCTAATTGTTATTTGTACAATTTTAATGAGTTGTACAAGCAGTAGCTATAATTATACTCCTCCTTCACCAATGCCACAAATTGAAAATAATGTTGTAGTTAAAGCACCTAAGGATATTGTATGGAAAAATATTATTAAAGGAATCGCTGAAAGATTTTTCGTTATTAACAATATTGACAAAGCATCTGGGTTAGTAAATATTAGTTATTCTGGTGATCCTGAAAAGTATGTTGATGGTGGTGTTCTAAACTATGAGTTTTCAAACTTACGAGGAGAAAGAAAATATAGTTTCCCCGCTACACAAAAATTCGCACAATATGAATTAAATTATGATGGTAGTCTATGTGTTATGACGAGGAGAATGGAATTAGAAGGTAGAATGAATATTCTTATAAGTGAAATTGATTCATCAACATCTTCCGTATCTGTTAATACAAGATACGTATTAACTATGAAGATAACAGGCTATGTGCTTGGTTCTAATGATAATCTATCACCATATCAACAGACAATTTCTTTTAATACAAATCAGTTTGGAGAATCTGAAGGGGGTGGTATATACTATCCCAACGGTGAGTTTGAAAAAACAATATTAGATATAGTTTGGTAACTTAAATTATTAGCTAAAGTATTTTCCTTTTTTAAAAATATATGATTAAAAGAAGCCTTGAGAGTCTAAAACCCCTAGAAACATTTAACAAAGAAGTCTTTGTTGGAAACGATGAATATACTCAAGACTTATGTAATTTTTTACTTGCACTCTCATTGATATGGAACGATACGAAGAATATATTATTATTCTATGATTATATTAATTCGCTGAAGCCTAAAGAAAAAGAAATTAATACACCTGAAGATATGCCAATTATGCCGATTTGGGGTGAGATATCTGGTATAGAAAATTATCTGGAAAAATCATTAGTTGCTTTAATTCATGAACTCTTTTCATTAATCAGATCTTCAACAAATGTTATTGAGTCCAAATGTTTTAAAGCTATTCGTAAACTGTTGTATAAAAAAAGTAGAGAAGCATGGGATATTATAGTTTCATTTGCTTCTGGACAAGATGATGAGAGTACCGAATTGAGCAAAGTACTACTGATGGTAAGACATAAAATTGCTAATCATTATGATAAGAATGAAATATTTAAAGGATATAAAAGAAAATTCATTACTGGAACTTATATCCCTTACATCTCACGTGGAAATAAAATGCTAGAAGAAAGATTTTATTTTGCAGATGCTTCTGCGCAAGATTATTATAAAAGCAAACAAGAGGATGTAAAAATAGGGGATTTTAAAGATAATTTAAATCTAATACGAGATAGTATTAACTTTGCTCTCCATAATATTGTTGAAGTATTTATTCAGAAAAGATCAGCATGGAAAGAAGTTAAATAATATTAACTAGATTATAATCCGATGCAGACCATAAAATTATTAGAATACCCTAACTAAAAATATTCCTCCAAAATATGAAATTACTTAAATATAGATGATTAAGTGAAAGGAATAGAGGGATTGTAAGGGAAAACTAAGGAGCATATATGAGCAAGGCAAATAATCAGAATACTAAAGAACAAATAAAAGAGCTTCTTACTATGTATAAGGGTGAAGGGAGCTATGAATTTATAAAAGAATTGAAATGTGATGAGGGGATGTGCAAACATTATAGGGATAAATCCAAAGAAGAAAAAAAGATATACCAGTATTTACCAAATCCATTACCTAAAGTAAAAGTCAAATATATTTTTATTGGTAAAGAACCCTCTACACCATGGGCAGGAAATGAGAAAGATGTTGCTTTAAAGAAAGTAATGGAAAATGGTTATATGAATTTTGGTTTTGGAGATACAAATTATTTAAAAATTTATATAATGTTAATGGCATTCCAAAGCGTATTTGGGGATAAAGCATTTTACCTTACTGATCTTAGTAAATGTGCTATAAATACAAATGATGCTGATAATCTTGGCAAAAAGGATGGTCCAGACCATAGATATATCTGTTGTGCACCTTTTTTAAACTGGGAATTAAATTCTTTGGCAGCTAAAAATTCGCATATATTTCTAGTTGGGAAAACTGATTTCTTTAATAAATGGCATAAAAGAGAAGGTTACGGAAAGGGGATAGATGAATTTAATTCATTCCAAAAGTTTTTAGAAACAAAGGTTAAAATTGATCATATATCGAGTCAAAGGATTTATCAGATCCCTCACTATTCGATTAGATTTCCATGCCCAGATGTGACGTTACGTCTTTTATCTAATGATAAAGTAGAAGTCAAAAATGTTGAAGAAAATATTCGAAGTAACTTTAAACCATTATTACAATTTTGTAAAGATAAGTTTATATTTTCGCTAAATATCAGAGAAAACATAGAAAAACTTATTAAAGATAATGATGATAAGATTACTAAATCAAAAATAACAGACAGTCTAATTTTATTATTTCTGTTATATAAAAATGAATTTAAATTGGCAAAGGAGCAGTTTCCTGAAAACTAAAGAAAAACTAATAATGTTAGGACAAGATGATGTTCTTGATAATAATCCGATGCAGACCATAAATTTAATAGAATACCCTAACTAAATATATTACCTAAAAATATGAAATTACCTAAATATAGATGATTAGATGAAAGGAATGGGGGATGGAAAAGGTAAAATGGTTAAAAGGATAATGATGGAATAAAGAAGGAAACAACAAATGATGTATTTGTAAAATTTCAAATTGATATAAATGATTGTTAGAAATTTAAGAATTAAGTAATCTGATAAAGTATTCAGACTATTGAGAAAACATGATTAGTCACAAAAATAGTAGAGTGCAGAATAATTAATTTTTAGCTCTGGATAAATAATCTAAGGTAAAATCATGCAAACTATAATTTGTTTAAGGCACCAAGCATATAAACTGGTTGTCATTCTTTTCCTGATATCATGTTCGAATTACAAAGAGATTGCAGTGAACAGTATGAATTGTGAAGAGCGAATCGAAGCAATCAACAGTATAAATAATCAGGAGGAATTGAAAGAAGTATTTAGAAACAATTTGATGCCTCACAACAGTTGTACAAATTCAGTTCGAATAGCTGTCATAAAAAAGATTCAAGATCAGGACTTTCTCAAAGAAATTGTGAAAACATTTAGAGAAGGAAGTTGGGGTGCAGGAAAGAGCATCCGTGAGGCTGCCATTAAGAACATTACCGACCAAGATTTTTTAAAAATGTTATTCTATAATGATAGTTTTTATAATGTTGATAATGATACTAGGCGGACATTTTTAAATAGAATGAGCTTGCAAAGGATAATAGTGAAGGCTATAAAAGATCAAGATATTTTATTTGAGATTGCAAATAATTATAGAGTGGATGAAAGCATTAAAGAAACTGTAGTTGAATTAATAAAAGACGAAAACTATCTAAAGGAAATAGTAAGAAATGCTTTTTATATAAGTGTTCGTGAGTCTGCATTAGAAAAGATAAATGATCATGATTTTTTAAAAGAAATTGCAGAAAATATAGAAATTAATTATACGGTACGTATTAAAGCCTTCAATAGAATAAAAGATCCAGATTTAAACTTTATGCTCAGATTGATAAAAAATGATGTTCCATATCTTACAATGATAAAAGATGATGTTCCCCATCGTAATGATATCCGTGTCGAAGTTGTAAAAAGGATTAAAGATCAATCAATTCTACTTATGATTGCCAAAGGTATTAATTCTAAGGAAATATATGGGTCTGAGAACATTTTCCTTGGTTATTCATGTCAAAAAGTTGCTATCAGCAAATTGAATAATTTAGAAGCTCTAATTGAAATTGCACAAGCCACTTCTGGGCATAGGGCTGAGGCAGCAAGGAGAGTACAATGCTTATTGAATGGCAATACGTGTGGTAATTTTTACTCATACTCGAAAGGTGATTTCCATGTAGATGATTTAGTAGTTTTTCTTTTAGAACCCGAAATAATTGAGCGACATGGATTAATCAGGTTGGATATTACCTATCAACAAGAGAGAGCAAGATATAAAGAAAATCATCACTTAACAGTAATAAATTTTACGATTAAATTGTTTAACACAGAGGAAAAAATGATACTTGACAAAGAATATATTGCTATTCCTCCTAAGTATCATGAAGAGTTTGACTTATGGGCAAAGAGGAAAACACGGAAAGCCAAGTTAGATTATGATGAATTAAGGAGACTATTATTAAATATGTAGGTGCACCTTAAAAGAATTCTATTATTAACCTTGAAATAAAAATCATCTTCCTCAAATTTACTCACTCCAAATCCATGCCCAAATACTCCTACCATTCTCCCCCAATCACCATCCCAATTTTCATGTAACCATTTGTTGATGCATAACTTATCTTTTAACCAAGATGAGGAAGATAAATAAAGAATAAAATATCAGAGGTATTAAAGTAGGCGTCATTTTAGGAGTCAATCTTACTGGAAAGAATGTAACTTTAAGCGGAGAGTATAATTCTAGAACTAAAAATAATCGGAAACTTTAAAAACTTACAAATTCCTTGAAGCATTCGTAACATTGTGGTTTAGCCATACTTGAGTTTTCTGGTTTACCACATTTATGACAAACTTGTTCTAAAAATTCTTCATTTTCGTATTGTCTCCAAACATTATAACAGTCCCAACAATATGGTCTGTCTGGATTGAACTCAATTTGATCACCACACCTTATGCAAAATCCCTGAGAGTCATTATTTTCATCAGCCCACTTATCTTTGTGGTTATTTGAAGAGTAAACTTCTTTCTCTACTTTTTGCAAGTCTCTTTTCTCAGATGAGTGAAGAATTGAGAGTGTTTCATTGACTGCATTTTCAAATAACTCTTTATCTTTGTCTCTCGTTATGTATACACCCATCTCTCGATTATTTTTTTCTGAAAATTCATACATATTCATTGAAGTTATTACCATTTCACTTTCATTGAAATAACATTTAGCGTGAAGATTATCAAAATAATGTATCTCTAATTTTTCAAGTGAAGCTAGTAATTCTTTCTCATTATTTTGGAGTTCATTTTTACCATAGAGAATTTTGATTTCAACTCCTCTAAAATTTGCATCCTTTAATCTTTCAAAAAATGTTTTTGATAATTGTAGATAAGGGGAAACTAAAATTAATTTTCTCTTAGCTCGTAGTATGATATTTTCAATATGAAATGAAGTACCAGTAGTTGTTAAAAATTCTGCCATAAATTTACCCTTAATGTTATCTGATATAATTAAGCATTAGTAAATGCTTAATTAAATATAAGGTTTTGTCTTGCAACTTTTATACCTAGAATTTATATGGAAGATATAACAATGTTAATATTTAAAGGAAGAATGAGATCAGTACTAAAAATAAAATTACTAACTCTACTTAAAAATTTTACCTAAAAATAAAACGGTACTTAATAAATCAATTGAGTTGATAGAGTAGCAATTAAAAAAGCAGTATTGTCTTTAATCTATGTGGTAAAATGGATTTCGAAACATATTTAGATTTGTGCTGTAATATAATTAAACCAACTATAGGGAGGCACAATATGAAACACATCATTTTACTATTTCTAGTTTTCTTTGTTGTAACAGAAATCTATTCACAAAAAATTATCCGTCTAAATGCTAGAGACGAGATTGTTGTAGATGCAGATGAAATGATTATAGGTATTTATATTGAGACAGAGGGTGCCAAAATTGACTCAATCAATATGGTGCAACATCAAAAAGCGTTAAAAATATTGGATGTACTTGCTAAGTTCGGTTATAAGAAAGATAACATCTATTTTATAGAAAGCTCAATCAGTGAATCTTTTAACCGATATATGTTGAATGAAAATTTCCCTAATGAAACAAATTATTCTGCTACACAAGGTTATAAAATAAAGCTGAAAGAGTTTGATATGTATGATACTATTAAAAATGAGCTTACGAAAAATGGTATAACTCGAATATTGATTGAATCATTTGAAACGAGTGAATATGATAAATTAAAATCGAAAGTTTATAAGCAAGCATTGGAGAAAGCAAAAAAGAAAGCAAAGGAATTATTAGCAGGTCTTAATAACTATAATTTAGTAATAAAAGAAATACGTGAACCAGATCATGGGAGTTATAGATCATCTGGATTAACTTTTCAACGTCAAATGATTGATAATGGGTTGTATGATTTAGCGCTGGCTGATCTTGCACCAATGAGTAAAATCAAAAGTACGGTTACATCTACGAAGGTTTCAATTCCTGCTAGCTTTAATGTTATTTTTGAGATTATTGAAAAATAGAAAGCTCATTCTATAAGTTCTCTTACTATAATTACTATTTGAAATAGTTGTAACCATTTGTTGATGCATATCTTATCTTTTAATCAAGATGAAGAAGGTAAATAAACTAAATAATATCAAAGGTATTAAAGTAGGCGTCATTTTAGGAGTCAATCTTACTGGAAAGAAGGTAACTTTAAGCGGAGAGGAGCAGTTGGTAGTAAGTCGGGCTCACCCGTTCACAGTTGCTAAAAAACAAAGAATTAAACTATTTAAAACAAAAAAGCCAGCTAAAAGCTGGCTTGTACTTAGTAGCGGGGACAGTTCGCCGCGGCGAATTGAACCTGCAACTTTAATAATCATTTACATTCTTTTCTAGAAATTCTCTTCCAACTCCGGTCTTCAACCACTTTTCTCTTTTTAATGCTTCTGATTTTAGCTCATAATCTTCTTGAAAGATTACTTTCCAATCCGTTCCTCGCTTAGTCCAAAAAGAAAGTGATTTATTGTTATGCTCCTTCACTCTTTTCTCTAAGTCTTCAGACATCCCAGTATAATGGAATCCCTCTTTACTTTTCAATACATAGACAAAATACATTTTCATAATAAAAAATATGTTTAAAATGAAAAAACCCCAAACTAATGTTTGAGGTTTTTTTGTAGCGGGGACAGGACTTGAACCTGCAACCTTCGGGTTATGAGCCCGACGAGCTACCAATTGCTCCACCCCGCGATATAATTCTATAATTTAAAGAACCTTCGGGTTATGAGCCCGACGAGCTACTCCCGATAGCAATCGGGACTTCACTCTACAATACAATTTTTATAACTTAAAGAACCTTCGGGTTATGAGCCCGACGAGCTACTCCCGATAGGGATCGGGACTCCACCCCGCGATATAATTTTTATATCAAAATTTCTTTTCAAGTCTCTCAAAAAACAGTCTACTAATATAGCTGTTGAAAAATCATTAGTCAAATTTATAAAGGGGAAAATCGCTGAATATTAATTCTTTTTAAAATATGCACTTAAAAAATTATATTACAGTTGCATTCATTCAATAATTTGCAGCCAAAATGCTCTCAAGCTTAACTATTAAAGATTTTGCCCTAATTGAAAATATTGAAGTCGATTTCAAAAAAGGACTGAATATTATTACTGGCGAAACCGGTGCGGGTAAATCAATTTTGCTAGGTGCATTGGGACTAATACTTGGTGAAAGAGCTTCAAGTGAAGTTGTGCGAGCCGAAGCTAAAAAATCAATTGTAGAAGGTATTTTTAATGTTAAGGGAAATTTGCAAATCGAACGATTCCTTCTGGAAAACGAAATTGATCTGGATGATGATCTGATCGTAAGAAGGGAAGTTTCACTACAGGGCAATAACCGATGTTTCATAAACGACACCCCTGTTTCGCTTAGTATTATTAAGGAGGTTGGCAACCTGCTGGTTGATCTTCATGGACAGCATGAACATCAATCACTACTGCGCCCTGCAACTCATATAAATTTTTTAGATGAATGTGGAAATTATCAAAATTTACTTGAGGAATTTTCGGGAATTATAAGCGATCTAAATGCAAAGTTGAATGAGTTAACTGAAATTTCTGGCAAGCAAAAATCAATAAAGGAAAAAGTTGAATTTTATAAATTCCAATTGAAGGAGATTAATGAAGCAGCACCGCAAACCGGCGAGTATGAACAGATTGAAAGTGAACTACAGATAAAAGAGAACAGCGAAAGTCTACTCGACTTAACTACACGGATATATTCAGAATTGTATGAAGATGAAGCTTCACTTTACGATAAACTTACTCACATTGAACACGACCTCGACAAACTATGCGAAATAGATAATAGTTTTACAGAAAAAACAATAGAGTTCAATGATGCTCTCGCAATTCTAAATGATGTTGCTGAATATGTTAGAAGCTATAAAGATAATATTGAAATAGATCCTGAAGTGCTGGAAGAAATGCGGAACAGATTAAGCTCCTTAAATTTATTGCGTAAAAAATACGGCGGCAGTATTGAAAAAGTTTTGGAATACAGGGATAAAATTTTAGCAGAAGTAGACTTAGCTGAAAATTTTGCTGAGAGAATTGAAGAGTATTCGAAACAAATAAATAAAATTAGAGAGAATGCCGGATCGGTTGCAGTAAAAATATCAAAAAAACGGAAGGACTTATCTAATATTATTGAAAAGGATGTCGAAAAAACCCTGTCATATTTAGGCATAACCGGGGGTCAGTTTAAGGTAAAAATTACCCAAAACGAATCGGCAAAAGATAAAAATAAATTTATAATTGCGAATCATAAAAACTATTTGTTCAATTCATTCGGATTTGATGAAGTAGAATTTTTCATTTCAACTAATTCAGGTCAGCAGCCGAAGCCTTTAAGTAAAGTCGCATCCGGAGGTGAAATTTCAAGAATAATGCTTGCACTTAAAACTGTGCTGGCACAAAAGGATAAATTACCGTTATTGATTTTTGACGAAATAGATACCGGCGTTAGCGGAAGGATTGCGCAAAAGGTTGGTCAGGCTATTAAATCTTTATCATCACACCATCAAATAATTGCTATTACACACTTACCGCAAATTGCGGGATTAGCAGAACATCATTACTCTGTCGAAAAAAATCAGATCAATGGAAAGACTATTAGCTCTATACGCAAACTAAATAATGAGGAAAGGATAACCGAAGTTGCCAAGCTGCTTAGCGGAGACAAGGTAACCGACTCAAGTTTAGAAAGTGCAAAAGAATTAATTCTCAACAATTAAGCCTCTTTTAGGCATAAAAATTGTGTATTTTGTTGTCAAAATGATAGTATAATCATAAAAATTATTTTATTGTATTAAGATTTGAGGCATTCGCAACTTGCTCCAAATCACAAAATAAATTTAAGTTTTGATTTGTTTTGATTTTAATTTTTATAATTCACACATTCAAAAGTACATATTAAAAAAAACGAGGAATTCTATATGAAAAAACTTGTCTTACTTTTTTTAATGACATTTGTATTGTCTTCAGTTGCAAATGCGCAATTTGAAGATAGAATAACAAAGTTATTTGGAAGCGAACTTGAAAACTATGCAACGCCGCTGGCAACAATGACTGGGACCTACTTCAATTCAGGTGGTTATTATTCAGCGAGTGTATCTAAATTATTTGGTTTCAAAATCAGTTTAATCGGTATGATGATATTTATTCCCGATGATCAAACTAAATTTACTATTAACCCTTATGATGGCTATCAAGGAAATGAACAATCTGCCACAATTTGGGGCGAAAAGGGAGCGGCCGTTCCGGGTACAAATGGCTTTGTAGTTTATCCTCCGGGAGTGAACACAACTACCATTCCTGCCGGCATTCCACAAGTAGCGGTAAGTACAATGGGCTCAGAGGTAATGCTTAGATTTCTTCCAACAATAGCTGTGGAAGATATTGATATCAATCTTTTCGGCATCGGATTAAAACACAGCATAAGCCAATATTTACCCCTTGTACCGGTTGATATTGCAGTACAGTTTATGTATAACAAGTTTTCGATCACAAGTACCGATCTTGATATTTCAACAACTAACATTGCCTTTAACGCACATGCAAGTAAATCTTTAGGTCCGTTAATTGTTTACGGCGGATTGCAATATGAGTCTTCATCAATGGACCTCGACTACATTTATCAAGGTGAATCATCTGGTACAGTGAACGAAGGCGATAAGTTGAATTTAAGTCTTGACGGTGATAACAGTTTTAGAGTAACAATCGGCGCGGCAGTTAAATTGGCTGTGCTTGTAATTAATGCTGATTATAATGTCGGCTCCCAAAGTGCTTTTGTTGCCGGAATAAATTTTGAACTATAGGAGAAAATAAAAAATGAAAAAACTAATTCACTCATCTATTGCATTTGTACTGCTGATCTTTATGGTATCCTTTAACGGGTGTGATGAACTTCAAACACTGCCGTTAAATGTTCCGATTCCATTTAAATTTGAAACTACGGGCAACAGTTCATCGACTACTTTAACGGATGATGTATGTATTTCTGAAGTACAGGAATTGCTCGATAATCGAGACGAAATTAAAGAAATAAAATTTCTTAATGCTGCTTATTGGACGGAATCAGTAACTCCTGGCTTAAGGGGAAATTTAACATTTTCACTACGAACCCAGAGCGGTACGCCAATTTTTTCAATAAACCTACCTAATGTATCAGTCGGAGATTATTCGAATGCACCGTTAGTATTAAGCCTGTCAGCAACTGAAATTCAATTACTTGAAACTTACCTAAGCAATTTTATAAACAACAATGATTGCTTCATTGCTACACTGAACATTACTAATATTACGCCAACCAACCACACTTTAAAAGGCAAAGTTGAACTTGTTGTTGAAGCAACAGTTGAATTTTAATGATAAATTAAAATAATTAATTGGAAGGGGACAAAAATTAAGTCCCCTTTTTTATTTCCTATTTTTATCTAATTGGTTTAGATTGTTAAAAGAAAATTTTGCAACTAAAGATTTTTCCCTTGAACGAAACTTCAATTTATATACACATTCCATTCTGCGATCATAAATGTATTTATTGTGATTTTTATTCAATTATAAAATATGATGATGTAAATAAATACTTTGATTGTTTGATAAGAGAGATCGAACACTATTCAAATTTTTATTCAGAAAATAGATTAATTACATCAATATTTTTCGGCGGCGGTACTCCCACTTTTGTTAAGTCAAATCTTATTCAAAAAATCATTTTAGAATTAAAAAAGAAATTCACCATTTCACCAATGGCGGAAATTACAATTGAAGCCAACCCGGGCACAGTTGATGAAAAAAAAGTGCATGAATATTTATCCGCCGGAATAAATAGGCTTAGTATTGGAGTGCAGTCCTTTAACGAGGATGAGCTTAAATTTATGACGCGTATTCATGACAAGCAGAAAGCGCTGGATACAATAAATTTAGCCCGCCGTGAAGGTTTTAATAATATCAGCATAGATCTAATTTTTAATTTACCGAAACAGAAAAAAGAAATGTGGATTTCAAACTTGTCAATTGCTGTTGACTTGCCTATCGAACACATATCCGCTTATAGTTTAATGATTGAGAAGGGAACCATTCTAAATAAAATGATTTTAGACGGTAAAGTTAAAATTATGGACAAAGATTTTGATGCCGAACTTTATGAACTTACAATTGATTTCCTATCAGAAAATAATTTTATCCAATATGAAGTATCAAACTTTTGCAAGCAGGGATATGAGTGCAAGCATAATTTAGGGTACTGGAATTATAAGGACTACTTAAGCTTCGGCACATCTGCTCATTCGTTTGTAAACGGTATCCGCTGGTGGAATTATTCCGCACTAAGTCTTTACATTAGTTCCATTAAATCAAAAGGCAATGCTAGAGCGGGTAGTGAACAATTAACGCCTGAGCAAAAGATAAATGAATTTACAATGCTTGCTTTAAGAAGTAACGGTTTGAACCTGGCGGAACTTGAAAAACTTTACGGCGGGCAGTGGTTTCAAAAAAATGAAACATATTTTGATCTGCTCAACAACAAAGGTTTAATAACCGTCAACAATAATTTTATTAAATTTACAAAACAAGGTTATGCCATTTGTGATGAAATAATATCCAAATTCGTATAATAAAAACTAGGATTTCTGATGAAGAAAATTCAACTGCACTGGCAAATTTTAATAGCACTAATTCTTGGTGTTATATACGGACTTATTTTTACTGAGTATGTTGATTACATAAGCTGGATGGGTGATTTATTCTTGCGTGGGTTACGGATGGTGATAATTCCTCTTATCCTAAGCTCAATAATTTCCGGCGTTACAAATATTGGTGATGCCAAAAACCTTGGTCGATTAGGATTAAAAACCATGACCTATTATATAACAACAAGTTTGTTTGCCATTGTTACGGGTTTGCTGTTTGTAAATTTAATTCAACCCGGTGTTGGTGCTGATTTAGGATTTAAGGAAAATGTTGAAGGATTGTCCGCCGCGCAGGATTCATTTGGTGATACGTTGCTGAATATTATTCCAACAAATTTATTTAACTCCCTGGCAAATGGGGAAATGCTCGCAATCATTTTCTTCTCAGTCCTTTTCGGATTTTTTATAACCCGAGCAGATGAAAAATCAAAAGTATTTTTAACGGATTTTTTCAACTCAGTATTTGAAGTTATGATGGGCATAACAATGTTCATAATTAAAATAACACCCTTTGGAATTTTTGGAATTGTAGCCGCAACCGTTGCTGATAATATTGATTCGTTGGGGGAAGTAATCGGCAGGCTTGGTACTTACATGCTAGTTGTGATCTTAGCACTGTTGGTTCACGCGGCTTTTACATTGCCAATGCTGCTCAAGGTTGTGGGAAAAGTAAATCCAATTAAACACTTTAAAGCGCTTACAACTCCGTTGCTTACGGCTTTCTCAACATCCTCATCAAGCGCAACTCTACCGCTAACCATGGAAGCAGTTGAGCATGGTTCGGGTGTGTCGAACAAAGTAACAAGTTTTACTTTACCGCTTGGAGCTACTGTAAATATGGATGGAACAGCACTTTATGAGTGTGTTGCGGCGATGTTTATAGCACAGGCTTACGGTGTAAGTCTGGGTCCGGTTGAACAAGTAATTGTTGTACTAACAGCACTGCTAGCTTCAATCGGTGCCGCCGGAATTCCCATGGCTGGATTGGTTATGATATCAATTATTCTCACAGCTGTTGGTTTACCTCTCGAAGGAGTAGGGTTAATTTTAGCTGTTGATAGAATATTGGATATGTGCAGAACAATGGTAAACGTTTGGAGTGATAGCTGCGGAGCGGTTATAATTGCTAAATCAGAAGGTGAATCACTTAATGTATAAATAAAAATGTTTTTGGGATGAATAAAAATTCTATAGTTAAAAAATTCGCACTAACCGATAGTGACATTAAACGTATTGAGGAATTTAAGATTTCGTGGGAAAGTATTGTCGAGCAGCTGCATTATTTTGAAGATGGAACTGAGTCAATAATACTTGAGAGACCTTGTACAATTAAAGATGGAATTACAAAAGTTAGTGAGAAAGAAGAAATCTCGCTAATACAAAAATTTGAGGATGAAATTTCAAAGAAAAAAATGTGCAAGTTTGTTCCGGCTTCAGGGGCAGCCACACGTATGTTTAAGGATCTTATTTTTGTTAGCAAAAAACACCAAAAAATTAATCGCAATCTTTTAAGTGAAAATAAAACACATCCTGAATATAAAAGTGTATTGAACACAATTGATAATCTAAAGGGTTTTGGTTTTTATAAAGAGTTGCAAAAATGTATGCTAAATGATGGTTTAGCACTCGAAGAATATTTGGCACTAGGTGAATACACAATTTTAATTGATTATTTACTTACCGAAAAAGGATTAAATTATTCAAGCAGTCCAAAAGGATTGATACAGTTTCACAGCTACATAGATGATAACAGGACCGCATTTGAAGAACATATTGTTGAATCAAAAAATTACGTTTGTGATTCCCAAAATATTTCAAACTTGCATTTTACTCTTTCCGATGAGAATTATTTAGAAGTAGAAAAATTTATTGAACAAGTGCGGCCAAAGTATGAATCAGATGGATCAAAAATAATTATAACTTATTCCACTCAAAAAAAATCAACTGACACAGTCGCGTTTTTGTCTGATGGCAGCATGGTGAGAAATAAGAATGGTGAAGTTTTATTACGACCAGCGGGGCACGGGGCACTTTTAGAAAATCTAAATGAAATTGATGCAGATATTATCTTTATTAAAAATATTGATAATGTTTTACCGGATAGATTAAATACGCAAACTTTCAGGTATAAAAAATTATTAGCCGGCATTCTTCTGGATGTTCAATCAAAGATTTTTTCATTCCTTCAATTATTTGATTCCAAAAAAAATGATGATGAAATATTATTGAATTTAGAAGGTTATTTGAAGAACAGTTTAAATATTGTTTTACCGAAAAACTTTGAGAAGAAAAGTTTTGAAGATCAGATGAATTATTGTTATTCAATATTAAATAGACCAGTACGAATTTGCGGGATGGTAAAAAATGAAGGAGAGCCGGGCGGCGGTCCATTTTGGGTAAGGGAACCTGACGGAACTGTTACTAAACAAATTGTTGAAGCTGCACAAATAGATTTTACTTCTGAAAATCAAACTGAAATTTTTGGGTCATCTACACATTTTAATCCTGTTGATATTGTGTGCGGAGTAAAAAATTATAAAGGGGAAAAATTTGATTTGCTAAAATTCAGGAATCCCGATTTAGGAATTGTAAGCACTAAAAATCAAAACGGAAAAAACATTAAAGTGTTTGAATTGCCTGGGCTTTGGAATGGAGGAATGCATAATTGGATTACGATATTTGTGGAAGTGCCCTTAAGCACATTTAATCCCGTTAAAGAATTGAATGATCTGCTGAAACCTGCGCATCAATAACATTGTGATAGATTAAACAGTTTTTACCTCTATTTTTTACTTAATTTACCAATCAAATTATTTGTCCATTGATTTTAAAAAGTTTCGAATTTGTCTAAAATTCAAGCATTTATTTTCGATAATTTATTATAAGTTTATTCAGTACTAAAGCAGTAGGTTTTTTATATAATGTTTACCGAATAAACTTAGTGGATAGTAAAATTTCAATCATTTTAACTTTGTGGTTAAAATAATAAAAGTGCGTTAAATCAACTGAATTTAACTATGTGACGCTCTGCAACAATACTTATAATAATCTTTTTTAAGTTGGCTTCCAGAAAATGAAACTAGAACAATATTTCAATATTCTCTTTTTCTAGGAAGGAAAAAAATCATGACGAGACTCTTAATTATACTATTTATATTTTCCTCAGCGATATGCATGACTAATATCAATGGTAATGATTTAGATTCACTTCAGAATATAATTTCTCAACTTGAAGGAAGAGAGAAAGTTGATTTCTTAAACTCCTTGGCTTCCGCTAATAATAATTCCGGATCAAATAAAGAAGTAATATTTGCCCAGCAGGCATTAGAATTTTCAGAAGAATTATCTTATAGTTTGGGAATAGTAACAGCCTTAAAAAATCTGGGAGATTTAAATAGTTCAAAAGAAGTAACTAAACTTGCATTATCACAATACCTTCGAGCACTTGAAATAAGTAAAAAAATTAAAGATAGATTTTTAATAGCTGAGCTGAACTTTAAAATTGGAAGAGTTTATGAGCAGCTAAATGATTTTTCTAATTCAAACAAATACTTTTTAAGCGCATTGGAAGACTACAAATACTTGCGTGATGATAAAAATATATTTTTAACACTCGCCAACATTGCCGGTGTATTGACTGAAAGAGGAAAATATGAATCGGCAAAGGAATACTTTTTAAGTGCTATTGATAAGAATTTAATTGGAATTGACCCTGCTTTAGAAGCAGATCTATATTGTGATTTTGGGTCAATGTACTTTAAATGGGGCAATTTAGATAAGGCGCTCGACTACCATCAAAAATGCTTGACAATTAGACACGAAATAAAAGATGATGCAAAAATTGTAGTATCTCTAAACAGCATTGGGCTTATTTACTCAGCATGGAAGAAATTCGATATTGCAGAAAACTTTTTTACTAAAGCCAGATCAATAAGTGAAAACGCCAATTTACAAAAAGGTAAAGCATACTCGTTAGTTAATACTGCAAAGCTTAGTCAGCAAAAGGGTAATTTTGAAGAGGCACAATCAAACTTTGATAAAGCTCTAAATATTTTTGAAGAGCTTAATGAGCCCACAGGCGTTCAATACGCGTTGATCGGTTATGGTAATTTGTTAAAAGAGATGGGAAAAAATTATCAAGCTTTAAGATATTATAAACGACTTTTATCTATTAGTGAAGCACGCAACGATAATAGCACCATAGCTTTGGCATTGCACAAAATTGGAGTTATTTATAAAAGCACAAATAGTGTAGTACAAGCGGTGCAAAATTTTAACAAAAGTATTGAAATTGCTAAAGTAGAAAATAACAAAGACTTATTATTGGAAAACTACAAAGAAATTTCTGAATCCAGTGAGTTGATGGGTAATATAGATGATGCTCTAAAATATTCCCGATTATATTCTGATATGAAGGATAGCATAGTAAATGAAATAAGTATGAGCAGAATGGCTGAAGTAAAATCAAATTTAGCGATGCTGAAAAGTAAGAGGGAAATTGAATCGCTTCAACAGAACAATTTAGTGCAGTCTTTGGAACTTGAATCACAAAGTAAACAGAGAAATTTTTTATTTTTTGTTACAGTCGTGGTAATCCTAATATCTTCATTCGTCTATTACAGATACTTTATTAAAAGTAAAACAAATGAAGTAATAATGGCACAGAAAAATAAACTTGATTTGCTTAATAAAGAACTTAATAGAAAAAACACATACTTAACCGAGTCTGAATCAAAACTCAAATACTTGAATGGCACTAAGGATAAATTTTTCTCAATTATTTCTCACGATCTTAAAAATCCTTTCAGCACATTAATGGGTTATAGTGATTTGCTTTCAGAGTATTTTGATGATTTTTCGAGTGAGGAAAAAAAATCAATCATCAGTGAGATACAAAACTCAACACACCGTGCATATTCACTCCTCGAGAATTTACTTCAATGGTCAAAATCCCAAAGAGGTGAATTGCAAATGTTGCCGGAAAGAATTGATCTATCAATAATTGTATCAGATACATTAACAAATCTTAATGAAGATGCACACAAGAAAAATATCAGTCTAATATCGGAAATTTGCGAACAAACGTATGCACTCGCCGATTATACAACACTTGCATCAGTTGTAAAAAACCTCATTAGCAACTCAATAAAATTCACTAATGAAGGCGGTGAAGTAAAAATATCAGCTCAAGAAAAAGGTGAATTGATTGAGGTAAATGTTTCCGATAACGGAGTGTCAATTAGTGAAGAAGATATAGACAAACTTTTTAGAATAGATGTTCATCATACAACCATTGGAGTTGCTGCTGAAAAAGGAACCGGTCTAGGATTAGTTCTTTGCAAAGAGTTTGTTGAGAAAAACGGCGGTAAAATTTGGGTTGAAAGTGAAAGCGGAAAAGGAAGCGAATTTAAATTCACGATCCCAAAATACAATGTATAATTATCAACTTTTCCTTTCTAAATTACCTGCTTAAGCAATTTCTTTTGCATTTATAATTAATTTTAGTTATTAAATACATAACTTTTTAAAGTTGAATTAATCCTTGGATTGAATATTAAATTTTAATATTATCTTTAAAGCAAATCCTAAAACCATAAAATCAAAATTTAATTTATATTCATTTTAGTATGAAAAATAAGCTGCAAGAAAAATATAGTGACCTGCTTAAAAAGTATGAGAAGCTTGAAAAACAATTAGCCAAGTCTAAAGTAGAAATCAAGACTCTTAAATTGAACTTGAAGGAAGAATCTGATTCAAGAAAAAAACTTGAAAAACAAATATTAAAAAGTGAAGAAAAATACACTGCACTTTTCGAGCTTTCACCTTCCGGAATTATTTTACAGGATACTAAGACTAATATCCTTGATGCAAATGATGCAGTCTGTAAAGCATTCGGCTATACCCGCAGAGAGCTTTTAAAAATGAAAGTAAAAACTCTAGTGCCAAAAAGAAATCATTCGGGCATTCAAAAAAACTTAAAAGCTATTCTATCCGGATCACTACTTTGCCACCAAGTCGAAAATATTCGTAAAGATGGATCGATCTGTTACAATGAATTATACGAAAGAAAAATAACTATGCCCGGCGGTGAGGAAAGAATTTTAACAATTGCGAATGATATTACAAGTCGGCGAAAAGTTGAAGATTTTTTAAAAGAAAGCGAGAGAAGATACAGAGCATTGTTTGAAACTGCCAATGATGCAATATTTTTAATGGATGGCGAAAAATTTATTGATTGCAATCCTAAAACCCTTGAGATGTTCGGCTGTAAATGGGAAGATATTATTAACCAATCCCCAACTAAATTTTCACCTCCAAAGCAGCAGGATGGACAAAGCTCAAAAACAAAGGCACTAGAAAAAATTCGTGAAACTCTTAAAGGGAAACCGCAATTTTTTGAGTGGCGGCATAGCCGGCTTGACGGAAGCTTGTTTGAAACAGAAGTCAGTTTAAACATGGTTGAGTTGCTTACAAAAAATTATGTTATAGCAATTGTTAGAGATATTACTGCTCGAAAACTCAATGAAAAAAACTTGAGTGAAAGCAGAGAAAATTATAAAAGCCTCTTTAACGGTGTTACTGCCGGCATATTTAGAACTTCACCCGAAGGAATATTTATCAATGCAAATAATTCCCTTGTAAAAATGTTTAAGTTTCCTGATAAGGAAACACTTATGAATAAAACTGCATTTGATTTTTATTTTGATAAGAAAGATAGAATAGAATGGCTGGATAGATTAAACAAAAGCAAGGTTAACGAAGAACTTGAAACAAAATTTAGATGTTATGACGGGTCAGTAATATGGGGCCATGCAAGTGCTAGGGCAGTAAAAAGCCCAGATGGAAAGTTGCTTTATTATGAAGGTTACATCCGTGATATTTCTGAAAGTAAGTTGGCAGAAATAAAACTATTTGAGAGCCAGCAAAGATATTTGGCGCTGTTTAATAATTCCCGCGACTGCATAATTTTAGAAAACGGGAATGGAGAAATACTTGATGCAAATAACGCCGCTTGTGAATTATTCGGTTATTCTCGAGACATTATACTTGGAATCAATTCGGCAGAGTTATCGGCAGATGATACTGCTTTTTATCAGCATACTTCCAAAAGCAAAAATTATAATTCTAAGCCTTTAGAGATAATGGCTAAACTTTCTGATGGAAGAATTGTACCAATTGAAATTTCTGTTGCCTCATTTACGCTTGTAAATCAAAACCTATTTATATCTACTGCGAGAGATATAACCGAGAGGAAGAACGCTGAAGAAAAAATAAAATTATATACTAATGAATTAAAAGAGCTTAACTCTCAAAAGGATAGATTATTTTCGATATTAGCCCACGACTTAAAAAGCCCAATGACCGCCCTAATAGGTTATTCCGATCTTTTAGAGAGTGAGTTAAGTTCTCTATCTGATGAAGATGTTAAAGAATACATATCGGGGATTGGACAAGTAAGCAGAAATCTAAATAACCTTTTAGAAACAATTTTGGAATGGTCATTAGTACAAAAGGATAAAATTAATTTTGAACAAAGAAACATCAATATTAAGAATGAAGTTGATCAGATAATTCAGCTATTCAATGTAATATCCTCAAACAAAGAAATTTACATCGATAATAAAATTGATGCGAAATTGTTTATTAAAATCGATCCAAATGTACTCCATACGGTTCTAAGAAATTTTGTTTCTAATGCAATTAAGTTCAGCAATAGAAAAAGCAAAGTAAGAATTGGTGCCCATGTAAAAAAAGAGGCAATAGAAATATCCGTTGAAGATAATGGGGTAGGCATGAGTGAGGAAACACTAAAAAAAATATTAAGTAACGGAGTTAACTCGCCCGCCAAAGGAACTGACAGCGAGTCCGGATCGGGATTAGGATTATTAATCTGCCGTGAATTAATTGATAAATCAGGAGGTAAGATTATAATTAGAAGTAAAAAAGACAAGGGCAGTAAGTTTATTCTTTCGATCTCAAATTCTTAGGAAAATATATTCTTAAGCAGCACAATATTAGTTAATCAATTAAAAAATACTTAGACACTCACTCCTCTATTTCTCATTCTCAGAAGATTCATTATCATAATTGAAAATGATAACGTTTGCTGATTGAAATCCATCTATTTTTCCTACAAAAATCATTTAAAAATTGCCTTAAAGAACAGAAAATTTTTTGAGCTAAATCACCTTCAATGGCATAATTTATGAATTTAAGATACACTTGTCATAAACTAGAAGTTCATGAACTAAAAAATAACCGGCTGATTTTATGAATTTATTTAAAAAAGCAAAAACCTTTCGTGGCGGCATTCACCCAAATGAATACAAAGAATTAACAGAAAACTTGCCATTTGAAATAATGCCTAACCCAAAACAAATCATTGTTCCCTTATCTCAGCATATTGGTAAACCGGCAAATCCTTTAGTTAAAAAGGGTGAAGAGATAAAAGCCGGAGCAGTTATAGCTGAGCCGGATGGTTTTGTGTCAGTCCCAATTCATAGTTCTGTTTCAGGGAAAGTCACTAAAATTTCCAAGGAATCTAATGTTGGCGGATTCCCGAAAGACGCAATTATTATTAACGCAAGTGAAGAGAATGAATTACTATTATTGCCTGCTCTAAATCCGGACAATATTACTCCGGATGAAATAAGACAGCGTGTAAAAGATGCAGGCATTGTTGGTCAAGGAGGAGCTGCATTTCCGACGTATATAAAATTAACACCACCCAAGGATAAAACAATTGAATATGTAATTCTAAACGGCTGCGAATGTGAGCCTTACTTAACTCGCGATGATAGATTTATGCTTGAAAGACCGGATGATGTGGTTGCCGGATTAAAAATTATTATGAAAGCTTTGGGAGTAAAAAAAGGCGCAATTGGTATTGAAGATAACAAGCCTGAAGCCATAAGCGTTATGAGCAAAGCAATTGAAGGTAAATCTGATTTGAGCATTGCACCAGTAAAAACAAAGTATCCGCAAGGCGCTGAAAAAATGCTTATCAAAGCAGTGCTTAATAGGGAAGTACCACCCGGAAAATTACCGCTTGATGTAGGTGTTGTAATCCAGAATATAGGAACAGCCATTGCAGTTGCCGATGCAGTTATTAAAGGTGAACCGGAATTAACAGCAGCATTAACTGTTTCAGGTTTAGGAATTAATAATCCTAAAAACTTAATTGTTAGAGTAGGCACTCCTTTAGCTGACATATTAGAATATTGCGGCGGAGTTAAGGATAATGCTCATAAAGTTGTTGTTGGCGGACCGATGATGGGAGTTGCACAATTTGATTTTTCTGCCCCGGTAATGAAGGCTACTTCGGGAATTTTAGTTTTAACTGAAGACGAAGTGAAAGCGCATGAAGAAACTCCTTGCCTAAAATGTGGCATGTGCGTTGGTGTTTGTCCATTAAATTTAACTCCAACTAAACTCGCACGATTCTCTCAATTAGATAAAATAGAAGAAGCTGAAGCGCTTGGTATTTCAGTTTGTATGGAATGCGGAACTTGTGCCTATACTTGTCCGGCAAATATTCCTCTTGTGCAATGGATACGATTAGGAAAACAGAGGGTTGCAAAATTACAGAAAGAAAAAAAATCAGCATAAAACTAACTAAAAAAAACGAATAATTTAAAGAGAAGTGATGGCAACAGTTACGGCGAATCCTACTTACAAGTTAGAGCTTACAAGTTCACCTCACATCCATTCCCGCTGGTCAACAAAGCAGGCAATGTGGATGGTTGTTATTGCTTTAGTCCCTTGCATAATTTCAGCGCTGCTGTTTTTTGGTATTTACCAATTAACAATTATTGCGGTTAGTGTTGGTTTTGCTGTAGGAACTGAAGCTGCGATCAAATACTTAAGAAAAAGAGAAGTTACAATACGAGATGGAAGCGGCATTATTACAGGTCTGCTCCTTGCACTTATTTTACCTCCTAATTTTAATTTAGCTTTTGTAGCATTAGGAGCAATTGTTGCGATCGCCTTAGGCAAGGAAATTTTCGGTGGATTAGGCTATAACATTTTTAATCCGGCGCTTGTTGGTAGAGCATTTTTACAGGCTGCATTTCCCGTTCAGATGACAACCTGGGAGCAGCCTAATTTTGCCGTTGATGGCGTTTCATCCGCAACTCCACTTGCGGCTTTCAAATTCGACTCAGCAATTACCGGCTTAAATAACATGCTGATAGGCAATATTGGGGGATCGCTGGGTGAAACCTCTGCAATAGCTGTTCTGCTTGGCGGAATCTTTCTCATTGCCATTGGGGTTGTAAATTACCGTGTACCTTTGGCAATGTTTTTAGGTGTACTGGTTTTTGGCGGAATCTTTTGGGTAATTGATCCTGTTGCATTCCAAAATCCAATCTTCCATTTATTGGGCGGTGGATTTTTATTCGGGGCTTTATTTATGGCTACTGATTGGGTCACATCACCGCTGCAAAGTAAAGGAATGTGGATTTACGGAATTGGAATTGCACTTGTTTTAATTCTAATTCGATTATTCGGCGGGCTTCCTGAAGGTGTAATGTACGCCATCCTATTTATGAATGCATTTGTTCCTTTGATAAATAGATATACCCAGCCTAGAATTTTTGGGGAGGCAAAATGAAATTAATATTACACATGCTTGTTACGCTTACAATAATTGGAATTATTTCCGGCGGACTCCTTTCTGAAGTAAGTGAATGGGCGGCTCCGAAGATCGAAGCTCACAGAAAAGCGGAAACTGAACGAGCAATATTTTTAGTTCAGCCGGAAGCAAAATCACAAAAGAAAATTGAGGCTGTTGACTTTGAAGTTTATAGGGTGTTTGATGAAAATAATAATCCGATAGGATATGCCCTACCTTATGAAGGTAACGGATTTCAAGGAAAAATAAGATTGATGGTTGGCATTAAAAACAATTTGAAAGAATTGGTTGGAATGCAGGTTTTAGAGCAGACAGAAACTCCCGGACTTGGAACCAAGGTTACTGAAGACCCTTTCACAAATCAATTTGTTAAACTAATTGCTGAACCCAATGTTGCTTGGATAAAAGGTGCGCCGCCAACTAACTCAAACGAAATTCAAACCATAACAGGTGCAACAATTTCATCTAAAGCAATTGTAACTATTGTTAACGGCGGATTGCAGAAACTGAGAGAAGCGGAGGAATCGGGGGTTGAATTATGAAAAGTAAATTAAGCATTGCTCAAGAATATATTAAAGGTTTTTGGGATCAAAATCCCGTCTTCAAACAAGTATTGGGAATGTGCCCAACTCTTGCCGTTACAGTTTCGGCAATTAACGGAATTGCAATGGCGCTGGCAACTACATTTGTTTTGGTTTTTTCAAGTCTAATTATTTCAATTTTCAGAAAACTTATTCCTAGTCAGGTTAGAATTGCAGCTTATATATTAATTATTGCAACCTTTGTAACACTTGTAGATTTAATAATGAAAGCACAGTTTCCTTCTTTGAGTAAAGAGTTAGGGCCTTACATTCCGTTGATAGTTGTAAACTGTTTGATACTTGGAAGGCAGGAAGCTTTCTCTTCAAAAAATAGTGTTTTTAGATCCGTGGTTGATGCACTTGGAATGGGAACCGGTTTTTTAATTGCACTGTTCGTTCTCGGGGGAATAAGAGAAATATTGGGTTCACGAACTTTGCTGGGATTGCAAGTAATGCCTGATTTTTACGAACCTTGGCTGATTATGATATTACCTGCCGGAGCCTTTTTAACTCTAGGCTTTTTAATGGGGTTTTTAAATACATATACCGAGCGAAAGAAAAGACTTGAAAGGGAAGCGATTGTTAAGAAACATATTAAGCCCTTAAGCGACACACCAATAAATACAGTGGAGGTATAAGCGATGGAACTTATATTAATATTCTTTTCAGCAGCTATTGTAAATAACTTTGTTCTCGCTTACTTCCTTGGCATCTGCCCATTCATCGGTGTATCGGGAAAAATTTCATCAGCTTTTTCAATGGGTTTGGCAACAACATTTGTTATGGTAATCACCAGTATTGTAACATGGTTGATCTATCATTTAATTCTTGTTCCAAATGGATTAGAATTTTTACAGTACGTTTCATTCATATTAGTAATTGCTTCACTAGTTCAGTTTGTTGAGATGTTTATCAAAAAAGTAAGTCAGCCCCTTTACAGGGCACTTGGAATCTTTTTACCATTGATAACAACAAACTGCGCAATTTTAGGTTTAGCACTATTTATAGTTTTGAAGGAATATTCTTTTTTACAGGGAATTGTTTACGGCTTTGGCGCCGGAGCTGGTTTTACTTTGGCGATTACAATTATGGCTGGAATTAGAGAAGAACTTGATTTAGCGGATGTTCCAAAACCTTTTAGGGGAGCCCCGATCACACTTTTAGTTGCCGGTATTTTGGCTTTAGCTTTTATGGGTTTCGCCGGATTAATTTCAGTTTAGGAGTTTTTTGGGTTTTCGTGGTTTGAAAATTATTTAGGAGATAATAATGGATTACACTTTAATAATAGCAATTGCAACAATGGGCGGACTCGGATTTCTTTTTGCCGGAGGATTAGCTATTGCTGATAGAAAATTAAGAGTTGAAGAAAATCCTTTAATTGCTAAAGTGAATGAATCCTTGCCGGGAGCAAATTGCGGCGCATGCGGTAAAGCCGGTTGTTATGATTTTGCCGTAAATGTTGTTGAGGGCAAGGCTGCAGTGAACGGATGCCCGGTTGGTGGTGAAGAAACGGCACAGCTTTTAGCTGAAATTATGGGTGTTGAAGCCGGTGCCGCCGTTAAAATGTATCCTAGGATCTTATGCAGGGGCGGCAATAGCGAAGCTGTACAAAAATTGACAGCATACTATGGACCGTTAAGTTGTTCAGCTATGGACATTGTTTCCGGCGGAAATAAAATGTGTTTTGATGGATGCCTCGGCGGCGGTGATTGTGTTGCAGCATGTCCATTCGGTGCGATGATAATGAATGAAAATGGAATTCCAGAAGTAATTGAAGAACTTTGCACGAGTTGTACAATGTGTGTTCAAGCGTGCCCGCGAGATGTAATTGAAATGCATCCCGAGGATAGAAATGTTTTTGTGTTCTGTAAAAATCACGATGATCCGAAAAAATCAAAAGATGTTTGCAGCGTTGCTTGTTTGGGCTGCGGAATCTGCGCCCGAAAATCGGAAGGCGGAATTGAAATGGAAGACAATCTAGGTGTTATAAATTATGATAAACTAGATGAGAGCATTATTCCTTTTGAGAAATGCCGCACGGGAGCTATTGGTCATCTTAAACCCTCACAAAATAATTAGTATGCAGGATTATGCCGATTGAAGAAATAGTTGAAAAAGGAATTGTCCTAAAGTCATCCAAAGGACATGCAGAAGTTGCACTTACAAGTGGGGATAATTGTGGGGAATGTTCAGCTAAACTTTTTTGCAAACCCGGCGATGATGATAAGAAAATACTTGAGGTGTTAGATCCCCTCCACTCCGCTCCCGGTGACGAGGTGATAATTTCTGTTGAAGGAAAATCAATATTTAAAGTATCGTTTTTGTTATACGGAGTTCCCTTAATAATTTTGATATTGGCAATAATTGTTGGAGTCGAAATATTTAAAAACAGTTACTCACCGGAATTGTTTTCATTTTTATTCAGTTTAGTAATAACCGGTGTCTATTACACACTATTCTTATTCATAAGTAAAAAAAGAAATAACGATGCTTTGATTCCGAAAATTACGTCTATATTAAATCGTGCTGCTTAGAAAGATTACCAATATTGTGCAGAGCATTTAGGATTATTTCTCCTTCCAAATTCCCTCAACCTGAATCATTTTATCCAATAAAATTGGTAATTGGCTGGTAATTATACTTTTTTTATATTCAATTCCTTTAATCAGTAGAAAGTTTATTATGAGTTTTCTTAAATATGTTTTTTCAATCCTAATATTAGCTTGCTGTTGGAATCTGATCCTGATTGCTCAATCGTTTCCTGTAAAAAATTATACTGAGGAGGATGGACTTCCAAGTTCAACAGTTTATGATGTTGCACAGGATAGTGTCGGCAGAATGTGGTTTGCCACCCGAAATGGGATCTGCCGATATGATGGCTATAATTGGGATGTCTTCAATACTCAATCGGGGCTGCCTGCCAATGATTTTATTAAAATAAAAATAGATAAAAATGGAAATGTTTGGGCATTATCCGTTGACCCCCTCTACCTCGTTTTTATGTTTAATGGAAAAGAATGGAAAAATTATCCAAATAATTTAGATGAATTTTCCAGATGTATACCGGTGGATTTTGATATTAAAGTAGATTCTGATACTTCCATAGTTGTTGCAACTAGTGAATCCGGAATAATTATATATAACAAAAGTAAATGGAATAGTATAACTACGAAGGATGGATTAAGTTCAAATCAAATTAATAAAATTGTAATTATTAATGATAATATTTATGCAGCAACTTTAAATGGATTATCCATAATTTCCGAAAACAGAATTGAAAACATCTTACCAAAGAGATCAATATTAGGGATTTTTGAAGAAACAAATAATGAACAGTCTGATAATTCGAGAATTTGGCTGCTTGGATCTAATGAAATTGGGTATATCCAGAATAAAATTTATAGTAAAGTAATTTCAAATTTCAAATTAAGTGATAAGGGTTTTGCAAGAACCGGAGTAATACTAAATACTGGTAATGATAAAATAATATTTGGCAGCAGGTTTACTCTTTTTACTTATGATGCTCAAACAAAAAAGATAAATAGTCTTGGTGTTGGAGAAGGTCTGATCTCTGAAGGGGCTTATTCAATATTTAAGGATCGTGAGAATATAATTTGGATAGCCGGATTTAGAGGAGTCAGCAAAATTGTTAGTATGAGGCTCAATAATTACAATCAAGCCAGCGGTCTCTTTAAATCTGAAGTAACATCGGTTGTTGAAAGAAGAAAGGGTGAATATATTTTTGGGCATTTTAACGGCATAACAATTTATGATGGAAAAAAGTTTTTACCAATTTCATTTGAGGATGAAAAATATATAAGTCCTATAAGGAATAGGGTTCAAGATATTGCCATAGATAAATACAAAAATGTATGGATTGCCGCGGAAAACAGCGGTGTTGGTTTATTAGATCTTAATAATAAAATTAAATGGTACTCTTTGCCTCAAGGTGGTTTAACCAATGTTTATTCAGTCGAAGTTGATTCTAATAATAATATATATGCTTCAAATCGATATGACATCTTCAAGTTGATGCATATTGAATTCAAAAAAATAGATCTACCTAATAAATTCAAGGACTTTTTAAAACGAAAACTTTTCATTGATAAAAATAAAAATTTGATCATTGCTACTAGTGAAAGCGGAATAATTGTTAAAAATAGTGATGATGAGTTCAAAGTTATTAAAAGTTCTACAAATTCAAACGCTAACAATGTTTACTCAGTATATTCAAATTATAGTAGTCAAGTATTTGTCGGTACTATAGCAGGGCTTTTTACCGTTGATAGCGATACATTAAAAAAATATAGTAATGGTGATTTTCAGATTGATCGACCGGTCTACTTTATTCTTAACGATAATAAAGGATCTTTTTGGTTTGGCACTGATAATGGCGTCATTAATTGGAATGGGGACAAGTTTTTTAATATTGGGTACAATGAAGGATTGATCGGGTTAGAGACAAATAGAGATGCCGGATATATAGATAGTGAAGGAAGACTTTGGATAGGCACTAATAATGGTGTCTCTGAATACATTGAACGTTATGATCAAGTTCTTGAATCAAGACCTAATTTAATATTTCAAAAATTTGCTACCTCTGAAAGGGATTATTTTCTTAATGATGAATTGATTTTCGAATATGATAAGAATGATATCACTTTTCACTTCAGGGCAATCTCATTTATCAATGAAAAGGAAAATACTTATAAAGTAAAACTAGATGGGTTTGACAGCGAATGGTTAAATGAATTTAAGTCGGATAATCCTCAAATTCGTTACACTAATTTACCGCCCGGTAATTATAAAATTAGAATTAAAGCAAGGAATGCAGCAGGAGTATGGAGTAAAGAAATTATTTCACCACTCATAACTATTATAAAACCGTACTACCAGCAAATGTGGTTTAACATTTTATTGTTACTAATAATCGTAGGAATTGCAGTTTTAATATTTTTGATTTTTCAAAAAAATCTTTATTCAAAAAAACTTAAAACGGAAGTTGAATTACGAACTAGCCAATTAAATGAAACCCAGGAGCGCTACCGAAGAATGTTTGAGGGGAACAGTACTATAATGCTTTTGGTAGATGCTGAGAACTTAAAAATAATTGATGCAAATCCTTCAGCTAGAAATTTTTATGGTTATGATCAAAAGGCAATTACAAAACTTAAATTTAATTTTCTTGAAGAGGAGATCGATTTAGAATCTTGTCGTAAAAAATTATCGGGCACATCACAATTTTATCAGGCAATACATAAAACAGTTTTAAATGGTAGTAGAAATGTTGAAGTGTATCCGAGTAATTTGACATTAGAAGATAAGCCAGTTATTTACATTATTATAAATGATATTACAGAAAGATTAATTGCTGAAAAAGTTGTTCAAGAATCTGAAGAAAAATTTAGGGGATTGGTTGATAATATTCAGGATGGAGTTTTTTTAATTCAGCATGGTATAATTCAGTATTGTAATATGGCTTTTTCTTCAATGCTCGGTTATAAAGTTGATGAGGCAATTGGGAAAAGTATCTCTGAATTTTTAGCTCATGAGAGTGAAGAAGTGGTAATGCAGTATTATAAAAGTAGGCAAATCGGTAAAGATGTTCCAGATGAGTATGAGGCAGCTCTTATTCATAAAAATGGTTTTGAAAGAGTGTTTGTAAATATACATGCCGGACTTACGGTACTCAACGGTAAAGTTGCAACAATTGGAACGGTAAAAAATATTTCTGAAAAGAAAAAGCAGGAAGAGCAATTAACTAAATTATCTACAGCGGTTGAGCAGAGCCCGGTTTGTGTTTTTATGACTGATACTGAATCAAGAATTGAATACGTAAATCCAATGTTCAGTGAACTATATGGTTATGAGCCTGAAGAAGTAATTGGTCAGTTGGTCAGTATTTTAAAATCTGGTAATAGTTCTGATCATGAATATTCAACAATGTGGCAGACAATAAAATCCGGTAATATCTGGCGCGGTGAATTATTAAATAAATCGAAAGATGGAAGAAATCATTGGGTTTCAGCAGCCATTGCTCCTGTAATAAATTCAGATAATGTTATAACTCACTACATAGCTGTTGAGGAGGATATTACTTTTGATAAATACGCACGTCAGGAAATTGAAAACAATGAAAAATTACTGAATTCCGTTTTGAGCAATGTACCGCTAATTATTTTTGCATTGGATGAGAAGGGAATTATTAAAGTATCGAAAGGAACAATAATAAATGATATTGGGCTTAGTGATATGCAGCTTGTAGGAAAATCTGCCTACACACTGAAAGACCAATTTCAATATATGGAAGAAGATCTAAACCGTGCTTTATTGGGTGAGGCATTTACCGTTGTCAGGGAATTGAATAATGTTATTACCGAAATGACTTTTACTCCTATTTTATCAGATGACTTTAAACCAATGGGATCAATTGGAGTTGCATATGACATTACTGAAAGATTTAAGTTTGAGCAGGAGTTAAAAGAAGCGAAGCAAGAGGCAGAAAAGTCCGATAGACTGAAGTCTGAATTTCTCGCACAAATGTCGCATGAAATAAGAACGCCGATAAATTCCGTATTGAGTTTCAGCACATTAATTAAAGATCATTTGGAAGGGGAACTGAGCGAGGAATTGGCGCAAAGCTTTGATTTTATTGAAGCAGGCGGAAGAAGACTAATTAGAACAATTGACATGATTTTAAATATGTCGCAATTCCAAACAGATTCGTATGAACCAAATTTGGAAAAATTAGATTTAGATAATGATGTTCTGAAACTTGTCTTAAATGAATTATCATCATTGGCAAAGCATAAGAATTTAAAGTTAGTTTATAATTGCAATACAAAAAATAATTTTGTCAATGGCGACCGCTACACGATCGGACAGATATTTGTAAACTTAATTGAAAATGCAATCAAGTATTCTTTTGAAGGCGAAATTAACATTGATCTATTTGAGGAGGGCGATAAATTAGTTGTTGATGTCAGTGATAAAGGCATTGGCATTTCTGAGGAATTCCTTCCGGCATTATTCTCTCCTTTTTTGCAAGAGGAAAGAGGATACACAAGGAAATACGAAGGTAATGGATTGGGCTTAGCGCTTGTTCAAAAATATGTTGATGTTAATAATGCCGAAGTATCCGTTAAAAGCGAAAAGGGTATTGGTTCAACTTTTACGGTTAAGTTTAATAAGGTATAAATTTTCACCGCTTGAATATTTATTCTACATAAAAAGTAAATTTTATTTATTTTGCCCATCAACTTTGTTCATTATTTATTCTATTTAACTATATGAAAAATCGAAAACTTATCTTGCTCATATGTCTTACTCTCTTTACGGTCTCTATTTTGTATGCTCAACCGGATACGGTAAAATACCAATATCCAGTTCAGCCCTTAACATCAAGTCAAAGTTTATCCGCCACATTTTGTGAATTTAGGAACACACTAACAAGCGATCATTTTCATGACGCAGTTGATCTTCCTGAACCTGATGGTAACGCCGTTTACCCTAGTATAGATGGAGTTGTTGATTACATTGGCAATTCAGGATCAAACTCATACGTAGTTGTACGCACTGAAGTTGACGGCTTGTATAAAAAAATACTTTATCTGCATATCGTTCCGAATCCATCACTTCAAGAAAATGATCCGGTTATAAAGGGAGAAACCATATTGGGTTCAATATATTCCGGTATGGGGCATGTCCATCTAACAGAAAAAGAATTGGTCAACAACCCGGGAACAAGCGGAACTGATATTAACCCGATTAGACCCGAAGGAGGACTTTCACCTCATTTTGATCCTTATGCTCCTGAGATAATCTCAAGCAGTCTCCAATTTCGCATTAATGCAAGCAGTGCACAGCTTTCATCAAATAAATTAAATGGTAAAGTTGATATAATAGTTAGAATTGAAGAAAGAAACGGAACTTCCTCAATACATCGAAATAATGGAACTTACATCGCCGGATACAGAATATGGAATGCCGATACCACTGAGGTTGTTTATGAACCTGCTGATGCAGGGATGAAATACAAATTTGATAGGCAGCCGGGAAATTCCTATGTAGCGCAAGTATTTGTTAAAGGAATGGCTACTTTAAGTGATCCTATTTACATTCTTACCAATGGAAGCGGGGCTTCTTATGTAAATCAAAATGGAATTGTATCCGATAATTATTGGGACACAGATCTATTAGCAGATGGTGATTATGTGCTTGAGATATTTACAGAGGATACTAGGCAAAACACAGATCAAAAATTCTTTCCTGTCTCAATAAGTAAAAATCCGCCGGAACTTTTAACTGTTTTAAACAAAGATGGAAATTCTTCACTGGAGATATCTTGGAGCGAATATCCCTCTCCCTCACTTGCAGGATATAGAGTTTATTACACAGGCAATTCGGATTTAGCTGATTGGTTACTCGCCGCTGATGAAACAATGGTAACTGCCGATTCAACTTCAATTTCGTTTTCAAGTTCACAAGAGTTTCTTAATCCAACCGATTCTGATGTATATTATTTTTATGTAACCGCAGTCGATACCAATGGCAATGAGAGTCAGCCAAGCGATATTTATTCACGCTCATCATTTGCTGATGGTTCGGGATTACAAAAAGTATTGATCGTAGATGGCTTTGATCGCTTCGGCGGTGCAGGCAGTTGGTCAGAACCTTATCATTCATTTAATACAAATTATTTTAATGCACTTAGAAGTTCGGGCAATGTTGTTATTTCATCATGTGCAAATGAAGTAGTAAGTGATGCCCAAATACAACTAAGTGATTATAATGTAGTCGTTTGGTTTGTCGGCGATGAATCTCGTTCGGAACATACTCTTATTACTCTTGAACAAGCTAAATTAGCAGAGTATTTAGAAAACGGCGGTAATCTATTTATTTCTGGAGATGATATAGGATATGATTTGGATAACAATCAGTTCCCAGACACATTATTTTTCCGGCACTATCTAAATGCAAGGTTTGAGCATACCGGTGCTGTCCTTCAAATTCAGGAAGCAACTGGCGAGCCGGGAACTATATTTGAAGGACTAACTTTAAATTTTGGCGAAAATTACATTGAAGACTCACCGGATGATATTGAGCCAATTAATGGGGCAATTCCGATATTCAATTATCAATATAAACGTCTTGATGATAGCACATATCGAAAAGGGGGAATTGCTTATACGGGTATGTTTGGTTCAAGTGAAATTGAAGGCAAGGTAGTCTATCTATCGTTTGCTGCCGAAACTATTAATCCTGAAACTCAAATGAATTCTTTGATGGAAAAAGTATTACAATATTTTGATGTTGCAACAAGTGTTTCCAATGATGAAAAAGAATTTGCACCAAACAAGTTTGCGCTTGCCCAAAATTATCCTAATCCATTTAACCCTTCTACTAATATTCAGTTCACTGTTGCAGATATTGGTAATGTATCGCTAAAAATCTATGATATACTTGGTAGGGAAGTTGCAGTGTTATTAAATGAAATAAAATCCGTAGGTAAACATAAAGTAGTGTGGGATGCAGCAAATTTTTCAAGCGGCGTTTATTTTGCAGTACTAAAAACCGGTGAATCAACATTAACTAAAAGTATGCTATTATTGAAGTAGGTCAATTATGAAAAAATTATTTTTAATCTTTTTTTTATTATCAAATTTATTGTTAGCACAAAATTATTTTTTTAATAATCATAAAGTTGTTAAGAGCATTACTAATATTGAATCAAAAGAGTATTACGATGCAGCTCAATTACAGTTCGATGTTTTTGATAGCAAAGGAAATAAACTTTATTCTATTAAAAAGAATGTTGAATATGACATTCCTCATCCTGGAGTCGCAGTATTTGAAAATGGTACGGCAGTATTAATAAACAGTTTTGATGCATCTTTGGAGTACTACAATATTGTAGGTCAAAAAATTAAAACAATAAATCTTTTTAGCGACAGAGAAGTTACTTATGAGAGATCGATTTATTTTGATGCTGTAGGAGATATGATCGTTGTTTTGGTCTCACAGCCGGAATATGAAAAATCCGAAGTGATAGTATTAGATAATAATGGAGAAAAATTAAGCAACTGGCAATTCGAAGCAAAGAATGCAAGCGGAGTTAAAATCTCTGAAGACCTTTCAACTTTTGCAGTCTCGGGATTTAATTGGTTTCATAATTTAGTTGAAGTTACAAACTTTTATTCAGCGAACGGCAATCTCAATTTCTCTCTTCCTTTCAAATTTAATAAAGCGAAATTTTATAAAGAGGGCTTTGCCGGAATTACAAATAAAAGTATTTGCTTTGTAGATTTGAAAATGGGTAAACTTATTTGGAAGAAGGAAGCTGCTGAAAATAAATTATTTGGCGGAGTAAGCATAAATGAAAATTCTATTCATTTAGTTGAAACTGATAAACCTGTTCTGGATAGTGGGAAATGGATTTATTCAAGACTGATATTACAAGCATTTGATAAAACCGGAAATAAAATGGATGAAGCATTAATATATAACACTCCATTTGAAAATATCAATATAACTGGAAAAAACAATTCCATAAAAATATTTGCTGATGATATTGTTGTTTATTCAAAATAAAGATCAATGAGGGAATCCATATTAATTCATTATTAGTATATGGTGCAAACGGATATTCTGCAAGACTAATAATTGAAGAATTACTGAGACGCGGCATATCTCCGATACTTGGCGGCAGAAATATGGTCGAAGTCTCTAAATTAGCCAAACAACATAATTGTTCTTTCAAAGTATTTGATCTTGAAGATGTAGACCAAGTCAACCAAAATCTTTCACAAATCCACACAGTTTTAAATTGTGCCGGTCCATTTAGGTTTACGGCAAAAAAACTAATTGATGCATGCCTTGCTTCACAAACAAACTACATCGATATCACTGGTGAAATTGATGTAATTGATTATGCGTGGAGCAAAAATGAAGAAGCCAAAAAAAATGGGATAGTCATTTTACCAAGCGCAGGATTTGATGTAATTCCCACTGACTGTCTTTCTAAAAAGTTATCAGAGAAAATGCCGGATGCAAATCAACTTGAACTTGCGATTTTAAATAATGGCAAAATATCGAGAGGAACATTTCTTACAACTTTGGAAATGATGAGGGAAGTGGGAAAAATTAGGACGAGTGGCAAAATAATTGATTCTGAGATTGGTGAATATTTCATTAAGCATCAATTTAACAAATTAAAATTTAATGGCGTTAGCATCCCCTGGGGCGATGTTTGCTCGGCATTTTATTCAACCGGTATCCCGAACATTAAAGTATACCTTCATTTACCGCCGGTAGTAATTTATTTAAGAAAAGTATTAGCAAAAATGCTCAAAGTATTATCAGTTAATTTTGTATTTAAAATTATAAAAAAAATAATCAGCAAAAATTTAACCGGTCCCGATAAAAAAACTCGTGATAAATCCTCAGCAATTATTTGGGGCAGAGTGACAAACAGTAATGGAGAAAATTATGAGGAAGCATATGAATTTATTGACGGATACAGTTTAACTGCAATTGGTGCCGCTGATTGTGCAGATGCCTTATTGAATGATATGATTTCTTCAGGAACTACGAGTCCTTCAATTATGTTCGGTTCCGAGTTTATGAATAAATTTGTTATTCATAAAATATCATAGCAGAACTAAATATTTTCTCCTACTATTTTACTTCCGTTTTCATCATAATTTATTTCACTCACAAGTTTGCCTTCAAGATATTGTTCTTCACTCTTTAAAAAACCGTTTTTATAATAGGAATAATAATTTCCATCGAGTAAACCACTTTTATAGTAACCGTATTTTTCTATTTCACCATTTTCAAAGTACCAGGTTGCCAAACCTTCCCGCATGCCTTCAATAAAAAATTCTTCTATCTTCACTTGACCGCTCTTGTAAAATTCTTTTGAAGTGCCGTCAAGTTTTCCTCTTTTGTACATTTTTTCGGTTAATCTTTCACCCGTAGGGTAATAAGTATATGCTTTTCCACTAATTAAATTTTCGGAATAAATTGCCTCTGCAATTAAAACGCCGGCACTGTTGAATTCCTTAACAATTCCATCCATTATTCCTTCGCGGTAATTTACAACTGCTGCTATTTTACCCTCATCAAAATAGTAAGTGCATGTACTATCTAGTCTGGCATTTTTATAATTTAAGTTTGCTTCCATATATCCGCTTGGATAAAAGTATTTATTCAGCCCGTCAATTATTCCTTCTTTAAAGTTTAATTCACCTCTGGCTGTTCCCTCATCGTAGAATAATGAAAAACTTTCTTCAGCCTTTATAAAATTACCCTCCAAATCATACCGAATTCTTTTTACAACTTGCCCATCAATGTAAGTATCAACAACTTTTATTGATCCATCGGGAAAGTAAAAGTATGAAGTGCCGTTGAGTTTATTGTCTTTGTAATGCGCTTCGAGCGCTACTTTGTTAAAGTCGTAATAAACTCTGCTGATTCCCTCAAGTTTATTATCAACATAATATCGTTCCACTTCAACATTGCCGCTTTCATAAAATATTTTACTAATGCCATTCAGTTTACCGGCAATATAATTCCAAATTCCTTGTATAGCTCCGCTCTTATAATAAATTTTTGTAAAGCCTTCGCGCAAATTGTTTTCGTAGTGAGGCTCAGCCCAAACTTCTCCGGTTTCATAAAACCACTTAGAAGTACCTTCCAATTTCCCATCCGCGTAAATCCATTCCATCATGCGAGTACCGTCTTCAAAGTACCAGTTGGATATCCCTTCCTCTTTTCCGTTTTCAAATTGCCATTCTTTCCAGACTTCCCCCGATTCATAAAATTCCCTGTAAACTCCATTGAGTATTCCGTTTTTGTAAACGCCTTCGGATTGATAATTGCCGTTTGGATAGTAGGTTCGTTTAACCTCGTATTTGTCTTGCGCTATTAAGCTGGTGGATAACAAAACAAATGCAATAAATAGTTTAATTGTATTTCGTAAAATCATATATATTCTTTATAAAATTTGACTTCAAAGCTAATTAAAACTAATGTAAAATTGAATGTAAAAAATTCATATTATTACAATTTGTTAAAATAAATTTGAGGATTGTATGTTTAAGACGAACTTAAGGGCTAATTTTTATGACTGCGACCCTGCCGGAATTTTATTTTTTGCCAATCTTTTTAAGTTTGCTCATACCGGTTATGAACAGATGATGGAAAGCTTCAATTTAAAGATTGACTTTTTTAATGATGAAAATTATGTGCTTCCGATAATAACAAGTGATGCAAAATTCATTAAGCCTATAAAGGCAGGCGATCGGTTGGAATTAACAATTTTGGTTTCCAACTTGAAAGATTCCTCGTTTGAACTAAGTTATACGTTTTTTCATAATAACGATGTTTTAGCGGAAGTTAAAACTGTGCATGTATGTGTTGATAAAAATGAGTTTAAGAAAATTGAATTACCTCAAAGTTTTAAGGAGGCACTAAAATCTAATATCAGTTAATCAATTCCAACAATTTAGATTTATTAACTTTTCCCAGATCATTTTTGGGAATTCTGGAAACCCAAAAGTACTTTTTGGGAATTTTAAATGAAGCCAGTTTTTTCTTCATATAATCTCTTAAAGAATTTTCGCTGATATTATTTTTATTCGTAACAACTATTGCGGCACAAAGAACTTGTCCCCATTCTTTATCTTCTAACCCAAAGCAATAGCAGTCAGTAATATTTGGATGAGTTAACAAAACTTTATCCACTTCGCGGCAATTAATATTTTCGCCGCCGGAAATAATTACATCATCCTTTCGCCCGGTAATATAAAGGTATCCATCCTCGTCAAGAAAACCCAAATCATCAGTATTGTATTCTCTGTTGCTTATTTTCGCCGACTCATTTCTTAGAAAACCTTTCATAACAGATTTGCTTTTAACAACTACGTTACCTACTGCACCTGCCGAAAGAATTTTTCCATTGGCGTCCTTAATAAAAATTCTATTATCGCCAATGGGTTTACCCGCACAGTTAAATCGATTAACAATTTCATCAGTTTTAAGAATGGTCACCATCGAGCATGTTTCAGTGGATCCGTAAACTATGAACAATTTCCATCCTGCGGATAAAGCAATTTTAAGAATGGAACTTTTAATCGGTCCGCCTCCGAGAAATATGCAGCGGAGATTTTCAGTCGGTGAAAAATTTAAATCTAAAAATCTTTTCAGCGTTGTCGGCACAAGTGAAATAATTGTCGGCTTATATTTTTGCATCGCAGAATATATTGCATCAGTAGATAATGATTCTGCTAAAACTAATTTTGAACCGTTCAGTAATGCGCGCGTGATAATTGAAAATCCGCCAATATGGTAGAAGGGAAGACTTGCAAGAAAAGAATCTGCATGCGAAAACTTTAACTCATCCTTTATGGAATCTGCACTGAAATACAAAATATTAAATGTCAGCTCAACCGCCTTTGGATCTGATGTAGAACCGGAAGTAAATAAAATTAATGCCGTATTTTCTAAACTAAATTTTTCGTTTGGCAGAGTTATATTCGCATTATTTTCAAGTAGCTTTGAAAACTTAACCGGATTATTTTTTAATCCAGTAAAATTTGGAAATAAATTATCTTCAATGATTAGAAAATTTATTGAGGCAAACTCAATTTGTTTTTCTAATTCTAAGCTGTTTAATTTTATGTTTAGTGGAACGGGAATTGCGCCAATTTGCCAAAGTGCATGGATAGAATAAACAAACTCAATTGAATTCGAAAACAGCAGCCCAACGAGATCATCCTTTTTAACTCCTTTACTCGCAAATCCGCCGCTTACTTTAAAAACAATATTTTGCAACTGTTCAAAAGTTAGATTTACATTATCCGAAATAATTGCCAATAAGTCTGGGTTTAAGTTAGACTGCTGTTCCAACCAGTTTATATTTAAGTTAAAATCTATCATTGCGTAAAATATTTTGATAAGTCAACAATTATAGGAAAGCTGGAAGAAGAAAATTTCAATTCCCCATTTTCAGCTTTTAATTTATCATCAAATAAATCATCTTTAAAAATGTTTGAAATAGTTATTCCATGAGCATTTGTGTTTTTTATTAGCGAAGCAAGATAAAGTAAATTATTTCTTCCGAGTGCGCTTTCAAATGATGAAGATAGCACAACATGTTTGCCAACAGCTTCTGCCATCCTAATTATTTTGAAACTGTTTAAAACTCCACCGATCAATGCAGGCTTTAGAATCAGAAAATCTATATTTGACGATATTACTTTCTCAGCATCTTCAATATTTCTAATTGACTCATCTGCTGCAATTTGAATTGAACAAGCGTCAGCAAGTTGAACCAAATCATTTAATTCTTTCACCGGCTGCTCAACATATTGCAAGTTAAAAGGCTCCAACCTTTTAAGGTATTTGAATGCTTCTTCTAAACTCCATTTCCCATTAACATCAATTCTCAGTTCTACATTCTTACCAAGTGCTTTTCTAGTTTTTTTAATCACCTTATAATCAACTTCAAAATCTTCTCTGCCAGCTTTCATTTTTATGGTTTCAAATCCGATCTCGCTTAAAACCAAAGCTGTTTCTGTCGCTCTGAAAGAAGAATACAATCCAACCAAACCGTTTACAGCAATATTTTTATCTGTTGGTTTTGGTAAATAAATCCACAATTCCGTTGGGTGATAATAATGAACTGCTTGAAACAATATTTGTTCAACTGCTGAGCGGACAGTTAACGCATTATTAAATTTTTCTAAAATACTTTCTAATGAACTAGCAATTGAATCAATTGCTAATCCAACTAATACTTCATCCGCAACTGATAATATTTTTTCAGCGGTTAAAAAAGACTCAGATCCAAAATCGGGAAGGGGAGAGCACTCTCCGTAAAACTTATTTCCGCTTGAGTCAATTACTTGAACAAGATAAATTCGCCGAGTGTTAAAACTATTTTTTGATGTTTGAAATGGTGAGGTAAAGTTTAAATCCAGCGGTAGCCAATTAAACTTTTTAATCGTCATAATAAAATTCCAAGTGCGAACAATATTCCGTAAATAGCTGAAAGTTTTGCTGTGAGCTCTAATGTTTTATTAAGTTCCTTCCCTTCGAGAGTATAAATCATTTTAATAAGTTTGATCGCAAGTGGAAGAGAAAGCACAGGCAGGAAAATAATCAACTCTTGTTTATATGTAAAATAAACTACCAGCAAAATCGCATATGAAATTACAGTAAAAACTACATACTGAAGTCGAGTAAACTTTTCTCCCCATTTAACTGCTAACGTATGCTTACCGTTTAATTTATCTTCATCAATATCACGATAATTATTTACAACCAAAACATTTGTAATTAATGCCCCAACCGGTACAGATACCCAAAATACCAATGGCGTTAGCTGCAATGCCTGAACGTAATAAGTTCCTACGGTTCCTACAAACCCAAAAAAAATAAAAACGAAAATATCTCCCAGGCCGTTGTAAGCTAGCGGCAACGGTCCGGCTGTATATGCGATACCTGCCATGATAGATAAAATACCGATCAATAAAATTATCCATCCGCCAACATAAACAAGGTATAACCCTAATAAAAATGATAAACCGAAAATAATAGTTATGGCTATTTTCATTTCATTAGGGGTTACTAAACCGGCAGCTAAAACTCTTGTTGGTCCAACTCTATCTTTTTTATCTGTGCCGTGTAAAAAATCATAAAGGTCATTTACAAAGTTAGTTCCAATTTGAATTAACGCAGAACAGATAAGCGCAAAGAATGCGGCAATTGGTTTAAACTCATTATCAAACACGGCAATAGAGCTACCGATAATAACCGGAACTGCGGAGGCCAATAATGTTTTTGGTCTGCTCGCAAGCACCCATGTTTCCCATTTCGAAATATTTTGCGCTGATGACTCTATCATAATTTAATTACGGTACTCTTGGAAATTTTTTGAAATCCGGTTTTCTCTTTTCATTATAAGCATTTTTACCTTCTTGTGCTTCCTCACTCATATAATAAAGCAAGGTTGCATTGCCTGCCAACTCTTGAATGCCCGCTTGTCCATCAAGCTCAGCATTAAAAGCTGATTTGAGTAATCGAATTGAGAGCGGACTCTTCTCCAAAATTTCTTTCGCCCATTGAATTCCCTCAGCTTCAAGTTGATCAATAGGTACAACTTTATTTACCATACCCATTTGAAAAGCTTCCTCGGCATTGTACCGGCGGCACAAAAACCAAATTTCGCGTGCACGCTTTTGCCCCACCATTCTGGCAAGGTAACTAGAGCCGAAACCGCCGTCGAAGCTGCCAACTTTTGGTCCTGTTTGTCCAAACACTGCATTATCGGCTGCGATAGTCATATCGCAAATTACGTGCAGCACATGTCCGCCGCCAATGGCATAACCGGCAACTAGAGCAATAACGGGTTTTGGGATGCTTCTAATTTGTTTTTGAACATCTAGAATATTTAGCCTAGGCACTCCATCTGTTCCCACATATCCCTTATCGCCCCGTATAGATTGATCGCCGCCGGAGCAGAATGCATATTTACCATCCTTTGCTGGACCATTTCCGGTTAATAAAATCACACCTACTTCGCTGTCCTCTCGTGCGTCAGAAAATGCATCATACATTTCCAATACTGTGTCAGGTCTAAATGCATTTCTTTTTTCCGGTCGGTTAATTGCAATCTTTGCAATGCCGTTGCATTTTTCATAAATAATATCTTTGTATTTTTTAGCTGTTTTCCAATTTATTGACATTATACTGCCTAAATTATTTTAAAAGACATTTTAAGAAAGATTGTGTTAAAATAATAAATTCATTTGGTTTTTCTAAATGAGTATTGTGACCACAATTTTTAATTACCTTATGTTCAGATTCTGGAATACCCATTTGCATTCTTTTATTTAAATGCGAAAATTTAATATCAAGTTCCCCTGTAACCAAAAGTGTTTTACAGTTTATAGAATTTAACTCATTCCATTTCGATCTCATAACCCCCGCACCAAATCCTTTTAATGAGTTTGCTAAACCGATGGGATTATTTTTTAATTTGTTCTCTTTGATGAACGAAATTTTTTCGCTATCCAATTTTGATAGACTTGTAAAAAGCGGAAGCGACAACCAATAATCTACAAAATTTTCTATCCCATCTTTTTTTATTCGTTCAGCAAGTTCAGTATCAGTATTAATTCTCTCATCACTCAAGTCAGTATCTTCAATACCGGCTGTGGTACTTTCTAAAATTAAAGCATTAATTTTTGATGGATATTTTAAAGCAAAACTGATTGCAAGTCTGCCGCCCATTGAGTAGCCTACAAGAACGAAGTTACTAATTTTAAGTTTGGTTAAAACTTCATTCAGCAAATCAATTAGGAATTCTTCGGAATAATATTTTATGTCTGCAGGTGAGCCGCTTTTTCCATGACCGATCAAATCGATTGCAATTGCAAAATATGGTTTTGGTAGCTCGCCAAACATAAACTCCCAATCAATTGCGCCGCCTGTAAAGCCATGAAGAAATATAACCGGGATGTTACTTCTATCCCATTGTTTTCGACTTGATAAAAGATGTGTGCTTACATCTTCAATTTTTAGTTTTATTGAATTCATTTATAAACTTGGTACATTTGGAATTAACTGTATTCCAAAATTCTTTTCGAAGTTTTAGTGATTGTGTCGAATAGGTTTTTATTTCAAGGACATTGAGCTTTTTGTTATTTAATGAAGAAGATAAATTTTTTCTAAGATCATTCCAGCTTTTAATAATATTGTGTGTTCCGCCGAATCCGGTTACAAAATCTTTAAAAGATAAATTGTGGGGGGTTTTAAAATACTTATTAAAAACATTTTCGTGCTTTGCAATCGGAAGCATTTCAAAAATACCCCCGCCATTATTGTTTATCAACACAATTGTTAGTGGAACTGATAAAAGTTTATAAAGTGCTAATCCGTTTAAATCATGGAAAAAAGCTAAATCACCCGTAACTAAAATTGTTGGTTCTTTTGAACTCTTTGCAATACCCATCGCGGTTGATGTTATCCCGTCAATTCCGCTTGCTCCTCTGCTGCAATATAAATTTATTTTAGCTCGTGACTTTGAAACAAAGAAATCTAAATCGCGAATGGGCATACTGTTTGAAACCATTAGGTTAAAAGATGAAGGAAGAGTTTTAGCAATTTCATTTATTACCCGACCTTCAAAAGGAAATTTAGCTTGACTCAAAAATCCATCTTTCAAACTTTCAATTTCACTATTCAATTCAGAAAGCGAACTGAAACTACTTTGATTATTGAGTGGCGTATTATTTTTTGAAACTTTGTTTTTCAGAGTTTTACAAAATTCCACCGGCTCCATATTAAAAATACCACTTGCCGAAAGTGAAGGATCATGTTTATCGCCGAACTCATTTACTAAAAATAATTTTCCTGATGTCTCTTCAATATAACTTAGCATACCCTGTGATGTCGGAGCTTTCCCAAATTGAAGAATCAAATCAGCATCAAATGCTTTTCTTACTTCTTTCGTACGAAATATATTTGGGAAATTGCTGATCAAATTGTTACTTGTAGAGTTTAAAAATCTGAAGTTTGAGGCACCGTCTGCAAGAATGGGAAAGCCAAATTTGTTTGATAGAGCATTACATTCCCTAGAAAATTCTTTCGTGTAAAATCCAGGACCGCAAAAAATAATTCCGTTTTTAACTTCGTTTAACAAAGGCAAAAATTTATCGAATAGTTTCTCATTATTCCGTTCAATATTTTTATCAACTTTAATCGGGAGAGTATCAAAAAGTTTATTAGCCTCTTGTAGTTTTTGCCCATCAATTTTATCAGTATAATTATCAGGCTCGAAAGGTTTATCAAAAGGCAAATTAAAGTGAACCGGACCGCGATTATTTTTACTTGATGCCGAATATCCCACAAGAGCAGTTTGCTTTAAGTTGTTTAATTTTTTTTGACTGATTGAAGGCAATCCCAATTCTTTAAACATGCGAATATGATTAGCAAAAATATTATCCTGGTTTATCGTTTGGTTGGCTCCTGAAAATCTAAGTTGAGGCGGTCTATCTGCTGTGCAAATTATTAAGGGAATTCTACTTTGGTATGCTTCAACAATTGCAGGGTAAAGCTCAGCCACCGCAGTGCCCGAAGTTGTTACTACTGCAACCGGCGCGTTTATTTTTTTTGCCAATCCAAGTGCAAAAAATCCTGATGATCGTTCATCCAGAATTACATGGGTTTTAATTTTTTTGCTTGAAGCGAAAGCAAAAGTAAGCGGAGTGCTTCGCGATCCGGGGGAGAAACAAACATTTTTCAATCCGCATTTTTCTAATTGGGCGGCAAATATTTGTGCCCAAAGAATATTACGATTGATAGATTTTTTCATTTTCAAAAATTGATAAAATTGGTTTGAGTTTTAGTTTTGTTTCTTCAAACTCTTCTTCAGGATTTGAGCCGTCAACAATTCCGCAGCCGGCAAATGCATATAATTTTTTATTTTTTAATAATGCCGATCTAATTGCAACAGCAAATTCACCTTGAATTTCAAAATTATACCAACCGATAATTCCGCTGAATAATCCGCGCGGGTAATCCTCAATTTCGCTAATTAATTTTAGCGCAGTTTCTCTTGGAGTTCCACAAATTGCGGGCGTTGGGTGAAGCCGTTTTACAATTTCTTCAATATCATTATCGGTTTCAAGTTCTGCTTTTATCGGAGTCCATAAATGCTGAATGTTAAGAAGTTTTTTGATAAAAGGTTTTTCAAAATGGTTAATATTTTTTGTAAATGGAGATATGGCATTAATTACAAATTTAACAACCTCACCATATTCACGTAAATTTTTTGAATCACCCAATAACTTCAGCTCAAGTTCTCTATCTTCATAATCATCCAAACCTCTTCTTATCGAACCGGCTAATGCATCAGTTTCTATGCTTCTGTGATTGAATGAAAGCAATTTCTCCGGAGATGCTCCAATAAAAACGGAACCATTTTTTTTATATGCAAAAATGTAGCAGTCTTTATAATCTTCTTTAAGTTTATCAATAATTTTTTGAATGGAAGGCTGTTCGTGTAAATCTTTTTCAACTCTTCGCGAAAGAACAACTTTGCTGATGTGACCTTGTGAAATTTCATTCAGTGCGGAATTAATTTTTGTAGTCCACGACTCCAAATCTTCTGGGTCTTCCTCAATAGGGTCAGATAAATCGAACCCATTTTTATTAAACAGCCCATTATTAATGTTCAGCACTCCAATTCTCTCGCTAAACTTGTCTTCCAAATTATTAAGTTCATTACCTCTGGCTACAAAATTAAGTAGGGCGTAATTTTTTTTACCCGCACATAAATAAATCAGTTTTGGAACGTACCAATTGGAAGTTTGAAAATCCGTCCAAATTCCTTCTTTATTTTCCGTTTCAAATTTTGAAGCCCCGACAATGAGAGGAAATTTAATTTTTTCAAATTCGCTGTGATTGTTTATAAAATTGGACTGCCATTTTTGGGCAAGAGAAGTTATTAAAGGGGAATTAGTTTCCGGGTTACTTTCAATCTCAAACTCGGCGCTGGAAGCTATAAAGTTATAATCCTTCCAATGTGTATCAAAAAAGAAAGTCTGTTCAAAATTGGAATTGAACAATTTAATAATTGTAGTTCTATCAACTTTTTTAGTTTCAAAAGCATAACTAACGAAGTAATTTTCTTCGGGTGAAACATTTACAAGGGCATTTTGAATAAAACTTCTGAACTTCTCTTTCACACATTTCCTATATATTCAAAAATAACATTTTAATTTAATCAATTATTTGAACAAATTTATCCAGTATTTAGCTCCATTTAATTTTCAACTATTTGTTTTTTGGTGCGTCTAACTTGTTGCCTTTATAAATTAAAGTTAGATAATTTAAATTGAGTGGAAAAATTCTTCCACTTTTCGATTTATGTTTTTTTATACAATTTCATTTACTATTTTCCAAGCGGATGGTAATTACATTAAGTTTTATTAATAGTAATTTTAATATTTAAAACACTTATCTAACTACAGCTTATTTATTAAGATTAAATAAATTATTTTAAGAAAGGATGAGAAAGTTATGGTAAAGACAGTGAAGAAGAAACCGGTATTAGAACTCTGGTCGAAGCTAACTCAAGCGTATGATATGGTAAGAAAAGGTCACACAAAGTTAGTAACGCAGCATAATTTAACTGTTCCGCAATTTGGAGTGCTTGAAGTGTTGCACGAAAATGACTCAATGCCGCTAAAAAAAATTAGCGAATTGCTTTTGGTGACCGGAGCAAATATTACATGTGTGGTTGATAATCTTGAAAAAGAAGACCTCGTTCAAAGAGTTCATTCAAAAGAGGATAGAAGGATTATTAACGCCGAGCTTACGCAAAAAGGCAAGCAAAAAGTTGACGGAATACTTCCAAATTACACGAAAAACATATCAAATTTAATCAGTAATTTAAGTGAAGCGGAACAAAAAGAATTGGTTCGGCTGCTTGATAAGTTGTTAGCTTAGGTTTAAACCTCTTAAAACTTCAACCTACTTTTTTAGGACGAGTGCAAGCCATTCGTCCAAAATTTTCTTATCGATCAACTCCAGATTATGTCTTTTATAAGCTTCCAAAATGTCCGACTCATCTTCCTTAAGGATACCCGATAATATCAATACACCGCCCGGAGATAATTTTAATGCAAGTTGCTCGACAATATTTAGCAGAATGGGTTTATTAATATTTGCAGTTATTAGATCAAAATTGGTTTCCGCAACATTTTCAATTTCTGCTAAACGGACCTCAATTTTATCTGAGCAATTATTTGCTTCTGTATTCTCCAATCCATTTTCATGGCACCATTCATCATTATCGATTGCCAGTGCACTTTCAGCACCTAATTTTACAGACGCAATTGCAAGTATTCCTGTCCCGCTTCCAACGTCAAAAACTTTTTGCCCTGATCTCACATATTTTTCTAGCAGTAAAACCACCAACCTTGTTGTTTGATGTTCACCTGTTCCGAATGACATTTTAGGATCGATCTCAAGTACTAGCTGATTTTCTTTTGCAGTAAATTTTCTGAAGGAAGGCTTAATAACAATACGATCACTAATCTCAATTGTGTTAATCGATTTTTCCCACTCTTCATTCCAATTTTTATCCTCGAGCGAAAATTCTCTGACGTTAAAAGTCTCAATAATGTTATTAAGTTTTAATTTGTTCAATTGCCCTTCAACTGAATTTTTATTGATCTCACTTTCAGCATTTGCGAATAAAATTAATTTATCATCCTCTTCATTTATTCCTGTAATATCTAATTCCCAAAGTAATCCGCTAATTAAATCAATATTTAAAGGCGCAGCCGTAATTTC
>SWCD01003443.1_pt1 | contig 61878 bp, 47 predicted proteins | sample 4693011 | NCBI WGS metagenome assembly SWCD01 (sample SAMN10267278, study PRJNA491770) | bioreactor metagenome | isolation source: DHS bioreactor inoculated with marine | place: Japan: Omine Ridge, Nankai Trough
CCCCCCCGACCGCGCCCAGACCGCCCGGCTGGATTATCTGGCGCTGGGCGATTGGCACGGCGCGATCCAGATCGGGCCGCGCTGCTGGTTCTCGGGCACGCCGGAACGCGACGGGTTCAAGCACGACGGGTTCGGCGCCTGTCTGGCCGTCACGCTGGACGGTGCCGGTGCCCCGCCCCGGGTCGAGCAGATCCGCACCGGCAGGCTGACATGGACCGACGCGGCGCTGCCGCTGCTGCCCGGTCAGGACGCCCCTCAGGCGTTGCATGCGGCCCTGCCGCCGGTGGCGCAGCGCCGCCAGACCCTGATGCGCATCCGCGCCACCGGTCGCGCCAGCCTGCCCGAACACGCGGCCCTGCGTCACGCCGCCGAGGATGCCGCCCCCGAGTTCGGCTATTTCGACCTGATCACCGAGGATCTCGCGACCGAGTTCGATCAGGCCGATCTTGATGCCGTCCTGCAGGGCGGGGCCCTGCGCATGGCCGCCGACGACCTTGGCCGCGCCATGACCGGCGAGGGCGCAGACGGCCCAGACGCGGCAGACGGCACCACCGACGAGCACAGCCGCCGGGTCGCCAGCGCCGCGCTTAACCGGCTTTACGGGTATTTGCAGGAGGGGCAATCGTGAAGCTGGTCTCGGTCCGGCTGGAGGATATCCGCCGCTTCACCTCTCCGGTCATCGTCTCGGGGTTCGAGCCGGGGCTGAACGTCCTGTGCGCCCCCAACGAAAACGGCAAATCCACCCTGTTCGACGCGCTTCAGGCCTGTTTCTTCCAAAGCTACCGGTCCCGCCACCGCGACGTGAAATCCCTGCGCCCCCATGCGGGCGGCAGCCCCTCGGTGACGCTGGAGATCGAGCTTGGTGGCGGGGCCGCTGACGGCACAGGGACAGGGACAGGGACAGGGGCCGGCACAACATATCGCATCGTCAAACGCTGGCTCTCCAAACCGATGGCCGAGGTCTGGCAAGGCAGCCGTCTGGTCGCCAAATCCGACGACGCCGAGGCGTGGATCGCACGGCTGGGCCACGCGGGCGGCGACGGTAGCGTAGAACATGATGGCGGCAGGTCCGACGCCAAAAGCGCCCCCGACGGCGGCGCCCATGCCGGCCCCGCCGGGCTGCTGTGGGTGCGTCAGGGCGTGACCGGGCTGGAACACGGCACCGCCCGCGAACGCGACGCCGCACAGGGGGCGCGGCGCGATCTTCTGTCCTCGGTCACCCACGAGATCGACGCCGTCACCGCCGGGCGCGGCATGGAAACCGTGCTGACCCGCTGCGAAGAGGAACTGGCCCAATATCAGACCGCCAGCGGACGCGCCCGCACCGGCGGCCCCCTGAAATCCGCCGAGGACGAGGTCGAGCAACTGACCACCCGCCACGCCGAGCTTGCGTCCCGCGCCGCCCGTCTGCAGGACGATCTGGAAGCCCGCCGCCGTCTGAAGCGCGAGTTGGCCGATCTGACCGCGCCCGAGGCCGTCCGCACCCGGCAGGACCGTCTGACACAGGCCCAGCAGGATCTGGATCAGGCCGAGCGTCATGCCGGCAAGCTGGACCGGGCCGCCGATCAGTTGAACCTTGCCCGTCTGCGGCTGGACACCGCCACCGACCGGCACGAGGCCCTGCGCCGCGCGGGCGCCGAAGCCAAAGCCGCTGGCGCCGCCGTCACAAAGGCCGAAGGCGCCATCACCCTTGCCCGCGACGCCTGCACCACCGCCGAGGCCGCCCATACCGACGCCCAGACCCGCGCCCGCAGTGCCGAGGACGCCGCCACCGAAGCCGAGGCGCTGCTGCACCGCGCGTTACGGGCCGAGGCCGCCGCCACCGGGGCCAGCCGCCGCGCGGATCTTGTGGCCCGTCTGGCAAGCGCCGAGACCCTGCGCCCCGATCTGGACCAAGCGGCGGCCGAGGCCAGCGCGGGCCCCGACGCTCGGACGCTGCAATCGCTTGAGACGCAGGCGCAAGAGGTCGCGCACCTGCGCCGCAGCCTCGAAGGGGCCGCCCCCGACATCACCATGCAGCACCTGCCCGAAGGCGCGGGCGGCGTGACGCTGGACGGTGCGCCGCTGCCCGAGGGCGCGGCGCATCCCATCCCGCGCGGCGCGGTGCTGGAACTGCGCGGTCTGGGCACGCTGACCATCCGCCCCGGTCGCGCGATGGATGACGGCACCGCGTTGCGCACCGCCGAAAAGGCGCTGGCGCAGGCGCTTTCGGCGCTGGGGCTGAAGGACATGGCTGCCGCCCGCACCGCCGCCCGCGCCCGCGACACCGCCGCCGCGCGTCTGGCCGACCTGCGGCTGGCCCTTGCCGCCGAGGCCCCGCGCGGCGTGGATGCCCTGCGTCAGGAACTGGCGGCGCTGCCAAAGGATGAGGGGGCGGAGGCCTCTGACGACACTTCCGGCGAAAATGCCCCGCCCTCCCCCGCACCGTCCCCCGCGCCGTCCCCCGCGCAGGCGCAGCAGGATCTGGGCCGCGCCGTGGCCACGCGCGATGCCGCCCGCGCCACATTGGAGCATGCCCGCCACGCCGCCGAAACCGCCCGCACCGCGCTGATCCGCGCCGAGTCCGGGGCCGACAGCGCCCGTACCCGTCTGGACCGCGCCCGCGAGGCGCTGACCACGGGGCCGCAGGCTGCGCCAGATCCCAATGGGGAACCGGCCACCGATCCATCAGGCAAGACCGCTCCGCAGGCCGCAGGGCCGGATGCCGATCCCGACGCCCCCACATACGAAACCCTCGCAATCGCCGCAGAAACCGCCCTGCGCCAACAGATCGCCAGCCTGACCGCCCAGCACGACGACGCCCATCGCGCCCATGCCGAATTGCACGCCGACGCCCCGGATCTGGAAGCCGCCCGCGCCGCCCTGACCCGCGCCCGCTCGGTCTGCGACAGCGCCGAGCGCGAGGTCGCCGAAAAGACCGCCCGCATGGCCGGGCTGGACAGCGCCATCGACCTGCGCTCGGGCGAAGGGGTCGAGGAAGAGCTTGCCGACACCGCCGATCTGCTGCGTGCCGCCACCGAGTCCCGTGACCGCATCCGGTTCGAGGTCGAGGTTCTGACCACCCTCGCCGCCGCCCTGCGCCGGGCCCGGGCCGCCGCCCGCGACCGCACCTTCGCCCCGGTCATGGCCGAACTGCGCCCCCTGCTGCACCTGCTGTGGCCCGATGCCAAGATCGAGTTCGACGACCGCGTCCTGCCGACCCACCTGACCCGCGGCGGCCAGATCGAAGAGCTTGACGTGCTGTCGGGCGGCACCCGTGAACAGATCGCGCTTTTGGTCCGGCTGGCCTTCGCGCGGATGCTGGCCACCTCGGGCCGCCACGCGCCGGTGATTTTGGACGACGCGCTGGTCTTCACCGATGACGACAGGATCGAGACCATGTTCAACGCGCTGCACCGACAGGCGGGCGATCTGCAGATCATCGTTCTAAGCTGCCGCCAACGCGCCTTTCGCGACCTTGGCGGGCGCAGCCTGTCGTTCCAGCCCGCGCCCGAAGCCGACTAACCCCGCAAGCCCCACACGGGGGATGCCCAAGGCCGGAGCCCTCTCGTACAAGAAGACAAAGCCCCCGGCATCCGGCTTTGATCCGGCGGCCTACCCCTGACGCGCCATCATGGCGGCCAGCACCCGGTCGGGGGTGGCGGGATAGTCGCGCAGGCGGGCGCCGCAGGCGTTGTGGATGGCGTTGGTGATGGCCGCACCCGCGCCGCAGATCCCAAGCTCTCCGATGCCTTTCGACTGCATCGGGTTCGCGTAGGGGTCGCGTTCGTCCAGCAGATGCACCTCTAGGTCCGGGACGTCGGCGTTGGCGGGAATGTGGTAGCCCGCCAGATCGCGGTTCACCAGATGCCCGTCGCGGGTGTCGTGGGACAGCTCTTCGCTTAGTGCCATGCCGATGCCGAAGGTCATGCCGCCCAGACACTGGCTGCGCGCGGTGCGCTGGTTCAGGATGCGCCCGGCGGCGAAGACCCCCAGCATCCGCGTCACCCGCACCTCGCCGGTGTGGCGGCTGACGCGGACCTCGGCGAACTGGGCCCCATAGGTGGCCTGCTTGTGCTGTTCGGCGGTCTTGCCGGGCTCGACATGGCCCTCGGCCTCGACCGTGCGACCGTCCAGCAACTCCGCCAGCGGGACCGAGCGGTTGCCCCCCGTGGCCATGCCGTCGCGCAGGGTCATATCGGCCTCGTCACAGCCCAGAGCCTTGGCCAGATCCTTGCGCAGGTCCAGACAGGCCAGATAGACCGACGAGCCGCTGGACCCCGCCCCCCAAGACCCGCCCGAGCCCGACGCAGGCGGAAAGTCGGTGTCGCCCAGCCGGGTGGTGACCTGCGCCATCGGCAGGCCCAGCATCTCGGCGGCAAGTTGGGTCAGCACGGCATAGGTGCCGGTGCCGATGTCGGTCATGTCGGTCTCGACCTCGGCGCGGATGGCCCCGGCACTATTGCCCGCACCGCCGCCTGCACTGCCGCCCTCACCGCCGCCCGCATCATCGGCGCACAGCCGGACCCGGGCGCGGCTTTCCATCAGGATGTTGCCCCGGACCGAGGTTGCCATGCCCAGACCCGTCAGCCATTCCTCGCGGCCCTCTGGGCCACCAACCCAAGGCCGGTGCCGGGTCCAGTCGAAGCGGCTGGCGCCCTCGCGCAATACCTCGGCCATCAGTTGCGAGGAAAACGGCGCGCCGTCGCGGGGGTTGGTTTGGGGGATGTTGCGCAGACGCAGCTCGACCGGGTCAAGACCCATGACATGGGCCAGCTCGTCCATCGCGTTTTCCAGCACGGTGACGCCCACGGCCTCGCCCGGCGCACGGACCGACCCTGCGCAGGTGCGGTTGATCTCGGCCACCTCCAGCGACAGATGCCGGTTGGCGGCGGCATAGCTGAAATAGGTGCCTTGGGTGACAGGCTCGGCAAAGGTTTGGCCCGGCAGGTTCGACACAAGGCAATCGTGACCGATCCCCAGAAGCCGACCGTCGTCATCGGCGGCCAGACGCACCCGCTGGCGGGTTTCCGAGCGGCGCATCACCGCCTCGAACACCTGCTGGCGCGACATCACCACCCGCACCGGACAGCCCAGATCCTGCGCGGCGATGGCGGCGGCCACGGCCTCGGGCGCGATCCCCAGTTTCGAGCCGAAGCCGCCGCCGACGTAAGGCGACAGCAGACGCAGCTTCTCGGGCGGGATGCCCAGCGAATCCGCCAGCTCGTTGCGGTTGTACTTCAGCATCTGCAGGCTGGAGCGCACCGTCAGGCGGTCGCCCTCCCACTCGGCAATCGCGGCGTGGGGTTCCATCGCGGCGCTGGCGTGGCCGGGGGTGCGCCAGACGGCGTCGACACTGTGGGCGGCACTGGCCATCGCGCCCTCCAGATCGCCCTGGGCGTGCTGCTTCTTCTTGGGCAGCCGGGTGGGCGTCGCCGGGTCTTCGGGGTCGAATGCGCCGCCGGTGGCCCCCTCGTAGGCCACGCGCAGGGCGGCCGCGGCATGAGTGGCCTGTTCGAAGGTTTCGGCCACGACCAGCGCGATGGGCTGGCCCATGTAGGTGACGGTTTCGGGCCCCTGCGCGGGCGCCTCGTCGGCAGTGCCTTGGGCGGGGACCTGCAACAGCCGCTTGTCGGTGATGACGCGCAGCACGCCGTCCATCGCCTGAACCTCTGCCGTATCTACATGAGCCACCTGCCCCACCGGCACCGTGGCGCGGACCAGCACGCCGTGGGCCATGCCGTCGGTCGCGGCCTCGGCGGCATAGGTGGCGGTGCCGGTGGCCTTCAGGATCGCATCGGGGCGCACCGCATCGGTGCCAATCACCCCCTGCGCCATGCCGTCCAGCCGGTTGCTGTCGTCGGGGCTGTCCATTTTCAGATGTCGTGTCATTTGCTGTCCCCCTGAGCCGATGTCTGATTGCCCGAGCCTTCGGTCTGTGGCGCATCCACCGCCTGCCAAAGGGCCGCGCGGATGGTCCGCCGGGTCAGATCCACCTTGAACCCGCCCGAATGGCCCCGCACGCTGCGGTCGGTCGCGCGGGCCAGCACGATGTCCGCCACCTTGTCGAACAAGGCGTCCGAGGGCTCTTGCCCGGCCATCACAGCCTCGGCCGAGGCCATGCGCCACGGGCGCGGCGCGACGCCGCCCAGACACAGGCGCGCCTGTTCGATCCGGTCACCGTCGCGGTGGACAATCGCCGCCGCCGAGACCAGCGCAAAGGCGTAAGACGCCCGGTCCCGCACCTTGCGATAGACATGGGTGCCACCGGGCGGCGGCGGCAATGTGACGGCGGTGATCAGCTCGTCAGGGCGCAGCACGGTTTCCAGATCGGGCCGGTCGCCCGGCAGGCGGTAGAACTCGTCCAGCGCAAGGCTGCGGGTCTGGCCGTCGGGGTCCAGCGTCTCGACCTTGGCGTCAAGGATGCGCATGGCAACGCCCATGTCGCCGGGATGGGCGGCGATACAGTCGGGGCTGGTGCCAAGGATCGCATGCAGGCGCATCTGCCCGCCCTGCGCGGCGCAGCCCGCGCCCGGAACGCGCTTGTTGCAGGGCATCGCAAGATCCTGAAAATAGGGACACCGGGTATGCTGCAGCAGGTTGCCCCCGGTGGTGGCCTTGTTGCGCAACTGACCGCTGGCGCCGGCCAGAATGGCGCGGGACAGCACGCCATAGTCGCGGCGGATACGGGCGTCGGCGGCCAGATCGCTGTTGGTGATCAATGCGCCGATCCGCAAGCCGCCCTCGGACGTCTCGGTGATCTGGCGCAGATCCTCGATCCTTGTGATGTCGACCAGACGCTCGGGGGTCATGACCTCGAGCTTCATCAGATCCAGCAGGTTGGTGCCCCCGGCGATGAAGGCGGTGGCATCCGCGGATTGCCCGGCCATCCGGGTCGCACCCTGGGGGCCGTCGTCCGAGGGGGCGCGCAGGTAATCGAAGGGTTTCATTGGCTTCCCCCCTCGGTTTTGGCGACATCGCGGATCGCGGCCACGATGTTCGGATAGCAGCCGCAGCGGCACAGATTGCCGCTCATCCGTTCCGAAACCTCCTCATGGGTCGGGGCCACCGGCGACTGCAGGTCGTCGCTGACATGGCTGGGCCAGCCGGCGCGGATCTCGTCCAGCATCGCGGTGGCGGAACAGACCTGCCCGGCGGTGCAATAGCCGCATTGCATCCCGTCCCGGTCCACAAAGGCCTGCTGCAGGTCCGACGGATCGTCCGGCGTGCCAAGCCCTTCGACGGTCACGACCTCGTCGCCGTCGTGCATGCAGGCCAGCGTCAGGCACGAATTGATCCGCCGCCCGTTGATCAGAACCGTGCAGGCGCCGCATTGGCCGTGATCGCAGCCCTTCTTGGTGCCGGTCAGCCCCAGATGGTCGCGCAGCGCGTCCAGAAGCGAGGTGCGGGGGTCAAGCGTCAGATCATGGTCCGAGCCGTTGATGCAAAGGGATGTTTTCACGCGGTCTCTCCTGTTAAATTTCGGGCCGGGTCGGGGTTCGGGGTGGCGTTAGTCGGACATCAGACGGGCTAAAGGGGCCGTCCCCGGCTAGCCGCCGATCAGATCGCCGCCGTTGGGATGCAGCACCTGCCCGGTCATGAACGAGGCATCCTCGCAGGCCAGAAACAGCAGGCTGGGGGCCACTTCGTTGGGCTGGCCCGGCCCGCCAAGGGGCGCGGATTTGCCGAAGTCCTCGACCTTGTCGGGCGGGAACGAGGCCGGGATCAGCGGCGTCCAGATCGGCCCCGGTGCCACACCGTTGACCCGGATGCCCTTGCCTGCCAGATGCGCCGACAGGGCCCGGACGAACGACAGGATCGCCCCCTTGCTGGAGGAATAGTCGATCAACAGATCCTGCCCCCGATACGCCGTGACCGACGTGACCCCGATGATCGAGGCCCCCTTCTTCAGATGCGGCAGCGCGGCCTGCACCATGAACATCTGGCCGAAAATGTTGGTCTGGAAGGTGCGGCGGATCTGCTCTTCGGTCACATCCGCGAAATCGTCCTGCGCGTGCTGCTCTCCGGCGTTGTTGACCAGAACGTCCAGCCGACCGAACTTGTCGACCGTCTGCTTGACCGCATCGGTGCAAAAGTCGCGCGAGCCCACGTCGCCGCGCAGCACGAACGCCTGCGCGCCTTCATCGCGGACGGCGGCGGCGGTGGTCTCGGCGTCGGTATCCTCGTCCAGATAGACGATGGCGACATCGGCGCCCTCGCGGGCAAACAGAACCGCCGTCGCCCGCCCAATCCCCGAGTCCCCGCCCGTGATCAGCGCCACCTTGCCCCGAAGCCGCCCCGAGCCGGGATAGCGCGGGCTGTAATCGGGCGCGGGGTCCATCCGAGCCTCGAGCCCGGGCTGTCGATCCTGCACCCGGTCGTCGGAATACTGTGTCATGCAAGCCTCCTGCGGTTGGCCCCTGCGGGCAGAGCAGCGGGTCCGAGCCACGCCACTCGGGTCGATGCTCCAGACCCAACGCCGCCGAGGGGCTGAGGTTTCGTGGCTTGTGTGGGGGAAAGGGCGTGTCGGCAGGGGATTGCCGGGGGGGGGGGGCAACGAGCTTGTTGTGTGCATTTAGCCTACATGCACTGTTCATGCCGCGAGCCACGGTGGGTGGTTCGTAGCAATTGCTGCTCATCATAGATCTCAGTTAATGGGGTCAGCTCCAGAAAATAGCGACACGCTAGCTTTGATCCGACAACTGCAACGCTGTTGCTGCATGATCGGAAAAGCAAACCGATCTCGCCGCGAACAGGTTCCAGTTCGCACCACCAGAGAAGTCAAGCGGTGACAACTTCCAGGCGCCGAGCTACCTTAGCGACGATAACCATCATAAGGGGCGGCAGATGGACCCATACGAAAACCTTTCTCCCGACAATCACGTGGCGTTTCTCGAGCTTGAAAAAGGATTTCGGAATGAATTGGAGTTTGCACAAGAGGACCGAAACTCAATTTGGATCTACGCAACCGCCGACTACATGAACAAAACTCTCGCCGCAGCTAATGCCTTGGGCATCCGGGCTCTTTCCAGTTTTTCGGTAAACACCCGTGACGAAGATGAACATCTCGAAAATTTCAGAGACTTCCATCGAGCGGTGGATAACATAATTATTCAAATGCGCATCGCAAACTCTCGAAATCGAAATGCCATGAGCGTCGGGTTAACCGAAACGCAGAAAACCAAAATTCATCATTTTATTGATAAAATTCGTACTGAGGTTGGAAGCTCCACCGCCCCAGATGCGAAAAAAGAAAAGCTCTATGACATCTTGGAAAAGTTGGCCAAGGAGGTAAGCAAAGCACGCACTCCTTATGAACAGTTCGCGGATTTGGCCAGGTCACTCGCAGGACTGAGTGCAGACGTAGAGCGTGAGGGTGCGCGTCCTTGGTGGCCCTGGTTTGAAAAAATCATGGGGCTTCTCGACGACGCTAAAGGGGCAGAGCCGAAATTGCCTAGACCACCAGAAATTAAGAAAATCGAGCCACCTCTAAAAGAGTTGCCGAAGGCTGATAACGGTAGCAACAATGGCATTCAAGATTCCGACGACGGGATTCCGTTTTAACTTCACCAAGCTTAATTGCCGAGCAATTTAAATCGTCCCCTAAGCATAACCGCCATTCATATTGCCCTCCCCCAAACAAAAAAAGGCCGGCCCCTTCGGACCGGCCCCCTTCACACGCAAACTGTCGGCGCGTCGTCAGCCCAGTTGCTCGCCCACGAACTCCATGAACGCGTCCCAGGATTTCTTGTCGGCGGTTTCCTGATACCGCTCGCTGCCCATGACGGTAAAGCCGTGGGGGGCGCCGGAGTAGACCTCGATCTCGTATTGCACGCCGGCCTCTTCCAGACGTTTGGACAGGTCCGCCACGTCGTCCATGCTGATCGAGCTGTCGGCGCCGCCGTGGGCCACCAGAATGGGCGCGGTTTCGGCGCCATAGCTCTGGCCCTCGGGCGTGGACAGCCCGCCGTGGAAGGTGGCGTAGCCTTCGGTGCCGACCTCGGCCCCTTGGCCTGAGCGGGCCAGTTCCAGCACCGCCGCGCCGCCGAAGCAGTAGCCCATGACCACCATCTTGTCGGCGCCCATCTCGCCAGCCTTCTTGGCGCCGGCAAGGATCAGGCCGCGCATCTTCTCGCGGTCCTTGTAAAGCTCGCCGGTCTTGGCCTTGTTCTCTTCGACGCTTTTGGGAAGGTTGCCCTGACCATAGAGGTCCACGGCGAAGGCGTTGTAGCCGGCCTCGGCCAGCATATCGACGCGCTGTTTTTCATAGTCGGTCAGCCCGTCCCAGTCGTGGATGACAAGGATGGTGCCCTTGGCGCCCTCGGCGCTGGCCTGATAGCCTTCGAGGGTCATGCCGTTGGACTCGTAGGTCACGGACTCGCCGGCGTGGAGGGGGGTAGCAAGGGTCACGCCGGCGGTCAGCAGCGCGGCGGTGGATGTAATGATTTTCATTCGAAAGGCTCCCTGATGAACTGTCTGCGGCAGAAGCTAGGCCGTTTCGACGCCCTGAAAAGAGGGCGCCGGCCCGGTGGTGCGGGGACAATATAGCACGCCCGCGCCGGAAGGGGCGCGGGTATCAGGGGGGCTGTCAGTTCGCGCTGTCAGTTGGTGCTGTCAGTTCGCGCTGTCAGTTCGCGGGGGCAAAGGTGTCGGCGAATTGCTCGCGCAGCAGGTTCTTTTGCACCTTCCCCATGGTGTTGCGCGGCAGATCGTCCAGCACCACCAGCCGGCGGGGCTGTTTGAAACGGGCAAGATCGCCCGCGATGGCGGCGGCGATGGCGTCGGTATCAAGGCTGGCGCCGGGACGGGGCACCAGCACGCCCACGACCGACTCGCCAAAGTCGGGATGGGGCACGCCGATCACGGCGCTTTCCAGCACGCCGGGCTGATCATCCAGCAGAAGCTCGATCTCCTTGGGGTAGATGTTGTAGCCGCCCGAGATGATCAGGTCCTTGTTGCGTCCGACGATATGGATGTAGCCGTCCGCGTCGATGCGGCCCAGATCGCCGGTGATGAAGAAGCCGCTGTCGCGCAGTTCCTCGGCGGTTTTCTCGGGCATCTGCCAGTAGCCTTTGAAGACATTGGGGCCGCGCACCTCGATCTGGCCGATCTCATTGGTGGGCAGGGTCTGGCCGGTGGCGGGGTCGGTGATGAGAACCTCGGTTCCCGGCAGGGCAAAGCCCACGGTGCCGGCGCGGCGCTCGCCGTCGTAGGGGTTCGAGGTGTTCATGTTGGTTTCCGTCATCCCATAGCGTTCAAGAATGCGGTGGCCGGTGCGGTCGTGGAAGGCGACATGGGTTTCGGCCAGCAGCGGCGCGCTGCCCGAAACGAACAGGCGCATATGCGCGGTCAGGTCCCGGTCAAAGCGCGGATCGTCCAGCAGGCGGGTGTAGAAGGTGGGCACCCCCATCATCGCGGTAGCCTGCGGCATCAGGCGCAGCATCTGGTCCAGATCGAACCGGGGCAGGAAGATCATCGCGCCCCCCGCCGCCAGCGTCACGTTGGTCGCCACGAACAGCCCGTGGGTGTGGAAGATCGGAAGCGCGTGCAGCAGCACGTCGCGGTCGGTGAAACGCCAATAGTCGGCCAGCACCTGCGCGTTGGACAAAAGATTGCCTTGGGTCAGCATCGCCCCCTTGGAGCGCCCGGTCGTGCCCGAGGTATAAAGGAAGGCGGCCAGATCGTCCGTGGTCCGGTCCACCGGCGCGTGGCTGTCGGGCTGATCTGCCGCCAGATCCGCGAAACTGCCCGTCCCGTCGCCGTTCAGGCTGTGCAGCCGGGCGCCCGCGGCTTGGGCGACGGACTCAAGCGCGCTGGTCGCGGCGCCGTCGCACAGGAACAGCGATGCGCCGCTGTTTTCCAGAAAATACGAAACCTCGGAGGCGGTGTAGGCGGTGTTCAGCGGCAGAAACACCACCCCCGCCCGCACGCAGGCGGCATAGATCGCCAGCGCCTCGGGGGATTTGTCGATCTGCACCGCCACCCGGTCGCCGGGCCTGATCCCCAGCGCGTCCAATGCATTGGCAAAGCGCGCCGAGATCCGCAGGAAGGCGTCGTGGGTCATCACCGCGCCGTCGGCCAGATGAAGGAATGGGGTCTGGCGGTTTTGGTGCGGGGCGAACAGGCGATCGAAAAGCGGATTTGCCACGGGAAGAAGTCCTTATGCGTCGGTAAGATCGGCGGCCCGCGCCAGCGCGCGCACCTGCGGCGAGGCGGCGATCTGGTGGCGGGCGACGAAAGCCTCGGTGTTCTGCGAAATCCGGTTCAGATCGTAGAGATAGTTCACCATCGCGCCGCCCGACTGGGCCAGCCCCTTGTCGGACAGATCGGCGCCAGCGTGCACCGCGTGGATCTGGGCGCCGTTGCCCAGATGGAAGCGGGCGACGGGATCCACGGGCAGGCCATCGGGGCGGCGGGCTTGGGTCAGGTAATGGGCGGCCAGCGATTGCAGGGCGCTGTCGGCGGGCGGGGCCTCGGGGGTCAGCGCCCGCCCCTGCCCGTCCAGCCAGCGGGCCAGCCCCGGAATGGGCGACAGGGTGACATAGGTCTTCAGGCCCGGCAGTTCGCGGGACAGATCCTCGGCTACCTGTTTGATCAGCGAATTGCCGAAGGAAATGCCGGCCAGCCCCGGCTGACAGTTCGAGATGGAATAGAAGACGGCAGTGTCGGCGTCGTCGGGGGCGATGGCCTCGCGGCCCTCGGCCAGAACCGACTGGATGGAACCGGGCACGCCGCGGGTCAGCGCCACCTCGACGAAGATCAGCGGCTCGTCGGGCATGGCGGGGTGGAAGAAGGCGAAACAGCGCCGGTCGGCGGGGGCCAGACGCAGGCGCAGCCCCTCCCATGTGTCGATGGCGTGCACGGCTTCGTAGGCGATGATCTTCTCTAGGATGCCGGCGGGGCTGTCCCAGCTTATCGGGCGCAGCACCAGAAAGCCCCGGTTGAACCACGAGGTGAAGAGATGCCGGAAATCCACGTCGAGGGCCGCAAACCCCGGCCTGTCGCCCGACAGCCGGCGCAGGTCCGAGCGCATGGCGACCAGTTGCCCGGTGGCGCCCGGCGCTTGGTTCAGACGGCGGATCAGCTCTTGGCGCGGCGGCTCGGCGGCCTCCATATAGGCGCGGTAGCTGGCGCGGTCTGGCGCGGCCTCATAGGCGGCCAGCGTGGTGCGGACGGTGTCGGGGTCGATGTCCAGACGCTCGACCAGATGGGTGAAGAAGGCGGTCTTGCCGTCGTCGTCCATGCCTGCAAAGCGATCAAGGATCAGCCGGGCCAGCGCCAGACCCGAAACCTCGCCCTGCTCGCCCAGCAAATCGGCGCAGAGCGTGGCCATGTCGCGATTGTCCCAGTCGGGGCGGGCGGCGGCGCGATACCGCCGCTCGAACACCGTGGACAGAAGATCCGCCAGCATGGTCATATCGCCGTCCCCATCACCGCGTCAGGCAGCCATGTGGCGATGCCGGGGAAGATCGACAGCAGCACGATGGCCAGCACCATCGCCGCCACGAAGGGCAGCGAGCCCATCAGGATCGTGCGCAACGAGATGTCGGGCGCGATGCCGTTGATGACATAAAGGTTCAGACCGACGGGGGGCGAGATCAGGCCGATCTCCATGTTGATGGTCAGCACGACGGCGAACCAGATCGGGTCGAAGCCCGCGGTGGTGATGATCGGCAGCAGGATCGGCGCCGCCATCAGGATCACCGCGACGGGCGGCAGAAAGAAGCCCGCGATCAGCAGGAAGACGTTGATCGCGCCCATCAGCACCCAGCGGTTCACATCCAGCGTGCCGATCCATTCGGCGATCGACTGGGTGATGAACAACGAGCTGAGCATATACGAGAACACCCCGGCGGCGGCGATGATGAACAGGATCATCACCGATTCCTTGGTGGAATCGCGCAGCACGGTCCAGATCGCGCGGGGCGACCACAGCTTGTAGATGATCACCGCCACCAGCAGCGTCAGAAGCGCGCCCACGGCAGCCGTCTCGGACGGGGTCGCGATGCCGCCGTACATGGCGTAAAGCACGCCTAGGATGATCGCGAGGAACGGCAGGACGCGGGGCAGGATCTCGAACTTTTCGCGCCATGTATAGCTGCCGCGCGACAGCACGCGGGCATCGCCCGCCCGCCATGTGGCAAAGATCGACCACGCCATGAACAGCCCGACCAGCATCAGCCCCGGCAGCACGCCGGCCAGAAACAGCCGCCCGATCGAGGTCTCAGTTGCGATGCCGTAGACGATCATCGTGACCGACGGCGGGATCAGGATGCCCAGCGTGCCGCCCGCCGCGATGGATCCCGCGGCCACGCCGTCGGGATAGCCGCGCTTGCGCATCTCGGGGATGCCCATCTTGCCGATGGCCGCACAGGTCGCAGGGCTGGAGCCCGACATGGCCGCGAACAGCGCACAGGCGCCAAGGTTCGACACCACCAGACCGCCCGGAATGCGGGTCAGCCAGCGTTCCAGCGCCTCGTAAAGATCCGCGCCCGCCCGGGTCGAGGCGATGGACGCCCCCATGATGATGAACATCGGGATCGACAGCAGCGCGAAATTGTCCAGCTTGCCGAACAGGATCTCGGGCATCAACTCTAACGAGCGGACGCCGTCGAAGGCGATCAGGAAACCGGCCGAGACGACCAGCAGGCCGATGGCGACGGAAACGCCGGAAAACAGGACCAGGATCGTGGCGAAGGCCACCAATCCACCAAGCAGAAGGGGATCCATCAGAAACGCTCTCCTTCGGCGCCGGCGGCCACGACCGCCTCGCCGGTTTCAATTCCAAAAGGGGTGTCGACGCGCAGCAGGACCGCGACCAGATCGGCGATCAGTTGCAGCAGCAAAAGGCCCAGACCCACGGGGATCGACAGATAGGGGATCCACAGACGCACGCCCCAGACGGTGTCGGACTTCCAGTTCCGCTCGTAGGCGAAGTGCCAGTATTCGAAGCCGTACCACAGCATCATCGCGATGGTGGCGATGGACAGCGACAGGGTGATGACGCACAGCACCATGCGCGGGCGCGGCGACAGGGCCAGCGGGATCAGATCCACGTTCACATGGCCGCGCAGGCGCTGCACATAAGGCAGGCCGATCAATGTGGCTGCGATGACCAGATAGATCACCGCCTCGGTCTGCCATGTGGTCGAGCCGTTCAGCACGAACCGCACGAAGATCATCTGACAGGTAATCCCGACCGCCGCGACGATCATGGCGGCCGAAACCCACCCCGCCAGTGTCGACAGGGCCGCGACCCCCTTCAGGAACGGGTTGTGGCCGGTATGCGCGACCGCGCTGCTGGTGCCGTGTCCGGACATCGCGCTTCCTCGTTGTTACATGTGTTCATTCAGGCCCCGAGGGGCGATTTGGCGGCCTCCGCCCTGCCCCGCACCGGGACAACCGGAAGGTCGGGCAAGACCGGAAGACACCGGAAGACCGGGGAAACGGCCCCCGCAAAGGGGCCGGACCAGACCCGGTCGGGGATGCGCGATCCAAAGGTGAAACCCGGCGCGCGCATCCCGTCTGCATTCAGGTGGCAGCGATCACTCGACCGCCAGCGCCATGTCCAGAAGCTCTTGGCCGCCGTCCACTTCATCCACGAACGCCTTGTAAGAGGTCTCCTTGGCAAGCTCGCGCCACTGCTGGAACTCCTCCTCGGTCATCTCGGCGATCTCGACCCCGTTGTCGGCGAAGACCTTGCGCGAAGCTTCGTCTTCCTTCTTGGCCTCTTCCAGATAGAAGGCCTGTGCCTTGGCCGAAGCCTCCATCAGCGCGGTCTGCTGTTCTTCGGTCAGACCGTCGAAGCGGGACTTGTTGATCAGCAGGGGCTGATACATGAACCAAAGCGCCACGTCGCCGGCGGGCGTGTAGCACGCGACCTGCTCGAAGATGCGGTAGCTGACGAAGGACGACGACGAGGTGTTGGCCGCGTTCAGAACGCCGGTCTGCATGGCGTTGTAGATCTCGGAACTGGCCATCGACGCGATCGAGGCGCCGGCACCGGCCAGCATCTGCTCGAACGCCTTGCCGGCGGCGCGGGTCTGCAGGCCCTTCACGTCCTCGGGCTTGGTGACGCATTTGTCCTTGCCGACGAAACCGCCCGCAAGATAGCCGTGCACCAGCACCTTGACGTCATCTTCGGCCATCTTCTCTTCGATGGCGTCCATGAAGGGCGACTCGGACAGGCGGGCGGCGTGGTCGTGGTTCTTCACCAGACCCGGCATCAGCGTCAGGTTATAGGCGGGCTGCTGGCCGCCGGCATAGCTGAGCGGCAGGACCGTCATGTCCAGCTGACCCCGGCTGAGCGGCTTGTACTGCTCGCGCGGTTTGAACAGCGACTTCGACGGAAAGATCTTGATGTCCAGATCCACATCGGCGGCAGCCACGTCGTCGGCGACCATCTGGGCGACCTTGTGGCGCACGTCCTTGGTGGACCACTGGTGCGAAAGCCGAAGTTCCTCAGCTTGGGCCATTGCCCCGGATGCGACAAGCGCAAGCCCGGCCACAGCCGCGTAAAGCGTCTTTTTCATGTTTATTCCTCCCATTTGCATCGATTCCGGACAGGCCCCGGATAAGCGATCCGTAATCCTTCCCCTTTTTTCGGGGGGGCTGTCAATTGCATTGTATACAATCCTTGCGAGATATGCATTCATTCCCCCATGAGCACACCCCGACCCAGCGCGCCCAAACGCGCCGATCAGATCGCCAAGGCCTTGGAAGACATGATCTTTCAGGGCGATTTCGCAGATGGAGACCGGCTGGACGAGAACCGGCTGGCGGACCGCTTCGGCACCTCGCGCACGCCGGTCCGCGAGGCGCTGCAGAAGCTGTCGGTCTCGGGGCTGGTGGCGGCCATTCCCCAGCGCGGCGTCTTCGTGCAACAGCCCGGCCCCGTCGAGCTGATGGAGATGTTCGAGGTCATGGCCGAGCTAGAGGCCGTCTGCGGCCGTTTCGCCGCCATCCGCATCACCGACGCGGCGCTGGAGCAGTTGCGCACCTCGAACCGCCTGTGCCAGCAGGCCGTGGATGAGGGCGATACCGACGGCTATTACTACCACAACGAGGATTTTCACCGCATCATCTACAGCCAGTCCGGCAACCGGTTTCTGGAACAAGAGGCCCGGCGTCTGTCGCGCCGACTGCGTCCCTTTCGCCGGATTCAGTTGCGTCTGCGCGGACGGATGCGGCAGTCGATGGACGAGCATCTGGCCATCGTGCAGGCCATGACCGACAGCGACCCCGACCGCGCGGGCGCCGCGCTGCGCGATCATGTGGCCGTGCAGAACGAGAAGTTTCACCATCTGATGACGTCGTTCGAGGCCGGGCAGAAGCAATCGGCCCCGCCCCCATCGGCGAAGCGATCCGGCAAGGCCGACGGCGTGGCTTAGGCCCCTGTCGCGCTGCCCTGCCCTGCCTGCCCCGCCTCAGATCCCGTGAGGCCCGGCTGAGGCTCAGTTCGCGTCCAGCACCTGTTTCAACGCATGGGACAGACGCGCCTGACTAAGCGGTTTGGTCAGGATCGGCACCCCCAGCAGATCGTCGGGCAGACGCACATCGGCGCCGTAGCCGGTGACGAAGACCACCGGCACGTTCCGGCCCAACAGCTTGCTGGCCAGCGGATAGGAATTGGTCCCGCGCAGGTTCATGTCCAACACCGCCACGTCGATCTCGCGGCTGTCCAGCAACGCGTCGGCGGCGCTCGAGGAGGCCACGGTCAGCACTTCCTCGCAGCCCAGACGGCGCAGGGTCTCGGCGGTGTCCATCGCCAGAACCACGTTATCCTCGACCAGCAGCGCGCGCTGACCGGCGGCCGCCTGCCGGATCTCGATCACCTTGGCGGGAAGCTCGGGCTGCACCAGATCGCTGATGTCGGTCAGGGTCTGGGACGGCAGATGGCAGGCGAAGCTGACGCCGCCCGGCTGGAAGGTCAGCTCGGCCGTGCCGTCGAACTCGAACGGGATCGCCTGTTCGATCAACGAGCGGCCAAACCCCTGCCGTTCGGGCGTGGTGTTGGTGATGGGCGGGCCGTTCATCTCGGTCCACTTCAGGTGCAGACCGGCCTCGTCCTGCGACCAGACCACGCGGACCAGACCGTCCTCGACCGACAGGGCGCCGTATTTGGCCGCGTTGGTCGCAAGCTCGTGCACCACCATCGACAGCATGGGCGAGACCTCGGCCCGCAGACCAACCACCGGGCCGTCCAGCAGGACCTGCCCGCGACGCTCGATCAGATAGGGCTCCATCTCGATCTCCAGCACCTGCCGCAGGGGGACGCCCTGCAGGGTGTTGGTGGTGGCCAGATCATGGGCGCTGGCCAGCGCGTTGATGCGCTTTTCCATCGCCTCCGCGTAATCCTCGACCGTGTGGGCGGCCCGCCGGGCCTGAGCGGCCAGCGACTTGATCAGCGCCAGAATGTTCTTCACCCGGTGGTTCAGCTCGGCGATCAGGATGTCCTGCTGGCGCTGATGCACCAGCATGGACTTGTGCTGTTCGGCCTGACTACGCTCACCCCTTGCCGCGATCTGGGTCAGCAGGATCTGCAACTCGCGGGCGGCGGCGACATCCTCTTCGGACCATGGGTCGGAATGGTGGCGCCGTTCCTCGACATAGGCGTCGAACGAGCCGCGCGGCGACAGGCGCGGGCCGAACTTGCCGGCGGTCACGGCCTTGTCGGGCTTGCCGGCCCATGTCAGCTTGCGCAGCGACTCGTCGCGGAAGAACGCCAGTTGCAGCGGATAGGCGGCGGTGGCCCGCACCAGCAGCATCCCCGCCGAGGCGCCCAGATCCTGATCCCCAAGCTCGGGCGACGAGACAAGGCTTTCCGAGGTTTCGATCAGATCATCCTCGTCGGCCTGCAGATGCGCCAGCCGCAGCAGGGCCGAGCGTGACGGCGTCGAGCCCGTGACCCGGATGTCGCGTTCGCGCAGCACCGCCAGCCCGTCGCAGTCGATCACCTGACGCAGGATCGGCGCCAGATCCTCGAACCCGTCCAGCAGATCGGTTTCGCGGTCGGTGGACGAGATGATCGCATGACGCGCCACGGCGGCGGTCTCGCGTGCTTCGGATTTCTTGACCTCGATCGCCTTGTGCACGATCAGCGAGAACATCTGCGTGAAAAGCTCACAGGCCATCCGCGTTTCGGGCGACAACTCCATCGCGTGCATGTGATGGGCGGCGAACATGCCCCACAGCTTGCCATCGACCACGATGCCCAGCGACAGGGTGCCGGTGACGCCCATATTGCGCAGATATTCCAGATGGATGGGGGAGACGCCGCGCACATGGGCCAGACTCAGGTCAAGCTCTTCGGCATGGGTGGCGCGGGCCAGAACCGGGGATGGCACATGTTCGACATCCGGCAGGATGCGCAGGGGCGACTTGATCTGCAGCGCACGCGCCTGCACCGGCACGTCCCACGCCGGATAGCGCAGGCCCAGAAAGCTTTCGACGCCGGGCACGCAGTATTCCGCCACCACCTCGCCATCGCCATTGGCCTGATAGCGATAGGCCTTCACCCGGTCGTAGCCGGTGATCTGATGCAGGCCGGTGACGGCGAATTTCAGCATGTCGGCCAGATTGCTGCGCGCGGTGATCTGGGCCAGCAGCGCGCGCACCCGGTCGATGGCGACGGTGTGGCTTTCGGTCAGGGCGGGCACGGCCTCGACCTCGATCACCACCAGCCCTTGGGCGTTGCGGTGGCAGTAGAAATCCAACTGACGACCGGCCAGCTCGAAGATGCCCACCCGTTCGCGTTGCACCGCCGAGGTGCTGGCCGACAGGGCGTTGCGCACCGCATGCGACAGCTCGTTGCCCAGCAGATCGGCGGCGGTGCCGTTCAGCGCCTGCGCGGCTTCGATCCCGGTGATATCGGCAAGGTTCCCCGAGGCGTAAAGCACGTCGCCCAACCGCAGGTCGCATGCCAGTAGCGCCCCGAACGGCTGGATGACGCCGGGCGTGTGAATCGGTTCCCGGTCGCAATTGTCCAGTGCGAGGCGGTGGTCTTTGGCGTCCTGAAGCAGTCGACTTCCCCTGGTGGTGCGCGACGGGCAGGCTCGTTCACCCCCGGTTCCCCGCGCCGCGCGTCCGATCGGAGGCGTTTTGGCAGTCAGAGGATCAGGAACCGAGGCCAGACGCGGTTACCCGAATGAAGATGCCCACGGATCGCCCGGTGTCAATAGCTGGCAATAACTTATCGAGAGAGCGCTTTAATCTAAATTAAACCTCTGATTGAGTCCCCCACGTCTCGGACCCGGGCGCATTGCGCCCAATGCTCAGTGTCGCAACGCGGTCCCGCGGTTCCGCGGCACGAACCGACGGGGTATCTTTTGACATGTTGACGCTGGGTCAGCATTTGTGTCGATGACATTCAAACGATCTGCGACGCCCCGCCCTGTCAGCCCCGGGCGTGCATCCGGGCGCTCTTTGCGGCGTCAGTGGAACAGTCACTGGTCCCAGTCATCGGCGCAATCATCGGGCGTTCAGGGCCGCCTCGCGGATCTGGGCAAGGGTCTGTCCCGGGGTCAACGCCTCGGCCCCGATCATCAGTTCCAGCACCGCGCCCGTGTCCGAGGCCACCGCGCGGGAAAACGCCGGTGCGAAGCCGTCGGTGTCCTCGACCCGCTCGGCGTGAAAGCCGTAGGCCCGCGCCAGCGCCGCGAAGTCCGGGTTCATCAGATCCGTCCCCGAGACGCGCCCCGGATAATGCCGTTCCTGATGCATCCGGATCGTGCCGTAGGTGCCGTTGTTCAGGATCAGGATCACGGGCCGCGCATCGGCTTGCATGGCGGTCCCAAGCTCGGCGCAGGTCATCTGGAAATCGCCGTCCCCGGCGAAACACAGCACCATGCGGTCGGGATGGGCGATCTTGGCCGCGATGGCGGCGGGCACGCCGTAGCCCATCGCGCCCGATTGCGGGGCCAGCAGACGCTGATCGGGGCCGAACATGAAGTGCTTGTTGGGCCAGATCGCGAAGTTCCCCGCGCCATTGGTCACGATCGCATCGCCCGGAAGGGTCTGGTGCAGATGGTCCATCACCGCCGCCATATCCACCGGGGCGGGCTGGGGTTTGGCGGGGATCGCGGCCTGATACCCTTCGCGGGCCTCGGCGGTCCATTCGTCACTGTCGGGGCGCGTGGCACGGGGCAGCGCGGCCAGCGCACGGGCCAGCCGGTTGGGGCCTGCGTGGATCGGCAAATCGGCGGAATAGATCTTGCCCAACTCGCGGTCCGAGGCGTGGCTGTGCACCAGCACCGGCGTCATCTGGGGCGGGCGATGGATGCTCCAGTCGTCCATCACCATCTCGCCGAAGCGGATGTTCAGGGCGACGATCAGATCGGCCCCCGCGATCAGCCTGCGGACGCGCGGCGTCATGCCGACGCCCGCATCGCCCACATACGTCCCCGCCCGGTTGTCGATGATGTCATGATACCGGAAGGCCGACAGCACCGGCAGATTCTGCGTGGCGACAAAGCGGGCCAGATCGGCGCGGCCCGCATCGGTCCACCCGCCGCCGCCCGCGATGACCAAAGGACGGGACGCCTTGGCCAGCAGAGCCGACAGCTCGTCCATGTCGGCGCTGTCGGGGGCGGCCTCGGGGCGGCGCAGGGGGCCGCAGGGGGGCAGATCGACGGGGGCCGAGATCGCATCCTCGGGCAAGGCCACCACCACCGGCCCCGGACGCCCCGACACGGCGGTCGCCCATGCGCGGCTGACCAGTTCGGGGATGCGCTTGGGGTCGTCGATCTCGGTCACCCATTTGGCCAGCGGGCCGAAGGTGGCGCGGTAATCGACCTCTTGGAACGCCTCGCGGTCGCGGTCGCGGGTGGCGATCTGGCCGACGAACAGGATCATCGGCGTCGAGGCCTGCATCGCCGTATGCACCCCGATCGAGGCATTGGTCGATCCCGGCCCCCGAGTGACGAAACAGATGCCGGGGCTGCCGGTCAGCTTGCCCCAGGCTTCGGCCATGAAAGCGGCGCCGCCTTCGTTGCGGCAGAGGGTGAAATCAAGCGCACCGGCGCTGTCGTGAAAGGCGTCGAGCACGGCCAGAAAGGATTCCCCCGGCACCCCGAAAGCGCGGCTGGCCCCGAGGGCGCGCAGACATTCGACCAGCAGCCGACCCCCATGCGCGTCACCGGGCGTGGCGTCGGCCCCCTGCCCGTTCGCTTCAAGCTCGTGCCCTTCTAGCCCTTTCGTTTCAAGACTCTCGTTCCGCCCGTTCGCGTCCTGCATGACCCTGCCGTTCCCCCCATCGCCGCGCCGGGCCCGATGCGCCGACGCTGGCGCCAATCTGCGCCATCGCCGCCCGATGGTCCAGCGGACGGCGATGGGTCGGGCAGAATGAGACGGCGGGAATGGGTCGGCGGGCATGGGTCGGCGGCAATAGGTCGGCGGGGACGGCAGACACCGCCCCCAGCCGCGCTATTCGGCCATGATGTGGATGGCCTTCGAGTTGACGAACTCTTTCATGCCAAAGCCGCCATGCTCGCGCCCGTAGCCCGAGTTCTTGATCCCGCCGAAAGGCATGTTCGCCGCCGCCAGCCCGAAGCCGTTGACGAAGATCATGCCGGTGTCGAACCGGTCCCGCGCCAGACGCACCGCGCGGTCGACGTCCTTGGTGAAGATGCCGCCGCCCAGACCGAAGCGGCTGTCGTTGGCCAGACGCATGGCGTCATCTTCATCCTTGGCCCGGATCAGCGAGGCGACGGGGCCGAACAGCTCGTCGTCATAGGCGGGCATGCCCGGCACGACCTCGTCCAGCACGGTGGCGGGGTAATAGAAGCCCTTGCCGTCGGGCATCTTGCCGCCGCACAGGATCTTGGCACCCTTGGCAACGCTTTGCTCGACCTGTTCGTGCAGATCGTCGCGCAGATCGGACCGCGCCATCGGCCCCAGCCCCGAGGCCGTGTCGAAGGGATCGCCCGCCTCAAGCGCCTCCATCGCCTTGACGAAGGAGTCACGGAATTCATCGTAGATCGCATCGACCACGATGAAGCGCTTGGCGGCCACGCAGGTCTCGCCGTTGTTGAAGATCCGCCCGGTGACGCAGGCCTTGACGGCCCGGTCCAGATCCGCGTCCTCGAGCACGATGTAGGCGTCGTTCGAGCCCAGCTCCAACACCGTCTTCTTCAGCGCCTTGCCCGCGACCTGTGCCACATGCGCACCGGCCCCCGGACTGCCGGTCAGCGTGACGCCCCGCACCAGATCATGGCCAATCACATCATCGGATTGGTCGTGGGTAATGCGAAGTTGGCGGAACAGGTTTTCCGGCAGGCCCGCGTCGCGATAGAGCTTCTCAAGGTAGCGGCCCGATCCGGTGCAGGCCTCGGCATGTTTCAACAGCACGCCATTGCCGGCCATCAGATTGGCGATGGAATAGCGGATGACCTGATAGACCGGGAAATTCCACGGCTGGATGCCGTAGATCACGCCGACGGGCCGGTGGCTGACGATGCCGCGCTTGCCGCTTTCAAGGGGACGTTCCTCGTCGGCCAGAGCCTTGGGGCCCTGCTCGGCGGTCCAGTCGCAGATCGCGGCGCACAGCTCGACCTCGCTGTCGGATTGCTTGCGCAGCTTGCCCATCTCGCGGCTCATCAGATCGCCAAGCTCGGCCTTGTTGTCGCGCAGGGCCTGACCGATGGCCTTCAGGATGGGGGCGCGGTCTTCGGGCGAGCGCTCGCGCCAGTCGCGGAAGGCGGCGTCGCAGTCCTTGATCGTGCGGGTGACCTCGTCGTCGGACATGGTCTTGAAGGTTTCGATGGTCTCTTCGGTGGCGGGGTTGACGGTTTTGAGTTCGGGCAAGACGGCTCTCCTGTTGGGGCGGCGGTGCGGGGCGGCGTTTCGGGGCGGCGTTTCGGGGCGGTGGTGCGGGCGGTGGCCCCGAACGTACCGCCGTTCAACAAGGCCAACGTGCCCGCCGGGGGCGCGTTCCACGCCTCACGCCCCCGTGTCCGAAGCCCCCGTGTCCGAAGCCGTGTCCGAAACCGCCGTCCAGAACCGCCGTCCAGAACCGCCCGCCGCATCGCCGCGTCTGCCGGCTTTCCGCCCTTTGCGGCTGGCCTTTTCGCCCAACCTGCGGTAACGCACCGGCCACCCCAACAACCGAGGCCGGAAATGGACCTGCGCAACATTGCGATCATCGCTCACGTCGACCATGGGAAAACGACCCTGGTGGACGAGCTTCTGAAACAGTCTGGCACCTACCGTGAGAACCAGGCGACGACCGAACGTGCCATGGACAGCAATGACCTGGAACGCGAGCGTGGCATCACCATCTTCGCCAAGCCCACCTCGGTCGAGTGGAAGGGCACGCGGATCAACATCGTCGACACCCCCGGCCACGCCGACTTCGGTGGCGAGGTCGAGCGGATCCTGTCGATGGTCGACGGTGTCGTGCTGCTGGTCGATGCCGCCGAAGGCCCCATGCCCCAGACAAAATTCGTGACGTCAAAGGCACTTGCCCTTGGTCTGCGCCCCATCGTGGTGCTGAACAAGGTCGACAAGCCCGACGCCGAGCCTGACCGCGCGCTGAACGAGGTCTTCGACCTGTTCGCCAACCTCGATGCCGACGACGACCAACTGGATTTCCCGCATCTTTACGCCTCGGGCCGTTCGGGCTGGGCCGACCCCGAGCTGGACGGACCGCGCAAGGATCTGTCGGCGCTCTTCAACCTTGTGGTCCGCCACGTGCCGCCCCCGCGTCAGCAAAAGCATCAGGATGAACCGTTCCGCATGCTGGCCACCACGCTGGGCGCCGACCCGTTCATGGGCCGCGTCCTGACGGGCCGCGTCGAATCGGGCAAGCTGAAGGTCGGCGCCACCGTGCAGGCCCTGTCGCGCATCGGTGAAAAGATCGAACAATTCCGGGTCACCAAGATTCAGGCCTTCCGCGGTCTGGCCCAGCAGGACATCGAAGAGGCCATCGCCGGCGACATCGTCTCGATCGCGGGGATGACCAAATCCACCGTGGCCGACACGATCTGTGCGCTGGCGGTCGAAGACCCCCTGCCCGCACAGCCCATCGACCCGCCCACCATCACCGTCACCTTCGGCATCAACGACAGCCCGTTGGCGGGTCGTGACGGCAAGAAGGTCCAGTCCCGCGTCATCCGCGAGCGGCTGATGAAAGAGGCCGAGTCCAACGTCGCCATCAAGATCAGCGACACCCCCGGCGGCGAGGCCTTCGAGGTTGCCGGTCGCGGCGAATTGCAGATGGGCGTTCTGATCGAGAACATGCGCCGCGAAGGGTTCGAACTGTCGATCTCGCGCCCGCAGGTGGTGTTCCGCGAAATCGACGGCCAGCAGATGGAGCCGATCGAGGAAGTCACCATCGACGTCGATGACGAATACTCGGGCGCCGTGATCGAGAAGATCACCGGCACGCGCAAAGGCGATCTGGTCGAGATGCGTCAGGCCGGCGCCGGCAAGACCCGCATCATCGCCCACGTCCCCTCGCGCGGGCTGATCGGCTATCATGGCGAGTTCCTGACCGACACCCGCGGCACCGGCGTGCTGAACCGCGTGTTCCACGCATGGGCGCCGCACAAGGGCACCATCCCGGGCCGCCGTCAGGGCGTGCTGATCTCGATGGAGAACGGCACCTCGGTCGCCTACGCCCTGTGGAAGCTGGAAGATCGCGGCAAGTTCTTCATCGGCGCGCAGGAAAACGTCTATCAGGGCATGATCCTGGGCGAGCACAGCCGCGACAACGACCTCGAGGTGAACCCCCTCAAGGGCAAGCAACTGACCAACGTGCGCGCCTCGGGCACCGACGAGGCCGTGCGCCTGACCACCCCCGTCACCCTGACGCTGGAACAGGCCATCGCCTACATCGACGACGACGAACTGGTCGAGGTCACCCCCAACGCCATCCGCCTGCGCAAACGCTACCTCGACCCCCACGAGCGCAAACGCCAAAGCCGCGCCGGCTGATCAGGCACTATGGGTTGAGATTGGAATGGGGGGCCTTAGCGGGCCCCCTTTTTTGGTTTGGGCGGCTTAGGCCCTTGAGCAGTGACTGAAATCTGCCCTCGGTTAGTAAAAAGCGTCATACAAAGACTATCGCGAGCAGAAGCACCCCAGCGCCGAAGCACGCGAGCGCTGCCACGGCAGCCCCGACGCCCATCTTGATGTTGTTATCGAGAGCGACGCTGAACTTTTCATTCTCACGGTCAAAGTCGTGGCGGCTCTGCAAAATCGTCGAGCGATAAATGAAAAGCCAAATCAAAGTGCCTAAAAGAGCGCCAAAACCCCATGCGAGAATGGACCAACCGATATCGAAGTCCGTCAATTCGCTAGCCTGTGATAGCAAAGCTAGCCACGAGGCAGAGTTTAAGACCGTAATCGCAAGGGCACCTCCTTTAGAGGCCGCGAGTTGGCGATCGGAATGCATGTCCCACCGATCGTCAGACGATTTCATCGAAGTCATTGGCTTAATCCTTACTCATGAAATTTCGCTCATACCGCCAGTCATTACGGCGACATATAAAATTGTTGCGTTCACCCCAGACATTAGATGCCCCGGCTCCACCTAATTCCGGCATTTCCAATGAACACAAAAAAGCCCCGCCAAAGCAATGCTCCGGCGGGGCCCCCCAACACTCCAACCCCACACCCCCAACGGGATGCGAGCTAACCCATCACCCGATGATCTTGTTCAACGTCTCGGACGGGCGCATCACCTTGGCGGTTTTCTCGGCGTCGGTGTGGTAATAGCCGCCCGTGTCGGCCGGGCTGCCCTGCGCGGCCTTGAAGTCGGCGGTGATCTCGGCCTCTTTCGCGGCCAGCTCGCGGGCCAGATCGGCGAAATGGCTGGCCATCCCAGCGTCCTCGGTCTGCTCGGCCAGCGCCTGCGCCCAGTACAGCGCAAAGTAGTAGTGGCTGTCGCGGTTGTCGGGCTGGCCGACCTTGCGATCGGGCGATTTGCCGTTGTCCAGCACGCCTTGGGTCGCGGCATCGACCGCGCGGCCCAGAATGCCGGCCTTGGCGTTGCCGGTCAGCTGTTCCTGGAACTTCAGGCTTTCGCCCAAGGCGCTGAATTCCCCAAGCGAATCCCAACGCAGGTGGTTTTCTTCCACCAGTTGCTGGACGTGTTTGGGGGCCGAGCCGCCGGCGCCGGTCTCGAACAGGCCACCGCCCTGCATCAGCTTGACGATCGACAGCATCTTGGCCGAGGTCCCCAACTCGAGGATCGGGAACAGGTCCGTCAGATAGTCGCGCAGCACGTTGCCCGTGACCGCGATCGAGGTTTTGCCGGCGCGGATCGTCTCGAAGCTGACGCGCGTGGCCTCGCGCGGGGCGAGGATCTGGAATGTGTCGGCGACCCCTGCCTTGTCCAGCAGCGGGCGCACGATCTTCAGCAGTTCGGCGTCGTGGGCACGGGTCTCGTCCAGCCAGAAGATCGCCTGACACCCTTCCTGCGCCTGACGGTCGATGGCCAGCTTCACCCAATCCTCGATCGGGGCGCGCCGGGTCGAGGCCGAGCGCCAGATGTCGCCCGCCTCGACCTTGTGCTCGTGCAGCACGTCGCCGTTTTCCAGAACCATGCGGACGGTGCCGTCCTTGGGGATCTCGAAGGTGGTGGGGTGCGAACCGTATTCCTCGGCCTTCTGGGCCATCAGCCCGACGTTCTGCACTGTGCCTGCGGTCGCAGGGTCCAGCGCGCCGTTGGCTTTGCAGTCCTTGATCGCCTCGTCATAGACGGCGGCGTAAGAGCTGTCGGGGATCACGCAGTTGGTGTCGTGTTCCTTGCCGTCGGGCCCCCAGCCCTTGCCGCCCGCGCGGATCAGCGCCGGGATCGAGGCGTCGATGATCACGTCCGAGGGCACGTGCAAGTTGGTGATGCCCTTGTCCGAGTTCACCATGTAAAGCGGCGGGTTCTGGTCGATCTGCGCGTCGATGGCGGCGCGGATCTCGTCGCCCTTGGGCGCCGTGGCGACCACGTCCAGCAGCGCGCCAAGGCCCGAGTTCGGGTTGGCGCCGGCGGCGGCCAGCTCGTCGCCGTATTTGTCGAAGACCGGCTTCAGGAAGGCTTTGACCGCATGGCCGAAGATGATCGGGTCCGAGACCTTCATCATCGTGGCCTTCAGGTGGATCGAGAACAGCACGCCGTCTTCCTTGGTGGCGGCGACCTGCTCCAGCAGGAACTTGCCCAGCGCCTTGGCCGACAGGAAGGTCGCGTCAACCACGGTGCCGGCGGGATACTCCACTGCGTCTTTCAGAACGGTGGTCGAGCCGTCGTCGCCCACAAGCTCGATCCGGGCGGTGGCGGCCTTGTCCAGCGTCACCGATTTCTCGTTCGAACGGAAGTCGTTGGCGCCCATCGTCGACACGCGGGTCTTGCTGTCGGGCGACCATGTGCCCATCCGGTGCGGATTGGCCTGAGCGAATTTCTTGACGGCCACGGCGGCGCGGCGGTCCGAGTTGCCTTCGCGCAGCACCGGGTTCACCGCCGAGCCCTTGATCGCGTCGAACCGCGCGCGGATCTCTTTTTCGGCGTCGGTCGAGGGGTTCTCGGGGTAGTCGGGCAGATCGTAGCCCTGCGCCTGAAGCTCGCTCAGCGCGGCGACCAGCTGCGGGACCGAGGCCGAGATGTTCGGCAGTTTGATCACATTCGCGCCCGGCGTCTTCACAAGATCGCCCAGAATGGCCAGATCGTCGGGCTGGCGCTGTGCGTCGGTCAGGTTTTCGGGAAAGGCCGCGATGATCCGCCCGGCAAGCGAGATATCGCGCGTCCCGATCGTGATATCGGCGGCGGAGGCGAATCGGCGGATGATGGGCAGGAAGGAGGCCGATGCCAGCTCGGGGGCTTCGTCTACCTTGGTATACACGATATCAGGATTATCCGTTTGCGTCATATTTTCCAACCTTCTGATGCGTGCCACAGCACTAAATCACCCGCCCTGCGAGGTCTACAGCCATCGCAAGGAAACTTATCGCGGGCTTCGGCGCCACCCCCGGCTTCCGGCCCCGCGCCGTGCCGGGTCGGGAACCGAGGGGGCCGCCCAGCCTTCTCATTCCGCGCCGCATCGGGCATAGACCTGAAGGCCACCGACCTACTGAGCGCCTTCCCCGACCACGAGGACCCACCCGATGACCACATTTGAACCCAGCCCAACGACCGCCCGCGATTTCCGCGATGCGCTGGGCCAGTTCGGCACCGGGGTCACCGTGGTCACCACCCGCTGTCCCGAAGGCCCCGTCGGCATGACCGCCAACAGCTTTGCCAGCGTCTCGCTGGACCCGCCGCTGGTGCTGTGGTCGCCGGCGCTGGCGTCCCTGCGCTTTGCCCATTTCGAGGCCGCAAGCCATTACGCCATCCATGTGCTGCGCGACGATCAGGCGGGGCTTGCCCGCCGCTTTGCCCGCGACGCTCATGCCTTCGACGGGCTGGACTGGCGCTGGGGCCCCGACGACCTGCCGCTGATCGACGGCTGTCTGGCCCGGTTCGAATGCCGCCAGCAGGCCGCCCACGAAGGCGGCGACCATATGATCCTTGTGGGCCGGGTGCTGCGGGCCACCGTGGGCTCGGGCACGCCGCTGCTGTTCGCCCAAGGGCAATACGGGGGCTTTGCCGCCGCTACCCCTTCGGCCCCGTCCAAGCCGTAGCGGCCCCGCCCGCCCTTCGCCGTCACCTCGGACCGTCTGCCTGCGTCACCAAGCGGTGTTGCCACGCATCGGGTGCCACGTTACCCCCGACAGCAACGCCCGAACTAAGGCCAGAACTAAGGCCAGAACCAAGGCCCGATTTAAGACCCGACCAAAGCCCCGTCACTGCACCCGTCACTGCACCCGTCACTGCAAAGGATCACCTCCCATGACCTCAGCCTCCTCCGTGCCCTTCGACCGTTCCATCAAGATCGCCCCTTCGATCCTGTCGGCGGATTTCGCGAATTTCGGCAAGGAGTGCGAGGCGATCGAGGCTCAGGGCTGCGATTGGGTGCATGTGGACGTGATGGACGGGCATTTCGTGCCCAACATCACCTTCGGCCCGGCGACCTGCGCCGCCATCCGGCCCCACATCAAGGGGGTGATGGACGTGCATCTGATGATCTCGCCGGTCGATGCGTATGTCGAGGCGTTCGCCAAGGCCGGCGCCGACGTCATCACCGCCCATGTCGAGGCCGGGCCCCACATTCACCGCACGTTGCAGGCGATCCGCGGGGCCGGTGCGCGGGCGGGCGTGGCCCTGAACCCGGGCACCCCGGCCGAGCATATCCAGCATCTGCTGGACGACATCGATCTGGTCTGCGTGATGACCGTGAACCCCGGCTTCGGCGGTCAGTCCTTCATTCACAGCCAGATCGACAAGGTCTGCACCCTGCGCCGGATGATCGGCGACCGCCCCGTGCATATCGAGATCGACGGCGGGGTCGACCCCACCACCGCGCCGCTGGTGGCCGCCGCCGGGGCCGACGTGCTGGTCGCGGGCTCTGCCGTGTTCCGGGGCGGCTCGGTCGCGACGCCCGAGGTCTATGGCCAGAACATCAGCACCATCCGCAAGGCCGCCGAAAGCGCCGGGGCCAGCTGGGCCTGACGTCCTTCGGGACCTGACGCCGACCGGGTCCTGACGGCGACCGGGTCCTGACGGCGACTGGGGCGCGTTCGATCTGACGCCGGGCGCCCCCGCCCGGCGTTTCTTTTCGCCCCGCCCACGCTCTTTACACGATCTTCATTCCGCAATCCCGAATGTCCGGCTTTCGGCCCGGTCCAGCCCCGCGACGGGGCTGTCCGGCGTGGCTGATCGCCCCCGGCCAAACCCTTGGATTGCGAATTGGATTTTGAAACATACCCAAGTTGCCCTACCCTGAGCATTCCAGTTTTCGGAACGGGGCGAAACGCGCCCTTGATACGGCAACCCACACAAACGAAAGGCACCACGACCGAGGGACATCACCACACGGCGCACGAGGGGCAGCAAGGGTCGCAAAGGCCACCGCTCTGTCGACGCCGCCATCCACACCACCTGACGGCGGATGAAACTGCCGCAAGCCCACCAAACTCATGCCCGGACAGTCACACCGTCCGGCACCGGAAATCAGCGGATCGCCGACGGGGCACACCGGCCGGGGCAATGGCCCCGCCACCCTGCCCCCGAGTGCGCTCCGCCTCAAGGCACCCACCATGAAGGAGGCCACCATGACCGATCAGACCACCAATCAGGGCATCCCCGAGCCCGAGGACCCCTCTAGCATCATCGACACCGAATACGAGATCGGACAAGACAACCTTGAAGGTCAGGTCGGCCCTTTCGGCTTTGACATCCACAACCCGGTCTTCCTGATCTCGGGCCTGTCGATCGTGGCCTTTGTCTTCTACGCACTGGCCCTGCCGGAGCAGGCGGGCACCTTCTTTGGCTGGCTGCGCCCGGCGCTGACGGCGCAGTTCGACTGGTTCTTCCTGCTTTCGGCCAACATCTTCGTGCTGTTCTGCCTGTTCCTGATCGTCAGCCCATGGGGCAGCGTGCGTCTGGGCGGCAAGGGGGCCACGCCGGATTACAGCTATGCGGGCTGGTTCGCGATGCTGTTTGCCGCCGGCATGGGCATCGGGCTGATGTTTTTCGGCGTGCTTGAACCGGTCTACCACATGGCCGTATCCGAGCCGCTGGGCGTGCCCTCGCCCATCGCCGAGGATGGCACCATCATCGCCGAGAACGCCGAGGCCGCCCGCCGCATGGGTCTGGCCTCGACCATCTACCACTGGGGCCTGCACCCTTGGGCGATCTATGCGGTGGTGGCACTGGCGCTGGGGCTTTTCAGCTACAACAAGGGCCTGCCGCTGACCATCCGCTCGGCCTTCTATCCGATCTTCGGTGAACGGATCTGGGGCTGGGTCGGCCATGTGATCGACACGCTGGCGGTCTTTGCCACGCTCTTCGGTCTGGCGACCTCGCTGGGCTTTGGCGCACAGCAGGCCAACGCGGGGCTGGAGCATGTCTTCGGCATTCCCAACACCATCACCGTGCAGGTGCTGCTGATCACCGGCATCACCGCCATCGCGCTGATCTCGGTGCTGCGCGGCATGGACGGCGGCGTGAAGCTTCTGTCCGAGATCAACATGATCATCGCCGCCCTGCTTCTGGCCTTCGTGTTCTTCGCCGCGGGCGCCATGATGATCCTTGGCGACTTCATCGCCGGGCTCAGCACCTATGCGACCAATCTGGTGGGCCTGTCCAATCCCTTCGGCCGCGAGGACACCGGCTATATGCAGGGCTGGACGGCGTTCTACTGGGCGTGGTGGATCAGCTGGTCACCCTTTGTCGGCATGTTCATCGCGCGGGTCAGCCGTGGCCGCACCGTGCGCGAGTTCATCGTGTCCGTCCTGCTGGTGCCCAGCCTTGTCTGCGTGCTGTGGATGGCCACCTTCGGCGGCGCCGCGATCGAGCAGGTGCTGAGCGATCCGGCCACCTCTGCCGTCAAGGCGCAGGTCATCGACAACTACGACCCGCCCATCTCGCTGTTCGCCATGCTCGAAGGGTTGCCGCTGTCGTCGATCACCTCGGTCATCGCCATCGTGCTGGTGATCGTGTTCTTCGTGACCTCGTCGGACTCGGGCTCGCTGGTGATCGACACGATCACCGCAGGCGGCAAGATCGACGCGCCGGTGCCCCAGCGGGTCTTCTGGTGCACCTTCGAAGGCGCCGTCGCCATCGCCCTGCTGATCGGCGGAGGACTGGGGGCCTTGCAAGCCATGGTCATCTCGACCGGGCTGCCCTTCACGTTGATCCTGCTTCTGATGTGCGTGGCCATCGTCAAAGGTCTGATGACCGAGGAACGCTAAGCCAAACCACCAATCCCGCCGCGCCTTCCGGGGTGCGGCGGGGCCAAGCGGGCCCCGACCATCCCTGTCCGCCTCAAGGCCGCGACCGGCGCGAATTGCCCCGGCATGTCGACTGGCTGTGAGTAAGATGGTGCCCCCACAAGAGCTGCGCGATACGGAATTTTTACTTACTTACATGGGCGATATGGACGAAGTTTTGAGCCCAAACGGCTTCAAACAGATCAATGGGTTACCAGAATTGTGGACCACAAAAACCCTCTGAACTTTCTCGGGATTCGCCAAGCTAAGGCCGGTAAAAGCTAAACCTGTCAAGCCAATCTCTATGTACCGTTTGAGGGATAGTCCGCGCTTCATTGCGCATAGCGAATGCATTGAATTGCTGGCCAATAGCACGCTCCAAACCATTGTCCTCCAATCCAAGTTGACCATTCTTGACTATGTATCGCCAAGTTAAGTTGCGCCAATAAATTTGGTGGTTGTACCTTGGGTTATGCTGCTCGCCTAACTTCTCTGTTATGACATCTTCTGTTGCCCCAAAATACGAAACTAGCTCTGCTTCAGAGACGGTTGCGTTCAAAAGCTTGGGGCACACATCTGGGCGAATCGCTTTAGCAATAACAAGGTCCACCAATACCGCGATCCATCCAGATAGAAAGTTTTGGCCTTCCAGAAACTCATTGCTGGCCAAGGCTAACGTCGACGCAATCGCACCAGTCTCACGGAGTGAAAATCTCGTTAGCCTTGCCAACCAAATCGAATTGGGAGCGAAGCGGTTGCGACACGTGCCGTGGTATCTCCATCTCTTCGATAAGGAAATCCAAATAAACTAGCGCTGTGGCTCTTTGATTTTGGATGTCACCGAGGTATTGAGGTAATTCAAGAATCACATGTATAAATTTTTTAAGATATGCATGAGCATCAATGTTGGCCCCATAACTAATCTTCACACTGTTCTCCAGCGACTTCAGATTAACACCAAGAACGAAATGCACATGCGGTACAGCAAAAAAATGTTTGATGACCTCAAGAACCTCTAACGCATAGCTCGGTCTGCATCTGTCCAATTCATCAACGACGAATACCAACGGCGTAGCCTCCTCTCCATCGCCGGGGGCTGCAACAAGCGTCTCTATAGCACTTCGAAACTCGGCCATAGCTGTGCGCTTGCCTTTTTCGTCCTCCCAGTATTTATCAATGCCTGCGGCGATCTCTCCACCGACTGCGCCAACTATAGCGTCCCCGAGGTCATCAACTGCTGCCGTTGCCCCGAAAGTCGCCAGCGACAATCCCATCCGCGCTAGTGGCTTAGCCAGTTTGAACGCAGCAGATTTCACTCTACTCAACGTCTCGCCGTCTTCTTCTGGCAATCGCTCTGCTAAAGCGGAAACCAGAGCTGGTAGTGGATCACTGATGTAATCGTTTGCGAAAGCATCGAAGTAGACGGTGGTCGCTTTGCTTCCGTTCTCAAGTTTATGCGCGCCGATCCACCGCTTTAAGAAAAATGATTTCCCAGTTCCCCACTGCCCATTGAGCGCGACCACCAAAGGATCGTCAACATTGTCCAGAAGGGCAGAGAGCGATTGCCCGACGCGTTGACGCTGAAGGATATCTACATCTCCGAAACCTTCATTATACAAATCCACCCTAGGCTCCGGAGGTAATAGCTTCATGGTCAAACCTTTTACATTCAATACAACGGATTGTATCTCACCATTGCAGAGAACGCTAGATCGTCGGAACCGTTCTTTCAGGGCTACCCAGCCGTAAATAATGCGAGTCCACTGGGGAGTAAGAATAACGGCATTTGCGTCATGAAAATAAGGACTAGGTGGACCGCGTTTTTCAGGTTCGACCGCGTCAGATGACCCCAAAATCCCAATGTGGACTACGCGAGCACAGCACAAAATGCATTTATCATTTGCTATCAGTATGTTAGAAAAATAGTGGTGCCCCCACACGGACTCGAACCGCGGACCTACTGATTACAAACATGATCAAGTGCATTTTCATGGGTTTCGCCCATCTACGCTGACTTGCCATAAATGCATGTTCGCAAACGTTTTTCCTTGAAATCGCTTACTCTGACATTGCATCCAGTTCCCTGTAATTCGCCGCTTGCTGCTTCCTCTATGCTTCCACGGAAGCGGACGGTGGCGCGGACAGAGACAGGGAAACGACATGCCAAAACTGACCAAACGCACCATCGAAGCGCTGCCCGTCACGGGGCACGATTATATCGTCTTTGACAGTGAGGTTTCCGGCTTTGGCGTCCGCATCACACCCGCCGGGCGCAAGTCCTACTTGATCCAGTACCGCAAGGGCGGGCGCACCCGGCGGCTGACCTTGGGCAAGCATGGCAGCCTGACCGCCGACAGCGCCCGTAAGCTGGCCGTGCAGCGCCTTGGCGAGGTAGCCCATGGGGAAGACCCCTCAGCCACCCGAAGCGAGCACCACCGCTCTCCCACGGTCGCGCAACTTTGCGAGCGCTTCGTCGAGGAACATGTCTCCATCCGCTGCAAACCCAGCACGCAATTCGATTACGAGCGGAACATCGAGCGCCACATCCTGCCTGCCTTTGGCACCTTCAAGGCGATGGACGTACGCCGCGCCGATGTCGCCGCCCTCCATCAGAAGCTAAGCGCCACCCCGCACCAGGCAAACCGCGTCGTGGCGCTACTGTCAAAGCTCTTCAACATGGCCGAACTGTGGGAGATCCGCCCGGACGGCTCCAACCCCTGCCGCATGGTGCCTCGCTTCAAGGAGAAACCCAAAGAGCGATTCTTGGGCGAGCCCGAGCTGATGCGCTTGGGCGACATACTGAGCGAGGCGGAAGAGACCGGGCGCGAAAGCGTCTTCGTGGTCGCTGCCTTCCGGCTGCTGCTGATGACCGGCTGTCGCCTTTCCGAGATCCAGACGCTACAATGGTCCTTCGTCTCGATGCGCCACCTGTTGCTCCCGGACAGTAAGACCGGCGCGCGGCGCATCCCGCTTTCGCCCGACGCCAAAGCCCTATTGCACCGCCTGCCCCGCGACCACGCAAACCCTTACGTTATCCAAGGCAAGTTACCGGGCAGCCACCTGACGGATCTACAGCACCCTTGGCAGCGCATCCGTAAGGCGGCGGGGCTGGAAGATGTGCGCATTCACGACCTTCGGCACACCTATGCCTCTTACGCCGCGATGAACGGGGTCGATTTGCTTACCTTAGGCAAAATCCTCGGGCACTCGAATTATCAAACAACGCAGCGCTATGCACATCTTGCCGATAAGGGCGTTTGCGAAGCAGCCAATGCGGTCTCGGGCATGATGGCCGGGGCTCTGGGAACGGATCGGCAGGGGCCTGCACCCGTGGGGCTGCGGCTGGTGCAATAAGTTGTGCTTGCGGCTTCTCTATGCCGTTACCTTACATAAGGGGCAGCACGTCTCTTAGGTAAGGCAACGGGGTGCCTCTGTCTTTTGCCTCAAGGGGCATTTTCCTCACGACAGCGCCTAAGATAATGTCCTGGGAAACGGAGGTGAAAATGAAACGAGCCCAAAACGAAATCCTACGCGATCTGTGGAACACAGGCACTTGGATGCAAGACGTCTGGCGCGCCTATGCCGACTCGGAAAAACTGGACCGATACAAAGCCCTATATGCGCAATCTGCGATTGAGTTGTTTTCGCACCCACCGGCATTTGCCGAAGATGCCTCCCCCATGGCAAAGCTTGATACGCTTTTAATGGCCCCTCAGATTCTGTTTGCACAGCGCGCTGAGGTGACCCGAGGAATGCAAGAGGATCTGCGTCGGTTACTCTGCGCCGGCAAGCTTGTCGCCTTGGGGTTCGAGCCACCCCGCAAAGAAGCCTCCATGCCGCTGCTTATCCCTGCCAACTATTGGCCGCTACGCGACACGCCTGGCCTTAGCCAATGGAGCAAGAACACCCTCAAATATGCGTCGCTAATTTTCGTTGATGTTCGGATTGTCTCAAAGCAGAAACTTGAGGCGGCTCTGCCGACCTCCACGCCCCAACCCGCCCAGATGGGGCGACCTTCTGTTAACCGTGAAATTAAGCTCGCCTGCCTTGAACTGATCGACGCCGGGCGGATCGAAACCGCGCTCTCGATGAAAGCGCACTATCCAATAATCCGCGATCACCTCGCGCAGGGGGGCCTTGACCTACCCGTCCCCCCTTCCAAGATCAATGACGAGACAATAAGGCTAGTTTTATCCCCTCTTTTCAAAGCCTTGAAAGAAGCCAAAAAACAATAAAGTTTGTTGGATTTTATTGTCCTATTTGTTGGATTTCTGCTCGGGCATGTTCAGTCGCAAGGCAGACAACGAAAGGACAGCCCGTGCAGATGACAACCGAAAACCCTTCGCAACCGACCCCGCCAGCGGAGTTTTGGGAAGGCTTTATTCCCGAAGGCGACGCCGCCGATTACCTTTGTCAAAGCGTGCGCACCATCCAAAAATGGCGCGTCACCGGCGGAGGCCCTGAGTTCTACAAGTTCGGACGCTCTGTCCGCTACCGCCGCCGTGATCTGCGCCAATGGGTCGAAGATCGCCGCCGGGCGCACACCTCACAATAATTCAGTTTTGCCCGCGCTGAGTTGGCAGCGCAGCGCGGGATTTTGGGGCCGGATGGCTTCATCAAGGGGCGCGAGGTCTGCGCGAGCTCGCGCCCTTTCTATGTCTGCTGCCCAGCCATCGAAAGGACATCACCATGGCAACTCAACCTACAAAGAAGTTCCGCTTGGGGCTCATCACCGCAACAATCTGGGACAATGACGGGTTCTTCTCCGTCGATATGTCGCGCGCTTACCGCGATGACACCGGCGCCTGGAAGAACACGGCCAGTTTCCACCATTCCGACCTGCTCAATATCGCCAAATGCGCCGAACGCGCGGAAGCCTGGATCGGACGGCACGTCAATGACCGCTGATGCATCTGGCCGGGCCTCAGCCCGGCCCCAAAACAAAAGCTGCCCCGCCGGAGGCACCTTGAAGGGCGCATCGCGCCCGCCCCTCCACGACAACCAAGACGCGCCCCGCTCGGGAAAAAGGGGGGTGATTGTAGCACCCCCCTCTGGAAATACAAATACCACAAGAGAGCCCCAAATGCAGATCGTTCACACAGGCTTCGACAAACTGGACCTGTCTATCCAAGCCAATGTCTCCCCCGCCCTCTTCGACGCCCTGGAAGCGGCCCGCGCGACAGCCGAAGACAAGCGCGCAGAGATCCCGTTCGGTTATGGTGGAGCGGATTTTGATATCCTGCCATATGGCGGACATGGCTACCGCTTCATCCTGCGCATGGGCGCTTCTGACGCCCAGTGGTTCATCAAGAAGCCCAATGCTCGCGACCCTTGGGGCATCCGCATCTCTGTTGGTTCGACCATGCTGGCGACGCAGGGCCTGAAAGTGGTCCGCGGTCATCTGGATCGCACCCTGTCCCGCCTGGACATTAACTATAGGCCGCATCAGATTAGCATCGCCCGCGCTGACTTTTGCGTAGATATTCTGGCCCCTGGCTTTGAACTCTCCCCCGAGAACTTTGTGATTCACAGCCACAGCAATCGAGCCGACTATCACGCCGAGCCCGAGGATCGGCGCAGCAACGGCAAATCCGGCCTCTATACCTCGGTCACGGTCGGCAAATCGCCAGGACGGCAGATCATCATCTACGACAAGCGACGCGAGGTGATTGAGCGCAACAAGCCTATTTGGTGGGATATTTGGAATGCCAACCTGCGGCGCGCAGAGCAACCGCAGATCTGCCCAGAAGACCGCCCACTGGACCTTTACCGGGTCGAAGTGCGCGCCGGGAAAAACCTGCTCAAGGACCGCTGGCAGATCCGCACCTGGGAAGAGCTCGAAGCCCAATTTGGTGATGTGGTGGCAGAAGCTTTCGACAAGGTGCGATATTGCGATCCTGAACCTGCCGACAGCAACCGCGCCCGCTGGCCGGTCCATCCGCTGTGGGCGCGTGCGGCCTCCGTCTGCGATGAAGACCTGATGGACATGCGGACCCACCTGGACCCAGACCGCGTGAGGTACGTCCAGCGCGAGGAACACCTGCGCCTGATCCTGGCCCAGGTCATAGGCAATGCGATCACCCTAGCGGCCTTGGAAGGCACCCCAGAGGACGACTTGGAAGATTACATGGGAACAACCCTCGCCGATAATCTGGCGAACGCCATCCGCACGGAACCACGGCGCTACGGTGCCAAATTGGAAGCGGCGGCAGCGCGGTATCGGTTCGTGGCTTGAGCTGGAAGCGGCAATCCACGGTGTGCGCAGATTATACGCTGGTCAGTCAACCCTGCATGCATTCAGCACATGTGCCCAGGGTCTGCCACCGCCACGGTTGATACCCCTCCGAAAGCACTTAAACCTTTGGTTGAATCGTCCTCAACAAATTAAAGGTTCGCCCCGTGAAGAGAGTGAAAACTGGATTTGCCAACCACATACAGTCCCGGCAATATGGATGGAACGCAGGAAGGATGAGAAGCACCAAGATGGAACATGTCGACCTGACCCCGGATACTGAAGCTGCGCGCCTTTCGGCGGTGCGCCGATATGCGGTGCTGGACACGCCGCCGGATGGGACTTTTGATCGGATCGCCAGACTGGCCTCGAAGCTTCTGAATACTCCGATAGCCGTCATTTCGATCGTAGACGAGGACCGTATCTGGTTCAAAAGCCATGCCGGACTGACTGGGGTAGAGGAAATTCCCCGCGAACCCGGTCTCTGCGCATCAGCGATCTTGCAGGACGGCCCTTGGGTTCTCAAAGACGCCTCAGTAGAGCCGGTGGCTTTGGCCAACCCGCTCGTCGCTGGAGAATTTGGGCTGCGTTTCTATGCCGGCATTCCACTCAGAACCCACGACGGGCACGGCCTCGGCACCCTGTGCGTCATTGACAAGAAGCCGCGCGAAATTACGCCGGATCAGACGGCCATCCTGCAAGATCTCGCCGAAGTTGTGATGGACCAGCTCGAACTGAGGCGTAACGCCATCGAAACGCACGGAGCATTGCAACGCGAAATGCGCGAAAAGGAGCTGTTGGCCGACGAGGTCGAGCATCGGGTCATGAACAGCTTACAGCTCGTCTCTTCGATAGCGCGGCGCAAGGCGACGCAACATGAGGGTTCGACCGCTGCCGAGCTCAACGACATCGCTGCGCGCATGAGTGCCATTGCGCAAGCCAACCGGCATATTCAGCAAAGCCTGCCCAGTCTCGCCCAAGATGGCGATCTGGCTTTGTTTCTCCAAGTATTGAGCCGCGAGCTATTCCCGCTGTGCCCACAGGGAGGCGGGATCGAGGTGGAATGCCCCCCGATCCAGCTGACCCGAGAGCGGCTGGTCCCTATCGGTCATCTGGTTACGGAGCTTGTCCTGAATTCGGTCAAAAGCGGGGCCGGGCGTATCGATCTGCGCGGCGAACTGGAGGGCGATCATCTCAAACTCGAGCTTGATGATGATGGGCCGGGCCTCCAAGACGATTTCGATCCGAGCAAGAGCAAGGGATTGGGCATGGTCATTCTTCAGTCGATGGCGCAGAAGCTTCACGCCAAGGTTGTTTGGGGGCGAAGCCCACGAGGTGGCGCACGATTTACCATAAAGCTTCCCCTCGACATAATAGCGACGCGGATAGATAACGGGTCTGGACGCTCGCGCTGATCCCTGCCGCTTTAGATAGAGTTTATACGATAACGAAGCCTCGAACGACCGCTTCGAGGCACGGCGGCACAGCATCGCTGACTGACGGCAGATATGAGGCCATTGGGCCGGACCGGCTCACGCTGCAACCGCGAAGATTTCCACCTATTTCGCGGTCAATTTGGGCGGATTGCGGACCTTCGCTGCGAGCGCATTCCGAACGGTTGGCAAGATTTAAGCGGACATTAATTCAAATATCAGGCTGAATATACAGTTCTTGCGGCAACATGTTGGGCGCGAAGATTGGAGCAAGCCTATTGCCCAACTACGAGTTTACGTGCTCGCAATTCAAATGCGTCGGACCCGCCCTCCATGATCTCAATCACTTCCTCTCTGATCGCCTTGCAATCAATAGCACCATCAACTTTCACCGAAACCTTCACTTGCCTTTCGCCTGCTTGCAAGCTGCCATCCGCACCCCGCATAACAACAACCTTATCAGCATCACCGTTGACGACGAGATTAGCATTGTGACTTGTGAAGATAAGCTGTCTTTGGTCCTTTGAAGCTCGAATTTGATTGGCCACGGCCATCATTATTCTGTTATCCATGTCATCTTCTGGCTGATCAATAATTAGCGACCCTGCTGTTTGACGCAGTAAGATACCGAGCAAAGCCGACGCCTGCTGTCCCGAGGACGCCTCATGAAAGGGTATATCACGCCCACCGTTCACATAGGTAAGCGCAATTGTATCTTTTGGTGCCGCACTCAACACCCCGCCAACGGTTTCATGGCCAATATTGCGGTAGACCCTTCCAATTTGCTGGTCGGTCAGGGTTGTACCAAGGCATTTTTGAATCTGCGTGGCTACTGCATGGTCGGGTTCATCAGAAATTCCACCCCTTACTTTGGATTTATAAATATCAAGTAACTCAGTGCAAAAGGTCATCCAGCCGACTTCCCGACTGTCTGCGTCAGGTTGCTTAGCGATGGCTTTGCAAACATCATTAACATCTCGGACTCTACTGCCATCAAAAAGACGCTCAAGAGCCTCCACCATTTCGTTAGGACAGGAATCTCTCTTTTTGCGGGCCTTCAATGTGCCGTCCGATAGTTCAGCTATTTTTTCTGCACTATCTTTCAAGATTGAGGAGCGACCTTCGAAAAAATCATATAATTCACCCCTTACCGTTTGAAAATTTGCCTCGGCAGGCTCCTGCTGCCTAACTCTAGTCGTCAGGTCGTTGATCATCGATTTGGTGTCTTTCAATTCTTCCACAAGGACTTCGATCTGCGCAATAAGGTCGCCATGCGATGTCTGACGCTTCAATGCGGCATCATACTCAACCTTAAATTCAGCTAGTTCCCGATTAAATTTCGTTGTTGTAGCGGCCAGACCGAGCGTAAGAGCATCAAATTTGCCAAGAGCCGATGTGATAAGAGTCTTCAGTTCAACTCTCTTTTCATCTGCCGCGTCATTAAGCTGATCTAAGAACGTGAACCGTTTTGAAACATCTGTTTCAATGGAGACGTCTGCGAGCACCCCCTTATCGAGTGCTTCGAATTCCGTGCGATCAATGAAAATCTGTTTCTTAAGGTTCGCCAAGTAGTTCATCGCTGAATTGAATTTTGAGGCGTCAGCAAGAACATGCTGATCTTCAGCCGTGACACCACTTTCTTCCAGTCTCTTTCGGAGCGCAGCCAAACGCCGCTCGATGTCACTGGCTCTGATTTTCGCCATATCGAGTTCGCGACTGCTTTCCCAAAGGCCTACAAGTTCGATAATTGCCTTGAGAACATCAGTCTGCTTAGCTTTGATTTGCGTATCGATCTTACGGCGGTCTCCGATGGCCTCGGCGGCTGCGATACTGGTAATATTGTCCTCAGCACTTCGTGGATCGACCATCGTCGTCGACAGTTCTTTTTGGAAGAACGCTCGTGCGCGAAATCGTTTCTGGGCATCGGACACCGAAAACATTTCAGGAACGTCATCTGTCGAAATTTGAATTTCTGACTCTTCTTGGCCGGATCGAAACCAAGTTTCACGTGTTCCCTGCCGTTCAATTTCCACTCTGACATATCCGTCTTTCAGCGTGTTCTTGATAAGGTTAACTTCGCGGTCACGAGGCTGGCGTTGTGACCCGTCGCCCCTGTTCACGTCAAGCTCTGAACGACCCAATCCGAAGCGCAAATATTCCAATACGGCGCTCTTACCCGAACCACGTCCTCCAATGAGAGCGGTATATCCACTATTGAAACTAACGAAGAGCGGCGAGGAACCCGTCAAGGTCGACTTGATTTCGACTTGGAGAATTCGCTCAACAGGCTCAGTCGGTGGATGATGAGAAACCCGCACAGCTCCAGCGAGGCAGGCCTGCCTGATCCCTTCAAGTGAATGCTCACCCAGTTTCAACCAACAGCCGTGCGCGCCCAGACGGTCCCAAGAGGATCTTTTGTTGTCGCCCGTCGGAATAATTGCTCTGGATTGTGAACCCCAATCCGATGTGCGCCCTTGGATTTTCTCCTTATCGGCTTCGGTCAAGTCGTCAATTGGACATTCAATGTAAACGGCGTCGCAATCAATTTCCGCGGCTCTCACCGCATGACCGGCTGCGTTTAATGTTTTATGGGAACCGGATGGGCCAAAGTGAGGCAGCAACATTACTTGACCGTCTTCGATACCGTGATGCTCAGCAACTGCGGAAAACAATTTCATTATGTCCAAGCCACAATGATTGATCGCAGGAACGCGTCCTAGTTCGTTAGATGCAGGCTGAACATTCGTCAGAATTCCAAGGAACGTTGTCCAAAGCTCGGGGCTGCTATCAGGGTCGAAAAGTGCCAATACTTGGACATTATCACGACAAGTGACTTCGACTCCCGGGAAGACAGTAAGGCCACCTATCCGTTTTGAAGCGTCGATGACGTAAGGGAGCATTGCAACGTCATGGTGATCTGTAATTGCGATCGCGCCTAGGCCTTTCGAAAGGCAAGCCGTCACAAAATCATCTGACCATTGCTTCCTCTGTTCTTCACCAACTAAACCATCTTCGTGGGTATCCTTGAACGAACCTGCGTCTCGCGGCGTATGGCATTGAATATCAACTTTCGACCAAATCGCACCTTCGTTTTGGCCCATATTCTACTCCTCAAAGTTTACAAATCACCCGACAACGAGACGCTCTCGGATTCGGCAACTTTGACGGTAGTTCAGGCCAAGCCTAGAGCCAACAGCGGCAGCGCTGTTATCTTCTGTTCGTATCGAGTTCCCCAACGACCGCTTTGCGGAAGCCGCACTGCAGCAGGTCTGCGCCAAACGAACGGCGGCTTTGGGCCGTCATGCTCTTCCATTCAGGCAATGGGGGCGTTGGCCCTGCGAAGTCGCCTTACCGCGCCCCCCCGGAGGTTGATGCTTAGAACCACTAAAGGGAGCTCCCCCCCTTACCGCTAAAAACTGACTCCGCTCCGCCTATAGCCAAGAGAGCAAGTTTGGACTGACAGGATGCTAGCTACGACCAAGAATCGCAGCCGTCAACGGATGGCCCACCCGCCCAACCTCAAAACCCGCTGCCGACAGACTGTTGCGCATCTACCCCAGCAGATTGCCCGCGCCAGTGCTTCCTCAGTGCTTCCTCGCGCCGATCCTGCCATCCCAAAGAACAGAGGAATGCGCCGTAAGCGTATGTAATAAAACGGTAAAATGGTGCCCCCACACGGACTCGAACCGCGGACCTACTGATTACAAATCAGTTGCTCTACCAGCTGAGCTATAGGGGCACTCGGGCCGATTTAGCGGTCCCGTCGGCGCGGCGCAAGCCCCCGGGGTGGGGATTTTGCGGCGCGGGGCGCAAGGGCGCGGATCGGGACAGCGCAGCCCCTCAGCGGCTGGTGCGGGCCAGGGCGATGACGGCGGCCAGCCCGACAAGGATCACCAGCACCGCCGCCGGGGCCGCGTCGCCGATATTCTCCAGCGAGGCCTGATCGTAGACCCGCGTCGCGAGGGTCGAGAAGTTGAACGGGCGCAGCAGCAGCGTCGCGGGAAGCTCTTTCACGCAATCGACGAACACCAGCAGCAAGGCCGTGCCAACCGAGCCCCGGATCAGTGGCAGGTGCACCGCGCGCAATGTCGCCGCAGGCCCCCGCCCCAGCGAGCGGGCCGCCATCGGGATCGAGGGCGAGATCCGCCCCATCGCCGCGTCCGTCGCCCCCACCGCGATGGCAAAGAACCGCACCGTATAGGCCAGCACGATCGCCGCCGCCGTCCCCGACAGCAGCAGCCCCGGATCGCGCCCGGTCAGCGCCAGCCACAGATCCGCGATCTGGTGGTCCAGCCCGCTGAGCGGCAGCAGCAGCCCGATCCCCAGCACGGCCCCCGGCGCGGCATAGCCGATGGTCGTCACCGGCAGCAGCGCGCGCGGCAGGCTGCGCCCGCCAAGGCGCACGCCGTAGACCAGCAGCAAGGCGCCGCCCACCGTGACCAGCGCCGCCGCCCCGCCGACGCCCAGCGTGTTCAGCGTGGCGCGGATCAGCCCCGGGTCGGCCCAGTTCTCGGCGTTGGCGAAGGCGTGCGACAGGATCACCCCTGCCGGCAGGGCAAAGCCCACCGCGAAGGGCAAAAGGCAGGCCGCCGTCGCGGCCCATGCGCCGGCGCCGGTCAGGGCGATCCGCTCGACCGGGCGCTGATGGCGGGACATGCGGTGGAAGCGGGCGTTGCGGCGGCTGATCTTCTCCAGCGTGACCAAGACCAGCACCAGCGTCAGGATCACCATGGCGATCTGCGCCGCGCCGCCGGCGTTGTAGCTTTCCAGCCAGACCGAGAAGATGCCCGTGGTCAGGGTCTGGACGGCGAAATACTCGACCGTGCCGAAATCGTTGACCGTCTCCATCATGACGATGGCGACGCCCGCGGCGATGGCCGGGCGGCTCAGCGGCAGGCCGACGCTGACGAACCGGCGCCACGGGCCTGCGCCCAACGCCCGCGCCACCTCGTAGGACGACGCCGACTGCTCGCGCAGGGCCGCGCGGACCAGCAGGTAGACATACGGGAAAAGCGAGGCCGCCAGCACCACGATCGCCGCCCCGTGCGACCGCACCTCGGGAAAGGCGTAATCCTGCGCCGAGCGCCAGCCGAACAGGCCCCGCAGCCCGCTTTGCACCGGGCCCGCGTATTCCAGAAAATCCACCAGCGCATAGGCGCCCACATAGGCCGGGATCGCCAGCGGCAGCAGCAGCGCCCACTCCAGCACCCGGCTGAACGGAAAGCGGTACATCACCACCAGCCAAGCGCAGACCGTGCCCGCCACCGCCGCCAGCGCCCCGACCGAGACCATCAGGATCGCGGTGTTCAGCAGGTAGCGCGGCAGCACCGTCGCCACCAGATGCGGCCAGATATTGTCGGTGGGATTCAGCGCGATCCACAGCACCGCGACCAGCGGCAGCAGCACCACGGCGGCAATGGCAGCCGCCAGGATCGACCAGCGATCCGGCAGCAGGGGCACCCGTCCGGCGGGACTTAGTCGAGTCTTTTGCTGGGTCATCGCCCGGGGCTTAGCGAAATCCGGTTTAACTGTCCAGAAAAGCCGATATATTGTCCGCACACAGGGGCACCGACGGGCGCAGACGCGGCACAGGCATATGCCGACGCGGCACTGGCGGGCACACGCGGCACTGGCGGGCACACACGGGGTACAGACGACACATCATGGACATTTCGATACATCTGGGCGCGCATGACACCGACGACGACCAGATCCTGAAGACCCTGCTGCGCAACAAGGGCCTGCTTGCCAAGGAAGGCATCGTCGTCCCCGGCCCCGGCCGCTATCGCCCGATCATGCGCGAGACGCTGAAGGCCCTGCGCGGTGCCGTCGCCACCCCCGAGATCGAAGAGGTCGTGCTGGACAGCGCCATGGACGTCGATCAGGCCGAGCGTCTGGTCCTGTCGTCCGAGAATTTCATCTGCGTGCCCCAGCGGGTCCTGACCGAGGGTGTTCTTTACCCCAACGCCGCCGAGAAAACCATGTGGCTGCGCAACGTCTTCCCCCGCCATGACGTGGGATTCTTTCTGGCTCTGCGCGACCCGGCCACCTTCATTCCGGCCAACCTGCGCCGTCAGAACGGCATGGAAGCCTCTGACTTTCTGGACCATTTCGATCCGATGGCGCAGCGCTGGTCGGATGTGGTGGCGCGGATACGCTCGACCAACCCCGGCGCGCCGATCACCGTCTGGTGCAACGAGGATTCGCCGCTGATCTGGCCCGAGATCCTGCGTGCCGTCTCGGACCACGACCCGTTTCTGGAACTGGCCGGCGTCAACGACATCCTCGACGGGCTGATGAGCGATGAGGGCAGTCGCCGCATGGCCGAGTTCCTGAAGTCGAAGCCCCCCGCGAACGAGGCGCAGCGCCGCCGCATCGTCGCCGCCTTCGTCGAGAAATTCGGTCTGGACGACGCGCTGGAGGAAGAGCTGGACCTGCCCGGCTGGACCGACGACTATGTCGACGCCCTGACCGCGCAATACGAAGAAGACCTGTTCGAGATCCAGCGCATCCCCGGCGTCACGGTGCTGATGCCCTGACCGGGCCACACAAAGGTCGGTTGATCCGCACCCGGTGCGCCCTACCCTGTTCCCTGTTGGCCCGGCGAATTTGCCGACGGCTTTGAGGTCTAAAACAGGGGGGTGCCATGTCGTTCGCAAACCGTAACAGACGTCCCGCCGCTGCGTGCCCCACCCTCGCCCCTGCTGAAACCGCGCCAATCTCCGCCCCCCATCCGGGCGCGGTCCTTCTGGGCCTGTTCCTTGGCTTGGCTGCCCTGATCGTCGCAGCGACGCCCGTCCGGGCCGCTCCGGTGGACATCCCGTCCGGTGAATGCGCCCTGATCGTCGCCTCTCGCCGCGGCATGGACGAGGTCCGCCAGTTCATCCGCACCGAGCCCGACGCCGCCGGGCGCACGCCACGGGTCTACCTGTCGGAAAACGGCTGGCACGCCATCTCGCGCGGGTTTCTGTCCCTGCGCGAGGCGCCCGCCGTGATCCGCCGCGCCAAGCGTCGGGGTCTGATCCCGCAGGACGCCTATTGCTCGACCGGCCAAGTCTACACCGCGCGGGTGCCGCTGGAGGCGCGGGCAGAGCGACCTTCGGGCCAACGTTCGGACCAACGCCCCACCACAGCCCCCCGCGACGCCCGGTCCGACCCGACGCTTGCGGCCCCCTTCGACGCCCGGGGCCTGTCGCAGGGGGACAAGCGTGCGTTGCAGGCCGCGCTGGCGCTGGCGGGCGACTACACCGGGCTGCTGGACGGGCTGTGGGGCAACGGCAGCCAGTCGGCACTGGACGCCTTCTCGCAGCGCCGGCTGGGCCGAGAGCCGCGCATGCAAGACGCGGTGGCACTGGCGGCGGCGGCGCGCCTGCGCCTGCGCTCGGGCGGCTGGCGCATCGCCCGGGCCGATGGCACCGGCCTGTCGGTCGCCATGCCCACCGACCGCATCCGCCGGGCCGCAACGACCGGCGAAGGGCTGGCCCGCGGCTGGGAGGATCCGGCCACCGGCATCAGCTATCTCTTTGGCGAGCTTGCCGGATCGGATCTGCGCGAGGTGCACGACCGCTTTGCCGAAATGGCCCGCGGGCGCGGCGCGGATCAGGCCGAACCCTATTTCCTGCGGCAACCGGACCGAAGGGTCTCTTCGGGGACGTTGGGCAATGGGATCTTCTATGTACGCTCGGACCGCCGGTCGGGGGGCTGGGGCACGGTCGCCGTGTTCGGCCCGTTGTCGGCAAAGGCCGAGATGGGGCTGATCGCCTCGTCGATCCGGGCGGGCGGTGCGGCTTCGCTGACCGCCCCGCCGGGGGGCCGGCTGTCGCGGCTGATCGACCGCTGGACCCGCTTGGGCAACCGCGCGGGCGCACAGGGGCTGTTGCCCCCGGCGCCGACCCCGCCTGTCGGGGCGAATGGCACGAGGTCGGGCGCAAATATCCCAGGCACCTCTGGCACCCCAGACACCACGGGCACCGCTGCCCGCGAACGCGCCCCCGATCCGGCGCCCCGCACCTCGGGCAGCGGCAGCGGCTTTCTGGTCAACGCCCAAGGGATCTACCTGACCAACGCCCATGTGGTCGAGGGCTGCCGCGCCCTCGCGCTGGACGGCGCCCCCGCCCGTCTGGTGGCGCAAAGCGCCGTGTTCGATCTGGCCGCCGTCGAGGCGATCACCCCCGTCGCCGGTGCGCGCCCCCTGCCGTTCTCGGACCGCCCCGTGGGGCTGAACGCCGATATCACCATCGCGGGCTACCCGCTGCACGGGCTGCTGGGCGGGCTGAACGTGCAGCGCGGCTCGGTCGCGGGGCTGAAGGGACCGGGGGGCGATGACCGGCTGATCCAGATCTCGGCGCCGGTGCAGGCGGGCAATTCGGGCGGCCCGGTGATCGACGCACGGGGCGCGGTCGTGGGCGTGGTGGTGGCCAAGCTTGATGCCCGCCGGGTGGCCGACGCCGTGGGCGACGTGCCGCAGAACGTGAATTTTGCCATTCGCGGCACCGTGGCGCACAGCTTTCTGGACGCCAACGCCATCGCCCATGACCGCCTGCGCGCCGGATCGCTCGGGACCGGATCTCGCGGGACCGAACCGGGCCAGACCCGGGCCGAGGCCGCGACCGCGCTAAGCGCGGCGACCGCCCTGTTGGAATGCCTGCCTTAAGTCGCGAGGCCCGGTCGCGAGACTTCGCCGCACGGGGCCAAGGGCCATGTCAGAATCCGTATCTTGGGTGGCAAGGCGGACCTGCCCCCGCGCGGGTCAGCCCATGCCCAGAGCTTCTTTATACATCTCCAGCACGGCCTCTTCTTCCGCGATGTCGTCCTTGTCGCGCTTGCGCAGGGCGATGACCTTGCGCAGGACCTTGGTGTCGTAACCGCGGGACTTGGCCTCGGCCATGACCTCTTTTTGCTGCTCGGCGATGTCCTTCTTTTCCTGATCGAGGCGCTCGAAGCGTTCGATGAACTGGCGCAGTTCGTCCGCGGTGACGCGGTAGCTCATGTCGGTGTCGGAATCGCTCATCAGGGCCTCGGTATGCTGGAGGGTGTCAAAGACCCCTTGCCTAGCGTCCTGCACGCCGGGCTTCAAGAACCTTGGGCCCTAACCTTGGGCCCGGTCGCCATGCGCATCTCACTTGCCATCACCCTTGCCGGACGTGGATGCATGGCTTAGGCGACAGGGCACGGTGCGGCCCCGGCGACGCGGGGCCGAGATGAACGGCAAAGAGGTGTGACATGGAAATTCTGATCTGGATCGGCGCGGCCCTGTCGATCATCGGTCTGTGCGGGTTGATCTATTGCATCGTTCTGGCGGCGCGGGCACGCACCTCGGGCGAGCCGCGCGAGGCGATTCAGCAAAAGATGCAAAAGGTGGTCGCCCTGAACCTTGCGGCGCTGTCGCTGTCGGGCATCGGGCTGGGCATGATCGTGGTCGGCATCCTGCTAAGTTAAGCCCCTAAGTTACGCCCCTAAGTTACGGCCCTTTGCGGTCTGTCGTGCAGAGCGCCGTTGCAATATGCGCAAGCTCGCATATATAATGGCATCCCCGCCCCCGCGGCGGGCCATTTCGGGACGTGCGATCCCACCAAGCAGGAGCGATTTATGGAACAGGACTGGATCTGGGGTCTGGCGGGCGGCGGGCTGATCGGCCTTGCGGGCGCCATTTACCTGCTGGTGAACGGGCGCATCATGGGCGCCAGCGGCATCCTGGGCGCCGTGGTCGACGGCTCGGCCCGCGACACACGGTCCGAGCGGCTGTGGTTCATGGCCGGCCTGATCGGCGTGCCGGCAATGCTGATGCTTGTGACCGGCGCCCGCGACACCAACCTGACCGGCAATCTGGCCATCGTCATCGCCGCCGGCCTGCTGGTCGGCGTGGGCACCCGGTTGGCCAACGGCTGCACCTCGGGTCACGGGGTCTGCGGCATCTCGCGCCTGTCGATCCGCGGCATCGTGGCCACCTTGTTCTATATCGGCGCAGGCGCGCTGACGGTGGCGCTGTTCCGCCATGCCTTGGGGGTGATCTGATGCGTAGCGTTGTATCCGCAATTGCCGGCGGCCTGTTCGGCACGGGCCTGATGCTGTCGGGCATGACCGACACCGTCAAGGTACAGGGCTTTCTGGACGTGCTGGGCGACTGGGACCCGACGCTGGCCTTCGTGATGGGCGGGGCGATCATCCCGATGGTCATCGCATGGCGCATCGCGGCGGCCCGGCGCAGCCCGGCCTTGGGCGGCACTTTCCCCAACCCGCCCAGCGACAAGCTGAGCCGCGGTCTGGCCACGGGCTCGGTCCTGTTCGGCATGGGCTGGGGGCTGGCCGGCCTGTGTCCCGGCCCCGCGCTGGCGTCGCTGAGCTATGGCGGGCTGGGCGGGCTGGTGTTCGTGGCGGCGATGGCCGCGGGCATGTTCGCCGCCCCGCCGGTGGCCCGCAGGCTGGAGCCTGCGGTCTAAGCGCGCTGACTTGAGGGTTCGCCCCGAAGCAGCTTGAAACGTTCAACAAAACCCGGCGTCAGCTTGTCTGTCGCCGGGTTTTTTCATGCCGTGATCCCTGTGGAGGTCACTGCGAGCCCAGCGGCACCCGCACCCGGAAAGCAGCCCCGCCCTGACCCGGAAGATAGATGATCTCTCCACCCAGCTTGGCCATGATCTCGCGGCAGATCGCCAGCCCCAGACCGGCGCTTCCGGCGGCGGATTCGTCGGTCAGCCGGGCGAATTTCTCGAAGATGATCTGCTGGCTTTTCTCGGGGATGCCGCGGCCGTTGTCGATGAAATCCACCGTCAGCCAGCCGTCGGATTGCGCCGGGGTGATCCGCAGCACCGGGCGCTCGCGCTGACAATACTTGCGCGCGTTCGAGATCAGGTTGATGAAGACCTGCGCCAGCCGGTCGCCGTCGGTCTCCAGCAAGATCGCCTCGTTGGGGCGCTGACGGTCGATGCGCAGGCCCGAGCCCGCCGCCTCACCGCTATCAGCCCCACTCGCTGTCCCCGACCCAACCTGCCCCGCATCGCCGCCCCCGGCCGAGCTTTGGGCCCTGTCCAGCACATCGCGCAACAGCACCCGCTGGCGGTTCAGCACGACCTGCCCGTTTTCCAGCACGCTCAGATCAAGCAGATCGTCCAGCAGACGGGTCAGACGGATGCTTTCTTCGTGGATGATGCCGGAATAGCGGCGCAGCGCGTCGCCCTCCAACCCGTCGCCCTGCAACAGGATCTCGGAGAACGCCCGGATCGAGGTCATGGGCGTGCGCAGCTCGTGGCTGATCTGGCTCAGGAATGCGTCCTTCTGGATCGACACGTCGGTCAGCTTGGCGTTGGCCTCGCGCAGTTGCCGGGCGGCTTGGGTCAGGGCGCGGGACTTTTGTTCAAGCTGGGTCGAATATTCCTTCATCTGGGCGGTCTCGTCGGCCACGGCCAGCAGATCCTGCACCGATACGGCCGCCCCGCCGGTGATCTGCCCCACCATCGCATGGGCCGTGGCCGCGCCGACGGAACCGGCCAGTTCCCGTTCCAGCTTGTCCACGAATTCCGATGTGGGTTCAGGCAGATAGCCGGTGCTACCTTGCGCGGCGGCGGCGCGTTGAAAGACGGCCTGCGCCTCGCGGGGGCCAAGGATGCGCTGGGCCATGACCAGAAGATCCTCGGTCTCGGCCTTGGTGCCGACCCAGCCGCGTGCGCGGCCCGAATGCTGGAAGACGTTGACGATCTGCGCGCCCTGCAAGCGCTCCAGCGGCGTGGGGAAGGTGATCAGCGAGACGCCGACGAAAAAGCCCGCGTTGAACACCATCGACCAGAACATCGCGTGCACCAGCGGGTCCATCCCCTCGATCCCGAACAGCGCGGTCGGGCGCAGCCATCCCAGCCCCATCGGGCCGTTGGCCAGCAGGGTCGCGGGCATCACCGGGCTGGCGCCGAAACTGGGCAGGAAGAAGCTGTAGGCCCAGATCGCAAAGCCCACCAACAGCCCCGCGCCCGCGCCGTACCGCGTGGCGCCGCGCCAGAAGATACCGCCCAGCAGCGCCGGCAGCACCTGCGCCACCCCCGCGAACGAGATCAACCCGATCGAGGCCAGCGCAGCACCACCCCCCGAGAACCGGAAATATCCATATCCCAGAAGCAGTAGGCCGCCGATGCTGATGCGGCGCGACAGCAGCACGACGTGGCGCACGTCGCCCGACACGGTGGCCCCTTCGCGGCGAAACGCCAGCCACAGGGGCATGACGATATGGTTCGACACCATCGTCGACAGCGCAATCGCCGCCACGATCACCATCGAGGTGGCCGAGCTGAAGCCCCCCAGAAATGCCAGCGTCGCCAGCTCCGCCTGCCCTTGGGACAGGGGCAGCGACAGCACGAACAGATCCGGGTTGGCGCCGGCGGGCATCTCGGACAGGCCGATCACCGCGATGGGCACGACGAACAGGCTCATCAGCATGACGTAAAGCGGAAAGGCCCAGCCGGCGGTGGCCAGATGACGCTCGTCCGAGTTCTCGACCACGATCACCTGAAACATGCGCGGCAGACAGATCACCGCCGCCGCCGAAAGGAAGGTCAGCGCCACCCAGCGGTCGGGCATCACCCGCGTCTGCGCAAGGGTTGATGCGTCGATCCGCGCCATCATGTCCCCCACCCCGTCGGCCATGCCCCAGACCACGAAGACCCCCACCGCCAGCAGCGCGACCAGCTTGACCACGGCCTCGACCGCGATGGCCATGACCACGCCGTGGTGGCGTTCGTTCGCATCCAGATTGCGGGTGCCGAACAGGATAGTGAACAGCGCCAGACCGGCGGCCACCCAAAAGGCGGTGTCGTCCACGTCGCCCAGATCCCAGCCTTCGGGGTTGGCGGCGGCAAAGGCGGTGAACGACAGGGTAACTGATTGAAGTTGCAGGGCAATATATGGCGTGGTGCCGATCACCGCCAGCAGGGTCACGATCACCGCCAGCGTGTTCGACTTGCCGAACCGCGACGAGATCAGGTCCGCGACCGAGGTGATCCGCTGCAGCCGCCCGATCCGCACCAGCTTGCGCAGGATCCACCACCAGCCCACGAAGACCAGCGTTGGGCCCAGATAGATCGTCAGATACTCCAACCCCGACCGCGCGGCGTAGCCGACGGCGCCGTAGAACGTCCATGCAGTGCAATAGATCGACAGCGACAACGTGTAGATCAGGGGCGAGCGCAGCCAGCTTTCCTTACCCTGCCGCGCCCGCCGCTCGGCCCAGAAGGCCACCAGAAACAGCGAGGCCACATAGGCCAGCGCCACCCCCAGCAGGACGTTGAAGGCGATCATTCGATGCGGCCAGATGCGGGGCCATTTGCGGGGCCGGTTTCGGGGCCATTTGCGGGGCCAGTTTCGGGTCCTGTGGTCCAGTCTGTAACCGGCGCCTCGGGGGCTTCCGCGCGGTCGGTCTCGGCGTCGGCCTCGGCGTCGGCGTCGGTCTCGGCCCCGACGCCTCGGGCCACGCGGCTGGACAGGGCGATGGCAAGGATCAGCAGGCTCCAGGCGGCGAAGATATAGACCACCCTGCCCGACAGATCCATCTGCGCCGCACGGGGCATCAACGCGGGCGCCAGAAACAGGATCGCGCCGACGAAGGGCAACAGCCGCACCGCGTCCAGAAGCCGCCGTCTGCGATAGGTGCGGTGTTCCAGAAACAGCGGTGCCGAAGGCTTGGTCATGGCGCGGCCAGATCCTTCAGCGTCGCCAGAATTTCCTGGTTCGAGAAGGGTTTGGTCATGAACTGACTGACCCCGTAGCTTTCGGCCAGCGCCCGGTCCTTGTCCTGTCCCTTGGCGGTCAGCATCAGCACCGGCAGATCGCGGGTGCGGTCGGCGGCGCGGATGTCGCGCAGGATCAGAAAACCGCTGCGGTTGGGCAGCATCACGTCCAGAACCACCACGTCGGGGCCGACCCGGTCCACGGCCTCCAGCGCGGTGGCGCCGTCGGCGTGGATCGCGACGGTCCAGCCATCCCGTTGCAGGATGAAGCGCATGGCCTCGGTGATATTGGGCTCGTCCTCGATCAGAAGAACGGTCTTGGCCACTCTGCGCCCTCCCCTGCGTCGAGTTTCCGGGTGTCGCCGCCGGGTCTGGCCGGTGCCGATCCGTCATGTATTGCCGCTAAAGCGGACCAAGTCAAAACCCCTCGCGCCCCGGTTGTGGCACGTCATGTCGCATGCGGACGTGGTTCGAGGAGGTCGTCTGGGGGGTCCTGCCCCCGACAGGCCGCGATCTAGCGTGCACCCGCCATCCCTTCGCGGCGGGCCGGGCAGCGCGGGCGCGGGCAGACCCGGCAGGCCGAGCCCACGCCCAGCACTGGCAGTGCGGACAGCACGGGCATCGCAGACAGCACATCGGCAGAGCCGGCGGGCGGCGGCGCGGTCTGGGGCTGGTCTGCCTGCCCCGCCGCCACATCGGCGGGCAGGACCAGCATGGTGGCCTCGATCACCGGGGGGGTGTCGAAACGCGCAGGCCCCACCGGCTCGGCCACGGCGAAGGACAAGACCCGTTGCCCCGCAGGGGTTTCCAGCATCTGTCGCAGGGGCACATGGGGCCGCGACAGCACCTGATAGAGCGGCCACAACGGACAGGCCGCGCCGAACTGCGGCACCGGAAAGCCATCCAGCCGGCGCCGGAAGATCAGCGCCCCGGCCCCGTCGCACAGCACCAGACCCACCTGCGGCAGCGGCCCGCCCGGCGGCATGGTCGCCAGCCGGCGCAGGACCTGCGAGATGGGCACGCCCAGATCATGGGCGATGGAGGCAGGCTCCAGCCCGTGGCGGTTCAACGCGGCCAGCAAACGGTCGGGGGTGACGGCGCGGGCGTCGGCGGCATAGCGGGCCAGAACCCGGCGCGCGACCGACAGATCCTCTGGGCCGCCGCCCTTGGCGATGCGGGTGGCCAAGCTGTCTGCCGGGGGTGTGTCGGGGCCAGTATTGGGGGCAGTATTGGGGGCAGTATCGGGGACAGTATCGGACACAGTATCGGGGACATCATCGCCACTTTGTCCGCCGTCAGGGTCCGACACGTCAGCCCCCGCGCGACCCGGAACGCGATCTGTCCCCGCGGGGACAGATTGGCTTTGGCCCGTATTTTCCCTTCCAAACTCTAACCCGCCAGATTCCAACTCGGGCAGGTGATGGTCGCGGGCGGCCAGATAGGCCTCGACCCGCTCCATCGGCGCGGAAAAACTGGTGTCCTCCTTGGCCAGAGCGTCGAAATACGACACCAGCGATTGCGCCGTCTCGGCCAGACGGGTGCTGTCCTGATGCAGGTTGGCATGAAAGCGGGCGCGCCACTGCGGGTCGATGTCGGGCGTCTGGTTCAGGATCGAGGCGGTCGAGCGCACGGACGTCACCGCCGACAGGATGTCGTGCAGATTGTCGGCCAGCACCGGGTCGTGGGCCAGCCGGTCCGACAGCCCCTCGACCGTGCGCTCCAGCGCGGCGATGCGCCGGTGCTGGGCCGCCGCGATGCGGGCCCAGCCGGGAAAGCGGGCCACCAGCGAAGCGGGCTCTTCGACCGGGGCGTCGCTGCGGCCCGGCTCGGCCGCCTCGCGCAGGGCGTCCAGCAGTTCTTCGTCGGCGCCCTCGGCCAGCGCCGAGGCCGGAACCCCCAGCGCGTCGGCCAGCGCCAGCAGCAGCTTGCCCCCGATCTTGCGGCGATTGTGCTCGATCAGGTTGAGATACGACGCCGAGATCCCCACCCGCCGGGACAAGTCGGACTGCCGGATGCCACGACCCAGCCGCCGTTCGCGGATGCGGTCGCCGGTGTAGCTGGCGGATCTCATGGCAAAAAAACCTTTCCGGTTCGTCGAGTTTCTGCACCTGCGGGATAATAAATTTACAACCCCGCCGCAAAACCTGTCTAAATCTTTACAAAAAAATCGTTGCGCGTAAAGGAGTTGTTGCGAAATTTTCGGTTGTCGCGCGATAATACCGCCACTCTGTAAAAGGAGTGCCGGCGGACGTGTTTGAGGAGACACCCGACTGTCGGTTGACACTCAAGGGAGGAAAATGATGTCGAAGAACATATTGACCCGCCGTGGCCTCATGCGCACCGGCGCCGCTGCCGGTGCCGGTCTGGCCATGCCGACCATCTTCACCGGCCGGGTCTGGTCCGCAGCCCATTCCGGCTATACCAACGCGCCCCAGGGCAGCTCCGTGACGCTGGGCTTCAACGTGCCCCAGACCGGCCCCTACGCTGACGAGGGTGCCGACGAGCTTCTGGCCCAGCAGCTGGCGGTCGAGCATCTGAACGGCGAAGGCGACGGCGGCTGCCTGAACACCTTCAGCTCCAAGGCGCTGAAAGGGAACGGCATTCTCGGCAAGAAGGTCGAATATGTCACCGGCGACACCCAGACCAAGTCTGACGCCGCCCGCGCATCGGCCAAGTCGATGATCGAAAAAGACGGCGCCATCATGATCAACGGCGGCTCGTCCTCGGGCGTTGCCGTGGCCGTGCAGGGCCTGTGTCAGGAAGCCGGCGTCATCTTCATGGCCGGTCTGACCCACGCCAACGACACCACCGGCAAGGATCGCAAGGCCAACGGCTTCCGTCACTTCTTCAATGCCTACATGTCGGGCGCCGCACTTGCGCCGGTGCTGGCCAAGGAGATGGGCGAGGATCGCCGCGCCTACCACCTGACCGCCGACTACAACTGGGGCTGGACCCAGGAAGAGTCGATCGTGGCCTCGACCGAGGCTCTGGGCTGGGAGACCGTCAACACGGTCAAGACGCCGCTCGCCTCGACCGACTTCTCGTCCTACATCACGCCGGTCCTGAACTCGGGCGCCGACGTGCTGGTCCTGAACCACTACGGCGGCAACATGGTCAACTCGCTGTCCAACGCCATCCAGTTCGACTTGCTGAACAAGCAAGTCAACGGCAAGGACTTCAAGATCGTCGTGCCGCTTTACTCGGAACTGATGGCCGCCGGTGCCGGCGACAACATCAAGGGCGTGCTGGGGTCGATGAACTACAACTGGCAGCTGGACAACGAAGGCTCCAAGGCGTTCGTGCAGTCCTTCGGCGAGAAATACGGCAAGCCGCCCTCGAACTCGGCCCAGACCTGCTATGCGCAGGTCCTGCTTTACGCCGATGCCTGCGAGCGTGCCGGCACCTTCAACCCCTGCGGCGTGGCCGAGGCGCTGGAGAACTTCGAGTTCGACGGTCTGGGCAACGGTAAGACGCTTTACCGCGGCGAAGATCACCAGTGCTTCAAGGACGTTCTGGTGGTGCGCGGCGCCGAGAACCCGACCAGCGCCTACGACACGCTGGAGATCGTCGAGATCACGCCGGTCGAGCAGGTCATGTACGCCCCCGACCACCCCATGTTCGGCGGTGCCGAGGCCAAGCTGGGCGAGTGCAACCCGGGCGCCTGATCGCCCATCCTACCGGGAGAGGCCGCGCCGCGGTGCGGCCTTTCCCATTTCCGGTTCCGCGCGCCGAGCGCCGTAGACCACCAACACCAAACATCATCGAGGTGGGAAGATGGACGCTTTCATCCTGCAAATTCTCAACGGCCTGGACAAGGGGTCGGCCTATGCGCTGATCGCCCTGGGTCTGACGTTGATCTTCGGCACGCTCGGGGTCGTGAACTTCGCCCACGGCGCGTTGTTCATGATCGGCGCCTTCTGCGCCGTCTTCCTGCAGCGGCTGCTGAAGACCAGCTATCTGACCGTGGATGAAACCCGCACCGATTTCCTTGGCAACCCCATGAAAGTCGAGACGCCCTATCTGGTCGAGTGGTTCGGCCCCGATCTGGGCAACGGGATCATCAACTGGTCGGTGCCGCTGGCCATCCTTTTCGCCATTCCGGTCATGGTCTTCGTCGGCTTCGTGATGGAGCGCGGCCTGATCAAGCATTTCTACAAGCGCCCCCATGCCGACCAGATCCTTGTGACCTTCGGCCTGGCCATCGTGCTGCAGGAAATCATCAAGTATTTCTACGGCGCCAACCCGATCCCGACGCCCGCGCCGCCCGCCCTTGCCGGCGCCTTCGACTTCGGCGTGCTGCTGGGCTTCGACGCCAACACCATCATCTACCCCTACTGGCGCATGATCTATTTCGCCTTCGCGGCGCTGATCATCGGCGGGGTCTTCGCCTTCCTGCGCTATACCACCTTCGGGATGGTGGTCCGGGCCGGCATGGCCGACCGCGAAACCGTGGGCATGCTGGGGATCGACATCGACAAGCGCTTCACGCTGATGTTCGGCATCGCCGCCGCCGTCGCGGGTCTTGCCGGGGTCATGTACACGCCGATCAACCCGCCCAACTATCACATGGGCATGGATTTTCTGGTCCTCAGCTTCGTCGTGGTCGTGGTCGGCGGCATGGGCTCGCTGCCCGGCGCCGTTCTGGCCGGCTTCCTGCTGGGCATTCTGGAAAGCTTCGCCTCGACCTCCTGGGCCACCTCGACGCTGCCCGGGATCAATCAGGTCATCATCTATCTCGTCGCGATCATCGTGCTGCTCACCCGCCCGCGCGGGCTGATGGGCCGCAAAGGTGTGATGGAGGAATAATCAATGCTGGGTCTCACGTCCAAGGACACCACCCTTCTCATCATCGTCGCGATCCTGACGCTGTTCGCGCCGCTGATCCTGAACCCCTTTCCCGAAACCTCGGGTCTGGCGCAATTCAACGCAGGCTACCCCGACCTGATGCAGCGGTTCGTGATCTTCGGGATCTTCGCCATCGGCTTCAACATCCTGTTCGGCCTGACCGGATACCTTTCGTTCGGCCATGCGGCCTTTCTGGGCGTGGGCTCTTATGCGGCGGTGTGGATGTTCAAGCTGCTCAGCTACAACGTCGTGCCCGCCATCCTGCTGAGCGTGGTCGTGGCGGGTCTTTTCTCGGTGCTGATCGGCTATATCTCGCTGCGCCGGTCGGGGATCTATTTCTCGATCCTGACGCTGGCCTTCGCACAGATGTCCTTTGCGCTGGCCTACTCGGTGCTGTCGAACCCCCGGTTCAACCTGACCAACGGCGAAACCGGCCTGCAGGTCTATACGGATGACCCGCAGATCTTCCACCGCGCGGGGCTTCCGGACCTGCCGCATTTCTTCGGCCTGTCCATGCGCTCGACCTACACGCTTGATCTGGGCGGCTGGTCGTTCGACTTCAACGCGGGCTACTACCTCAGCGGCATCATCATGCTGCTGGCCTTCTACCTGTCGATCCGCATCTTCCGCTCGCCCTTCGGGATGATGCTGCGGGCGATCAAGTCGAACCAGCAGCGGCTGAATTACACCGGCCTGAACTCGCGCCCCTATACGCTGGCGGCCTTTGTCATCTCGGGGATGTATGCCGGGCTGGCGGGGGGGCTTCTGGCCTCGATGGACCCGCTGGCGGGGGCCGAGCGGATGCAGTGGACCGCCTCGGGCGAGGTGGTTCTGATGACCATCCTTGGCGGCGCGGGCACGCTGATCGGCCCGATCCTTGGGGCGGGCTTCATCAAATACTTTGAAAACATCTTCTCGAAGATAAACGAAAATGTGCTTCACCAGTGGTTCTCGTTCGTGCCGGACGGGTTTGAAGATTTCCTCGTGGCCATCGTCTATCCCTTCGTCGGCAAGGGGTGGCACCTGACTCTGGGCATTTTGTTCATGCTTGTCGTGATCTTCCTGCCCGGCGGTCTGGTCGAAGGCGGTCAACGGATCGGACGCTTCGTCTTCCGGCGCAACAATCGCAAAGGCGGTGGGCTGGAGCCCGACGCCAAAGCCAAGCAACCCGCCGAATAAGGAGCGCAGATCATGGGTATCCTGGAAGTAAAAGGCGTCGGAAAGCGGTTCGGTGGCCTGCAGGCACTGGGGAACGTCAACCTCAGCGTGGCCGAGAACACCGTCCATGCCATCATCGGTCCCAACGGGGCCGGCAAATCCACCCTGCTGAACTGTCTGGTGGGCAAGCTGATCCCCGACACGGGCTCGGTCACCTTTCAAGGCGAATCCGTGCTGGGGCGAAAGCCGCACGAGATCAACCAGATGGGCATCAGCCGGGTGTTTCAGACGCCCGAGATTTTCGGCGATCTGACGGTGTTCGAGAACGTGATGATCCCCTGTTTCGCCAAGCGTGACGGCGCCTTCCGCATGCATGCGTTTGAATCGATGGCCAACGAAGCGGACATCGTCGAAAAGGCGCGGGTGATTTTGGCGGATGTGAACATGCTGGAAAAGGGCGACATGATCGCGGCCTCGCTGTCGCGCGGCGACAAGCGGCGGCTGGAAATGGCCATGTGTCTGGTGCAAGAGCCCAAGCTGTTGCTGCTGGACGAGCCCACTGCAGGCATGGCGCGGGCCGATACCAACAACACCATCGACCTGCTCAAGCACATCAAGGCCACCCGCGACATCACCATGGCGATCATCGAACACGACATGCACGTCGTGTTCAGTCTGGCCGAGCGGATCACCGTTCTGGCCCAAGGCACGCCGCTGGTCGAGGATACGCCCGAAAACATCAAGGGCCACCCCAAGGTCAAGGAAGCCTATCTAGGCGAAGCGCAGGCATGAGGGTCGCGACATGAACGTTCCTTTCGACAAATTCGCCAACAACGCGGCGACGGCCCCGGCCTATTTCTCGGTCCACGATCTGCACGCCTATTACGGCGAAAGCTACATCGTGCAAGGCGTCAGCTTCACCGTCCACGAGGGCGAGATTCTGGCGCTGCTGGGGCGCAACGGGGCGGGCAAAACCTCGACCCTGCGGGGCATCGCCCGGCTGGACAGCCCCGAGGCGCGTCAGGGCGAGATCTGGCTGGACCATCAGCCGCTGCACAAGATGCGCAGCCACGAGGCCGCGGTTGCCGGCATCGGGCTGGTCCCCGAAGACCGGCGCATCATCGCGGGCCTCACGGTTGAAGAAAACCTGCAACTGGCCCAGATCGTCGAGCCCGTCGGCTGGTCGATCGAGCGGCTCTACGGTCTCTTCCCCCGACTGGGCGAGCGCCGCAAGCAAGAGGGCGTGACCCTGTCGGGCGGCGAGCAGCAGATGCTGGCCATCGCCCGCGCCCTTGCCCGCGACGTCAAGGTCCTGCTTCTGGACGAACCCTACGAGGGGCTCGCCCCCGTCATCGTGCAGGAAATCGCCAAGACGCTGGGCCTGATCCGCGAACAGGGCATCACCACCATCATCGTGGAGCAGAACGCCGTGGCCGCGCTGAAACTGGCCGACCGGGCGGTGATTTTGGACACAGGCTCGGTCGTCTATGACGGCTCGGCCGCCGAGGTGCTGGCCGACGAGAAACTGCGCCACGAGTATCTGGCCATCTAGGGCCAGTCGGCCCCCGATCGCGCCCGCCCGGCCCCCTTTCGCAGGGGGCTGGCTGGCGCATCCGGGGGCGCCCCGCAAAGGCGGGCCGCGCGTCTGGCCCCTTGAAGCTGCGCGACCTTCGGGTATTGCTTGGCGCAAGGGACCGGAGAAACACGCACAGAATCCAACCGGGGGGGG
>SWCD01011846.1_pt1 | contig 61820 bp, 68 predicted proteins | sample 4693011 | NCBI WGS metagenome assembly SWCD01 (sample SAMN10267278, study PRJNA491770) | bioreactor metagenome | isolation source: DHS bioreactor inoculated with marine | place: Japan: Omine Ridge, Nankai Trough
AGTTTCCGTTGGTTCCGGGACACTGTTGCCCCCGGTGCCGACTTCGGTGATCTCGCCGCCGCCGCCGGCAACGTCGCCGCCGGTGCCGAAGGTCTGCTGTTCCTCCCCTATCTGACCGGCGAACGGACCCCGCACCCCGATCCCCTGGCGCGAGGAGCTTTCGTTGGCCTGACGGTGCGTCACGAACTGGATCACCTGACGAGAGCGGTGCTCGAGGGCGTCTCGTTTGGCCTCCGTGACAGTTTTGAGCTGATTCGGGCAGCGGGTGGTGCCGATCTCACCGAAGTCCGCGCTTCGGGAGGCGGGACACGGAGCCCGGTTTGGCGGCAGATACTCGCCGATGTGCTCAACGCCAACATACGCACGGTCTCGACGGCGGAGGGTGCCGCCCAAGGCGCCGCGATGCTGGCCGCCGTTGGCGCCGGATGGTTCTCGAGCGCACAGGAGGTCTCGGCTTCATGGTTGCGTGTCGATCCGCCGACAAGTCCCGGTGCCGATGTCGCTGTGTACAACGAGGTCTACCAGACGTATCGCAAGCTGTATCCGGCGCTCCGGGAGAGCATGCACGATTTGAGCACGCTCGGCTAGCGTCATCACGGTGGCAAGTGACCGCGATCGTTATGTGGATTTCCTCAGGGCGTTTTCGCTCGTGGTCGTCGTTGTCTGGCATTGGGTATTCACGATCCTCGAACTGAGTCCCGATAGGGTCTCGCCGACCAATCCGATCGGTTTCACGCGGGGCATGTGGGCGATCACTTGGATACTGCAGGTCATGCCGGTCTTCTTCTTCGTCGGTGGCTTTACCCACCGATTGGCATTCGACAACTACCAGAAGGGCGATTCCCGCCGCTTCTTGAAGCGCCGAACGAAACGCCTCCTGGTCCCGGCGCTCACCTTGATAGCCACCTGGATCGGGCTCGGCTTCGTGATCCAGGCCGCTCTCAGCGCCGAGTGGACGTGGTCTGCGGTAATCCTGGTGCTCTCCCCGCTCTGGTTTCTCGTGGTCTATCTGGTGCTCGTGTTGATCGCACCGCTTGCGATCAGGGCGCACTGGCGTTGGGGCGAACTGGTGCTGGTGTGGCTGGTCGGGCTTGCCGCAGTGCTCGATGTTCTCCGCTTCCATCACCTCCAGGGCTGGGCGGCGTGGCTGAACTTCATCGTTATCTGGGGACTCGCCCACCAACTCGGGTTCTTCTACGACCGGCTGATAGCAGCGCCGCGGCGGATCGGATGGATGTTTCTGTGGGGTGGCCTCTTCAGCCTGATCGCTCTCACCAACATGGGTTTCTATCCACGCTCGGTCGTCGGGGTTCCCGGCGAGAGGTTCTCCAACATGGGCCCGCCGACATTGGCCATCGTCGCATTGACGCTGCTTCAGATCGGCCTGGTCCTGCTGGCTCGCGATTGGGTTCTCACCAAGCTCGACACGAGTGCGGGCTGGATGCGAACGTTTCGCTGGGTGAACGCCAACTCGCTGCCGCTCTACCTACTGCACACGACCGGAATGGCCATCGCCATTGCACTCATCTTTGTGGCGTTCGACTATCTGCCACCCGGCGAGCCCACCACTGAATGGTGGGTATCTAGACCGCTCTGGCTAATCGCACCGGCTCTGGCGACTTACCCGTTCTTGCTGCTGTATGCGCGGGTAACCGGGCGGGTTCGAACGACCTAGTCGCTCCCTGAGGCGATCTCATCCTGCTGGAGCACGCGCGGCGCATGGCCCGTTGCATCTAGGAAGCGGACGAGATCGACTGACCGTATCGACGTTGTCCGATCATTGACCAGCGGATGGAAGTTGAGCTGCTCGTTGGCCAGGAGGTCGGCAGAGACCGCGACAGCCACGAGATGTTCCCGATCGTTGACGACGGCAAATGGTGTAACCGAACCAGGAATCACACCCAGGTGTTGCATCAGGCGCTGCGGGCTCCCGAACGAGAGGCGATTCGCCTCAAGGGTGCCCGCGAGGACGAGTAGATCGACCTTTTGGTCCTCGGCGACCACGACCAGCCACATGCGCCCCTTCTTGTTCTTGAGAAAGAGGCTCTTGGAGTGCCCACCGGGCAGGGAGCGGATCTGCTGCGCTTCGGCCACGGTAAAGACCGGCGAGTGGTCGATCGTGGTGTGCTCGATTCCCAGTTTGTCGAGGTAAGCGAGCAATCCCGCGGGGGTCATGTGGGCGGCAGATGTCACGCTGCCAAGATAGTGCGCCGTATGCTCGGCTACATGAGTAGACCCTTTGCCATCGGTGTGCAGCTTCCGGAAGTCGAACGAGAGGTTCGGTGGCCGGAGCTCCGTGACATGGCGAAGACGGCAGAGGCCGTCGGATTCGACTCCGTTTGGGTTGGGGACCATCTCCTGTATCGAATGGACGATGGGCCCCGCGGTCCCTGGGAAGCATGGTCGGTCCTCGCTGCGATCGCAGCCGTGACCGAGCGAGTCGAGATTGGTCCCCTGGTTGCCGCGACATCGTTTCACAACCCGGCGCTGCTGGCCAAGAAGGCCGCAACGGTTGACGAGATCAGCGATGGTCGGCTGATCGTCGGCCTTGGCGCCGGATGGAACAGGACGGAGTACGACGCGTTCGGGTTCCCGTTCGATCATCGGGCGAGCCGCTTCGAAGAGGCCTTTACGATCGTCCGCGAACTCCTGCGCGAGGGTTCCTTCGACTTCGCCGGCGACTATTACAGGCTCGACAACTGCGAACTGGTCCCTCGCCCCCGGCCGGGTGGTCCACCGCTGATGGTCGGTTCAAAGGGACCGCGAGTGTTGCGGGCAACTCTTCCCTACGTCGACATGTGGAACGGATGGCACGCGTGGTTTGGCAATACTCCCGAGGGTCTGGCCAAGATGCTGGGCGAAGTCGACGACATCTGCCGCGAGGTCGGACGCGATCCAAGCGATGTATCACGGACTGCCGCGATCATGATCCAGGCCCCCGGCGGCACAGGTCGCATCTACGGCGACACCGAGCACCAGGGCGCGGGCGGAATCGGCGGTACTCCAGATCAGGTTGCCGCCACGTTGCGGACGTTCGCCTCCACCGGAATCGCCCACGCTCAACTCGTCGTTGATCCCATCACCAACGAGTCGATCGAATGGCTCGGCGACGTCCTCAGCATCCTCGACGCCGGATAGCTAACGGACGGCGGCTCCTTCGAGGAACAGAGCAACGACCCTGCGGGCAATATCGATCGCCGCGGGACGCTGCGTTCCGCGCTTGTCCGGTGGCATGCCGACATCGTCCGGTATTCCCGGTACGGCCCCGGCCATCCCGAAGAAGGTCTGCATGAGCAGTTCGGGATCCTCATCCCGCAACTCGCCGGCGGCGACGGCCTCCGCCATCATGTTTCGCACCGGGGCCAGGAGGCCCGCCACGTACCGGGACGAGACCACGGTTCGCGTCTCGTCACTCACATACCGGGTGGCGTCGTAGATGCGCTGGTCGAGGGCGGCCTTGCGAGCATCGTCGGTGTGGAGCATGGCCAGAGCAAGCAGACGGCCCTCCAGGTCATCGCCTGACGCAAGCGCCTCCGTGACGCGGACGGTGTCTGCGTCGATCATCCGCAGCGCTACCTCGGAGTAGATCTGCTCTTTCCCGTCCGGGAAGTGGTGATACATGCTCGGCCGTTTGATGCCGACGGCCTCGGTGATGGCTTGCAACGAGATGCCGCGGTAGCCGTACTCGAGGAGTTGGTCGGCAAAACCGTCGATGATCCGCTCTCTCGTCGATTCCGGGCTCATCGGTCGACCTCCTCCGAGTTACGTCGCAGGCCGAACCATACCGCCACGATGCCGACCAGCAGGATCCCGGTTGCGGCCGTCATCCCCCGGCCGAGCACGACCGCACTCCATCCCGGGCTGAGGGCGTCGCGCATCCCCTCGAGAAGGTACGTGAGCGGGTTGAGATCGGCAGCCACCGCCATCCATCCGTGCAGCTGGTCTCGCGGCATGAACGTTGTTGTCATGAACGAGAGCGGGAAGAACACCCAGGTCACCGCATTGACAGCAGCCAGATTCCGCCCGACCAATGCAGCCGCCAGAGCAAGGAGCAGAAAACCCCCTCCGGCAATGACGGTGAGACCGACCACGACGCCGATTCCCACCAGGCCGTGAGGTTGATTCAGCCCGAGCAGCAGGCCGAGGAACACAAGAACGATCGCCTGGAGCGCAATCACGAGAACACCTGCGACGGTTGGAGCCGCGGCGAGGAGGCTGCGGCGCGACGGAGTAAGCGCCATACAGGCGTAGAAGCCGGAATCGAGATCCCGCAGGATCAACTGCCCGGCTATGGCTCCTCCGCTGAACGCTGTTGTCAGCAGCACCAGCGGCACCAGAAACGATACGTAGCTGCCGCCGGGTACGAACTGGGCGGCGGCAGCCGACAGCTGGCCGTCGTAGATGACGAGGAAGAATGCGCTCATGAACATCGGACCGATGATGAGAGCCGGAAGGCGCAGGCAGGTCTTGATAGAGCGTCGGGTCAGGGCGCCCAGAGCCGACCATACGCCGGGTTGAGTGAGCGTTGTGGTAGTCACAGATGGTTCCTTTCAGGCTGCGGTGAGACGGAGAAAGACGTCTTCAAGACTTGGCTCGGTGATGCTGAGACGCTTGACCTCGAGACCGGCCTCCGTGACCCGGGTCAGACACGACGGGGCACCATCACGATCAACCACGAGGCGAAGAGCCGCAGGTTGTTCCGGCTCGAGGTAGCCGCCGATGATTCCCTGGGCGATCGTCGCGGCAACCGGGTCGGCCATCTCCAACACAAGGGTGCGTTCCCCGAGGCTCTCTTTGAGATCTTCGGGTGCGCCGGTGGCGATCATCCGGCCGTCGCGCAGAATGCCGACCTCGTGAGCGAGCGTGTCGGCCTCCTCGAGGTGCTGGGTGGTGAGGAATACGGTCACGTGATCCTCCGTGTTCAGGCGGCGGATCTCCTCCCAGATGCCGCGACGACTGGCGGGATCGAGCCCTGTGGTCGGTTCGTCGAGGAACAGCAGGCGTGGTCGGTGGACCAGCGCCGCGGCAAGGTCCATTCGCCGCCGCAGACCACCACTCCAAGTTCCCAATCGGGTGTCGATGTGACTTCCGAGATCGAGAAGGTCGACGAGCTCTTCAATCCTGCGGGCCTTGTCGTGTCGACCGATGCCCTGGAGAGTCGCCTGGAGCTCGAGCATCTCCCGACCGGTCATCAAATCGTCTACACCCGTGTGCTGAAGGGCGACGCCGACGATGGAGCGGATCTGGTTCGCATCACCGACGATGTCGTGACCAAAGATCGTTGCCGTCCCGGATGTTGGTTTGCGCAGGGTTGTGAGCATTGCCACCGTTGTGGTCTTCCCGGACCCGTTGGGTCCGAGGAGGCACGAGATTCGACCGGCGGCGACGGCCATCTCGAGCCCATCTACAGCGGTCGTCTCGTCGTAACTCTTGGTCAACTCGTGAGTCTGGATTGCCGTCGACGCCACATTCTCTCCTTGGTCGATCACCTACCCTACCTACTTGTAGGTTGTTACGCTAGTCAAGAGCTCTGGATCGGGGCTAGACTGCGCCATAGCGCACACGAGGTGCGCATCGCCGGCCCCACCCTCAAGTTCCGTCTGGTGGGGCAAATCGCAGGACATATCGATCGCTACCGAAGCTTCACCGCTCCGATTCCGAACGCAGTCAGGCAGGGCGTCTGCCCCCGACGGTTCGTCTCTTCAAGGAGCACACATGTCCACAAACATCTATGTAGGCAATCTTGCCTTCAGCACTTCGTCTTCCGACCTCGAGAAGATGTTCGCCGAGTTCGGCGAGGTCTCTCGAGCCCAGGTCATCACCGACCGCGACACCGGCCGCTCGCGCGGATTCGGTTTTGTCGAGATGGCCTCAGCCAGCGAAGGCGCCGCGGCGATCGAGGCCATGAACGGCCGTAGCGTCGACGGTCGGGACCTCAACGTCAACGAGGCCAGGGAACGCTCCCGGTGAGCACTCCCCGTCCACGCCCGGTGGACGGCGGACGACAGCGATGTGTCACCTGCGGTCACCCGCGAGTCGAGCATCGCAGCACGCTTGGTTGCACCGTTCCCAAGTGCGCTTGCGACGACTACGTAATGCCGGATGAGGAATCCGGCCGGCGTAGGCGCTAGCAGGCAAGAACGAATTGAGGAGGGGCCACCCCAGGGTGGCCCCTCCTCTTGTTTGGCCGACGATCAGATGAGCGCGACCAGGAGCAGGGTCCGCCCTTGCGGCCGCCCGCTCCTATAGTCCGGTGATGAGCCCCACTCGTCAGCCCTCGTCGCGGAGTAATCGGTCCGGACCCGACAGTGATTCCGCCAAGCACGATGACTGGTGGGCAATGGGAGAGCTGTTCGCCCAATCGATCGAGCGCGTCGTGAAACCAGTCGAAGGCATTCACAATGCCATCGCCAACCGATGGCTCGGACTGGCTGGGCAGGCCGGCAAACCCGTTGCGATCGGATATCTCACCCTGACCAAGACCATCTACTCATCGGTGCGGGTCGCCGCCTCGGCTCTCGGTTCAGTTGTACCGGTGGCCGTCTCGGCGCAAAATCGCCATCGGGCCCCACGGATGCGCCGTGGGCTCACGTCGATAGCGAACGCGCTCTGGGGGCACGATCTCGAGCGGCATGACAGCCGTCTTGCGCTGCCGATGACTTTCCGGGAAAGCTCCGGCCGGCCTATCGACTTGACCCCTTCTGCCGTCGCCGGAGCGTTTCCCGATGCGGGCCGCGATCTCGTTGTCCTCGTCCACGGTCTCGGCGAGACCGAGCACTGTTGGCGGCGCGACACCAACGACCTCGCCGTTGCCCTACGCGCCGCCGGGCGGACCCCGGTTCTGGTTCGCTACAACACCGGTCGTCACATTTCGACCAACGGCGAGGAGCTTTCTGAACTCATCGAGCGGCTGACAGACGCCTGGCCGATGGAGGTTGAGAGCATCGCCTTGGTAGGCAACTCGATGGGAGGTTTGGTAGTCCGAAGCGCGGTCGATGCCGGCATCGCCGCTGGCGTCCAATGGCCTCGGACCACCCGGCATCTGATCACAATCGGCACTCCGCACCTCGGGACCCCACTCGAGAAGGGGGCCAACTACGTGGCCTGGGGGTTGAGCGGAACGGCGGAGAGCCGCCCGCTTGCTGACTTCTTGCGAGGTCGGAGCGACGGGATCAAGGATCTCCGCTTCGGTGCCACGCAACGGCAAGAGTGGGCAGACATTGATCCGGATGCTCTGTTCGGCGACGCGGCTCAACAGACAGCCCCTACCGACGGGATCGACCGGCACTTCATTGCCGGAGTGGTTACCGACGAAGTGACCCACCCCGTCGGAGCTGCCGTGGGCGACATGGTCGTGAGGGTCGGCAGCGCCCTCGGTCTGGGGCGACGGCGCCGCGTCGACGCCACCGACTCGCTCGTTGTTGGTCGGCAGCGGCACTCCAGACTTGCCACCGACCCGACAGTTCACGACCAGATCTGCAATTGGTTGACGGCCTAAGTCACCGCCGGGCAGCAACGTGGATCTAGGCACCGCTCATGACCCTGCTCCAGATTTGTCGATCGGCGCCGATAAATTTGCATGAAGCCACTAGCCATTCTCTGTGCGGTCCTGCTGACCGCCGCTTGTAGTTCTGCCGAATCTTCGCCTGAGCCGCCGCCGGCCCCGGCTGAGGCGACGACCGCGTCGCCGGTCACGATGGATCCGAACGCGGGCACTCATCGCTACCGATACGTCGAGAGCGTCGAGCACCCGGACAACAACTGTTCGACCAGCGCCGTCGTCGGCGATGAGTTGAGCCAGACGGTGACTTTCGATGAATCGACAGTCACCGTCGTGTTCAAGAGAGACGACCTTCCCGAGGGCAGCGAGCCCGGTCGCCGCGAGTACAACGAGCAGATCGACGCAGATACTTGGCGTGACGTCGTGGAGTCCACCGACGGAAGTGTCATGGACCACACGATCGAGTTCACCGACGTTGGAGTCATCATGACGACGCTGCGCGATGGCAACCCCTGCTTCTACTCGATCAGAGAACGCATCGACGGTTAGCGGCTCCAAGGCGACGGTCCCCCTTCGCCGTCGCATCCGGCGAGGGCAGACCGTCAAGGCCTGCAACCGGGTCGATCAACACCAAACCCTTCCAATACTCCCTCCCCACATTCGGCAATTGCCGGGTACGTTTGGTGCTCGGGGAGAGGAGAACGACATGGGTGGCAACAACGATTCGCTCGTACGTTCCTATCTGCAGTTGCGAAGGGCCATTGGGTATCTCGGCATCTGCCTCCCGATCATCCTGCCGATCGGCGTGCTCATCCTCAACACAGGAGAAGGCTGGCAGCCGACGATCAGCGACTACGTAGCAACGGTGATGGAGGGCGTGTTCGTCGGCATTCTGTTTGCGATCGGTGTGTTTCTGTACTTCTACGAGGGGTACAAGCCCGACGACGATCGGAAGCCCTACGAGATCCTCTCCGATGATCTAGCGGGCAATATCGCGTGCGTCTGTGCCCTGGGCGTTGCGTTGTTTCCCACCAACAGTGGAGTGACCCTGGTCCGCTACCTGCACATCATCTTTGCGACGGCGATGTTCCTGATCCTCGCCTATTTCTCTCTGGTTCTGTTCACCAAGGGCAATGCAAAGCCGACGGCCCGGAAGGAGCAGCGGAATCGGATCTACCGCATCTGCGGTGTCACCATCTTGGCCTGTATCGCCCTGATCGGAATCTATGGGTGGTTCTTCCCTGACGACGCGCTGGAAGCGCTCAACCCCGTCTTCTGGCTCGAAGCCATCGCCCTCTGGGCTTTTGGCGCCGCCTGGTTCGTAAAGGGCGAGGGCCTGCTGGCGGACGATTGACCCACAGTCGCCGGCTCTAGCGCGCCTCGATGACGATCGACCTGTCTTCACCTTGGGGATCGTATGAGCAGTTCAGACCCGTCTGGATTGAGCGATCGAGGTGGGCTGCAAACGAAGGGGTCACGTCTTCCAGGCGGCGGATGGCATCCCTGATCCGGGCGCTGACGGCCTTGCGGGCCCGCTCCGCGGGGTCGTTGGCACCGGTGCGCAGCCGGCCACCCAGACCCGTCGCACTCCTGATCTCTGCGAGTACAAAGTCACGCTCCTGGGTCAGTTTCTCCACTTGCCCGAGGTCGGCGTGGTCTTCGGCGGTCTCGATCTCCGCCGACAGATCGTCAAGCCGATCCCGGTAGGCAGCTAGCGCCTTGGTGTCAACGATCGAGTCGGTACTCGCAGTGGACGTAGCTACGCCACCGACGAGGTGGAGTGCCGAAACCTCGTGGCCGCGGTTGCGCACCAGCTGGGCAATGTCGGCGAGGCCCTTGACATGAGGCACGCTCCCCCGTTCCTCACCGAATGTGATCTCCCACACACGGTCGGCTCGCTCCATGATCCCGGTGACCCCGGGTTCCGCGTCGGCCGCCGGCTTCAACATATTGTCGAGCACCTGGGTCCCCTGTTCGACCCACACCGCGGCATTCAATCCCTGTGCGGTCGCTACCGAGGTTGCCAGCATCTTCGTAGCCGTGTCGTGATCCCCCATTGCTGCAGCAAGCACACCTGCCGCATGGGCGAATGGCCCGGCAAAGGCAACGAGTGCCCCGTTCACACCACAGCTCCCTGCGATGGGGTTGATTACGTCGGCCAGATCTCGACACAATTCCGCGTCGCCAACCGCGGCAGCAGCTTCAGCGAGGTGGGCGACGAGCACCGACCGCAGGTAGGAACCCTCAGCCTGCCAGCCCCCCGATGCCGCGACCAGGTCTATCTCTTTCCGCGCCGCGTCGAGATCACCCGAGCCCGCATAGGCACCGGCGGCGACGGCGTGAGCAAGGGCCGGGGCGCCGGTCCACCAGGCGACCGCATCGACCGCCAGCGCCCGCAGCGCATCCGGCTCGTTGCGAGCCCTGGCAAGTGCTACCCGCTGCGACATGTAGACATTGCCGGTATCCGGCTCGTGAATCTGCTCACCGATTGCCTTGGCTTCGTCCATCAGCTCCAGAGCGGCTTCGGCGTCGCCGTCGATGAGGGCCAATGCTGCCCGGCGGGTGGCAATCATGTACCGATCGCGCGGGTCTCTCCTCTTCTCGAGCAACCGAAACCACTGGTCGAGCACGGAACGGAAGTCAGGCGAGCCGGATTCCAGCAATCCGTTCGCCTCGAGGAGCAGGCCCTCCGCATGGCGATCCGTGTCACCCATCCCCGAGGACACTGCGGCAATCTCTCGGCCCAACTGCGCCCGCTGCTCTCCGGTTCCGGGTTCCCAGATGGCGTCGTGGCGCGCCAGGAGACAAGCCACGATGGTGGGTGCGTCGCCCGTCTCGCGCCCCACGGCCAATGCCGCCTCGCTGAGGGGAGCGGCCCGGGCCCGATCCGCTTCAATCGAGTGCTGTAGTTCCCGTGCCAAAGCCGCCGTGAGCTGCGCCTGTCGGATGAGGTCGCTGCCGGTAACCGCCGCCAATGCCGATTCGAGTTGATCGATGACCTCGTCACGGGGTGCCGAGAACTTGGCCCCGAGACGCTGGACCGCAAGGGCGACATCGGCCTGCGCCTGCGGGCTCCGATCGACACGTGATGCCTCATTGAGCAGCTTTCGCGCTGAGTCCGGCGATCCGGATCGGGCCATGTACCCCGCCTCCGCCATGAGCAACGATGCCAGCTCATTGGTGGGGATGGCCCACCCGGCGTCGGTTGCGGATCGTCTCGCCCGGCGCAGATGGCCGGCGGCTTCGGCTGGTGCCGACCGGCTGTCTTCGTCAGCGGCTGCCCGCCATGCCCACTCCACGGCCTGCGCCGGATCACCGGTTCTTGCCGCCTGGGCGAAGTGGCGGGCGATGTCGCCTGCTGCCACCACTCCACCACGATGGCCGCGGTCAACGAGGGCCGCAGCAACCTTCCCGTGAAGTACCGACCGCCGACTGGGGTCGAGCCGCTCGTACAGGGTCTCGCGAAAGAGGTCGTGAGCAAACCAGAATGCGTCTTCGATCTCGCGGCGGACGACACCACCGTCGAGAGCCGGACGCAGTTGATCAACGATGGCAGCCGCCGGCAGCTCAACGACCGCACCGAGGACATCGGGAAGAAGCCTGTTGCCGAGAACGCTGGCAGCTTCGAGAACGCGCCAGGTGGCTTCGGGCAGGGTCTCGAGGCGTCGGATCACTGCCCCGGCAACTGCGGTCGGCAGCGGCCCACCGGCGCCGAATTCGGGCAACCTCGCCAGCTCGCGCACAAAGAGCGGGTGCCCTCCGGTCCGTCTGTGCAGTTCAGGAGCCACTTCCAGAGCCATTACGGGGTCGTGAGTCGATGCAAGGATCGCCGTGACTGATTCGACATCGAGACCGTGGAGACGTACGTCGGTGGTGTGAAGACCTACCCGACTCAAGCGTTCCTGTTCAGGACGGTCTAGCTCATCGTGACGATAGAGGCCGACAACGAGCAATCTCGCGGTGATCGGGGCACCCATGATGTGGTCGAGAAGGTCGAACGTGGAAGTATCGGCCCACTGCAGGTCGTCGAGAACGACAACGACGTGGCGAGCGGCGCTCAGCGTCTCCAGCCACCGGACTGCAGCGTCAAGCAACAAGAGCCGATGCCGGTCGGGATCATCGGTGGTCTCGACCCGATCCCCCAGCCCCGGGATCAGCACAGAAAGGGTGTCACCGTCGGGGCCGGCAGCAGCTCTCGCCGTGTCGAGACCGATAGCCCGAGCAATGTCACCAAAGGCTTGCATCCACGGCCAAAACCCCGGTGCGCCTGCACCGGCCCAGCATGTGCCCCAGCCAACCGTCAGATCATCTGTTGCCTCAATCGCAGCTCGCACCAGAGCCGTCTTGCCGATGCCCGCTTCCCCACTCACGAGAATTCCATGGCGGTGCCCTCCCGCCGATAGCGACAATGCCTCAGCCAGGCGCTGTAGTGGCTCAGCACGGCCGACAAGCCTGAAATCCCCTGCGTGGGTCACATGCCCCTCCCGAGCATTTACGAATCGCCAGATCGAATCTGGCGGGATACGACCGATTTCTAGCGCCTATAAGACGTAAGGACTAGGCAAGAGAAAGACGGACTGATGGCATCTTATTGCTCTCACCCTGCAGGGACCACCGGAATCGTGGTGGTGCGATGAGTGCAGGACCAACGCTACGGGTGAGCACCGTGCAAGGCACTCCCGCCTATCTCGACCGTGACGCCACCCTCGAGATCGTCGCAGAACACATTGGGTTGGCCGCCGCCGATGACGTGGATCTGCTGGTTTTCCCAGAGTCATTTGTCCCCGGCTATCCCGACTGGGTTTGGCGGCAGAACCCGTGGAAGGACAGCAACTGGTACGCCAGGTTTGCGGATCAGGCCGTAGATGTGTCGTCGGCGGCTCTGGATGTCGCCAGGACTGCAGCCGACGACGCGGGCATCTGGGTGGCGCTGGGCATCACCGAACGGGTGACCTCAGGCACGCTCTACAACTCCGTGGTGTACATCGACCGGGACGGCGAGATCGCGGGAGTGCACCGCAAGCTCATTCCCACCGGACCGGAGCGAATGGTGTGGGCCAACGGTCAAGGCACGGTATTGACAGTCGTCGACATCGACGGCTTCAAGGTCGGATCTTTGATCTGCTGGGAGAACTACATGCCGCTGGCTCGGGCCGCGATGTATCAGCAGGGCGTTGACATCCTGCTCGCACCGACTTGGGACAACACCGACGAATGGGTCGGGACTCTGCGGCACACTGCCAAGGAAGGACGTGTATATGTCGTCGGCTCGACTGCGTTCATCCGTGGCAGCGACGTGCCTCGCGACCTGGCTGGTGCAGACGACATCTACGGAGGCGACGAAGACGTGCTGTCGCAGGGCAACACCACGATCGTCGCACCCGGGGGCGGGGTCCTCGCAGGACCCTTGGTCGGCGAGGCCGGAACACTGACGGCGACGCTCGACTACGACCGTATCACCGCCGGGAAACGTCACTTCGACCCGATCGGCCACTACGCCCGACCCGACGTCCTGTCCCTAACCATCAACACGAACGGAGACAACAAATGAACGACTTTCCCGCAATCGGCCATGTGGCCCTGACCGTCCGCGACCTGAGCGTGAGCCAGCCCTGGTACCAGAGCCTGTTCGGCTCGGACCCGGTGCTCGACGAACCGACCGACGGTGGGTTCCATCACACCGTGTTCATGGTGGGAGGCACACTCATCGGGCTGCACCAGCATGCCCCAACGGCTGCCGACACGTTCTCCGAGTTCCGCACCGGTCTCGATCATGTGGCATTTGGCTGCGCCGACCGGGAGGCGCTGGCGACTTGGGAGGACCACCTGGACCGGCTCGGTATCTCCCACGGGGGCATAGTGGACGCCGCCTACGGCTCCGGTCTCAGCTTCCGCGACCCCGACGGCATCGCTCTGGAGTTCTTCGCCCCGCCGGCATAGGCCGTCGATCTCCGGGTTTCCCTCGCCACTATCGTGGCGGGGGAAACGAGGGATCAATGACTACCGACAAGTTTCTAACCCGCAGCTGGAACAACCGGCTGACGCTATTGCTCGGTGTGCCGACCCTCGTCTGGGCAGTCGTGGCGCTCACCACGTCGTTGTCCGATCGGACGGCCTTCATCGGCATGGTGGTATTCGCTGCGATCTACTGACCGGTCGTGGAGTACCACTCCACCAGGCGGTTCGCCTGGGAGCGCGAGAAGACAATCGGCGGGAGCCCACCAAAGTTCGGCATCGACCACCCCTACACCTGGATCCTCTTCGTGTACAACGCGGTCTACTGGATCCCGATGATTCTGCCCTGGACGTCACTGATGACCTACCGGACCGGGGTGATTGGTCTCATCATCCTCATCGGCTTCCGCGCCGGGGCCAACCTGTATCGGAACAACCTCATGGCATTAGAAAAGGCCGAGGTGTTTCCGCTGCGGATTCCCTAGGCGCGTGCTGCTGGCGCCGTCGGCCCGCTTGTCACCCGAATCACTTCGGCGAAACAATGCTCTGGACCTGGGTCGCGATCACCGCGCGGCCGGTGCTTCCGCGTTGGCGATGGATCGCCCTGATCTCCCCGGTTTTCGTCGCATTGTTGCTCACTCGAGTGCGCGGCATCCCGATGCTCGAGGCCCGAGGTAGGGAACAGTGGGACGCGACGAGGAGCCCCGGCAGCACACAGCCCGAACACCCGTGTTGATCCCCTGGCCACCCCGCTCCCTCTAGAAACCGGTGGACTGACCTTCCCAGGGCCGATTCGCCCCTGCCTCGTACTCCTCGACCGAAGGTCCTCCAAGCGCCACAAGCCAGCGACGGCCCATGACGTAGGTCCCAATCAGCAGGAGCAGGAGAGCGGGCCATCCCAGGGCGACGCGGGCCACCCCGAGTAGTACCGAGTCCCCGGTGAGGTATAGCCGCCACTGAACCAGGGTCCGCAACGAGAAGAACCCTGCCCAAATCCAACTGGTGCGGGTGTACGCAGGTCTGACATTTTGATGCCAGTACCAGCCAAGCGGCCAACCTCGGGTCAACCAGCTAGTCCAGGCGACGAAAGGCCGCCGGACCGCGATCGATGCGAGAATCACAAGGGTGGTGGCCGAGCCGCTGATGATCCCGGGCAAGAAGAACTCTTCGGCTGAGCCCGACCTGAGTGCCAGCACAGCCGCCAGCGTGGTCCCAAAGAGCCCTGACACGGCAAAGCGAATCTTTCGCCCGCGGAGGAGACGCCAAGCGGTGATGGTCGCCGCCGAACCGATCCCCAGCACCGTTGCCGCGGTCACGCCCCAGAAGGCGTTCGACACGACGAAGAGCAGCGGAGGCACTACCCCGTCGGCGAAGGCGATACGGCCGAAGGCAAGGCCCCGCAATTCGGCTCGTATCTCAGCTGTAGTCATGGATTCCGCCGACTCGGAGGTCGAAATCACCTGCGGCAACCGCCATGGCGACCACACCAGAGATTGTGCGCGTTGTTGATACCAACATGAAAGGTCTTCGGAACCGCAGCGAATCTGGACTAATCGCCGCCGCGCCCGAGCAATACGGGCGTCGGCAGAATGGGGTGATCCCGCGACCTAGCCTTCGGGACAGGCGAACTCGAAGCGTCCCTGTTCCACCGTTGGGTTGTCGAATCCTGAGTAGGTATTGACGAAATTGGCTTCGCCGACCGCGATGCGACCATCGGCGGTAAAGGACGTGATCTCGCCGACACCATCGCCTTCATAGAACTCAGCAACGCTCGCGCCTGCTTCCCACCTGATGTCGCGCCCATCGTCGTCTACGTCAACGGTTGGCGGCTCCCAGTCCTCGGCAGAGTCTTCCCACCCGGGCGGGGGAAAGTCGGCACTGACTTGAACGTCTGAACCGTCGGCGGCAACTCCGGCAACACCCATGGCCCCGAACATTGACAGGCACAGGATGCTCAGGTCGAACTCGTACTTGACATCGCCGATCTCGACGGTCCCCGTCCCGGGCGGGTTGCCGTAGAACGTTGTGGTCTCGTCGCCATCGCCGAGAGCCTGTACCGCTATGGACGTGGTGGTCGTCGGCACCGAGTCGTCGGAATCGGTGTCCGGGGCCTCGGTGGTGGCAGGCTCGCTGGATGCTTCCGCCGTGGTGGCCGGCGTCTCTGCGGTATCGGTGGATTCATCATCCGATCCGCCACATGCTGCGACCAACAGTCCGAGCGCTGCGATGAGTATGACCAAACGCTTCAACACGTCTTCCCCCCTCGATCTGGAACTCCGTCAGGCGAGCAACGCTAGCACTGCCGATCTTCCTCCGGCGACGTTCGGCGAATGTCGCCTTGGTGGCCGTAGGGACGACGTTTCGCAAGGGGATTTCGGAGAAATGACTGGAGACAGACGGGATACGAGAGCCCCGGGGAACTCCCGTGGGCAATGGAGACTTCCGGCCGGGGGATTCTCCTGGTGGGCGCTACTCGGATCGAACTAGTGACCTCTGCCGTGTGGAAGCTCTTGGGGGCGTCCTCGCGCGCCCCGGTGGACGGGCGATCTCGAGAGAATCCCCCGGTCAGAGCCGCTTTTTGATGCTCGTCATCTTTCGCTGTGTCGCGTCATTTTTATCGTCGTGTGCACGCGGCCGGAGTCAAAGGGATTGACCGAACCCTCATTCAGACTATAATTATGGTCATGTCAAGAACACTCCCGCTCTCCGAAGTCAAGGCCAAACTGTCAGAAGTCGTCGACGAGGTCGCAACCACGCAAGAACGTATCACCGTCACCCGCAACGGACGCCCAGTCGCCATTCTGCTCAGCACAGACGATCTGGAGGCCATCGAAGAGACCCTGGCCATCCTTTCGGATCCGGCGGCCATGCGCGAGATCCAACAAGGACGGGCAGCCATCGCCAGTGGCGATGTTGTCACCAAGGACGACATCGAGACGCTGCGTAGCCAAATCCGCTCCAAGACGGCGTGACCGCTGCACCTCGGGATCTGGTCGTTGCCGGACCCGCCCGCCGATCTATTGATCGACTCCCCGAGAAGATCGCCCTGGCAGTCCTCGACTACCTCGTAGGCCCATTACTCGAGAACCCGCATCGCGTCGGCAAACCGCTGCGAGGCGACCTAGTTGCGCTTCACTCCGCAAGAGTCGGCGCCTATCGCATCGTCTACGAGATCAGTGAAATCAACCGGACGGTCCGGGTCATCTACATCGACCATCGGGCAGACATCTATCGACCCCGATAGGCCGCTCACAGAGGTGAGAATATGGGGTCATCCGCTTGGACCGCTAGCGGACGATACAACTGAGAGTGTCCGACTACGGACACCTCTCTGAAGGACTCGACCGGGACGCCCCGGACACTCTCGAGCCGCCTTGGACCGATTCTGCTGTGCACGCGATGTCCACGCGGCACCCAGAAAGGAGAAACACAAAAGAGGCCTGACATAGAAAAACCCCCGCTGACCGGGGGTTTCATATGGTGGGCGCTACTGGGATCGAACCAGTGACCTCTGCCGTGTGAAGGCAGATCGGCCCGATTCGCTGACCGGGGAGAACGTGCAGAAACCCGAGTTGACCAGGGGTTTTGTGTTCTCACCTGTTCCCGGTGTTGTCCCCGGTTTCCCGGCGAGCTGTGGGGTTGGCGTGGGGTTGGATGGCTAGACCTTCGCTACCAACGATCTGACGACACCGCCGCCTAGGACAGGTCTATTGCGTCGAGCAGTTCTGCGTGACGGTCGAACTCCGGGTGTCCGGGGTGCCAGATGTCGAGCACATGTTCCGCCGGTATGTCCGCCGCAAAGTGGATCTCTGCGCCGTGATCTTCCAGCCCCAGATAACTTCCAACGAAGGAAGCGAGAAGCCCCGGCGATGCGTGGTGCTCGCGCCAACTACCTGTGATGTCAACGCCGAGAACCACAATTGACGCGCTGCCGATGGATCGCAGCCTCGCTTCGTGCTCATCACCAGCGGTCGTGAAGTAGATCGCTTCCCCGCCCCACGTTGTGAGTAGACGCCATAAGCCCGCGACGTGATCGTCAAACGTACTGCGACCGGTGAATACACACACCCTGTTGGTGCGGTTGTGGTGCCGATCGCCTGCGAAAACACTCCCTGCCCGCAGATTTCGAGCTTCACCGGGCGTGATCGCTCCGTCGGCTTCGGCCAGCCGAAGCTTGTCGACAACCAGGCCTTCCGTGAGCATCCGCATCCCAGCCGATCTGATCTGGTCGACCTCACTATCCAGCAAACGCGTGCAGTGATATGCCAGCAACATCCGCCCCCGAAACAATGCGCGGAAGCAATCGTCGTCCGGACTTACATCTAGATCGGAGGTGTCTCTTGTCGTATTGCGTAAATCCTCGGCTGTCGAGGCCACTGCAGCTCTCACCTCTTCAGGCCAAGACTTGATGTCGTCGACATCAACAACGACGTTCATCCTCTCATCTCCAATCAGGATCAGAGTTCGGCGCACACCAGGCTTGTTGGCCCGCTTCAGTGGCGAACTCGTTAATGCGTGCCCGAATTGGCGATTCCGGGGCGGCGCTGAACAGGTCTTCATACGTCACCCAGTTGAATCGAAGACGTTGAGCACGCTCATCCAGTGAATCTGGATAGCGCCAATCCTCTTGAACCCGCTGTGGGAGCGAATCAGCGACGTGGTCCCACTCCGCTGCCAAAGCGGAGGCGTCGGAGGAGTACTCGGTGAACTTATCCCGGTACCACCTTGATCGAATCGGGCCGTCCCGGAAGCGGCTCGGCGTGAGCAGCGCAACAAAGGGGTCGTCAACCACGACATCACCGCTTTGGAAGCAGGCTGCGTTCTCCGCAACTCGGGCGAGTTGGTTGCGCTCCTGATGGTGTTCGACGTGGTAGCCGAGGTCGGAATACCACTTCGCTTCTACTAGGCACACCCACGAGCTGGAATGAGGGGCTAGCTCGATCCCGCTCTTGCTGTCGCCACGGATGCGGATTGAGCCAACGGCAAGATCGACGTTGGTGTTGCTCTCTTGCATTCTCGGGGACATTGGCAGCACCTCGAACCAGATCCGATCAGCGGGTGATGGTCGGATCTCGTTCGTGCCCGTGAGTAGTCGAGATAGGCTCGCCACGCCAGTCTCGGCCGCCGCTGCATAAGCCGCGGCGGCTAGGAACGTCCACACCTGCTCATCAGCGAAGTCGTGGGTTCCGGAATGCTCGGCGCGGCGCACACGATCAACCAATGAATGCCACCTAGCCTTGCCGATCACCAAGTAGCTCTCGATTTGCTCCCTGACTTCGTCGAGTACGTCTGCAAGCCTGATGGCCTCGTGTCCCATGTTGCGGACGCTATCACGCCCATGCGACATGAGCCTGGTTCGAATAGCCTTGGCGCATTATCTTGTCATCTGGTGTAAAGGCGCAGCTCGCTTCAGAGGTGCTGATTAGCTTCTGTCGCGAGGAATGGGCCCACTACGACGGCGTACCCGACCGCGACCCCACGCAGATCCTGCCCGACGACGTGTCAGTCACAGTTGCGATGAACAGCTTCGTGAGTACGGCCGAGAAGGTTCGCAGCGTCCATCGTGGTCTCGCCGGGAAGTGCAACAGCACCCTGGCCGCCATGCCGGTCAATGCCGATCTCCGCGACCACCACCCTGATGATCTGGCCGATGTTCATGAACTTCTCGACCGGGCTTGCCACGTTCGAGGTGTCCTGTTGGCGGTGGCGACGAAGGTCCTGTGGCGCAAACGCCGGTCCCTGATCCCGATGCTCGACAGCGTCGTCGTCAGCGCCTACTTGGACGCCCTGGGCCGAAGCGGCCTCAAAGCTCGTGCGGAACACGCCTCCGGCGCGGCAGCGGTCGGCATCTTCGTGATGTGTTTGGGCAATCACCACCGGTCGTCCACGGTTATCACCCAGCCGTTGTTTGGTCGTCATGTGGTCGCGGTGTGGCCGTGGGACCAGCGATCGTTACCTCGCGCCCCGGGAGCGGGTCCGCGCTGAAAACGACGCCGTCCAGTGAACCCGTGCCGTGGGACAATGGCGAATGGACCCAGGCAACCTCACCGGCCCCCGCCTCCTCGCACAACCGCAAGAGGTTCGTGACCGTGTCGCCCGCTGCCTGCGTGGGTTCGCCGCTCCGTCGGACGGCAGGCCGACGGCTGGCGCTTCCGCGTTCGGAATAGAGGTCCCCTGGGGCCGACCGCTTGATCCATGGGCGATCCGGTTCTTCATCGTCGACGTCATCGGCGGGCACGACGTCGGACGCGACGAGAAGCAGGCATGGGCTGCGCCTCTGGAGATGGATGGCAACCTGATCTGGTTCGCGTTCAGGAAGTTCGGCGTCTCGGCAACCGTCTACGGGGCCGAAACCGAGGAGGAGGCCGCCGACATTGGCGCCGACTGCATGCGGCGCCTTGGCAAGGCGATTCCTGTGGTGACCCGCGACCTCATCAAACCGCTCATCGCCGAAGCCGTGACCCAGGGCGCGTTCACCGTCCCCAACAAGTTTGAGTACCTCCACGACATGTACGCGCACTTACGCTCGCTATCCGAGGCCACGGCGGCTGAAGCGGCCGTCTCGAAGCCGGAGCACTCGACCTATGCCAACGGGGGGGCCTCAACGAGCTACCCCGGCGCGGTCCTCGCTCGCGACGCGGGGTTCGAGGCAGTCGGTTCGCTGTTCGCTTTCTTCAGCCTCCTCGAACATCTCCTCGTGATCGGGCTGGCGTTCACCAAGTACGACCCGTCACAGGAACCGTTCGGAGACTTCCTGCGCATGAACTGGGGCGAAAAGTTCAAGCGAGTGGTCGGCCTAAAGGACAAGGACGACAAGCTCATCTACGACATCCTTCGGCTGCTCGCGGACGAGAACCGCAACCCGTCCGCCCACGGCGGCGTGGACCGCAACGTAGCCAACATCTACGTCCACCTCATGGGGTACGGCGCCGTACCAACGGGCGTCACCTCCACCTCGCAGCGCCCCACCTACACCTTCGAGCCGGAGCTGCCGCGATCGATCTTCCCCTTCGCCGATTACCACATCCTCGGCGAAAGCGTCGACGGATGGGAAGCGGTGGACCGAGTCCTCGCATGGATGCGCACGGGGCCGCTGGCGGACGCGTTCACGTACGGAGAGTCCACCCTTCCCATGTGGTTCGACGGCGAAAGCCGCAGGGATCTCCGCGCCGCGGCGGCCGCGGGCGAGTTGGAGGAATTCATGGACCGGCGCAGCTTCATGATCGACCGAGCCGCCAACATGGATTGGTGATCCCCGGGCGGGACGGTCCCGTCAGGCCGTGGGCGTCCGGCTCCTCCGAGGACACTTCACCGCCGCCTCCTCCTCCGCCACCACCACCTGATGCGGGGGCACGGAAACAAACAGGGTGCCTCCGCCAGACACGGGAGGCACGGAATCGAGGTGGGAGTAGCCGCCGCCCGCCCCACCTGACCTGGGAGGCGAAGAAGAGGAAGCGGAGAAGCAGGCTGCCCTCGGCCTCACTATGCGATCCGTGTCGCCACGGTCGTGTCCAGACGAGTTGTCTTGTTCCCTTCGAACTCGCGGGTAACTGCTCTGCGAATCAGGGCCGTTGACCCTACGAGCAGTCTCGGTCTGCTCAGTTTGGCCCTTACCTAGGATGCTGCTCTATGGCAGGATACGATGCGAGGTTCGAAGCGCCTGGGTGGGCCGCACCGCTGATGAGAGTGCTCCTCCGCGCAGCACAGCGTCGGGCGACGGCGCTGCGGTTGGAGATGCACTACCGCAGCCCGACGAGTCGAACGACAACCTGGTACCTATCAATCGATGGAAACGGCAACCGGATCGCCGCGTGGGCGCAGCAACTCGAACGCGAGCTGCCAATCGTGGCCGAGGGGTTTCCGGGACCGCCCGATAATCCCGCTCGCAGACGGCTGTTTGCTGAGTCGCTTGTGGCACGCTTGGTGGAATACTGTGTCGGGCCGGATAACGGATACGACATCGCAATCCGTACCTCAACTCCCGATCCTGTTCAATGGGTCTGGCCGATTCTCTGGTACGTCGACAACGCCGAGCTGACACCACGCGCTGTCATGGCGGATGAGTTGCTTGCACGATGGATCGTGGGCGATGTGCCGGAGGAGATCGTGGTTGAGGAACTGCACACCATTGCAGAAGCCCTGCTGCGCGAGTCACTGGGAGCAGGGCGGAGGGTGAGATGGCCCGAACTCTTGAAGCGAAGCCGGGATGGAGAGCTGCTGGCCGAGGCAAGCACGAGTCTGTTGGAGCAGCTCAATAGGGAATACAGGAATCGCCTGAAGCACCGCGGTGAGGCACTGGGCGAGGAAGAGCGAGAACAGGTGCGGGCAATGCTCTTTGAGACGATCGGTGCTCTGGATGCTCTGTTCGACTGCTATCGATCAGTCGCCAAACTGCAGACAAAGCCGGATACCTAAGGCCGCTGCGGTTCGGCACATGCTGCGATCCTCACCCCAATACGATTCGTAGATGTGCGGTCGACCCGTTCGACCCCTTCCCGGTACGAGTCGACGGAGAACACCTCGCGTGGCCGGTCGAGCAAGGTTTCGATCGTGAGCCGCTGTTAGCCCGTGGCGACGAAACGACGATTAGGTGGACTGTGGCGAGCCGCATGTGAAGAATCCACCGCCTCGGGCCACATCGACCTCATGGACGGCGCTGTTCCGCCAGAACCCCATGGATGGCGCTCGCCCCTGATGCCGCGTCGACAACGGGTCATTCATCAGCAGCCTCATCCTGCATTCGCTGCAACTCTCTGAATGGCTCGGTTTCGAGGAAGTCGAGGATGTAGCGCGCCGGGAGCACGACTCCGATCCCGCTTTGGTCGACATGTGCTACGAACATTCCCCACCAGGTGGTGACGGTGTGGTACTCGCCAAGAGTGTCGGGGTCTCCTCCCCCTCGGCGAATCGCCGTTTCCCATGCGTCCGGGATTGTTGCCTCGGGCGGCCTCGGGCCTGGAAAGGAGAACTGCGCGAAGCACGGCGAACCACTGAACCCGCCCCGTGATCTCACGTCGATTAGGTGGACGCTGTCAGCGGTCATACCGTCCCAGACAACGTTGGGCTGGTCGAGTTGAGCGACGTTGCCGGTCCGCACAACAGGGGTAGCTTCCAGGCCCATTTGCTCAGCGCCACCCGCAGCCAGCAGGCCGTAGAAGTACACGGTGTTACCGATCTTCGGCGACTTGCCTGGAGCCGATATGTCCAGGCCTTGATCCGTGGGCACCGCTGATATTGACACCCCATCATCAGCAGGGCAGTCGAGTGGCCTCATCGCGAGATCAAGACGCGTGTCATCTGGGAATAGCCAGTCGCTCGCCTCCCAGCTCAGGAGAACACCATCGGGCGACCGGAGGCGCGCCTCGGGCGAGTTGGCTGCTGCCACGACGTGCGCGGCGGTCACCATGTAGGGATGCGCGTAACCCGTGTGTCGGCTCGGCACCATTAGATTGAAGAACGTCCCGACTGGCTGATTGCCGCGGAGGAGCACGCCTGCTGCGAACAAGTTCTGTCTCTCGATAGGCATATCGCTGGTTCCCCTGGTTTCGTCTTGGTTTCTGCCGTAGTCACCGACTGTCGCAGTGTCGCTCTACAACTCCCATTCTCTGCGCTGCATCGTCTCGACAACATCCTTCGGAACGATATGGCGCAGATACCTGTCTGTTGTGGCCAAGCTCGCATGCCCGAGTTGTTGCTGGATGACCGGCACCGGAACACCCTCCATCATCAACTCGAAGCTGTGGGTGTGTCTCAGGCCGTGCGGGTGTACACGTTTCTCGATCCCGGCGCGCTTGGCGAGCCGGGGCAACGTCGTCCGTACGTAGCTCTGGTGAAGGGGGTTGCCCTGGAGCGTGCAGAACAATGGCGCTCGACCGCCGATGCCCCTTGCGGCGCGTCCGTCGAGCCACCTGGTCACAATGGCGAACGCCCCGGGGTCGAGACCAACGACACGATGACGGTCGCCCTTACCGTGAAGTACGGTCACAGAGCCGCGATCCACATCCAGATCTTTCGGTCGAAGCGCAAGGGCCTCAGCGAGACGAAGGCCGCCTCGGTACATAATGGCGATGAGCGCCCGGTTGCGGATACCAGTCGGAGCGCGATTGGACGCCGCATTGATGAGTGCACGAACCTCATCGGGGGTGAGGATCTCCGGCGGGAAGGTCTGGCCCTTGTTGGCCGGTTCCCGGCCCTTGTTATACCCCTGCTGCGTGGCGGGCGATCCCAAGCGAGCCTTCCTCATTTAGTGACGCTTATAGAGAGTAGCGTCACTAGACAGCGCCCAAGTTGACCGATCCTGCATAAGCGTCACTCAATTGACCCAAACAGCGGCGACGAGAGTGCCATAATTGTGGGCACCGAGATCGTCTTTCGGTATCTGCAATCGAGAAAACCGAGTGCCCCGAGCACCCCAACCACGGAGGTGCTCACGATGAACGACGACAGGCGCTGCCGGGCCAAGGCCAAAGGGACAGGCAAGCAATGCAAGCGGGCAGCAATCAACGGCGGAACCGTGTGCTCTATGCACGGGGCCGGTGCCCCGCAGGTGAAGAGGAAGGCCGCCCTTCGCGTCACTCAACGCAAGGCCGAGCTACTCGTCGACCGTCTCGGAGAAATGCGCGACATCTCGCCGGAGCAAGCAATCCTGGAGTGCATCACCGAGGCCGCAGGAAACGTCCAGATGTACCGGAGGCTGGTCGCCGAGGCGGGGCTGCCTCTCGATTCACAAGACTCGACTCATCCGCTTGTGGTGCTCTATAACCAGGAGAGGGATCGGCTGTTCAGCTTCGCATCGACCGCCAATAAGATCGGGCTGTCCGAAGCCATGGTGCGCATTTCGGAACGGCAGGGTGAGAAGCTTGTCGAAGTGCTGGAGGCCGTGATAGCTGATCCGGCATTGTCGTTTGATGCTGCGCAACGGGACGTGTTCCGCGGAGTCACCGCGAAGCACATGCGAGCGGTGAACGCTTAGGCACCTAGATACCGAAGAACTGGCAACCGGCTGGGACATTTTCTGGTCCCGCCTATGAGATCGAGAGGCGTTCGATCAGGTGCGCTGGGTCGATGTCGAGTGCTCCGGCGATCCGCAGGATGGTGGTGAGTGTCGGGTTGCGTTCGCCTCGTTCGACCTGCCCGATGTAGGTCGAGTGCAGCCCGGAGCGTTCACCGAGTTGCTCCTGGGTCAATTCCAACGCATGCCGCAGCTCACGCATGCGTGCGCCGAACTCTACGTGGGGTGTGCCGGGTTGACCTGCCATCGAGTAGGCACAATCACCCAAATACAGACTATAAGTCCAGAGACTATCAGATCAACAGAGTTCCTTGTCGAAAACGGTGTTTCCTTGGAGACGGTGGCCTTGGTTGGACTCGATGCCATCTTCTCGTCCATTACGTTGGGACTCGGTGGCGCTCTGGCTAATGAGACGGCTGTCAAGTATCTGATAAGCCTGACCTACACTGCGGTGGGTGTTGGTTTTCGCGAGACCCGAGACAACGTGCTGGCAGGATCTGGTTCGGCAACAATGACGCTGTTCGTTACTCCAGGAGGGGCGGTTGGTCTATGAAGCAGAGTATCGATCGAGGCACTAGATATGTGGTTGGATATGGAATCCTGCAGGCGATCGCCACAATGTGGCTCATGGTCGGCGCATTGGGGGTGTTTGCTGCGTTTGGCGATGAACCTCTCGGTGTCCAAGTGGCATTGGGGATCGCGTCGGCTGGCATTATCTTCATCTCCATGAGGACAATCTGTGCTCGCGTGACTATTCGCGAAAGTGCGCTCACAGTCGCAAACGTGCTCTCCACGACTCGCATTGATCGTACCGATGTTGTCGGGGTCGAAGCTCCCCGCTCTACACGTGGCTACAGTCGTCCGCGGTTGGTTCTTTCCAGTGGACAGCGTATTCCGATCACCACAGGTGTGGAGGCTCGGTCCCAACTCCCCGGTCGCGTCTACCGGCGACTGTCTGAGCTGCTGGGACGTTTGGATTGACCTGCGCGACTTTGACTGGCCGTGATTGATCGACCAGAGGATGGTTCCAACGCGGAAGGACCTAGATCCTTTGGCCAGCAGCTAGGCGAAGGCAAGATCAACACCGAGGGGCAGGTCCAGCACAGGAAGACCGGTGAGTTTCGTGAAGAGGCGGTTGCAGCGGCATCTGGCTGCTGAAGCTCCCAGCACAGTATTGCTCTCGAACACGAAGGTGTGTGAGGCGAGCCGTCTTCTGTCCGGGACATCTTCGATCCACCATGGGTATTGGAATGACTCCCCGTTCGGGCCTGCTCGTGTGCTCGACTTCCTATCGGTGGTGGATGCACTAGTGCTCTATGACCAGATCGGCATGCTGCCGTCGGTGAACGATCCGCCTGGTGGAAGATTGGCCGCCGCCACCGTGACACCAATGAGCAAGAACACCACCGTTGCCGCAGCAAGTCTCAATGTCATCGTCGTCCCCTCCTAGACTCGAATGGATATAATCTACCGCGAACCGATGCAGTTAGCAGATGAACCGGTGCTCTATACCGGTGATCTGATGCCGAACGGCTGTGCCTACTGCGTCGGCTCTCCGGGCGCGACACCCAGGATGAAGAGCATCTGGCCGAGTGCGCTGTCCTGCCAGTAGGGCTGTTCCGGGGTGTATTCCTCTACCTTGGTTAGCGCCCATTCGCCGTCCTGGTAGGCGTACGACAGTCGCCATTGGCGGGGCAAGGTTATGTCGTCCCGGAGTGCCCGCCCGGCGGCGTTCACGACCGCATGATGCTGGTACCAGTCAAGGGCGACCTCGCCAACGAACGGGCTGATCAGAGAATCGGTTGTCTGAAGGTCGTACTCGAATCCGTTGCCCACTGTGTACGTGACCACTTGATCGTTACAGGCAGATTCCGTCAACTGACGCATCGTCGCGTCGAGTTCGGCATCACCCGAGATCGACCCTTCGATCTCCTGCTGCTGGGCGCAGATCGCCGCGTCGAAGGGTTGCACCACCGACCGGCCCACCAAGAGGGCCTGCGCAGCGGCTACGTCATCTGCGGCGAGTTGCTCGAAGCGCTCGCGCACGACTGAAGGGTCCGATCGGTCCACGGTTGTGATCTCCGGTTCGTTGGTCGTCCCCGATCGGCACAGAGACCATCGCCATGCGCAAATACACCGGCGGGACATCAGATGGCGTGTGGTGGCTCTTGTCAGACCACCTCGGCTCAACCAGCCTCGCCTACAAGACAGACGGCACCGAGGTACTACGCCAGTACTACTACCCATGGGGAAACCTCCGTGGCAGCAGCGAGCCGACCGTACCCACCGATGTTGGATACACCGGACAGCGGCTCGACGTGTCGACCGAGTTGATGTTCTACAACGCCCGCTACTACGACCCGCTAACCGGGAGATTCACCGCAGCCGACACCATCGTGCCAGATCCGGCGAATCCTCAGCACCTCAACCGGTACAGCTACGTCAGTAACAACCCCATCAATCTCATAGACCCTACGGGACATGAGGAGTGCGGCTATAGGGTGTTCGATGGCGAGCACCAGTACGTTTGCTGGAACGAGGGTGAACTGGCTGGCGGAGCGTCATGGGATGAGGCAGCGGCCCCAGCGTCTGACCCAACGGGCCGTTGTCAGGGGTTCTGTCAGAAGTACGATCCAGCACGAGCGGATGAGCTGCGGGAGGCATCTCGCGCTGGAGGAATCGACTGGGGCGGCGTCCTCCTGGAGGTCGGTCAGACTGCTGCGGTCGTCATTGTTGCCGCCGGAGCATTCGCGGTTTGCTCCGGGGGTGCTCTGGCCTGCCTCCTTCTGGCCGCTGGCGGTGCCGGGTCGCTCGCCGAGGTCGGCACTGGTCTTGCCATCGCCTGTATCGACGATGGCTGCCGCTCGTACAGTTGGTCTGACGCGGGTTCGGATGCGTTTGAGGGGTACGTAACGGGCGTCACCGGGGCGGGTGTGAACTCCTTGACTGCGGCGGCCGCAGGTTCGTCCAAACCTATTGGATTGCTGGGCGCGGCGCGTGTTGCTTTACGCTCTGGCCTTACGGTCAACGAATCAATTGTCTTTGTTGAGAGTGTCGTAAGGACGACAGCAGCGGCGAGGGCCGCTGTCTGGGTTACCCGTGCGTTGGCAGACGCCGGCGCCGGGTGGCTCTTTGACGAACCTGATGAGGAGTGACAGATGGTAGTTAAGCGTCGTTGGATTCTTAGTCGCCCGTGGCCCATGGGACTCTGGGCTGCGTTCTTCGTGGCTATCGGCGCGTTTGCGGCGCTTGCCGCATTGTTGGGGTCAGCGAACACTTCGATCGCTGTGCTTGTGACTCCACTCGGTCTTCTTGCTGCCGCGGCCGGGATGGTACAGACGTGTGCTGTCGTCGGCCCGCGAGGGGCGAGAAGTGCTCGTCCCTTTTCTCCCTGGATCTCCCGGAATGAAATAGAGAGCATTGAAGTGGCCCCGGGGCCGAGACAGCTGTTTGTGGTCGCTGTACGACGGGACGGGATCCCTAGCCGATTGCTTATCGTCCCACCGATGCTCTGGGACTCTTCTGATAGAGCCTTGCGGCTTGCTGCGGCTGCTCGCGATCGAGTTCGAGACCATTTAGCCGACGAAGGCGGCTAAGTCGCCGTCACCGTCTATTCCGGGAGTGTTAGACAGTGGGCGTAGGCGCTGTCGGTTCATTCAATCTGTTGTTGTTAGAGGTTGGTTCCCGATTGGCGTTCGCTACTTCTACGAATTCATCACCAAGGATTATGGTGACATCTTCTACGAGCAACGTGCGAACCTAGCGGAGACCCCTGGTGCAACCGTACCGGCATTCGACTCTCTTTGGACTGATCTGACGGACATGCTGGGGTTCTAGGAACGGGCGAGATGATGAGCAGATATCGATCGACGCGCAAGATCGCGGCCTTTGTCGCGCTCGCCGGCTTGGCTCTATCGTCGTGCGTCACCGGCGATGTGGGATTCAGAATTGTCATCACCAATCCATGCGATCGGGAGGTTGTCGTCCAGTATTGGGACGATAGGGATCCGGGTCCAGGAGATTCAATGTCGGATCGAACAGAAGTGGCGATGACTCCGGGCGAGTCGTTCGAGTTGGATTCGATCGGCGAGGACTTCGAGGTGGTGGTGTCTTCCGAGGAACTCAGTTACCTCGAACGCCGACCGGTGCCTGAACCTGGGGGCACGATTGTATTCGATCTTCCCTTGCCCTCCTGCTAATCCTGACGCGATTGAAACCCTCGCCTGGATTGGCGACCATCCGGCGACGTCAGAGGCTCCTTCAGGTACCCGGCAGGAGCCTCACTGAGAGGTGGATCGACTGCTTCGCAATAGTTTCCGGTGGCGGTGGTGGAATTCACCGCAACGCTGTGTGCTGCGGTCCGCCGGTCGGCTTGGGTCAAGTGTCACGAGCAGCGGTAGCTCCAGCCGTAGATCACCGGTTAGGTTGGCGAAGAGGTGCTGAGGCCCCATGATTTAATCGGCGCCGACCGCGCTACCCGAGTGCCCGGCGTAGTAACGCTGCCATCTGCCCTCGGGTATCCGAGTCATCTGGGCAGAAGAGGTCGTTGTACGGTGGGTTGCAACCCATCGTGATTCCCTCGGTTGCCAACCATTCGATGTCGGACTCGAACACCAACCCATCGACATCAAAGAAACCGGAACGCTGTGAAACAAACTCGTCTCCGGTCCCGTTGGTGTCGTCAATCACCAGGTTCGATGCGTACGAGTAGAAAGCGAAATAGCGGCCGTCGCCACTGATTGACGCCGATTCGCTGCCTCTGTCGACCTCCGCTCCGCTGCTGGGTCGTGATACCCGCTCGGTTGTACCCAATACCCGATCACGTACGACGACATCCGCCTCATCGTTGGTGTCGTTGTCAGAGAAGTTCGAGGCCCACGACTCGAAAGCGACAAAGCGGCCGTCGTCGCTGATCGACGGTTCCCAGCTGCTGGTGTTGCTCTCGTCCCCGCTGCTGGATATCGATACTCGCTCCGTTGTACCCAATACCCGGTCATGCACGAAGAGATCTAGCTCGCCGTTGGTGTCGTTGCCAACGAGGTTCGAGGCCCACGAGATAGACGATCACAGCTAGGCGAGATGCACGCGGAGCGGTACCTGCAGTGCCGGACCACCGGTGAGTCTCGACAAGAGGCGCTGAGGCCCCTCTAGCCAAACCGGCCACCAGATATTGGGCAAGTCGTCGGACCGTTGGGTCGATAGTGAGAGGCATGGCTACCGACGACGGCTGGACCCTGCCGCAAGAGGAACCGAGTTGGGATGGTCCCTTCTTCGGTAGATTCGGTGTGCTCGCAACGGATCCGGATGGTGACGTCGTCCAGTGCCATGTGTGTGGTAACTGGTACGTACTGCTCGGGACCCACGCCAATGCCGCCCATGGACTTGGAGCCGACGCCTATCGGCGAGCATTCGGACTACGTAGGACCACCGGTCTCGCCTCACCCAACTACAGGGAGAAGCGGCGTCGAATCTCCGAGCATCTGGTTACCCCGGAGCGTCTCGAAGCAGCCCGAGCGGCGGCAATGGCGCTTTCCGCCGATGAGATGCGGCGACGGTCCCGAATGAAACGGCGGCGACGGCAGCACGAGGTTGAGACATGGACCGAACCCACTCGCACCCAGGCTGCGCTCACTGCCCGCTACGGCTCCCCTGAGGGCTACCCGATCGAGGTATTGGAGGGGTTCGCCAACGAGTTCATAAACGAGCTACAGAACGGCCAGAAGGGTGTCTACGCCCGCCTCGGGGACCACTGGGGTGTGAAGTGGCCGACGGCTCGTTCCCGAGTCATGGCCGCGGTCAGGCGAGGTGCCCTGATCTGGACCGGTGGCGATCACACACCTGATGGGTACCTTCCCGGAAGCCAACCGTCAGAGCCGCCACCGGGCAGTTTTGAGCAACGCCTCGGCCTTCTCCACCTGTGGGTACAAGAGCACGGCAGCAGCCACGTACCCCGCCGTACTGTGTACGAGGGAGCGAAGCTTCGTTCATGGATGGACTCGCAACGCCTCAGGTACCGGGCAGGCACCCTCACTCAGGATCAGATCGACGCCCTCGAAGCTGTCCCCGGTTGGTGGTGGCGATCAGCGGCACCCATGGGACGAGAGGGCCGCCCACGACCGAAGTGATCTCCTAGCTGGCGATGATCGGCCATCTTGTCCATCAGCGCATGGATTGGCTGTCAACCTCCCACCGGATTCGGCCATGTCGGTCTGCTACCTCCGGCCACTTGACGTATCTCTCTGCATCGCTATCATAGGGGAACACTTGTTCGTCCCAGAGCGCCGATCGAGCGCCATACGAGAGGAATCTCCTATGGCCAATCGATCTTCTTCAGTACTGGGCATCGACCCCCTCCTCGATTCGGAGCAACTCGCCGCCCTTCTCGGCGTGACGAGAAAGGCTCTCTACAACTCCCGCCACGCCGGACAACTTCCGCCGCCGATCAAGATCGGGTCGCGGCTCCGGTGGAGGCAGTCCGACATCCTGGCGTGGCTTGATGAGTCTCGCGAGAACAGCGGGGTGAACCAATGAAGCCCCCGCTCACGCCCGATCCAGAGACTGCCGGAACGGCGATACGGGTCAGCGTTATGGAGTGGCGGTACGGTCTGGATCGATTCCCCGGCCTTACACCGGCCCAACACCACACTGCGCTCACTATCGCCAACTACATGAGCCGAGATGGCGACGAATGCGAAGTGAGCAAGGACAGCCTCAGGTTGTGGATGCGGAGGAAGAAAGGCACGGTCAACGCGGCCGTTGACACCCTAGAGCAGCACCTCCTGCTGCAAGTCCTCCAGGGTGGTGGCCGCGGCAACACCAATCGCTACGCCGCCGTGCTCCCAGCGGAGTTCCAGCAGACCTTGGGATGGGGTTCCAACCGGCCGAGTAAGAGTCCCCAGCCAGGACCGGAATCTGACAATGAACGGTCCCTTATCAGCCTGACAACGGGTACCGCATGGGGTGCAAAGAGTCCCGGTGAGGACCCCCCACCAGACAAGACCAGAGAGATACCAGCACGAGAGTTGCGACCCGAAGAGATTCAGACAGCACACCCGCAGACATGGCTTGACAGCATGGCAATCGCCGAGTCGAAACCAACCGTCAAGAACCTCCGCGCATATGCTGCGAAGGTTGCGAACACGAAACTGCGAAGCGCAGCTGAGCAAGAAGCGAAGGCCCAGAACGCCGCTGCTTGGCAAGCCGAGACGGACGCCTGTTACTACTGCGGGAGCAATCGACTGAGGGTGTTTGACCGCCCCGGTGGAGGCACATTCACGGAACCGTGCGACATGCACGACTAGCCACAGACAAGCTGATCAGCAAGGAGACGACAGATGGCATCAGTGAAGAAGACAACTACCACGACAGGCGAGACCCGCTACCGAGTCCGCTACCGAGACCCAGACGGGAAGTGCAGAGAGAAATGGTTCCGCAGGAAGGTCGACGCCGACCGCCATGCCCGCAATGTCGAAGTCGACAAGGATCGTGGGTTGTACGTCGACCCGTACGCGCAGAGAGTCACGTTCGGCGAGATGGCCGAACGCTGGCAGGAAGTTCGCCAGAACAACGCCCAGGCGACGTTGGACCGCGATGCTTCTTACCTCCGCTCCCTAATCCTCCCAACGTTTGAGAAACGCCGCATATCGACGATCCGGCCGTCTGAAGTGGAAGCTTGGATCAACGCTCTGCCCAGGGCGTCGACGACCCGAGCCAAGGCCCTCCAGATGGTCAAGTCCGTGCTCGACTTGGCTTCTCGCGACGGCCTGATCCCGGCCAATCCGGCAGCAACCGTCAAATCACCATCGTCAAGACCACAGCGGGAACCGAGGGCGCTAGCCGATGACGAAATAGCCGCACTCATTGCTGCTGCCGAGGCGGTCGATGAACGCACTGCCGTAGTTGTCCACCTGATGGTCCGATGCGGCCTCAGGATCGGCGAAGCCTTGGCACTGCGGCGCGTGGACGTGGACCTGGACTCAGGCAAGATTGCCGTCCGTACTTCGATGCGTCGCGATGGAAGCATCGGGCCTGTGAAGGGGCGTAAGGCGGAGCACGAAGGGCGGGCGATCCCAATCCCTATGGACATGTCCAGCCGTCTCCGTCGCCACTTCACCGAACGACCTGTTTCCGGTATCGATCAATTCGTCGCAACAGCACCACGAGGTGGTCCGCTGCAATATTCGAACTGGCGAAGCAGAGTCTGGACGAGGATCATTGAGCGCGTCGACTTCGATGCGATTCCACATGACCTCCGCCGCACAGCCGCAACACGGCTCTTCATCGAAGACCGGTGGACACCGGCAGAGGTGCAGGCATTTCTCGGCCACGGTACCCCCCACGTAACGCTTGCCATCTACACGATCGTTGAGGCGGAAACGCTGCCGAGACCCTCTGCGTTCACGGCCACCGTTGGTTGACGTGTGGGGTTCCTGTGGGGTTGGATGTCGAAACGCCATATCCTCAACACAAGAGACATCCCGGATCCCCAGCATTCATTGGGGTTCTGTGATGGTGGGCGCTACTGGGATCGAACCAGTGACCTCTGCCGTGTGAAGGCAGCGCTCTCCCGCTGAGCTAAGCGCCCGGATCGGCTCCGGGCTAAGCCCGGAACGGCTCGGAGTGTAGCAATACCGTCGTACCATTCGGTCATGGACAGAGCCGAGTTCGAACACGTCGTAGATGAGGTGCTCGCCGAGCTGCCGCAATGGGTCATCGACCGCATTGACAATCTGCGCGTCGTCGTCGAAGAGCGCCCTCGTCCAGACCAGATCGAGAAGCACGGCAATCTGCTGGGCCTCTACGAGGGAGTGATGCTGGCCGATCGAGGCGACCACTACTTCGGAGCGATGCCCGACAAGATCTCGATCTACCGGCAACCCCACCTCCGGATGGGCCTGTCCCCTATCCGGCTCCGCAAGCAGATCCGCAAGACGGTGCTGCACGAGATCGGGCACCATCTCGGGATCGACGACGATCGCCTCCACGAAATCGGTTGGGGTTGACAAACACCTCAGTCCCCCTCTCGGCCATGCCGAAGAGGTGAGTATGGCCGGGAAGCCCCATACCGAAGGTCCCCGAGACCCCTATCGCCGCTGCGAACAGCACCGGTGTAGACACGATCTCGCCCCCGGTATCACGCTGAGCGAGCTGCTGTCCGCGTCGACGCACCCTCCCACCAGATCGACGCGGACGGCCGCTCCCCCAAATCGACGCTGAGCGCCGCTCCTCGCGCCTGGCTTGAAGCCCTCCTACCCCCGGCCCGAAGGCCGGCGGTACCTTCCCCCCGCAAGCGGGGGGACTGACAGGATTCCCGCGGTCTCCTGGAACTCTTTGGTCGGCTAGCGTGTCAAAGGACACGAAACGCTCAATCGTGGAGGATTCAGTGGACGATCTCATCAAGACAATTCAGGAAAAGACCGGCCTTCCCGTCGACAAAGCACAGGACGTAATCGAGACCGTTGTCGGTTTCGTCGCCGACAAGCTTCCCGGCCCGATCGGTGACCAGGTGAAGAACTTCCTCGGCAACGACGATGACGGCGGCGCAGACGATGGCGAGAACGGCGGCGGCCTCATGGACAAGGCCAAGGACGCACTTGGCGGCCTGGGCGGCCTCCTTGGTGGCGGCGACAAGTAACCGCAGCAAAACACATCACTTCGTATGGCCCGGACACCTGTCCGGGCCATACTTCTTTGACCGCACGCTTGACGCATCGAAAGCACGCCGGTCGCAAGCATCGGCGCGCCTACCAGAGCGAGCATGCCCTCACCGCCTTCGCTTGGCTCGGCACCTCACCCAAAGGGAGAGGGAATTCTCTGTCGGCCAGGTCCTACAATCGGGATATGGGAGGTAACGCATATGCCGCCAAGGAGCTCGAGTTCGAGCCCAGGTGGCCTATCAAGAACGGGCCCTACCTGGTCTTGCTCGAGACCAGCGGCCCGCTAGAGCGCCGCCTTCTTCAGGGCTGGATTGAACGCAACAAGCCCAAAGACGCCCAGCGCGGCGATGTTCAGCTCGCCTTCCTCCCTCGCAGCAGACGCAAGAGCCGACGCCGGCGGCTCGACCCCCGGATCGAAGCCTTTCTCCAGTCCGACACCGACGCCCTTCTGATCCCGCTCCGCGTCTCATGGCTCCCCGCCAAGCATGGCGGCCGACGCACGGTCCGCTGGCGCGACCTGCTCAGCCTGGGCGATCCCCGCGATCCTGATCCACTGCGCCAATACGCGCTATACCGTTGGCGCCCGGATCGGTGTCGAATCGTGGCCGGAGAACCGAGACGTGCCTCGGACGTCCGTGCGGCATGGAACGACCCCAACGGCCGTGGCCGCAGCTCCGGTATCAGCCTCGCCCTATTCGCCGCAGGACAGGCCTGGATCGAGCTCGAAAGGGCAGAGCGCAGGCTGCGCGGCAACCGGTACAAGGTTCCCAAATTCCCTCGCGAGTCCCTCATCGAGTCGCCGACATTCACCGCCGGTGTCGCCCAACTCGCCCAGGAGAGCGACACGTCGTACGAGTCAATGGCCGCCAGGACCCAACGCTACGTCAAAGAGATCGCAGCCACTCACAGCCCATACGTGATCGACCTCGTTGCTGGCGCTATTCGGTGGCTGCTCCGCCGCGGCTACAGCGGCCTGGATTACGACGAGGAGGAGTTGGGCGCCATATACGAGCTGAGCCAGAACCACCCTCTGGTCTTCCTGCCATCGCACAAATCGAATCTGGACCACCTGGTCCTGAACTACGTGCTCTACCAGAACGGGCTACCGCCGAACCACACCGCCGGCGGCATCAACATGAACTTCTTCCCGGTAGGGCCGTTCCTACGTCGCAGCGGCGTCTTCTTCATTCGTCGCGAGTTCCGCGACAACGAGCCGTACAAATTCGTGCTGCGCCGCTACGTCGACTACTTGCTCGAAAAGCGCTTCCCGATGGAATGGTTTATCGAGGGCGGCAGATCCCGCTCCGGCAAGCTCCTTCCCCCCCGCCTGGGCATGCTCGCCTACGTAGTCGACTCGTACGTTCGTGGCTCCGCCGAGGACGTCATCCTGATCCCGGTGTCGATTGCCTACGACCAGATCCCCGACGTCGGCTCATACGCCAGTGAGCAATCCGGGGAGGCCAAAGAGCGCGAGGGATTCAAATGGTTCATTTCATCGGTGCGCGGCGTCCAGAAATCGGGGGCAGTTCATCTCCGCTTCGGTGCCCCGATCTCGCTCAAAGCCTTCCTGGCCCTCCAGGATGATCTTCCCGATGACCCCGACGACACTCGCAATCCGGCCGTTCCCAAGCTGGCGTTCGAGGTGTCCGTCCGGCTGAACGAGGTCACTCCGATTACACCCACCTCCCTCGTCGCCCTCGCGCTCCTCAGCGCCGACGACCACAGCCTCACCGTTGAGGAAACGGCCGGCGTCCTCGCCCCTTATCTCGACTTCGTCGCACGTCGGGACCTTCCCACATCCGAGAAGCTCCACCTCGACCAGCAGGACCAGATAGCGGCGACGCTCTCCGAACTCACCGACGCCGGTGTCGTGGAGCGATTCGACGGCACCACCCACGCCGTCTTCCGCATCAGGGAAAAGCAACACCTTGCCGCCGCCTACTACCGCAACACGATCATTCACTTCTTCGTCAACCGGGCAATCACAGAGATGGCCCTCGTCCATATCGTCGAGCACGGCTTTGAGGGCAGGCTGCGTCGCGCCATCCTCAATGAGACATTGCGCATCCGGGACATGCTCAAGTTCGAATTCTTCTTCAGCAACACCGACGACTTCGAGCAGGAGATCCGCGATGAACTGGCCGATCACGACACGGACCTGCGGGCACATCTCAATGAGGGTGATGCCGCCGCCATCCTCGACAGTTTCCAGCCGTTTGTGTCCAACGCCATATTGCGACCGTTCTTCGAGGCGTATCGCGTCGTTGGAGACATCATCGAACAACACGCCTACGAGAGCGGTGTCGACAAGGAAACCATCCGCCCCAAGGCTCTGGATCTCGGCCGCCAATATCTATTGCAGGGGCTGGTCGCCAAACCGGCCTCTGTGTCCAAGATACTCTTCGACTCCGCGCTGTCCCTTGCCGACAACCGAGGGCTCTTCAGCGAGAGTCCCACGATTGTCGGCGATCGAGAGGCGTTTGCGGCCGAATTGCGCGACGCCGTCGCTCATCTCGAAGCGTTAGCGTCCCTTACCCGGCATCGTTAGATACCGCCAGACAGCAGCCTCCAACAAAGTGACTAGTCAACTCGCGCGGAGAAAAACTAGTTGACTTCCTAAAGTAGTTGGCTATACACTCCGAGTAGCTGGAGAGAGTAGCGCTGGACTCAACCAAAGGTGCCGAAGTGTCGGGCGATGGCGTGACAACCGATTTCCCCCTCGTCGAACAGGGATACGACCCGAATCGTGTCGACGAGTACCTTGCGACTCAGATGTTGCAGCTCCGCGAAGAGGCCGAAACCGCCCGCCTTCGTATCACCGACCTCGAGGAACAACTCGCCCTCGCCAAGGAAGCCCAAGATGCCTTGCAGATGACGATGGTCCTCGCCAAGCGAGCGAGCGACGAGATCGTCACCCAGGCCAAGGCCGAAGCCGACGACATCCTCAGCGAAGCTCGCCGCGAAGCCTTCGTCCTGATGGCCGAGGTCCGGTCCGACACCGACAGTTCCATGAGCGAGGGGAAGGCGATCATCGCCGCCGCTCGCGAGGAGGCGCTCAGCGTCGTTGCTGATGTCGAGGCCGAGACGGCCCGACTGATCGCCGAGCGAGATGCCGCTCTGGCCAAGCTTCGTGAGCAGTATGAGGCCGAAAGCACCACCCTCATCGATCGGATCAACACGCTCCGCTCGATCGCCGATGATCTCCAGGCAAAGACGGAGGTTTCGGCCGCTGCCCCTCCCCCACCCGCCCCCCAAGATTCCCCCGTTCCAACCAACGAGGGTAGAGCTGCGGATGCACCGCAGGCCGGAAACGCGCCCTATCGCGAAGACGACGGCGAAGCGCCAAACGCCGACAAGATTCGCGAATCGTTCTCCGGCCGTCGCTCGGCAAAACTCCCGCGGATCGGCGAAGAAGCCGGCCGCAACGCCCTTGCCGCCGCAACTGCGATGCGTGCTCATCTAACCCATGAGCCCGACGACTCCGACACGTCCGGAGAGGACGATCTCGCGGCTCGGACTGCCTGAGGGAGCAACGCCAGCGGCCCGCACGCGCCTGGCTACTCACACGCAACTCCCTCAAAGGCAAAGTGGGCGTCCCGCAAGGGGCGCCCACTTCTTTTTGGTCAGGAGTGCGCTCAGACGTGCACCAAGTCACTCTCCTCACCAGGGGCCGCGGCGGCTGCCGAAAGCTCCCCCCGTTCCTTCCATTGCGCCCACAGCTTCAGAGTCGCCGGTTGAACCAACACTGCGGCAAGGAACGAGTAGGTGATCGTCATGGCCGTAATCAACCCGAACTGCTGCAACGGAACAAGCGAGGCGAACCCAAGCACCCCGAACCCCGCCGCGGTTGTGGCGGCCGATCCGAGTAAGGCCGTTCCGGTGTGCTCCACGGTGACTCGAACTGCCTCATCGACACTCTCCGACCGCTGGCGGTCCTCGAGAAATCGGTACGTGACGTGGATGCCGAACGGCACCCCGATGCCGATTCCGAGGGACGCCACCGTGGCCGTCAGCACATTGAAGGACATGCCCAGAGCCCACATCGAACCGAGCACAAGGGCGATCACCATCACAGATGGGATCATCGTCACCAGACCGAGCACGGGCTTGCGTTCTTTCCAACCGAAGTACGCCACCAGCAGGACCAAAGCAGCGAGCAGGGCGATATAGATAGAGCGAGTCTGGGAAGCCGTTAGCTGCTCGAGCGTGTCTGCGAAGATCAGCGAATCGCTCACGACCGAAACGTTGGCTCCAGCCGAGGTCAGTGATCCCCACGCCGCCTCGAGACCATCAGCGAGAGCGAAAGCACCTTCCTGGCCTGCGGTCGTGGATACGGCGATGATCGCCGACGAGCCATCCTCGGCCACCAGGGCGCTCATACCGCCGGCATCCACCGAAGCGGCGAGCGCAAACGCGGCCTCCACGTCTGCATCGGGCGAGAACCCGCCTGCTTGCCAACCCATGGCCGTCATCTGCTCAGCCAGATCCGGCGTTGCCGCCAGGCGCCCCATTACGGTTGCGACCGACTGAGCCTGGGCGGTATCTCCGAGAACTCGCACACCGTCCACGGCGCCCAACTCCTCGGTGGTCGACAGCATGGCGTTGACCACGTCGGGTGATGCGATGTCACCCTCGACCAGCAAGTAGGTTCGCTCCTCCAGGTCGCCGCCGAAAAGGTCGGTCAGCGACGCAACTGTCGTTTCGACTGTTGAGCCCGCCGGAAGGAAGTCGTCCTGACTGAATACAGTCGAGAGTTGAGTACCCGCAGCACCTGCGCCGAGAGCGATGACCAACGCAACCACCACAGTGACGCGCGGAGCTCGCTCGGACAGCGCAGCCACCCGCCCCATTAGCGAAGCCAGCGCCGCGTTCGCATGCTTGCTTCCGGATGCCGGAAGCTGCTTGCGCCGGCGGTCGAGCAGAAGGCGAGCGGAAGGTACAAAGACAGTCATGACGATGAAGGCGCCCAGCACGCCCGCTGCGGTGAAGATCCCGAAGTCCTTGATCGGTGGCAATGGAGAGACCACATTCGTCATGAAGCCGGCAACTGTTGTCGCCGTTGCCAGGATTAGCGCTCCGCCGACCGTCGTGATCGCAGTGGCGGCCGCCCGAGTGGAGTCTCCATCCGCAGCATTCTCCTCGCGATAGCGAGAGGTCAGATGGATGGCGTAATCCACACCGAGACCCACGAGGAGCACCGGAATGGCGATAGCAATCTGACTGAACGAGCCGGTGATACCCAGGTAATCGGGTCCGAGCAGCGTGCCCCATCCGTACATCCACAGGATCGACATCAGCAAGCCGAGCACTGCGATGACAACATCGCTGACGCGCCGGTACACGAAGAAGAGGATCCCAACGATGAGGAGCAGGGCTAGACCCAGCAGGAGCGGCATCTCGCTGTTCATGCTGTCGAGCAGCTGCTCGGCAAGAATGTCCTCGCTGTACGGCAGCACGCTAAACGAGTCGAACTCCATGTCCCCGATTGCCTCGCTCAACGCAACAGACACCTCGGCAATCAAAGCGGGATCGGCATCCGCGTCGAGCTGAACGATCACGAGGCCGCCCCGGGCGACTCCACTCGCGGTATCGAGATCGCCTGAGAGCAACGCCCCCGCCTGCGCCCCATACTGAGAATCAGCAAGCACACCGGCTACGACCCGATCAACGCTTCCGGGGTCAGCAGCCGTTGGGTCGATCCCGAACTGAGCCATCGCCCCATCGAACGGCGCCGCATAGGAGACGACGGCCGGACTGGTTGCTGTGCCCGGGGCGATGACGTTGTCGATACCGGGGGTCTCGAGGACTATCTTCTCGACCTCCCGGGCCGTTTCCAGGCCGTCGGCTGTGAGCACATCGCCACCGGCGCCACCGTCGATGATGATCTGGATGGCCTGGCCGCCGATTCCGAACTCGTCCTGCAGAGTCAGGTACCGGTCGTAGAGCTCAGAGTCGGGGGCAAATGACTCGAGGCTGGTGTCGGTGGACTGTTGACCGGCGAGTATGCCCAGAACCAATGTCATTGCCAGGATCACCGTCAATGCGATCCTTGGTCTTCGGGAGACACCGGCGCTCAGGCGGTTGAGTAGGGTTTCCACGGCCCATCCTTTCAACGTGAATGTGGCCAGTGTCCGCTCGATTGGGCCCCGAAACATCGCTCTGCCGGTGTATCGCGCATACTCCCTCGGGAGTACATCTCCGCCGACACACGGCGTAACCTGCGCCCATGAGCACTACTACGGAACAAGCCAACCGGTGGAAGCCGCAGTGGATGCAACCCGAGATCGCAGCCATCCTCGTTGTGGCCGCAGTACTCGGAGCAGCTGCCGGCGAAATCTTCTTCTGGGGTGCGGCAGAACCGACGACCACGGAGATGGACGCGCTCGGCGTAGTCGTCCTGGCCATCTCCGGACTGATACTGTTCTGGCGCCGCCGCTATGCCCTTCTCGTACTGATCGGTGTCGGCTTCCTGTCTCTGCTCTTCATTGCTCTCGACTACGCGCCCGAGGCGATCATTCCTGCGGTCGTTGTCGCCCTCTACTCCGTGGGCGCCGAGGGTGACCGCGGGACAACCCTGCTCATCGCCGCCCTCGTTGCCCTCACTATCGGAATGAGCTACATCTCGGATCAAGGGCTATACGCCGGCTCGGGAATGGTCCTGGAGATCTTCCGTTTTCTCTTCCCGCTTGCTCTCGGCGATGCGGTCCGGTCGCGCCGGGCATATGAAATGCAGCTTCTGCAGCGAGCCGAAGAGGCCGAGCGGACCCGGGAGGAGGAAGCGATTCGCCGGGTACAGGAAGAACGCATCCGCATCGCCCGCGATATCCACGATGTCGTCTCCCACTCCATCTCGACTATCAACGTCCAGGCGGGCGTCGCCGCCCACCTCGTCGAGAAGGACCCCGATCAGGCCGCCGATGCTCTGCAGACGATCAAGAACTCGACCAAGGACGCCCTCACCGAGCTGCGGTCCATGCTCGGCGTCCTCCGCAACCCCGAAGATGGCGCTCCGCTGGCCCCGACCCCCACCGCGGATGAAGCCTTCGAAACACTGTTCGCAAGCATGCGCAACACAGGAATGCATCTCGACGTGTCGGTACACGGTGAGCCACCATCCGAACCTGTCACGGAAGCAACGAGGATTGCCACATATCGCATCGTCCAGGAATCCCTCACGAATGCCCTGCGTCACGGCGGCGACGGAGCCGTCGGTCTGGATATGACGTGGGGGCGAGACGCCGCCACAATCCGGATATCGAACCCAAGCACGGCCGGCTCGGCGCACGGAGGAGCCGGCGCAGGCATCGTCGGGATGCAGGAACGGGCGACGACTCTCGGCGGATCGCTGCAGGCAGGACCAGATGAGAACGGCCGGTGGGTGGTCCATGCCGAGCTTCCCTACAGGAGGAACCAATGATTCGCGTTGGAATCGCCGACGATCAGAATCTGATCAGGGCAGGGTTTCAGGCCCTGGTCAACTCCGAGCCTGACATGGAGGTCGTGGCGGAGGCAACCAACGGCGTGGAAGCCGTCGCCGTTGCGTTCGAATCCCAGCCCGACGTAATGCTCATGGACATCCGCATGCCGAAGATGGACGGGCTCGCCGCGACGCGGCGAATCTGCGGCGATGAGCGACTCAACAAAACCCGGGTCCTTGTTCTCACGACCTTCGACCTCGACGAGTACGTCTACGGCGCATTACGTGCCGGCGCCTCCGGCTTCATGCTCAAGGACACTGACCCCGATCAACTCCTCCACGCCATTCGCGTCATCGCCGAAGGCAACGCTTTGCTCGACCCGGTGGTTACCGCACGGCTGATCTCACAGTTCGCCGGTCGGCCGGATCCCGAAACCGGCCCGGATGATCTGAGCGTCCTGACGGATCGGGAACGGGAGATCCTCGCCGGAGTAGCTGCCGGGCTGTCCAACCAGGAGCTGGCCGATGAGCTTTTCATCAGCCCGTTGACGGTCAAGACCCATGTCAGTCGGATCCTCACCAAACTCGATGCTCGCGACCGAGCGCAGCTCGTGGTGATTGCATACGAGTCCGGCCTGGTGCAGCCGCAGACCTAGGCGAAGAACGGGTTCTCGCCTGCCGAGTGGTCCGTGACGTCGACGACCTCGACGATCTCGGGCACATGGTGCTTGATCGAAGACTCGATCCCCTGGCGCAATGTCATGGCTGCAAGTCCGCACCCTTGACAACCCCCGCCCAGCTCGACCAACGCCCGATCGCCTTCGACGTCGATCAACGTGACGAAACCACCGTGCGAGGCAATCGACGGGTTGATATACATATCGATCAGTTGCTGAACGCGCTCGTCGATTGATCCCGACAGCTCGACCTCACCCTCGGTGATAGGCGGCGTCGCCGGGTTTGGGTTGCGGAGCACGAGCCCCGGAGACTCAGGACCGCCGGCCAGGTCGAGTACGGCGCCGCGCAGATTGTCCACGCTGTCGGCAGCAACCACGACGGGAAGATCGCCGTGATGCTCGAGGTGATCCTCGGCCACGACGTCCTCAGCACGCAGGAAAGCGGTCTCGTAAATGAAACCGTTGGCTCCGACGCCGGCAATCCGCAGACCGAGGTGAAGGTCGGCGATCGATTCCTGGTCGCGCAAAGCACGAATCTGCTCGAGCGCCGGTTCTGTGATCTCTACAACTGTTGATGAATCCATATGAGTAGAGATGTTACCGACCCATACCGGCAAGTCTGACGTACGGCCGCCGGATGGCTACTCCACGTACATCCCGTCGATCACGTCGGCGAAATGCTCCGTCACCTTGTTGCGCTTCACCTTGAGCGTCGGGGTCAATTCCCCACCCTCAATGGAAAGCTGGCGCGGCAGCACGGCGAACTTCTTCAGTTGCTCGACACGGGCGAAACCGGTGTTGAGCTCGTCAATCGCCTGCTGGATTTCTTTCTTGATCTCCGGACTCTGATGCGCCGGTCCGGGCAGATTGTTCTCCAGCATGTACCGCTCGGCTGCTTCCTCGTCCAGAGTCACCAGGACCGAAAGGAACTTGCGCCGGTCCCCTATCACCACGGCCTCCGAAATGAGCTCGTGGTTCTTGAGCCCACCCTCGAGTGGCTTGGGTGCGATGTTCTTGCCCCCGGCGGTGATGATGATGTCCTTCTTGCGACCCGTGATCCAGACAAAGCCCTCGTCGTCGATCTCGCCGAGGTCGCCGGAATGCAGCCAGCCATCGATCAACGTCTGCTCCGTGGCCTCCGCGTCCTTGTAGTACCCCTTGAAGACGTTGCGGCCTTTGACCAGGATCTCGCCGTCTTCGGCAATCCTGACCTCGGCGCCGGGGAAAGCCCTACCCCCCGAACCAAAGCGGATTGCGTCGGCCTGATTCATGGTCGACGGACCGGTGTCCTCGGATTGGCCGTAAACCTCCTGGATCCGGATGTCGAGCGAACCGAAGAATTCGAGCAGCTCAACCGATATCGGGGCGGCCGAGGTGATGAGGATCACCGTGTTGGCTAGGCCAAGCGCTTCTTTGACTTTGGAGAGGACGAGTTTGTCGGCAAGTTTGTACTGGGCGCCGAGCACGCCACTCGGCTCCTTGCCGTGGTTGCGCAACATGGTCACCTTGGTGGCGACGCCCATCGCCCACGAAGCGATCTTCGCCTTGACTCCCGTCGCTTTCCCCAGCTCAGCGGTGACGCCGGCATGGAATCTCTCCCAAACCCTCGGCACTGCAAAGAAGACCGTCGGCTGCACTTCCTTGAGGTTGTCGGCAAGCTTGTCGATCGACTCCGCGTAGTAAACAGCCCAGCCTGATGCCGCCGGTCCGTGCACAGAGAACACCTGCTCGGCGATATGAGACAAAGGAAGATATGACACGCTGGTGTCGTTCTTTCCAATGCCGGCTGCATGAATGGCTTGGCTCGCCGTCCACACCAGGTTGTCGTGGGTGAGCATGACGCCCTTTGGCGGTCCGGTCGTGCCGGAGGTGTAGATCAGGGTCGCCAGCTGGTTGGGCTCCAACGCGGCCAGGCGAGCATCGAGCTGGTCCGTCGATACCTCGGCGCCGGCGGCATTGAACTCCTCCCACGACATCACCATTGGATCGTCTATCTCCGGGCCGCCCCGCATCACCACGACGTGACGAAGCTTGGGCAGGTTGGCGCGAATCTCGACGATCTTGTCCCACTGACTCTCATCTTCGATGACGAGCAGTGGAGACTCCGAGTGATCGAGAATGTAGTGGCACTCGCGTGGCGAGTTAGTGGTGTAGATCCCGGCAGGCACCGCCCCGACGGCCATCGCGGCAACGTCGGCAATCACCCAGGACGGTTGATTGAACCCAAGGATCGTGACGATGTCGCCCGGCTCGAGACCGAGGCCGATCATCGCCTTTGCGGCACTGCTCACCTCATCGGCGTAGGTGCGCCAATTCGTCGCCGTCCACGCGCCACCAATTCGCTCGTAGTAGGCGGGATCGTCCCCATGGAAATCCCCGTTCCGAAGAACTTTGAACGGAACTGTCTCAACCGGCACTGGTGGGTCCCTTCCCTATACGCCCGCTTTCACCTAACTGTAGCGATAAGGGTCCTCGTGGTGCCGGGAAATGCGTCTATCCGTCTGCAGTTTCCGATCGAGCGAAGCTGCCCAGCCCCGAGCGCGCGGCAAACCTATGGCGAAGCTCTAGGCCTCGACCTCGACCAGTTCGTTTGTGCGCAAGTCGAGCACCCGCTCAACGGAGCTACGGCTCTCGGCGATCCACCTCGCCAGTCCTTCGCCCTGCTTGCGAACGATCCACCACGCAACATCACGGGAATCGGACATCCGAAAGTTCTTCCAACCCGCACGAGCAGCCTCGATGGCGTCCTTCTCATCGTTGTATGTCCCGATGAGTGTTTCGATCGGTCCTTGATACGCCATGCCCGGCTCGAGCGCCGGTTCCCTGTACTCAGTAGCGGTGAACATGCCTTCCTGCATAATCGCCTCATTTCCTCAAAAGCCCGACGCCAGTCTAGCGACCACGCCACGTAGGTGGTATGACTACTTAGAGTCCACCGTCTGGTGGTGGGCTACAGCCGTAGCCCGAAACGATCTAGCGGTGCCGGATCCCGAAGGATCAAGTGGAGCTACGTGCTAGGCCCCCGGTAGAGCGACCTAAAAAGCATCCTCGGTGGCGCCGGCAGGGCTCTAGTAGCGCGACCACGAGAGAAACCCGCCCACAGGGGGCGGGTTTCTGAGTGGGCGCTACTGGGATTGAACCAGTGACCTCTGCCGTGTCGAGGCAGCGCTCTGCCGCTGAGCTAAGCGCCCTTGTTGTAGGCCATTCTATAGCCGGAGGCGACGTCGGGAATCGAACCCGAGTTCAGGGTTTTGCAGACCCTTGCCTAACCACTCGGCCACGTCGCCGAAGAGTGAGGGCGGTCGGCTGACCGCCCTCAGCGAGCGGACGACCGGGCTCGAACCGGCGACCTCAACCTTGGCAAGGTTGCGCTCTACCAACTGAGCTACGTCCGCAAGGGTCGGTGATGATACCACTTCATTCTGTCTTCGAAAGTTGGCCACCGGTGCCAGATAGATCTCACGTTCCGGTTGAGCCGAAACCGCCTGCGCCGCGTTCTGAGTCGGGTAGTTCCTCGACCTTGACCAGGTCCACCTGGGCGACTGGAACCACGACGAGCTGAGCAACCCGATCGCCGCGGGAGAGCGTTACCGGTGCAGTACCGTGGTTGATCAAGATCACGTTGATCTCCCCCCGATACCCGGCGTCCACTACTCCCGGCCCGTTCACCACGGAGATGGCGTGGCGTGCGGCAAGACCGCTGCGGGGAGCGACCAGCCCCGCGTACCCCTCCGGTATCGCAACGGCCACTCCCGTGGGCACCATGGCCCACTCCCCTTCATCGAGAGTGGTATCGACACGGGCTCGAAGATCGATGCCGGCGTCGCCCGCATGAGCGGCGACGGGGGCACTTAGTTCGGGATCGAGGCTCAAGAAAGGTATCTTCATTCCGACGGATTGTCGTCGGGTGCACGATCAACAGCAAGGGCACACTTTGGAGAACGTGGAAATGAGGGACCTACCGGGCAATGATGCCTCGTGGTACCGCGCTCTACTCGACGAGCAGGGCACAGCCGACACTCCGACACCGCCGTCTGCAGCCCAGCAGTTGTTGTTGCCCGTCGAAAGACCGCTCGACACCCATCCTGAGGAGACTTCGGCGGATTCCGCCGCAGAAGAGGTCGACCGGCAACCCGATGAAGCCGACATCGACGACGGCGATGCCGGCGAACCCGAACCCGACGAACCCGAACCCGCCGTTGAAGAACCCGAACCGGCCGTTGAAGAGACGCCGGAGGAGGCGGAACCCGTTGCCGAGGTACCGAACGCCGCGGCTCCGGATCTGGTCGTCAAGCCACCGCAGCTGACGGGAGACACCGAGCCGGTCCACTTCCCCGACGAGACCTCTCCCGGCACGCCTGATGATTCTCCGGAGATGCCCACTCCCGTTGCTGCCGTCCCCAGCCTTCCCGACAACAACGGCCCTCTCGACAACACATCCGAGATGATCGGTCAGCTGTGGACTGCCCAGGCACCCGAGACACCGCTTGACGATTGGGCGCCGGATGCAATGGATCGCCAGATCACAAGCTCACGACCGTTCCGCTGGACCTCAGTCATCGGCGCCCTGGCCGTGATCGCTCTGATTGTCGTTGGTCTCGTGCTGCTGCCGTCGATCACGCGGAGCCGCGCCGACGCACATCGCGAAATGATGACGGAGGCATTATGGGCACTACGCGCCGAACTCCCCGACACGCAGGCCTCGCTTCGTACCGCAACCGAGCCGGATACCACCGTCTCGGCGCTGAATGACCTGTCGACGCAGCTCACCGTGCTGACGGCCAAGGCATCTGCGGTTGACGATGCGGGACGAGCCGATCTGCCAAAGGCACCACCCTTTACGTCCTCGAGCCCGATCGACGAGCTTGCGCCGTTTCAGCAACGCCTGGAGCCTCTGGCCACAACCGCACAAACCATCCAACGACGAATCGGAAACCTCGTCGAGTACCGCACCTTGATCAGCGGGTTTATGGCACTGCCCGAGCTTCCCAGCGAGGCCGACAGCGGCGCCCAGGCCGATCTCCGGGTCTCGCTGGCATCCGCCCAGGCCGAGTCCGCTTCGATCCTGTCTGATCTACCGAGCGATGTGTCTCTCTCCGGCCATCAGGAATTGGCCCGTTCGATAAGTGAGATGTTCGCCGACTGGCAGATCGAGTACCTCGAGGCACTGCGGGCGGAGGACCCGGTGACTGCTGAGGGTTTGATAGGCGACCTCATGGGCGAACTGGCACAGCTCGATGCCGAGATGGTGACACCGCTGGCGCAGATTCGCCGCCAAACCGATGCCGACCTGATCGATCTGGCGAGGGCCATCGACGAGGTCATGGATCTCGCCAACGGGGCAGACCCGGTTCTCTGAAGCGCTACTGCCGCTCCTCCAGCGCTGCCATCTCACGTTCGAAGTCGATGGCGCCGCTGAACTCCCTGTAGACCGAGACAAATCGCAGATATGCGACCTCGTCGACCGCTCGTAACCCGGCGAGGACGGCGTCTCCGATCTGCCCGGCCGACACGACTGTGGTCCCGGGGCTGAAGAGGCTCTCGGCTTCGAGCACAAGAGCCTCGACCGTGCCTGCGGCTACCGGACGATCAGCGAGGGCCTGCTCGATGCCGTGCCGAACCTTGTCGGCTGAGAATGGTTCGAGCCGGCCGTCACGCTTGCGCACCAAGGGTTGATAGCTCGCTCGCTCGAAGGTGGTGAATCGGTGATTACAGGCCAGGCACTCGCGTCGGCGGCGAATGGCTCGCCCCTCCTCAGCGGAACGACTGTCAATAACCTTGGTATCGACCGAATGGCACATCTGGCATCGCATTGCCGCCCGAGAGTAGCACTGGACTTCGGGGACCAGCATTACTGGCCCCCGAAGTACTCCAGCGGGATCGTGCAAACGCAATGAGGCCTATGCGTCTGCGGGAACCTCGAGGATCTGCCCTGGCCGAATCAGACTCGAGTCCAGATCATTGAGGTCTTTGATCTCCGCTATGACTCCCCGGACATCACTCTCTGGATCGACGTCTTCGGCGATCGTCCACAGTGTGTCCCCCGAGCGCACCCGGTAATCCACGGTCGCAGGCTCCGGCCCCGCCGCCAGGACCGAGGAAGCCAGAAGAAGAACCAGCGCCACCACGAATGTGGAGATGATGACCAAGAACCGTGATGGAGCGGTCAAATATCGTGGCATTGCCTTTTCTCCTTCTGCATTGCTTCCTCGATCAAGACCCCAGCCGGTGCCTTTGACCGTCAGCCCGTCTGACCGGGCCTACAAACAGAACGTATCGTCCGGGTGTGACACGTTTTCCGCCGTGTACTCCGTCCAAACCCCGATGCGGTGCTTCGCGACCTTCTTCGAGCGAACGTCTGTTCGTATGTTTACACCATAAGCGAACGCCTGTTCGACTGTCAAGTCGAACATATGTTTGGCTTCTCGCGAAATCCGAACTAATCTCGCAGGAACGCGAGAAAGGCACCCGATATGGATCGCAAACAACTTTCGGCCCGACAGCGAGAGATTCTCGATCTCATCCTGGTCACGGTGGCCGACAGGGGGTATCCGCCTTCGGTTCGGGAGATCGGCGAGTCCGTAGGTCTCAGCTCACCTTCGACGGTGCACAGCCATCTGTCCGCTCTCGTCAAGGCCGGTTATCTCCGGCGCGATCCGAGTAAGCCGCGTGCCATAGAGGTCATCGATCCCGGTGAGGATGCCCGCTCGCTGCACCGCGCTCCCGTACGCGACGTTCCCAAGGTCGGCAGGATCGCAGCAGGCTCCCCCATCCTCGCCGAAGAAGACATCGACGAGATCTACCCGCTTCCGGTTGAGCTGGTCGGCAATGATCCGGTATTCATGTTGGAGATCAAGGGTGACTCGATGATCGACGTCGGCATCTTCGATGGTGACTATGTGGTCGTGCGGCGACAGAGCCATGCCAACGACGGCACCATCATCGCCGCCCTCATCAACGGAGAGGAAGCAACCGTGAAGCGGTTACGGCGCCTCGATGGTCGGGTCGTTCTCAAGGCCGAGAACCCCGCATACCCGCCGATGGTGTTCAGCGAGGGTGTCGAGATCCTTGGCGTGGTGGTCGCGCTGATGCGCCGCGTTCAGTAGAGAGTTCCGCCGAACACAGTTTCCGCAGGTCCCTCAATCCAGGCACCGTCATCCTCGAGGCTCACCAGCAGCGTGCCTCCCCGGAGGTGCATGGCGACCTTCTCCCCCACCAGACCTTGTTGATTGGCGATGTAGGCCGTTGCCGCCGCCCCCGTGCCGCACGCCAGCGTCTCGCCGACACCTCGCTCCCAGACACGAATTTGGATCTCATCGGTGCCGACCACGGTGGCAAACTCGGCGTTCGTACCGTCGGCAAACGGTGCAGCCATCTCGACCTTGGGCCCGTCAGACTCCACCGCCGCCGTCGCCGGATCGGGTACCCACTGGATCGCATGAGGGTTCCCCATGTCAACGGTATGGAGCACGAGCCCGTCGAGGTGCACATCGCCACCTGCGGTCGGCGTGCCAAGCAGGACTCGCACCGAACCATCATTCCTGAGATGGACCGGTCTCGGACCCACTGATGTCTCGACGACAAACGAGTCGCCATCCACAAAGCCCCGGTCGGCGGCGAAACGAGCGACGCACCTCAATCCGTTCCCGCACATCTCCGCCAGGCCACCATCGGCGTTCCAGTACCTCATCCCAACGCGTCCTCGGTCGATCGGGGTCACCTCGAGCACACCATCAGCGCCGATACCGCGTCTGCGATCGCACCATGCGACGATGTCCTCCGGCGATGGCGCGGCGGGACCGACGACGACAACGAAGTCGTTCCCCAGGCCCTGCATCTTCACGAACTCCATTGCGCCTTCTCGTTCAGGTAGCCGATAGCCGTTTCGACCCGCAACCCGGGATCGTCCGACCAGGGTACCCAGAAGATGCGGGGATCTCGACGAAAGAACGTTCGTTGCCTCTTGGCCAGTGCCCGAGTCGCCTGGATGGCCCTGTCCCGGCCGACATCGAGAGCTACCTCCCCCGCTACCACCGGCATCATTTCTTTGTAGCCCACCGCCTGCCCGGCCAGCTTGCCCAGCCGAGGGCGAAGCGCCTCGATTTCAGCCAGCAGGCCCTGCTCCAGCATCACATCGAAACGGTCCTCGACCATTCCGCCCAGGTCGGGCCCCGGGTCGAGCCCAATAGCAACGAAGTCGATCTCAGATCGGTACTCCCTCACATCACCCGCCTCACGGGTGTGAGCCCGCGCTGATGGAACTAGCCCGGTCAAGACGGCAACCTCCAAGGCTCGAATCACCCGGCGAGGGTTGGCGAGGTCGACATACTCGCCTGCAGCGGAATCAAGGTCGAGAAGCCGCTGCCGTATCTCGTCCGGAGGCAACTCCTCGAGATCTGACCGCACGGTCGAGTCGCTGGGGGGAAAGCGCAGTGGATCAACCAGTGATCGGTAATGCAATCCCGAGCCGCCACAGATAACGGGGTGCACCCCCCGCTCCGACAGCCCATCCAGGACGGTCCGACCCTCGGCCTGGAACTCGGCGACTGCCATGTCCTCCTCCGGGTCGCGGATATCGAGGAGATGATGCGTCACTCGCTCCTGCATTTCCCGTGTTGCTTTCGCCGTGCCGATGTCCATGCCGCGGTATACCTGCATGGAGTCGACGGACACGATCTCGCCTCCAAGCCGATCCGCTATCTCAATGGCGACAGCGGACTTGCCGGATCCGGTGGGGCCGACAACGGCAATCGCAGTCAGGAAACCACGCTCCCCAGCAGGTGGTGTGGGGCGGCCCTGGTGATCTCCACCTCGAGGTAGGTGCCCGGCTCGTAGATGCCGGGGGCGTGGACGGGCTTGTTCCCCCGCGTCCGAGCCGTCATTACCTCGGGATCCTTCTTCGACGGGCCTTCTACCAGCACTTCCTCAATCCGTCCCACCGCCGCCTCATTCAACTCGAGCGACACTGCGTTCTGAAGCGCAATCAACCTGTCGAAACGCTCCTGGACTACAGCCTTGTCCACCTGGTCTCCCATGGTGGCCGCAGGTGTGCCCGGTCGCGGCGAATACTGGAATGTGAACGCCTGATCGAACCGCGACTCGGCGACGATCTCCATCGTGGCTTCGAAGTCGTCCGCCGTCTCGCCCGGGAAGCCAACAATGATGTCCGTGGAAACTGCAAGGTTGGGAACGATGGCACGGGCCAACGCCAACCTGCTCAGGAAACGCTCGGCGTTGTAACCACGATGCATCGCCGCCAGGATCCGATCGCTGCCCGATTGCAGAGGTAGATGCAGTTGCTCACAAACCGCCGCCGTCTCCGCCATAGCCCTGGCTACATCCTCCTTGAAGTCCTTTGGATGCGGGCTGGTGTACCTAACCCGCCGGATTCCAGGAACTGCGCCCACCTGGCGAAGCAGGTCGGCGAACACGGGGCTGCGACCGTTGAGTTCCAGGTCACGCCCATAGGAATTGACATTCTGCCCGAGTAACGTGACCTCGCTGACACCCTCTGCGGCCAGCGACTTGACCTCGCCGATGATGTCACCGAATCGGCGGCTGATCTCCTTGCCCCGCACCGTGGGAACGATGCAGAAGGTGCAGGAGTTGTCGCATCCGATGGCGATCGTGACCCAGGCGGAATGCGGGGTCTGTCGCTGCGCCGGCAGGTAGGACGGGAAGTCATCAACCGAACTGGTTTCCTCCCAGATCTCTGTGATCGGGCCCCAGTCATCGACATGGTCGAGCAGGTCGACCACCCGGTGAACGTTGTGGGTGCCGAAGACAACGTCGACCCAGCCGGCTTTCTCCATGACCAGATCGCCGTCCTTCTGCGCGGAACAGCCGCCGACGAGAATCTTCATGCCCGGCTTCGAGTTCTTGACTGCGCGCAGCGAACCGAGGAAGCCGTACAGCTTGTTGTCGGCGTTCTCGCGAATCGTGCACGTGTTGAGAACAACAACGTCCGCTTCCTCCAGCGTGTCGGTTGCGCTCATTCCGTCCGAAGACAAGAGCCCCCCGATCCGCTCGGAATCGTGCTCGTTCATCTGACAACCAAAGGTTCGGATGTGATAGGTCAGACCGTTACGCCGCGGGTCACGCGGCGTACGGACACTGGGCATCCCGAGCGTGGTCGAATCAACCATGGAGTGCCCTAGCGGGCGAAGTCCGTCGCCCGGAACTCGCGGATCACCGTCACCTCGATCTGACCGGGGTAGTTGAGATCCTCCTCGAGTCGTCTGGCGATGCGACGGGCGAGATCTCCTGCGGCAAGGTCGTCGACCACAGTCGGCGAAACGGCGATCCGGACCTCGCGACCGGCCTGCATGGCAAAGACCCGCTCCACACCGTCGACGATGATGCGATCTCTTCCAGCCTCTCGAGACGACGCACATACGACTCGAGCGCTTCACGACGTGCTCCGGGCCGAGCTGCCGAAACGGCATCCGCCGCCTGGACGAGCACCGCGGTCAATGTCCGCGGTTCGACCTCGTTGTGGTGTGACTCAATGGCATGAACAATCGATGCATCCTCACCGAAGCGGCGGGCGATCTCGGCGCCGATCATGGCGTGCGAGCCGCCGACCTCATGGGATACGGCCTTGCCGATATCGTGAAGGAACGCGGCGCGCCGGGCTTCGACGTCATCGATACCGAGTTCGGAAGCGAGCATCCCGGCCACATTGGCTGCCTCGACCAGATGGTTGAGCACATTCTGTCCGTAGGAGGTTCGATACTTGAGCCTCCCCAGCAGGGTGACCAGTTCCGGATGGAGCCTCGTTACGCCTACCTCGAGCATCGCCCATTCCCCGGCGTCCCTAACCGACTGCTCTACCTCGGCTCGCGACTTTTCGTACGCTTCTTCGATAGAGGCGGGATGGATCCGCCCGTCCTCAACCAGGCGGTGCAGCGCCAGCCGGGCGACCTCCCGTCGCACCGGATCGAATGTCGAGATCGAGACCGCTTCCGGGGTGTCGTCCACGATGAGATTCACCCCGGTGACGGCTTCGAAAGTGCGGATGTTGCGGCCGTCACGACCGATGATCCTGCCCTTCATGTCGTCGGACGGCAGCGGCACCACCGAAACGGTCGACTCCGACACGACCTCGGCGGCGAGTCGTTGTACGGCAGTAGCCAGAATCCGTCGTCCCCGCCGATCCGCTTCTTCCCGCGCTTTCACTTCCAGGTCACGCACGAGCACCATGGCTTCACGTCGCGCCTCATCCTCGACCTTCATGAGCAGCTCTTCCTTGGCAGCCCTCGAGTCGAACCCGGCAATCCGCTCCAGGTGGCCGCGGGCTTCCTCGCGCAAGGCTTCGGCCTCACCGCGGGCGTCGCTGAGCGATCGCTCCTTTTCGATGAGCATTTCCTCGCGATGCGCCAGGTTGGTCGCTCGTTGCTCCAGCGTCGCTTCGCGCTGCGCCAGCCGCTCCTCGAGCGCTTCCGCCTCGACGACCCTGTGGGCCAGAGCGGCCTCTTCGCGCTCGCGGTAGCTCTCAGCCAGTGCTCGTGATTCCTCTTCGGCTCGCGACAGAATGCGTTGAGCATCCAGCCGCGCCTGACGGAGGGCGTCGACCGCCGATGCGCCCGTTCGCGACGTATGGCGGCGTTGTAGTTCTCGTCCTCCCAGGAAAGCGAGCAAGGCAACTGGTACCGCGATCGCTATTGCGATCAGCCACGGATCCATGCTGTCCCCGTTCCCGGTCCAAAGAAAGCACGATGCCGAGCCACAGCGGCTCGGCACACGCATGCCAAGAAGAAGAATCGCGGGCAGGACAGCTAGTCAGCCGTCTGTTCGCTGCACCTCCGTGCGATCCATCTCACCTGGTATTCCTTTGGATTCCGTGTTTCAAGTAGTAATTGCGTGTGTCTACAAGAGATCGTACAGCACGCGTCAACCAAGCGGAACCGCGAAAACCGTATTTGTGGCCCACCATGTCCCCACAGCAGTTTTGGCCTCTAAGTCACCGCCGTCACTCGGCGCGACTACGCCCGAGCAATCACGACGATCCCCGGGCGCAGCTTTTTGGTGCTTGGCGGCGGCTACTCGCTCTTGCCGAGAATCTCGCCCGTCTCCTCGTCGACTTCCAGCACGGCCTCTGCCTCTGCCTCAGCCTCCTCGTCGGCGATCAGCCCGACCGCTCGGAAGACCTTGTCCTGGAGCTGCATCGCTATCTCGGGGTTCTCTCGCAAGAAGATCTTTGCCTTCTCGCGACCCTGACCGAGCTGGTCGCCGTCATAGGTGAACCAGGCACCGGCCTTGCGGACGATGCCGTGCTCAACAGCCACGTCGAGCAGGCTTCCCTCACGCGAAATGCCCTCGCCGAACATGATGTCGAATTCGGCGAGACGGAACGGCGGAGCGACCTTGTTCTTGACGATCTTGGCCCGCACCCTGTTGCCGACATTGTCGGTTCCCTGTTTGATGGCCTCGATCCGTCGCACATCGATGCGAACACTGGCATAAAACTTGAGAGCTCTGCCGCCGGGCGTGGTCTCGGGCGAACCGAACATCACACCGATCTTCTCACGCAGCTGGTTGATGAACACCGCGGTGGTATCGGAACGGTTGATGGTGCCGGCAAGCTTGCGCAACGCCTGCGACATGAGACGAGCCTGGAGGCCGACGTGGGTATCGCCCATATCGCCTTCGAGCTCGGCACGAGGCACCAGTGCCGCAACCGAGTCGACCACTACAACGTCGAGGGCGCCGGAGCGGATCAGCATGTCGGTTATCTCGAGCGCCTGCTCACCGGTGTCCGGCTGCGAGATCAGCAACTCGTCAACGTCAACACCGAGCGCCTTCGCATAGACCGGATCGAGAGCGTGCTCGGCGTCGATGAATGCGGCGACGCCTCCGTTGCGCTGCGCCTCGGCGACCACGTGGAGAGCCAGCGTCGTCTTGCCTGAGCTCTCCGGACCGTAGATTTCAACGATACGGCCCCGGGGCACGCCACCGATACCGAGAGCTAGATCCAACGCCAGTGCCCCTGTCGGGATGGCGGCGACATTCTTCACCGCACTGTCGCTGAGCTTCATGATGGCGCCCTTGCCAAACTGCCGCTCAATCTGCGACATCGCCATTTCGAGATTCTTATCCGACTCCACTGGAGCTCCCTTCGGTTGGTCTGTAGCGGCCTGTCGATGCGTCGACTTCGCCGACTTTTGCCAACCTATTCGTCGCCTGTGACATAACTACAACCGTGTAATCGTATTGTACGCTGGAAGCCTAGGCGAACACGTGTTCGATGTCCAGGAATTCGTCAGAGTCCAACCACCCCAACCACCTCGTAGCGGGCGGGGCCGCCGCCGAGAACCGATCGATAGAGCGTCACCGCGGTCACATCGAGAGCAACGCCGGCAGGGGGAACCTCGTCGATCAGCCGGCGAATGTCGGCCGGCGGCCGGATCCGACTCAGCGTCAAATGCGGGTGGAACGGTCTGCCTTCCGGCTCGAATCCGGCCCGCTCTGCAGCGATCTCACACTCCGCCGCAAGGCCACTCAGTGACTCCAGATCGCCCTGGAGGCCCATCCACAGCACAGATGCCTTGTTCTCTCGGGGAAACCCACCGAGGTCACTCAGGCGCAGCCGAAACGGCTCCACCATCAGATGCTGGTCGAGATGCGCCAGCACCGCCTCACCTCGAGCGGTCGCGGTTCGGCCGAGGAATCGGAGGGTGATGTGCCAGTTATCAGGAGGAACGAGTTTGCCCGGCAGCCGCCACTCCCCCGCCGTTAGGTGAGCCGCGATCGCATGACGCGACTCATCATCGAGTGCGACCGCCAGGAACATGCGCTCGGCCATCAGATCCAGCGACCACTCTTGGGATTGCCATGCCACCAGTCCCCCGTGAGAGCCAACCGGACCAGTTGCAGCGCCCCCGTCGTCGTATAAGTGCGGATCCGCTCTCGATCTCCCGGCAACGACACGGTCCGTGCCATCGTCTTTTCCGGCGTGTGCACCGCGATAACCATCGTTCCCACTGGTTGCTCCTGGGGATCGGGCCCGGCCGACCCGGTGACGCTGACCACCACATCGGCGCCGAGCACCCGAGCCGCACCATCGGCCATCGCAATCGCAACCGGCTCGCTCACGACGCCGTGCTCGTCGAGCAACGCTGGGGGAACGCCAAGCACACCGGTCTTGACGCCTTCGTGATAGGCAACGATCGAACCACGGAAGAACGCCGATGCGCCCGGGATCGATGTGATTCGAGCCGCAACCATCCCACCGGTCGCCGATTCCGCGGTTCCCAGCGTCCAACCCTTCTCCGCCGCCAACCCCATGATGATCGCCTCGATGGTTTCATCGTCGGTACCAAACACAAGCCGACCCAGCCGCTCCCGAACCGTCTTCTCCATCGGCGCCACCAGAGTCTCGGCCTCCTCGCGAGTCTCGGCCTTGGCGGTGAGGCGAATCTTGATCTCGGCCGCAGTTGCCAGAAAGGCCATCGAGGGGTTGCCGTCGTCGTAGACATCCGCCAACAACTCCCCAAGACGGGATTCAGATTCGCCATAAGTGCGCAGCACCCGATTGAGCACGACGCGGTCGTCGGCACGCTCGCTCAATTGCGGGATGACATACAAGTCGAGCAGTACTTCGAGTTCCGCCGGCACTCCGGGCACCGCATAGATGACCGTGCCGCGCGACTCGAGCCGTATCGCGGGTGCCGTTCCTTTGGGATTATCGAGGAGGTCGGCGCCCTCCGGGTATTGGGCCTGCTGGAGATTGGACTCGGGCATCTCCCGGCCGCGGCTGGCCCACCATTTGCGGAGCCGATCGGCGTACTCGTCGCTGAAGGCCAGCTTCCTCCCGGTTGCGGCGGCGATTGCTTCCCGGGTGATGTCGTCCTGGGTGGGGCCGAGCCCGCCCGTGATGATGACCGCATCGGCCCGAGTCACGGCAAGACGGATGGCATCCTCCATCCGATCGGGATGGTCGCCGACCACCGACGAGTGCTGGTGCTCCAGACCTGCATCGGCCAGCTTCGCTCCGATCGTGGCGGCGTTGGTATTGACCGTTTGCCCGTATAGAAGCTCGGTCCCGACGGCGATCACTTCAACGATCATGAGACCACCTTTGCTTCGAGATCGGTGCCAAAGGCACCCTGGATCTCTGCATCGAGCCAGGCCCCCGGATCGCCCCGATCGAGCAGGATGACGCCGTCGATTTCCGGTGCCTGTCTGTAGCTGCGCGCCACGGCTTGGCCGTCTTCGACCTGGTCAACCAAGACCTCGACCCGCTTACCCACCTGGGCAGCGTTCTTGGCCTGGGTGATGTCGTCCTGGATCGCTTGGAGATGTCGCAGCCGCTCCATCGCCAGATCGGCGTCGATCTGGTCGTCGAATCGCGCGGACAGTGTCCCCTCTTCGGCTGAATACGGGAAGAAACCGACCCAATCCAATTCGGCCTCACGCAGGAATTCCTCGAGGTGATCTACATCATCATCGGTCTCCCCGGGGAAACCCACTATGAAGCTCGACCGCAACGCGGCTGCCGACGCCTGAGCCCGGATCCGATTGATGAGGTCGAGGTGCGAGTCTCCGCTCCCCGGTCGTTTCATCGCCCGCAGCAGATGCGGTGATACGTGTTGCAGCGATAGGTCGAAATAGTCGACGACTGTGGGCAACGAGGCCATCGTCTCGATCAACTCAGGTCGAATCTCGCGTGGATAGAGGTAATAGAGCCGGAGCCGCCGCAGCCCCTCGACGTTTGCCACATGGCGCACGAGCTCGACGATTCCTTCGTCGAACGCAGCGTCCCGACCGTACGCGGCGAGGTCCTGCGCCACGAGTACGACCTCGCCAACGCCGGCGGCGGCAAGCCCGGCGATCTCTGCCCTGATGTTCCCCGGCTCCCGGGAGCGCTGCTTGCCGCGAAACTGAGGAATGGCACAGAAGGTGCACAGTTTGTCGCAGCCTTCGGCGACTTTGACGTAGGCATATGGCGTCGACGGTGTCGGCCGGCGGGTCTCGAAGAGAATGTCCATGGGTGAGCGACGCACCGGGCGAATCTGCAACGGCTGCCACTCCGTCAGGTCGTCCAGGCGTCCCACGATTTCTGCGTAGCGATCGAGGCCGATGACGGCGTCCGCTTCGGGAAGTGCCTCGATGAGTTCCTGCTCGTAGCGCTGCGCCATACAGCCGAGCACAACGAGCTTGGCTCCATCCTGTTTTGCCTCAGCCAACTCCAAGACGGTGTTGATCGACTCTTCTCGGGCCGGCTCGATGAAGGCGCAGGTGTTGACCATCACCACGTCGGCGGACTCGGGAGTGGTGGCGTCCTCGTAACCGGCGTCATGGAGGACGGCGGTCACCTTGTCGGAGTCAACCTGGTTTTTCGAGCAGCCGAGCGTGGTCAGCCATATCTTCGGGGTATCGGGCATCCGGGCGAGTCTAGGAGAGTGCCCTGGATGTGACGCCCATGCGGATCGGGCCCGCTAGCTCAGGCTGCGATACCTGCCCCGGAAATAGACAAGCGGGTCGTCGATGTCGGACAGTTCCAGCTTGTCGATTCGACCCTCAGCGACGATGAAGAACGTCTCTTCATCGCCACCCTCGAAAGTGCAGTAGGCCCGGGTCTCAACGTCCGTGAGCACAGGCCCCCACTCGGTCTGCTCGACATCGAGACCGGTGAAGCGACCCCCGGGGCTGGGGCGCAGACCGGCGAACACATCCGCAATCGCCTGGTCCCCCGCCTCGAGAACGTGAACCACGAATTTCCCGGTCTCCTCCAAGCCGTAGAACAAGTCGGTGGTAGACCCGAGGAGAAAGTAGATGCGCGACGGGTCTCCCTCGGCAACGACGAGCGAAGACACGGTGAGACCCGTCCGGTGGTCTCCCGCCCCCGAGGTGACAACGGTCACCGGTGTTGCCAGACGGCCGCGGAAACGGCGGGCCGGGTCACGTTGGTCCGAAGGCGTCTCAAACGGATGTTCGTCGTGCACGCCGCCCTGGTCAGTCATTCTTACTCTCCCTTGCGATGGCCAGATTGTACGGCGTTCGATCTCCCGAGGTCTACGGAAGCTCGTGACTGCTCGCCTGTCTCCTGTCGAACTGTAGGTGGTGGGTGTATCCGGCGGCCCTGGCCGCTTCAACGACCAAGGAAGCATCGCGACCGCACTCCTCCGGAGCATGGGCATCTGATGCCAGCGTGATCGCGACCCCCGCAGCCTGAAACATCTCCAGCAACCCTGGAGCCGGGTATATCTCCGCGACCGGCTTGTGTAAACCAGCGCTGGATACTTCTACTGCCGTGCCGGAAGCTGCCGCAGCCGCGACAACCTCCGCATACAGATCAGTCGGCGGTGTGGGCAGAACATGACCGAAGCGCTTGACCACATCGGCATGCGCCAGCACGTCCACCGAGCCGGACCGTGCAAGTTGGGTCTTCAATCGGAAGTAGTCCTCATACGCCTGCCGCACCCCGCGTCTATCGAACTCGTAAGAAGAGACCCCATAGTCAACCGACCATCCGCCCACCCAATGGATCGCCCCAATCAGAAAGTCCCATGGATACGGCTCGAGGAACTCCATCACCGCCTCGATCGTCTCCGGGAAGAAATCGACTTCGAGGCCGAGCTTCACCGGCAGGCCTCGCTCCTTGGCCGCCACGACTGCTTCCACATAGGCGTCGATGGACAGCGTCCGGTCCTCGCGAATCATCGCCTCGGTCTCGGCGGCGAGATCACGGCGCGGCTCGGCCTCCCAGAAGTCTCCCAATACCGGCACAGATTCCACGCAGCGGTAGAGATGCTCGGTGAAACCGACCTCATGTAGACCATTTCGCAGCGCATGATCGACATAAGATTCGATGTGTCCCGGCGGATACTCGCCGAGCGGAGGACCCTTGCCTGAGTAGGGACCGTGATCGTGGAGGTGAACGTGGTAGTCGCCCATCGGCGAAAGGCTAGTGCCCCGGAGCTTCGTCTAAACGGGAGCTATGCCCCGTGTGTCCAGAATCCCCTCGAGCCGGTCGATGCGTCCCTCGATACGCAGCCGATCATCCCCCTTCGCCGTTGCGCGATGCATCCGGAGTGATACGAGTTCGGCCAACAGGTCTTCGGTCGGACGCTCGTGATCGGCGCCGGCGGCGTGCGCGTCAGCCCGGGCACGCAGCTCGTCGCGCCGACGGATCAGCTCTTCTCGCTCGGAGAAGGCGTCGTCGGGAAGCGCGATCAGAAGGTCCTGGACCTCTGACAGCTCCTGTACCAGTAACTCAACTGTGGTCATTGTCACTCAGTGAACACGAATACCGCGATCGGCCAACAGCGCTCGAATCCGTTCGATGCGCTCATCTACCTGCGAGCTACCGCCCCAATGCCGGGGACCAGTACCACCTGGACCGGTCGACCGATGCTGCCGATTGAGCACTTCCCGCCGGCGGCGCAAGCTCGCCAGCTGGATCAACAGTTGCTTTGTCGAACACTCTGCGTCAACATCCTCAGCCAATCGAGCTGCCCTGGTTCTCAGCTCCTCCTGGCGAGTCATGAGGGCGTACTTCTCGTCGTGGGCGTCGTTCGTCAAAGACGACAGTTGGTCCTGCACCATCTCGAGTTCCCTGAGAATGGAACTCATTTCGCCAACCATGACGCTCCTTCCGGGACTGGAAGCACCACCGACAGTGTCAGGGCAGGTTCGATCTAAGTCAAGAGCATCCTCGCTGCAGCGACAATTGCTGCAGCCACCAGCACCCATCTGATCCACGCCGCGCCCTTCAGGATGGCGAGCCTTGCCCCCAGCCACGCCCCCGTCATCTGTCCGATCGAAAGAACGAGACCAATCTGAATGTCCACCTGAGAGGCGGAAGCGAAAAAGATCAAAGCCACCGGCGTGTAACAAAGGATAAGAGCGACTTTCGCCGCGTTCCCCGACACCAGGTCCATACCGGAGCCGATTACCAGTCCCCCCAGCAACATGAACCCGACACCTGCCTGAACGGATCCGCCGTAGAAACCGATGGCAAAGAACAAGAGGCTTCGCCACGGCTCCCGCATGACCCGTTCGTGTCCCTCGATCCAACGCGACGGCCGCGCCAGCACAGAGGCAGCGACAAGAACGAGCACGAAGGCGAACACTCGCTTGAGTAGATCTCCCGGCATGCGGGTCGCCGTCCATGCCCCCAGCGCAGCCCCAAGGACGGTGGGTGGAATCAGCACGAGCAGACGCCCCCACGGCACAGCACCACCGCGCTGGAAGCGAGTCAGCGCTGAGGCGTTGGCGAGCAGGATCGCAATCCGGTTGGTCCCATTGGCAACGCTGATGCCCACGATCTCAGTCATGATGGGGATCGTGATCGCCGACCCACCGCCGGCGAGCGTGTTGATGAACCCTGCTGCCAGTCCCCCGAACAGCAACAGAATGGCTTGAAGCATTGTCACGGACGGCAGCCTAACTGGTGCGGACAGGACCGCCTCAACCGGCCAGGCTGATGGTTCTCCACCCGTGCACGTCGTCGATAACACCGACGCGCCGGGCGTTCAACAGCTGATCTCTGGTGACTACCCGCTCGGTGATGACACCGTTTTCGATCAACCGGGAGCGCAACGCACAAACCGCCGTTCCGCACCCACGGGGCGGGGTCAGCCACGATCCATCAACGAAC
>SWCD01023452.1_pt1 | contig 61693 bp, 44 predicted proteins | sample 4693011 | NCBI WGS metagenome assembly SWCD01 (sample SAMN10267278, study PRJNA491770) | bioreactor metagenome | isolation source: DHS bioreactor inoculated with marine | place: Japan: Omine Ridge, Nankai Trough
TGACTGTTTTGGCGGCGTTAGCACAGGTGGAACGACTGGACGCTTACGCACCATCAGTCCATTGTAAGAACGCACTTTACTGGCTCATTCAATGCCTGTCTTTTCTTCAGTCCAGGCAAGTAAGGCTTCAATTGGTGCCAGACACGAGAAACGGCTGTGGACCACCATTGATCCTGAGGTTCCAGATAGCGCTACCCTTTTTGTTTTTTAACCGGTGTCAAGACAGTCAGGTTCTTGGCCTGCCTGACGGCTTCGGCATCGGGCCGCTGATAAGCTTTATCGCCATACAGTTCTCGGTTATGTAAGTACGGGCGAGTTTGATCCAGCACCTTGCCATCATGAGCACTGGCGCCCGTCACGCCGATATACGCCGGTGCGGGCAAGGTACCGGGTTGCCGGCTGCCGATCACATGCACACGCACGCCATAAAAGTACAGCTTCTTGGTGGCACAATAGCCTGAGTCCGCCAACTCTTTCGCAACGCAGGCTTTAGATGTATTGGGGGTGAGTGATGTCTTCCTCAATAGTTTAACGGTATCGATGAACTGGCTTCTATTTAGCTCTTAATTCGCATTATAGTTTTGTCCTTCTCTCCTAGGCTCATAAATCATCAGTGCGGCGGGTGCGCACTTGATAATAAACTTTCCCGGAAAGATTTTTGGTTAAGGCTTGCCCTCCCCAGTGCATCACACGCCAATGCGAAGGATTGAACATCACCAGCGGCTGATTGATCAGAAATTGTGCATTCCGGACAGGTCCCCGAAGCTTGAGGCTCCATACCCCGGTCATGTGATTAAAACTGGCAAAATTAGCTTTTCTCGCTTCGTAGTCAGCCGTTATATCCACAAGTACATGATACAGACTCTCGATGGCCATGTAGCGATTGATGCGGGCGGGGTCGGCCCGACTGAAGTCATCGAAGCCATCGGATCCCGGGTCTTCTACCCTGATAGACTCTTTCGGGCCTTCAACAATATTCCAGCGCTGCCACGCCACGCCTTGGGCAATCTCATCGACCTGCAAATTCGTCAATTGCTTCTCAACAGACAAATTGTCGAGATGAGACTCCCCTCCTCCACTAAACCGGTTTACCCATTTTTCATAGGTGGCGCCACTGGCATTCTGTGCTGTCGGGCCAATCGCCTCTTTAGTGAGCTTTATGCGTCTCTTTATTAAAGGACTCAAACGCATGCCATAGAGATCCAGAAGCATTTCCACAACATCCCACTCGCAAAAGACAATGGCAACCTTGAAAGAATCTCTGAGCGTTTTCCATGGAATATTGTGATGCCATGTGAAGTCATACGCGAGGTTACCGTTGGTCGGATTGACCGGGGCGGGAGGCGGGAATAATCCGGCTGCCCGCGCGTCCTGGATTTTCCAATCGGTTCGAGTCCAATGGTTCGGAGAATCCGGTCTATCAAGGCCATCGAGAATTGGGCTGTTCGGCATAACAATACTCCATACAAAATTAGAAAAAAATAAGGTCAAAAAGCATAAACAGTCAGGCCCTGCACCAGCACATCCTCAGGAATGGGAATGAAACAAGACCCGCGATTGAGGCAGGATTTCCGTTCATGCTCCTGGCGTGCTGACAGGTGCCTGGCAGGCTATGTCTCTGTTTGCGCAGTGCCGTAGGACGGAAAGACAAGGGTTGCGAGCGGCATATCATTCACGTTTCTTAACCATGAACATGGAATGCCTCACGTTTTCATCGGGTTTATCCTCCAACCCCATTCAAACTCATGTCCACCCCCCCTCATCCCGCACGCCGAGGCAGGTGCTCGACCGGCTTGTCTTCCGATCCGGCTCGGCAGCAGTCGGGCAAGCGCAGCGATCATACCGACGCTGGGCGAACAGCAAAAAATCACGACCCCGCATCCTGGCAGGCGGCGGGAGCACTGTCCGCCGCGGCTCGCGCCAGCCTGTCACTCCGCTTTTATGGATCGATCGGTGGTATCCACAATATACTTTCGGCCAAGCTCATCAACGATTTTCAGCTTTTTGCCGAAAAATGACTTGCTCATGGATTTAATGAAAATATCCTGTACATCCTCTTCCATCACGGGATCGTATTGGACATCGTAGATTTTTAACAGCCAACGCTCCTGTCCGCTGGCAACGTCAATTGCAGCGATATAGCCGCCATTTTGCTCCAACCCCCGTTCTTTCCCCCAATGGACAACTTCGTAGCGCGTGTCGTCTATTACAACAGGCGCTACTTCCGCGGGTGGAAGTCTATCAGCTTGCATCATAACCTTAACCTCTTCTGAATTATTCAGGCTTGTTTCCACATCGGGTTGCGCGTACGAATATTTCACCTGCCCGTACAGGAAAATAAAAAGCGTTACTGCCACAAACAGAGCGCGCACTAAAAAATGTCGATAAAAAAACAAAAAAATTTCCATGTAAATCACTTAACTGATGTTATGCACGGGTAATTTCATCCTGTGCTGGCGTTAAAAGTAAGTCACTCGCCCTCGGGTGCGTTGAATCGGCCGGATCGCCGGTTGGCGTTAAACCGCTACAGATTCAACTGACTGCGTAACATCAGTTATTTAAGAAAACTGTTTCGGTCGGACTCCGGCATGTAGCCGGCCAGATCCACGGCAAAACAGGCCCAACTATCGGCATTATCGATGGCTTTTGCATAAGGCAATTTCGCTTTGTCCGGTTTTAATCCTTGATGCCTGTACTTATGGTCCTTGGTTTTAATCTCATGATGAGAAAACTCATGGATAATGGTTCGGGCGCAGGTCCAAAGATTTCCACTCCGGTTGGCCAGTTCGGTAAATGCCCCTTCTATATAAATAATCGGAAATCCGCCTCCCTCGCCGCCTGGTATCGCGCCGCCCATAAGCGTGTTTCTGCGGGTACGCCAATCAGGATAATCGGTAAAAACCAGCGTGTTTGAGTTACAGCAGTCGGTTATCTTTTTGAAGCCGTCACTCAATTTCGCGATAGCGCCGTTGAGTTCTGTTTCCCCGCAATCCTGATCCATAAACCAGCGCCGGATAATTTTTTTTGTGTTGTCATTTTTATCCGCGAGCTTTATTTTGCTGTCTTCGCATATCTTCAAGGCCAGGGAAAGCGCTGAACACATATTCTTCATGTCGGTTTCCGAAAACAGCTCCTCTTCCATGCTTAGCTTGGCTATAACCGATTCCTTGCCTCCCGTAATCTCATCAAAAATCCATCCTGCATGTTGTTTCGGAGGCGAATAAATCCAGACGTCCTGCCCACCCCGTTTTTGAGCTCGATATAAATGCTTGACGAATTTCAAGGCGGCGGCTCTGTCATTCAATCCGGCAAGATCATTCGTGTTGTTGGCCGCCTCATAAACAACGTCACCGCTTTTTTTGCCGCCGATGACAAATCTGATCAAGGCATTGGTTGTCTCGGATTTTATTTTTTTTCTTATCTTATCGGGCGTTTTGAAATGGGCGGAGCTAAACCCGTCCGATCCAAACAAGCCTTTGATTTTCGCGTCCTCTTTTAAAAATTTTTGCCATTCCGGGCCTGTAAACTCCTTCTTTTCAATGACATCTTTCGCTTTTTTATATGCTTCAGTAAAAATTTTCATGTTTTATGCCTGCCGGATTCATTTATGCCGTAAATAGGACGAAGCCTGAAAGCGTCTGGAAAATTCCATGCCCTGACATAACAGGTCTGGCAGGAGAACATTTTCCATTTACTAACCCCGGTTTCACTCAAACCCATACCCGAATTCCCCGTCCTGCACGCTGACATGCACGCGCTCGACCGGCTTGCCTTCCATCATGCGGTGCAGGAATTCCTGGCTGATTTTCGGCAGCACGGTATTGGTCAGAATCGCGTCGATCATGCGGCCGCCGCTTTCCAGTTCCGTGCAGCGTTCGGCGATGAGCTTGACCACCTCGTCATCATAAGTAAACGGCACTTTATGGCTTTCGGCGATGCGCTTTCCGATACGGCCCAGTTGCAACCTGGCAATCGCCGCGATCATCTCGTCGCTGAGCGGATAATAAGGAATGACGACGACGCGTCCGAGCAAGGCCGGCGGGAACACTTTCAGCAAGGGTTCGCGCAGGGCTTTGGCGATGCCTTCGGGCTCGGGCATCAAATCCGGATCCTTGCACAGGTTCATGATCATGTCCGTGCCCGCGTTCGTGGTCAGCAGAATCAGAGTGTTTTTGAAATCGATGACCCGACCTTCGCCGTCTTCCATCCAGCCCTTGTCGAAGACCTGGAAGAAGATCTCGTGCACGTCGGGATGGGCTTTTTCCACTTCGTCCAGCAGCACGACGCTGTAGGGACGGCGCCGGACCGCTTCGGTCAGGACGCCGCCTTCGCCGTAGCCGACATAGCCCGGAGGCGCGCCTTTCAGGGTCGAGACGGTATGCGCTTCCTGGTATTCGCTCATGTTGATGGTGATGACGTTCTGCTCGCCGCCGTACAACGCTTCAGCCAGGGCCAGCGCCGTTTCGGTCTTGCCGACCCCGGAAGTCCCGGCCAGCATGAACACGCCGATGGGCTTGTTGGGATTATCGAGGCCGGCGCGCGAGGTCTGGATGCGTCTGGCGATCATGTCCAGCGCATGGCGTTGACCGATGATGCGCTGTTCGAGGTTATCGGCCAGGTTCAGGATGGTTTCGATTTCGTTCTTGACCATGCGGCCGACCGGGATCCCGGTCCAGTCGCCGACCACGGACGCGACGGCCTGCGCATCGACGCTGGGCAGAATCAGCGGCGTCTCGCCTTGCAGTTCATGCAGCTTGGCCTGCAAGGCTGTTAGTTCCTCCAGCAACTGTTCGCGCGGCACATCGGCCGCTGCCGGGGCGGTTTCGGTTTCGGCGATCCGGTCGGCGGCTTTTTCCAGCGGACTGTCCGTGCCTTCCACCTTGCCGGTCTGATCGCGCAGCTGACTGCGGATATCGAGTATGCTCTTGACCAGCTCGCGCTCGGCATTCCAGCGCGCTTCCAGTTTGCTCAAACGGTCTTTTTCCGTGCCGAGTTTTTCGGCCGCGAGTTTTTCGCGGTCTTTGATATCGACCCCGACCGCTTTTTCGCGGCCGATAATGGCCAGCTCGGTTTCCAGCGCCGCGATGCGTTTGCGGCAATCGTCCACCTCGGCCGGCACGGCATGCTGGCTGATCGCGACGCGGGCCGAAGCCGTATCGAGCAGGCTGACCGATTTATCGGGCAACTGCCGGGCCGGAATATAGCGATGCGACAACCTGACCGCCGCTTCCAGCGCCTCGTCGAGCACCTGCACCTGATGGTGTTTTTCCATAACCGAGGCCACGCCGCGCATCATCAGAATGGCTTTTTCCTCGCTCGGCTCGTGCACCTGCACAACCTGGAACCGGCGCGTCAGGGCCGGGTCCTTTTCGATATGTTTCTTGTATTCGGCCCAGGTCGTCGCCGCCACCGTGCGCAAGGTGCCGCGCGCCAAGGCCGGTTTCAGCAGGTTGGCCGCGTCGCCGGTGCCGGCCGCGCCGCCGGCGCCGACCAGCGTATGGGCTTCATCGATGAACAGGATGATCGGCTTTTCCGATGACTGAACTTCTTCTATGACCTGGCGCAGACGGTTTTCGAACTCGCCCTTCATGCTGGCGCCGGCCTGCAGCAAACCGACATCAAGCGTGCGCAGCGATACATCGCGCAAGGACGGCGGTACGTCGCCGGCGACGATTTTCTGGGCGAAGCCTTCGACCACGGCCGTCTTGCCGACACCGGCCTCGCCGGTCAGGATCGGGTTGTTCTGGCGTCGGCGCATCAGGATGTCGATAACCTGGCGGATTTCCTCGTCACGCCCGACGATCGGGTCCATTTTGCCCTGCCGCGCCTGCTCGGTCAGGTCGACGGTAAACTGCTTCAGCGCTTCCTGCTTGCCCATCTGCGCCGGCGACATGGCGCCGCTGGCTTCGCCCGGCACGGCGCCGCCGCCGACCTGAAAGCCGTCGCTGGCGTGCAGGCCTTCTTCCGGCGAACCGCTGACGATTTCAGCGAAACGCTCGGTCAGGGTATCGGGCTTGATCTTGTCGAATTCCCTGGAGATGCTTTGCAGGGCATGCGTCAGGCCCTTGGTTTTCAAGATGCCGACGACCAGATGGCCCGAGCGGACTTGCGATTCGCCGAACATCAGCGTGCCGAAAACCCAGCCGCGCTCGACCGCTTCCTCGACGTGCGAGGACAGGTCGGAAATGGACGTGGAGCCTCGGGGCAGCCGGTCGAGCGCATCGGTGAAATCCTTGGCCAGCCGGGATGGGTCGAGATTGAACTGGCGGATGATTTTATGCAGATCGGAATCCTGCAGCTGCAGAATCTGATGCAGCCAATGCACCAGCTCCACATAAGGATTGCCGCGCATCTTGCAAAATACCGTTGCGCCTTCTATCGCTTTGTAACATACGCTGTTCAGCTTCCCGAACAGTGCCACACGACTGATGTCGGTCATTTTTCCCCCTAGTAAATTTTGTTTTTTATTGTGCTTTGCGCTGCGTTCGGCTGTTTTATAAAGGATTCAGCATCAAATCGTCAGCGTCCGTATTCTCGTGCCGGTCGCCCAGCCAACTGGTCCAGCCCAGGCCTGTCTGCCCATCCAGACAGGTGCCGGGCACTTGTTCTTTTTTCAGGACCAGATTGACATCCCAGACCAGTTCATCGCCTATGTAATTGCGGACTACCGCGATCAGTTGCCCGATACGGTTACCGGTCGGCAACAGACTCTGGTATTCCGGCAAGCTCAGCGGGCCGAAGCGGATGCGGAATTTATGCTGGCACGCCCAGACCCGTGAACCCAGAATCGCCGATACGCCCAGCTCGCCCGTGCGCGGCGTCTCGCCCAGCCGCGTCAGATCGGAATCCTGAATATCCAGCCATTCGCCGACAAATTCCTCGATGGTGACGGGCAATCTGAAATAGTCCGCCAGCAGCGCCCGCAGCCCTTCGGCATTCTTGGCCTGACTGGACAAATAACCGGCATAGTAGAACTTGGCCAGGTCGGGCATGGCATCACGCTCACGCAGGGATTCCAGGCCCAGGCCCGCCAGCGAGCCGACATAGCCGGAAAACCGGTCAGACTCGGGCCGGTCGAAACTGACGGCCGGTTCGGTATCGGCCCAGGCGCGATAGAACAGGCACATCATGCGATGATGGAATATGTCGGCAAAACGCGCCAAGGTATGGTCGCGGTAATGATAAATTCTTTCGCGAACGTATTCGGTCAGGTGCAGGGGCAACGGTCCGTTGGTGCCGAACAGGCCCCAAAAGCGCCCCGTCAGGCGCGGCGGACGCCCGTCCTTGCCCGGCGTGTACGCGCTGAGCGTGGAGGACTCGAAGGTCAGCGAAACTTCCTGCCCCAGCCTGACCGGATCATCAGCGGGCCTGGCCGAACGGCCCAGCCGCGGTTTATCCTTGTAGGCGCATTCCATAAGGCGCAGCAACTGGAAAAAGCCGTATTTATACGGCTCCCTGCCTAGCGATGCTTCTAGATCAGATGACGCTGCCCGATTCTCGTCGGCCATCGCATTACCTCGCCCCGGTCACTGGTTTTCAACACCATTTCCGTAAATGAATTGATAGACACATATTGCGCAAAAAACCGCTCCAGCACCGTCCCCAGCAAAAACACACCGCTGCCTTCAAAGGCGGCTTCATCGACATTGACCGATACTTCCAGGCCGCGCCCGAACACGATCGGCCCCTTGGTATTGATGCGCCGGACGATGGATTTGGATTGAATCGACAACACCCCTTCTATTTGCTTGCGAAAACCCGCATCGCTGTTTTCGCCATATAACGACAACAGATTCCGGAACGCCATGGCGCCTTCTTTGTCGTTGTTATCGACGATCGTCAGATAGTTCAGCGACAGATGGCTGATCAGTTTCCATGCCGTATCCTTATGGGCGTTGGACGGACGCGGCCGGGTCGGACCTGACAGGCAGCGTATCGACTGAACCGGCGCGCCGGTCTGAATGGTAAAATCGGTCGTTCCGACGCCAATCGGCAATTGCAGCGGCAAGTCGCGGTTCGTGCACAGCGTGGCAAGACCGAGCTGCCTCAGATCGCTTTTAAACGGCGCCTCATTGGCATCCACCAGGGAAATATAGATTTCATTGCCGGTGTAGCTGGAGCGCGGCCCGTATTGTCGCTGCTTGGACGAAACGACGCGCGGCGACCGGATCAGGGTATAGTAAGCCCGTTTACGCTTGTGGCTGGCATCGGCGCTGGCCTGATAAAAGGGCAAAAATTCCTGCTTGTCATCGGCCGTGCTGCCATAGCCCGTGACTTCGGTCACTTGATAAACCTCGTAATCCAATGGCCGGGTCCGGTCGGGAACGACATGGTATTCGGCGGTCTGGTTGGTCAAATGGATTCGGTCGGTTCGTTTGGGAAAGACATTGATGGCCGGCGAGCAGAACAAGGCAAAGCGCGAGGCATCGATCGAATTGATCAACTGAGGGTTGCTGCGGTTGAGCAGGATGATGATATCCAGCTCGTTGTCGGGGCATTGCCGAACCGCCTCCTGCAACTGCGTCAATTCGACGAACATGAAACGCTCGGGAAAGGCAAAATATTCCTGCAATAACCGGTAGCCCTGGAAGGAACGCGAGACATACGGCAACAGTGCCTGATTGTCTTCAAAGCCCAAGGGTCGGACACCCGCGTGCCTGATGACTTGTTGCCAGGCGACCGGCCGTTGCGTGGGCTGCACCACCACGCCAATGGCATTGGCCAGCATCTGCTCGTAAATCCGCATGGGCAATTCACCCACGCCGCGCAGGTAAAGCGGCAGATGATCCAGTGCGATCTGGTTGAATTTCAGTCCCGCCGTCGTTCTCAGGCGCAACCGAATGCCGGCTTTCAGTCCGGGCAGGCTGGGTGCGCCGATATTGGCGACGGCACCGGCGCCGGCCAGATACTCGGCCTCCACCAGTTCCAGGGGCCACAGCGCCAAATCGTGCGCGGTACGGTATTCGCAAGCGGTCTGCTCGCCCTTGCCGATCTGGCTGCGCAAAGAAGTGTTCCTGGGAATCGGAAAGCCTTCATTGAGCGCGCCTTCCGACAAATCCGGCTGAAACTGCACGACCGTCATGGAGGGCGTGGGCGCCAGATAATGCGGATAGACTATGTCCAGCAAATGCTGGGTGAAACGGGGAAACTCCGCATCGACCTTGAGCTGGACGCGCGCCGCCATGAAAGCGAACCCTTCCAGCAGACGTTCGACGTAAGGGTCCGCGCATTCGAATTCGTCCAGGCCCAGTCTGCCGGCAATTTTAGGGAATTCACGCGCAAACTCGCCGCCCATTTCACGGATGTGCTGCAGTTCGCGGTGATAGTATTTCAGTAATCGAGGGTCCATAACTAGCCGCCTCTATCCATAATTTCCATGTTGCCCGTCTCAAGATCGAGTTCTGTTCTAAGGTAGAGACGCAACGGCAGGGGTTGCGCCCAAAGGTCGCCTTCTATGTCGAAGGTCATGGCGTTATGATTCATCTGGTCTTCCGACGCGGTTACCGTGACCTTGACCGAATCGCGCAGGATGCGCGGTTCAAAATCCCAAATGGCCTGACGGACGCGGCGCTCAATTTCCAGCACATCGGCGCCCGATAACGTCGTGCCGGCCAGATCCGGAATGCCGTAATTGATTACCGAGCCCGCGACCAGAGGCAAGCCGGCAAAATCCTCGACCGCATCGAGACTACCGGTATTCAGCAGCCAGCCCATGTCCCGCAATACCCCCTGCCGCAGGCGGCTCAGCGACAGGACGCGCTGGTCGCGCGATTCCTGTGTTTTATCGGGCGCATCGTCGGTTAACCGGTCAAGGAGCGAGGGCTGTAAACGTTCTTTCTGGGTAAGTTCGGCCATGGTTTTTATTTGTCGTCCCGTGCAAGTGCGGCGGTCATTCCGGCTTAACGGTGCGTGTCGGTAAATCGACGATGAAGCGTTCGCCGTTCTCGTTTTCAATCAGCAGGGTGCGGCTGTCTTTGGACTCGATGCGCGTAATAAACAGGTCCTGCTTGTCATCTTCCATATCGCCGTCATACCGCACATCGTAAACCTTCAATATCCACAACTCCTGGCCGCTGTTTTCATCAATCGCGGCGATGTAACCACCGTTTTGATCAAGCTCGCGTATTCTGCCCCAGGGTACCGCTTCGTAACGCACCTGCCCGATGGTGACCGGCGCGGCAGCGGCAGGCCCTGCACGTTTTTTCGACATTTCCCCGGCCAGCGCGGCGCTGTCATTGAGCAGTAACAGCAATAAACCACCTAGCGCCAAATATCTGAACATACAGACTCTCCCCATCAGGCCGGACTGACGCTTTTATCGGTCAGATCAACATAATATTTCTGATTGCGTTCGTTTTTAACCGATAACCGCTGCTTCCTGAACCAGCCGAGCCGCATATCGGTGATAAAGACATCCTGCTTGTCGTCTTCCATGTCATCGTCATAAGGTACGTCGTACACTTTCAACAACCACAACTCCTGGCCGCTGTTGTCGTCGTAGGCGGCAATATAGCCGCCGTTCTGTTCCAGCCCCCTGGCTTTTCCCCAATGCACGGCTTCATAACGCACACCGTTATGGCTGACCGGTTTGACAGGCTCCGGTCCCTTCCTTTTTTTTTCCATCGCGCCCTCGTTACCCATAAAAGTGAGACACCGGTCAGGCCAGAACCCTGCCGGAATCGGAATTCGATAGTTTGCCAGCCAGATCAGTGGCAAAGTAAGCCCAGGTGTCGGCGTTTTCCAGGGCTTTACTATACGGCAGCCCGCCCATCGAAGGCTTCAAGCCATCGCTATCGTAACGATGGTCCCGGGTGTTGACCGCGCGATGCGATAATTCATGAATGATGGTCAATGCGCACATCCATAGCTTGCCGCTGTTGCCCGATTTCAAGAAAGCGCCTTGCAGGTAAATGACTTCCAGCGGTTCGGTTTTATAGACAAAAGCCCAATCCTTCCAGCCGCCCTTGTTGCGGTCTAGCGGTTCATCCGAGAAAATCAGCTTATTGGAATTGGCAACGTTGGCTATTTTCTGGAAGCCGGTTTTCAGTTTCTCAGTGGCTTCATTAATTTGCTGATCGGTCGTGTTTTCATCTGCGAACCATTTGCGAATGATTTTTTTGCTATCGTCTTTCGCATCGCCCAACTTGGCGACCACGTTCAAAGACCAGTTCAATGCCAACAGCAGCGCCTCGCCCATGATTTTCCTTTCGCCCGCCGAGTAGACTTCCTTAGCCTTGCCCAACCGGGCAACCATGGTTTTTTCGGGCGGTTTGATCTCGTCATAGATCCACTGTGCAAACGCCTTGGGTGGCGAATACACCCACACATCCTGCGCGCCTCGTTGCTTGGCCAGATAAAAATGATACAGCATCTTCAATGTCGCCGCCCGGTCCTCCAGCTTTCCCGCCGAGGCCGTATTTTTGCTCGCCTCGACAAATTTTTCGCCTGAACCGCCGCCGACAAAGAACGCCACCAGGGTGTGATGGCTGGCATCATTGATTTTCTTGCGTATTTTATCCAGACCGTCCGCCTGTGTTGAATCCGGGCCGTACGGCTTAAGCAATTCCTTGACCCGAGCCTGATTTTGCAGAAACCCCTGCCAATCGTCGGCAAACTTTTGTGCCGTTATCACATGCAGCGCTTTTTCGTATGCTTCGGAAAATTTTTTCACGCTATTTTTCTCAATGACTCAAACCGGCATCAATCGGCATTGAACTTGATTTCGCGAATATCCATCACCGCATAGTCGTTCTCATCCGTGCTCAGCAGGCGCTGACCCAGGCCGATGAAAGTCTCTTCCGCCTGTTCCTGCCATTGAGTCTTGCGTGCCAGGCGTATTGCCGAGTCATCGGCGGTTTCCGAGCCCGGATAACGCGTGGGAATCAAGCCGAAGGCTTCGCCGCCGTTGGCCCAGATAAAATGCGCCGGCATCCAGGCAAAATCACGCAGATCGGCAGGTGCCTCAATGTGAATCTCGCGAATCTGGTTAAAGGGAACCCAGTAGTAACGGCCGTTGACCACCGTTTCCAGCATAGGGCCTAGTCGGGTATCGGCGTCCGCGATCCAGTTAAAGGCCGTGCCGTCGATTGTTCCGGGTGTGGCGGGAGCCAGTTCGAAAGCCTGATCGCGCAGATTTCGCGCTTCAGCGAAACGATTATCCGCGATCAGCTTGAGCGCTTCCTGCAATAGTGCGATCCACTGCGCGGGCTCGCCAAAAACCACCGGCGTTTTACGGCCGGCGAAGATATCCTTGCGCAAGACCTCGCAACGAATCGCCTCTCTATAGGTCTGTACCATGGGAAGGTTCGCGGCATCAAGATCGCCCGCCACAGTCAACTGCGTCAGTGCGCGATCCCATTCGCCGAGAATAACCAGAAGTTGGAATAGAAATGTTCTGAGTTTAGGATTGGCAGGATCTTTACGAACCTGGTTCTGGAGTTCAACCAGCGCTTCCTGAAGCTGGCCTTCCTGTAAATGCTGTTCCGCAAGCTTCATAAATTTTGCTCTGCTTTTAAAAAAACGCTTTGGATTTTTATTATTTGAGCCATGAAAGACGCGAAGAAGGCATTGCACCTTCTTCGCATTCCATCGCTTTAGATTTTAACGTTTTCGGCGATATTCCATTTCGTTTCGATTGCACCGCCGTCTTTCGAACCGTCCGCTTTTTGCGGCTGATAGGCGTATTCGAACTGAGCGAAGTTCAGCGTGACGTTTTCTGTCAATCGGTCCTCGCCGCCGCTGCCGCCAGTGCTGACGGAAGTAACAAGCACTTCCTTCAATTTAATAACGATATATTCCAAAGGCGTTTCTCCGGCTTTACGAACAACCAGCGTCGCTTCCGGATAATGCTTGCCGTTGCAGCAAGCCATCATTAAAGGCGAGGAGGATTTATCAACATATTTGGTAAACGATATATCCTGTACGCTGACTTTGCCCGCGCCTCCGCCTCCGCCTGTATGTGTGGTGCCCGATTGCGACATCCCCCAGCTCCAGGCCAAAACGTCAATCTCATCCTTATGAGTTTTGTCGCGCGATTCACCTTTGATATCGCCGATTTTAATAAACATATCTACAGCCATTTGTCTCTCCTTTTATTTACTTTAAGACATCAAAAAAAAAGCCAGAAGCGTCGTCCTTAATAAGTGCTAGGCTCCATGACTCGTAAGCACCAAAATACTATCCGCCTTTCGCGGAGGGCAGTTTGGAAACCAATCGCAACGACACTGTCAGACCTTCCAACTGATAGTGCGGGCGAAGAAAAAACTTGGACGAGTAATACCCGGGATTTCCCTCTATCTCCTCGACAACAACCTCGGCGGCCGCCAGCGGCTTTTGCGCTTTAGTTGTTTCGCTGGAGTTTGCCGGATCGCCATCCACATATTTCAAGATCCAGTCATTAAGCCAGCGCTCCATATCTTCTCTTTCCTTGAAAGAGCCGACCTTATCCCGCACAATGCATTTCAGGTAATGCGCAAAACGGCAGGTCGCGAACAGATAAGGCAGGCGGGCCGCAAGGTTGGCATTCGCCGTGGCATCCGGATCATCATATTCAGCCGGCTTATTCAAAGATTGCGCACCGATGAATGCGGCAAAGTCGGAGTTCTTTTTATGCACCAGCGGCATAAAGCCCGATTTGGCCAGTTCCGCTTCGCGACGGTCGCTGATAGCGATTTCGGTTGGGCATTTCATGTCCACGCCGCCGTCATCGGTCGGGAAAGAATGCACGGGCAGATTTTCCACCGCGCCGCCCGATTCAATGCCGCGGATTCTGGAGCACCAGCCGTACAGCTTGAACGACCGGTTGATATTGGTCGCCATGGCATAGGCGGCATTCGACCAGGCGTAATTGCTGCTGTTGGCCGACTCGGTATCTTCTTCGAAATCGAACTCATCGACCGGGTCGGTTTTGGACCCGTACGGCAGACGGGACAGGAAACGCGGCATGGCCAGGCCGATGTACTTGGAATCGTCCGATTCGCGCAATGAGCGCCACGCCGCATAATCGGGCGTCGAGAATATTTTCGTCAGGTCGCGCGGATTGGCCAGTTCGCCCCATGAATCCATCTGCAGCGTCGAAGGCGAAACACCGGCAATGAACGGCGCATGCGAAGCGGCGGAAATCTGTGCTATCTGGGACAACAATTCGACATCCTGCGGCGAATGGTCAAAGTAATAATCGCCCATCAGGCAGCCGAACGGTTCGCCGCCGAACTGGCCGTATTCTTCTTCATAAAGCTTCTTGAACAGCGGGCTTTGGTCCCAGGCCGTGCCTTTGAATTTCTTCAGCGTCTTGCCCAGCTCCTTTTTCGTGATGTTCATGACCCTGATTTTCAGCTGCTCATCGGTTTCGGTATTGTTAACCATATAATGCAGGCCGCGCCATGAACCTTCCAGCTTCTGAAAATCTTCATGGTGCAGGATCAGGTTAACCTGTTCGGTCAGCTTTTTGTCGATTTGCGCGATGATGGCTTCTATCGAATTGATGGCGTCTTCCGAAACGATGGACGCATCTTTCAAGACGTATTCGGCCAGGGTCTGAACCGCGTTCTCAACCTCTGCCTTGGCGCGGTCCGACTTGGGCTTGAACTCCTTGTTCAGCAAGGATGAAAAATCGCTGGTTTCCTGTACCTGCGTTCCCGCCTGAGCTTCTGGTGCGCTTGCTACTTCAGTCATGGCTTATTCTCCTGCGTCCTGGTTTTCTGATGCAGGTTCGGCATCCGGCTTAGGCGCCGCGACCAGCGATTGCAACAAGGCGGGATCGTTGATGGCTTTGGCGATCAATTCTTCCGCGCCGCCCTTGCCGTCCATATAGGTCACCAGATTGGCCAGTTGCGTTCTGGCATCCAGCAGTTTATTGAGTCCCTCCACTTTTCTGGCTACAGCTGCGGGAGAAAAATCGTCCATGCTCTGAAAAGTGATATCCACGTTCAGATTGCCTTCGCCCGTAATGGTATTCGGCACATTGAATGCCACTCTCGGCTTCATGGATTTCAAGCGTTCATCGAAATTGTCGACGTCGATTTCCAGCAGCTTGCGCTCGGCGACCGGAGCCAGAGGCTCGGCGGGATTTCCTGATAGATCGGCTAGCACGCCCATCACAAACGGCAACTGAATTTTCTTTTCCGCTCCGTATAATTCGACGTCGTATTCGATCTGGACTCTTGGCGCACGATTGCGTGCGATAAACTTTTGACTACTTTGTGCCATTTAATAATGCCCCTTAAATTTAACGTTTAAATTGCCAAACCTTACTTGATTTCAGTATTCATCTTCATCACGAATGCCCCTGATGACATTGGCCTGATCCAGGCCGTCAGGCGCGATATCCTTTAGTGCTTCCATAAAGCTTTTGCCAACCAGCCTCATACCGCGCTCTATGAAAATAGGCACCGGACTGGACGGTTCATTTTTCTTGTAGTACTCGCAGACCAGGTTCAGTGCGTTAAGTACATCGCGTGTATCGTTGATGGCGCCCGGCGCTGATTTTTTTTCAGCGGCAACAGGCACGGCTTTGCCGGCATCGTCGTCATTGGCGCTTTCAGCCTCGTCGGTAACGACCGTTTCTACGCCGCCTCGTGTTGCCAGCCAGTCCGTCAACAGCGCTCTGCTTTCCTTTAGCAGATTTCTCAAGTCGCCAAAGTTAGGCGCGTCATTGATGCCGACCTGCTCGGTGACAAAGCGCTCCAGGCCATTAAGGCTGTCAAGGCCGGCGCTGATTGCCTCGAATGTATGCTGAAGGTTTTCCGGATCGCTGTCCTGAACGGCGGCGTCTATTGTCGATGAGCTGATGCCGCTGTCGTTGTTGGCCACGGTTATTTTTCCCGTGGCAATAGAAACATCGCGCAGATTGAACCGGCCCAGGCCTTTTGATTCAATGAGTGGCGTTTGCTGAAGCGGACGCAGAATGGTCTCATGGTCGCACAAGGACATCAGAATATTGACCCGTTCGGTCGGGTCGTTGTCATCGTCCGGATCGAGTTGAGGGTAAATACTGTCCCAGCGCTGTTCGACCAGCGCCTTGATCAGGGATATGCCGTCGTTAAAGCCTGCGAAGCCTTCGGTTGCGATCAGGGCCCGCAGCAAACTGATCAGTACCCGCAGGTCCCGGGTACGGGTCAATAGCTGTTCCGCGCTTTTTCTTATTTCACGCCAGTTGGGCGGTTCCGCATCCTGAATGGTATCCCCGACCTGTTGCTCCGGCTTGCCCTTAATCGCCTGCTCAAGCGCAATAAAATCGGCATCGTATTCCAGATCATCGCCGCAGACGTTTTCCGGATCTATCGCTTCCAAATAACTTTCTAAATCGACAGCCAATGGCTCCCCCTGATTTTTTTTATTTTTTTATTATTGATGCAAACTCTATCACATCATCAAAGATGCTAAAACCCTATAGTTCTTAGCGTCTATATAATTTCCACGACCACCACCGAGACGTTATCGCGGGCGCCACGTTCCAGCGTCAGATCAATCAAGGCCTTTACACCGGACTCACAGGTAGAGTCATTAAGTATAGACTCAATTTCGTGAAAGCCGACCTCTTTATCCAATCCGTCGCTGCTAAGCAGGTAAATATCGCCCGGCAGCACTTCAACGATCTCGCAGTCCAGCACCAAATCATCGTCAGCGCCGATAGCGCGGGTAATGATATTGGACTGTTTCAGCGGTCTATCTGCAGGTATCAGTCCATTAACAGGATATTCCTCGGCACAGTGGTCCACGGTCAGCTGTGCCAGCTGCCGGCTCCTAAGCCGGTAAAGGCGGCTATCGCCGGCCCACAGACAGGCAAAATGCTTAACGCCCGCTATCAGCGCCACAACCGTACTGCCGATGATTTGTTTGTTAAACTGGCTTTCCGCCAGATCACGCAGATCTTCATTGACTTGCTTCAGGCAGGTGTCGGCTGTTTTTATCGAGGCATCCAGATCGTCTGAATATTCCAGATTGCCCAGGGCCTCGACAATCATCCGGCTCGCCACATCGCCGGCCTGATGACCGCCCATGCCGTCCGCTACCGCCCATATGCCGGCCTGGGGGCGATCCAGTATCGCATCTTCATTGCATTTTCGGCGCAGCCCGACATCGGTTCCGGCACAAGACCGCCATTTGAGTCCCGGTCCGCCATATATTAAACCGGCACTTCCGCTATTCGTGTGGCCGGTGCTGCGCCGGGGCGGCAGCGTCTTGTCCGGGTCAGCGTCTTCGGCGCTGCTTGACAAGGTGGTCGTGTCAAGCTGCCAGCCGCGGGACGACATATCGCCGGACAGCAGGCCGACGAACGCATTTACCGGCGGCAGACCATCGCAGCCAAACAGAAACGGCTTGATGTGCTCGCAGCCGAGTGTCGCCCACAAACTGTAGCCGGAGGTAAAAACATCGAGCAGATCGGTTTTGAAATCCGCCAGCGCCTCTTCAGCAGGGCCGGTATGATCAATGCCGATACATAGGGCCTTTTTCTCCGAATCGGTATTGCGCTGCAACGTTCTGTCGACGGTTCGCATATCCGGTTTCACCACTAAAGGCATACTGTTGAGCAAACCATCGAAATCGTTCAGGTCGAGATTTTCCTCCAACGCCGTCAGCGCGACTGACTCGACGGCCCCGTACCAATCGTTATTGGCCATGAACAGATCGGACAAATTGGCGCCAGTCGGCGCAGGCAATGCAACGGTCAACGGGAAATAACGCCCGACCCGGTCAACGCTGGGCATCAGCACGCCGATCCAGCCGGTATTGCCGCATAATCCCGGGCTCAATGCGAAACGCCAGACCGGACTGGAGAGATAGGCCTTCAACCAGTGCTGACCAAGATGCTGCTGACTCACGGCGATGGCACTTTGCAGCCATTTATCCCACGGCTGGATAAACTCGCGCGTAAGGCGACGGGAAACAAAATCACCAAGTACCGGTAATTTTCCATAAAACCCCGGAGCGGACAGGTTTTCCATAATCAAATCCCGGCTATGCAGCGAAAATTTTTCAATGCATCGAATGCAAACGGATTGAATACGCTGTTGGCTCTTAACTCGTATTTCGCCTTCAGCCCCTCGATGTCGAAAGTCACGGCATAGCTATCCTGAGTGGATTTTTGTATGTCAGCTTTGTCCAGTACCCGGAACAAAGCCCAGGCGCCCTCTTCCGAACGGCTGACCTGCCTGCCGTCCAGCCGCTCGAAACCGTACCGGACCAGTCCGCCGCCCGTGCCCGGCCATTGGAACTGCGTGGCCCGCGCCGGGCCATGGCGGTAGCTGATCTGCTGTCCGCCCATGTCGAGCCAGAAACGCGAGGCATTCGAATCAAGCAGCAACGGCTTAAGTTCAAACGAGATAGCCGGCAACTGGCCGCCCCCCTGAAAAAACACGTCGCGTATTTTAGCCGCATTTTGGAACTGGCTCAAAACGCCCTGCGATATGCCGATCGATTGATTGTCCTGGGCAATCAACCTCCAGCGCACACCGCTGGTATCGACAAACGGCTTCAGATGGGTATTGAAAAACTGGTCCAAAACCCCGTTCGGCGCAAAAAATCTGCCGAAATCCTGCAGGGTAATATCGGTGCGACTGGCTTTTGACAATGGATAGCGGCCTTCCAGCGCGCTTTTGCAGATCGTGGTCACTTCGCTTTTCAGGCTGCGATTCAATTGACTCTTGGCTCCTCCCAGAATAATGCCCCAGTTACCCGAAGCCAGCGTTCTGACCCAATCCTGCAAAGGATCCGGCAAGCGTGCCGAGTGCAGTTGAATCTGGGCAATGATATCGTTGCCGCCCGAACTGCGCTGCATCGCCAGATTGACCGCTGCCGAGGCATCGGAAGTACTGCCCAGATCGGCCATGTATCCATAGAGCTGACCCAGATCGGCAATAATCTGATCGATAGCGACGGCGCCGCCGATATTCCTGATTTGAGCGGTCAGCCTTTCGAAATGACGCTCGACTTCCTTTCCTGAATCGCCCGCGGCCTCGGTCGTGACGCCGGCCACTTTGGCCGTATTCAACAGTTTTTGCATGCGCGCATCGCCGCCGGCCGCCTCGACGCCCTGCTTCAATTTATCCAGGGCGCCCGCTTCGGCCGAAACACGCGTCAGCGTCGTCTGTTGATCCAGCGCCTGCAACAGTTTGCGCAAGGGCGAATCGCTGCCGGAAACCACCTCCAGCACTTCGATGGATTGCTGCAGGTTGGCCGTTGACCTGATCTTCAGATTGTTCAGCAAGTCATCCCAGCGCTTGATGAATTCGATGAAATAATAACTGCGCAGCTTGGCTTCCAGTTCAGCTGAATCCTGTACGCCGGCCATGTTATCCTCGCCCAGCACCCACCGCTGCTCGACCGTCTGCTTGGCCAGATCCTTGCTTTCCTTCAAAAAAACCTGATAAAAGCCGTCGTAAGTAAAAAAGCCGGGGATCAGCTGTTCTTCCAGCGTGCCGTTGACGGCCGAGAACACACGGCTTCCGCCCAAACCCAAGGCATCGATCAGTTTGAAATCATAGTCATGGCGCTGCAGGGCCTCGCGCTTGATACGCATGTAAGCCTGTTGCGCCACCGGTATTTGCGTCAATATCCGCCGGGTGTCGGCAATCAGCTGATCGTCCAGCTGCTGGGCTTCCGGCGGCAACTTCAACAGATTGTCCAGATGCACCAGCAACCCTTCCTGCACAGCCTGCGGATAGTTGTTTTCCCAGTCCAGCGCGATCCAGGGCCGGAAAATCCGGGCGTCCATTTTATCCCGATTGCCGAGCATCAAATACACACGCAGCAGTTCATATAAAATCTCCGGATTCCTGGATTCCTCGCCGACCAGGCGCTGTTCCAGCCTGGCTTTGATGAGCGGCAGAAAACGGTTCGCCAATTGCTTGCCGTAGGCGCTTTCGACCAGGGGCCTGACTTTGTCGCCCTGGTAAAGTCCGAACTGCATGGACCAGGGCGCGTCTTCCGGAAAAACGTCCCGCACGGCGTAAAGCGCATCCATCTGTTTTAACAAGGCGGCGAAATCGCTTTTCCATTCGGGCGTATCGGCAACTATTTTTTCGTACTGTCCGTTTTTATCCTGCACGTCGGCAATCGCCAATTGATTGCGCGTGAAACTGGTCGACCATAAGGCAGCCATGCCGATCGTCAGTGCCATGGCCGCTCCGTATGCCAATCTTTGCATCAGCGTGCGGCGCTGTTCCACGCGCTGGTTCAAACCGACGATTTCCGCCTCGCCAAAGATCACTTCCTTAAGCAGACGCGTCAGAAAATAGCTTTTGCCCTTGCCGCTGAACACCGGCGCCGAAAAACGGTCGAGCTTGAAAGTACTGGCCAGTATGCCCATCAGCCGGTCAATCGGCGTACCTTCCTGCGTGCCGCTGGTGAAATAAACGCCGCGCAGCAAGGCAGGCGCCTGATAGCGGTTAACGCCGAAGCATTGCTGCAGGAAGCTGGTCATCGGCTCCTTCAGCAACGACATGCGCTGCGGAAAACCAAAAATCAGATTGCGGCGCTGAAGATCCCGCTCTTCCTGCAAGCGCTTCTGCATGCGGTCATTCAATCGCGCCAACAGCTCGTCATAGTCCTGCCCCACACGGGCGATAACATCGGCCGGCTGTTGTTCATTCTCTTCCGGAAAGGTGACGCCCCACACCTGGGTGCGCTCGTCATGGCCGAAATCGGCGAAAAAATCGGTGAAGCCCGCGATCAGGTCCGTTTTAGTGAACAGCATATAGATCGGGATGCGAATGCCGAGTTGCTCATTCAATTCCTGGATGCGCTGCCGGATAGCCTGTGCATGCAGCGTGCGCTCTTCCTCGGTCTGGCGAAGCAGATCGGACAGACTCATCGCGACCAGCACGCCGTTGACGGGCCGGCGCGGCCGGTGTTTTTTCAACAGATCCAAAAAGCCCAGCCAGGCCGCTTTGTCGACGGATTCATGACTGTCCTGGGTGGTATAACGGCCGGCCGTATCGAGCAATACCGCCTGATCGGTAAACCACCAGTCGCAGTTGCGCGTGCCGCCGACCCCCTGGATGGCGCTTTTACCGAAGCGGTCCGACAATGGAAACTCCAGGCCGGAATTGATCAAGGCCGTGGTTTTGCCGGAACCCGGCGGACCGATAATGATGTACCAGGGCAGCTCATAGAGATACTGCCTGCCTTGCGACGACTTGTTTTTGGTCTGCTTCAGGGTTTGCAAGGCGGCATCGAAGTTTTGCCCGAGCACGCCGATTTCTTCGGCCGACTCATGATCGACCAGCAACGGATCGGCTCCTTTTGTCTCCACCAGTTCATTGACCATCTGCGTGTTGGCGCGGTTGGCTTTGACCTGAATACGCAGGTTATTGGCGCCCCACAGCACCACGATAACCAGAATGGCGATTAACCGCGACACCTCGGATTCAAACGGAACCTTGCCGCCTATCGCGATCAATGGACCGAAAAACCATAACACCAGACTCAGCGCGATAATGCCAATGAGCTGTATCACCCATTTTTTCTTGAAGAAATCGATAATTTTTTTCACGATTGACCTTAAAATTCTTAAAAATTGATTTCTATACGCCGATTCATGGCCCGGTGCTCCGGACTGTCGTTAGGAACCAAACTTTGCGTATCCGCGCGCCCTTCCGAGGCAATCGGATGGCTAAACCGGGCCCGGCTGTTTAAAAACGCCGCCACGGTCTGGGCTCTGGCACTGGACAAATCCCAATTGGAAGGAAAGCGGGCCGTGAAAATGGGCACATTATCGGTATGCCCGACCACGGTGATAGGATCGGTGACGGTAGCCAGCGCCTGGGCAATTTTTTCCAGCAACGGATAATACATGGTCTGAACCTGGTCGCTGCCGGAGGCAAAAAAGCTCTTGGCCATGATTCTGATTACGGTTTTGCCGTTAACCGAGTCTACAGTGACTTTATTCTGCTGAATTTCAGGCGCCAGAAACGCGCTGATATCGTCGATAATATTTCTGACCGGCACGACTTCCGGCTGTGCTTGCGGCCGGGGTTTGTTGACGGCCACCCTGGCTTCGAGATCGTCCTTAATCTTATACAACTGGCTCAGCAACGGATTGGAAGCCTGATTGACAGCATACAGAAACCCCAGGAATACCAGCATCAGGATTAAGCCGGTCAGCGAGGCCACGACCCACAAAGGCACATATTTGGCCAGCACATTGCGCTTGTCGGTAATACCGCGCCAGTGCGAGGACAATTCCTTTTCAAAGTCGCCTCTTTGCCGGCGAATAACCAGGTACAGGTTTTCGCGCACTTCTTCAAGCCGTGTCGAGCCGTGCTCCAGCACCCGGTACTTGCCCTCGAAACCCAGACTCAGGCAAAAATAAAACAACTCCAGCAAATGCAGGTAAGTGCCGGGTTGCGCGATCAAATTCTTCAGTATCTGAAAAAACTTCTCGCCGCCCCAGGATTCCTTATGAAAGGTGACCAGCAGGTTCTGTGTGGTCCAGAGACTATTGCAGCCCCACGGCGTATTGAGTATCGATTCGTCCAGCAGCGAGCACAGCGCATAACGCGCGGCCTGCACGTGCTCGGGCTGGCAGCCAGCCTGCAGGGCCTGGGTCTCGAAGTTTCTTACCTCGCTGATCAGCTTATTTCTAAGCCCCGGTATGTCGGCATGCGATGCGGAGTTACGCAGCTGCGTCACCAGCGACAATAGCGCCATGGCGCTGCCGACCAGCGGATTGTCGCCCGATTGCAGATTGATCCGCTGGGTCAGTACCTCGGCAGCACCGGGGCCAAAGGCCGGTGCCGTCTGTTCCGGATGCGGGGGCTCCGAAGCGGGTTTTCGTCGCAGACCCGGCGAAGGTTTCAGAACAGTTTTGTCGTCGTCTAGAAAGTTGCCGAAAGGATCACCATTATTCACGCTGTGTTACCCGTTTTTAATTGCCCAAAATTCAAGTTCAAGACCCGGAAATTCGCCGGCGATATGGATGGCAAAGCCGCCGGACTTGCGCATTTGCTGCCAAAACTCGCTCTGCTTGTTCAATTCAAAATAGGAAAAGCCCGCATGATAGGGAATCTGCCGGGGCGCGACCGGTAACGGATGCACGGTGATGCCGGGCAGCGCCGACCTGACCAGTTGCTGAATCTGTTCGACCGGGCCGATTTTAACCTGCGTCGGAAACTGGCTACGCAACAGTTCAACCGGCACTTGTGCGTTCACGGCCAATACGAAGAAGGCGTCTTTCAGTAAATTGTAATCGGGTATTTTCGCCGCGCGTGTGCCGTATTTTGGCGGCGTCAGCGGGATCGGTATGGCGTTTTGCTCCAGCACCAGGCTCAGGCAATCGCGTATTTCCTCGATGACATAGCTGAAGGTGAGTTGCAGGTTATCGTGCTTGTAAACAGGCAGACTGACGGGACGCTTTTTGGGTTTGGAGAAAGTCGACAACTCGCCGGCCACTTGCAGTGCAATGCGGTAGAAATCCTCCGGATGCATGCCGGGCAGATGCTGCAGGTGCTCGAAAAGCGGTTCCAGCCGATTGATGACCTGCAGCAATAAAAAGTCGGAAATTTCAGAAACGCCTCCGCGCCCCGCTTCCGACGCCCTGCCGGCCAGCGCCTCGCCCCGGGTATGCAGCAAACCGCAGATCTCCTTGATAAAGCCGATGATTTTCGGATTGGCAAGGCAATCAAGGCTGGGAGGGATAAATTCTTCGTCGAGAATCACGTTCTTGTCGGCGCGCGATTCGATGACCCGGGCCACGCCTATGCAGATATGGCCGGCACGTTCCTGTTTTTCCAGCATCAGGCTGGTATGCAACCGGCCAATCATGACCTCGGAAACTTCGTTGCTGTTGGTATTGTGATCCCTGACTTCCGTTTCCACGGCGTGATAGCGCGCCAGATTATTGGGCTTTTCAGCGCTGTCAACTTCGATGGATCCTTCAAGGCGCGCCGGCAGGGACAGATAGATAATGCTGTTTTGCACATCGACCGGTATGTCGATAGGCTGGGGCAATTCGTCATCGGCCGGCAGGTTAAAAGGCGTGCCGTCCGGAAAAATGCCGCTGCATTCGGCCAGCGCAAACTTGCCCATCGCCAATTGCCGCTGGTCGATTTTCAGTCGGGCAATGCCCCAGTCATAGACCCGGCCCACACCGCACCGCCCCCGCACCAAGGCTTCGATATAGCGGTCATGCTGCTGAAAATGTTGCGGGCGCAAGAACATCCCCTGCGACCAGATTACTCTGTTATTCTCTGACATTATTTTTCGTGCCCCCCGCACTTATACTGCAAATATCATATCCAAAAACCCTGAATTTGGAATATTGTTATTTTTATTTTTCCGTCCGTAGATTGCTCAACTGCTTCATTTGTTTTTCATAGGCTTCGGCAAAGGCATCACCGAAAAAATCTTCCATCGCCTGTTCGACCACCCGTGGATAAAGACTAGTATATTTATCCCAACATTTTGATTTTTTTTGCAAAACCAGCCCTTCCTCAAACTGTTTTTCGATCAGTTTCGGATCGAACTGTCTTAAAATTTGCGCCAGGGACGCCTGGATGCCGGCCTGCATGGCCATCTGATGGCTCATGATATCGTTGATGCCCTCATCGATCGCCTCGACCGAATCCTTGAATCCGCCCTGCCCGTTTTTAACCAGATGCGTTAAGGCATCCTCGGTGGTCACGGCAAATTTAAGCGGATTGTTATTGGTTGTCCTTATGGTCGTCATACTGACGCGGAACTGGCTTTTGAATTCCGCGCGGCTCCTGAGCACCGCCACGGTACCCTCGACCAGTTTTCTGAACATCAAGCCGATCCGGCGCATGGTTTCCGGCGCCGCCTGCTCCAGCAAGTCTTTTTTCTCTACTCCGGCGCCCTGCAAAAATACCTTGAACAACTCATCCGAGCCAGCGGGCTGAACGGCTGCCGAGGTTTGCATAACCGGGGCCTGCTCAGGAACTGCCGGCCTGTCCTGAGTAAAATCCCGGTCCGGGACCGGGGCCCCGGACACCGGCACTTCCGGCTCCAGCATCTTGCCGAGCAGATCCTCGGACACGGGTTCGATTTCCGCTGTCTCCGGCGGCAATTGCTCGGCTGTTTCCGGCTCAAACCCTTGAAACCAGCTGTGCTCATCGGCTGGCGCACCTGGCTCGGAATTGAATAATTCCTCGAAATTAAAGTCGTCGGGGATTTCATTAGCGCTTTGCGGAGCCGCGAACGGGGCGGGCGGAATATAGCTGTCATGGATTGTCGCTATATTAGCCTGCATCAGGCTGTCGAATTTCGGTTGCCCCTGGTCATCAGGGTCCGGCTGCAACAGGTTATCGGATATCGGGAAAGGCGTGTCGGCCGTGTTGCCAAGAAACGCGTCCAGATGCGGATCGTCTTGGGATGTAGCGTTAAAAATATCGTCTACCGGTGCGAAAGGGGCGGGCTCGTAGGATGGATTTTCGGCGACAGGCGAGTCCGTAAACGACGAAGCGAATACGTCCGGCTCGAAAGCCAAGTCGTCCGCTTGCTGTTCCTGCGTCATGGAAACCAGAATTTCATATTCGCCTATCCTCAGGCGCATGCCGTCGGCCAGCACCTGGGTCGCGTTATTGAGCGGCGATTCCTGATTGTCGATATAGGTGCCGCTTAAACTGGAGTCCTTGAACAGATATTGACCATTCTCAAACAGGATGGACGCATGTCGCCTGGACACAAACTTTTCAGGATCCGGCAGCGCCAATGTATTTTCGTCGGCACGCCCGATCGTTCCCCCGTTGCTGTCGAAAACAACCTCCGTACCGGCGCCGAAGGGCTGCCCTTTGAATGATATTATTTTTAGCGATAACGACATACCTACCCTACTCCTGAATTTATGATGCTTATCCGTTTAACAAACTCTAACCGTAGATAATCAAAAACCTTCCGGGAAAGCTAATATACAACCTGAACCGTGATTATTATAATTTTTCCAAGCCGCCTTAAATCAAATTATCCGCCATCGATACCGGAAAAAAACCCTGAACGCAGGGGCCTCGACCAGGAGGTCCGCCAGCAAAACCTTGCAGGCTGGCTGCTTTAACGCTAGAATCGAACGCATTCAAAATCCCTTGTTTTTCCGTTCCTAAGCATTACAAATTCATCTAATTTGTGATCAGAAGCGGACTTCACCCTGACCGTTCATTGATGAACTCGAGGCTAAATCGTGCTTGGCATTAACAGTTTTATACGCAGCGGTTCGCTGCCCTGTCTGGTTATTTGTTGTCTACTCATTCTAAGCGGATGCAGTTTATTCCAGGAAGATGTCTCGAGTACGGCAACGCCGGAGCCCTTCATGGTTGAGCTTAATCTTGCCGCCACTAACGAGCTGAATCCGGATATTGAAGGCCGAGCATCACCGCTGGTCGTGCGCATTTATCAGTTTGAAAGCATTGCTGCCTTTAATAATAGCGATTTTTTCGCTTTATATGAAAATGATCAGGCTCAGGTTGGCAAGGATATCAAATACCGCGAAGAACTGGAAATCAGGCCCGGACAAAAAATCAGCGACAAACAGGAGCGACAACCCGGCGCTCGTTATATAGCCGTGCTTGCGGCCTTCCGCGATCTCGATCAGGCGCAATGGAAAGCCTTTATCGAAATGAAGGCCGACCAGAATGAAGTGTTCACTGTCAATCTCGACAAAACCAGCGTCAGCATTGCCCGATAGCCTGGGTACGAGAGTGTGAAAGAATTAGTGAAAAACGTCATAAAAAGCCTTATTCACCACGAAGATCACGAAGGACACGAAGAAAAAATTAGGTTAATCAAAAGTTTAAAACTTCGTGCTCTCGATTGCTGTTCCAGACGCAATTCTACCGCCTCCATCCTTGGAGGCGTTCGTGTCCTTCGTGGTTAAATTCTTTAAATTGAATACTTTCACAGCCTCGTACCCATTATCAGCGCCTCGCAGCGTTCGACAATACGAAGCGCCTGGGTCTCGGGAACCAGCCCCGCATATTTACCGGCGAATTTTTCCGCCGTTTTCGTATATTTGCCGTTCGATAAAATTTCCATAACCGCTGAACGATAATTCGGCTTTTTCGTCTCGGCCGGAATACACACGCCGGCGCCGAGCGAGGCCACATTTCTTGCCGTCAACGCTTGTTCCAGATGCATCGGCAACATCAGCAACGGCCTGCCGGCCAGCAGCATGGCCGCGACAATGCCGGCGCCGGCATGACAAATAACCGTTTCGCATTGTGACGCCGCTTGCCGCATGTTCACCGGTTGCGCCGAGATATGCAGATTGGCGCTGCTGTTTTTTTGTATAAACGCTGGGGTCGTACCCGGTATATGGGCCAGCACCGACCAGGACGAAGTCCGCAATTGCCGCAGCAACGGCTCCAGGCCTGCATAGTCCCTGTTCAGATAGGCAAACAGGCGTTTATCACCCACGCCAGGCCATACCGGCTCAATGCCTTCCGACCCAGTAAAGAACGGCCCCCAATATCCGCCTTGCTTGCGCCCCTGATAATGATCAAGTTCCGGCAAGGTACAGAGAAAATTCTCCTCGACTTCGAACAAATCCGCCAGAACCGTCAGCCTCCGCCCACCGACCTGCTCCATCACCGAATTTATCATCGTTACGATCAGCGCTTCACTGTTGACCAGTTCTTGTTCCGGCACGTGCAGCCAGGGCTGCATCGTGGGCATCGGGCTGAGCCGGGGCGGCGAATAAAAGCCGGTGCCGAACAAGGCACGCGGAATCGCCAGGCCGCGGGCAGCCAGCAGCGCCGTCGGTGCGTGGTCAAACAGCAAAATGTCCGGTTTCAGACACGCTATCAACGTTTTCCAGGCTTGCGTTCTGGCCAAAAGCCCTGCCGGCTCATGAAAACCCGTGTTGCGCAAGATACCGGCATAGTTTATCGCCGGCGGCACGGCGGCGCCCCCCGGCCAGCGCATGGGGGCCTGAACATAGGAAAAATCGTACTTACCGAGCAGCGTATGGGCATGCGCAAGATCCTTCAGGACAAAAATGACCTCATGCCCGCGTTCCTGGAATTGTTTTGCCACGGAAAGAAAAGCTCCGATATGGCCGTACCCCGCGCCCAATTCCCAGGCATAGAGAATTTTGCTCATGTCCTGACAGCCCGGAACAACAATGGCGGCGAAAAAGAGCTTGTTTTTAGTGACATTCTTTTATTTTTTCCAACCGTGAGAAAGATCCAGGCAATGATCCTTTGCAGACAGCCAATCTTCGTTAACGAAAATTTATCAATGGGATTTTTGCAATTGCCGGCATCATATATAAGTCATGCTCAGCTGTCAGTATTCTGCTAAGATTCATTATATTCGTCAGCGATGAATAAAAAAATAACGCTGTCGGCGGATGACGTTCCGCCTGTTATAGAGGAGCTCCCCTTATTATGCAATTGCCCTTGGCATACCCTAAGCACCCGTCCGTTTATCCTGAGAAACCGGACTCGAAAAATGCTGTCTATCAACCGCTACGTTTGTATGGTTCCAAGCCATTAATATTGGCCGCCTGGAGTATGATGGCGCTGACGCCGCTGTCCGTGGAGGCTTGGACGCTGGCATTTGCCCAGGATCCCTATACTTTCGATGAGGCTGCGGGGACAAGACAGTTGGGCATTACCGTCACTCAGGAACCGAACGATTATGGTGGCTGTAATTTTTCAGGTACCGTCACGCCTACTAGCGGATCGGCAATTGAAGGTAGCGATTATACATTGGATGGCGGGTTTTCTGTTCAAACCGACTTTAACTTCAATGAGGTTCAAACCACCTACTCAACGACTGTAGACATTAGTATTAACGATGATTCCCAGCCAGAAAATTCCAAAGACATTCAATTGAGTCTCCAAAGTCTAAGCTGTGGCGAGGAGCTCATCACTAGTAATGCGACAGCCACCGTCAACATCACCGATAATGACACAGCCGGCACGGTAAGCCTGGACAGCGCTTCGTACAGTGTCAGTGAAAGCGGCGGCAGCATCACTATTTCCGCCACGCGCTCGGATGGCGCCGATTCGGCCATCTCCGTTGATTTCTCCACAACGGATGGCACGGCGGTTGCCGGTCAGGATTTTGACGCCGTATCCGGCACCCTGAACTGGGAGGACGGTGAATCCGGCACAAAGACCATCGTGATCCCTATAACATCCGATTCAACCAAAGAACCGGACGAGACATTTACCTTGAATCTCAGCAATCCCAGCACTGGCCTCAGTCTAGGCACCAGCAGCACGACCGTGACGATCCTCGATGACGACAATGCCGGTGTCGTCAATCTCGACAGTGCGACCTACAGCGTCAATGAGAAATCCGGGCATGTCACCGTCTCGGCCACGCGCTCAAATGGTTCGAGCGGTAGCGTCACTGTCGACTATAACACTCATAACGGCACGGCGGTTGCCGGCCAGGATTTCGATGCCGTCTCCGGCACCCTGAGCTGGGCCGACGGCGAATCCGGCACAAAAACCATCGACATTCCAATCAGCGCCGATTCCATAACCGAGCCGAACGAGAGCTTTAGCATTGATTTAAGCAATCCCACCAATGCCCTGACATTAGGCACCAGCAGTTCAACCGTTACGATAATGGATGAAACGGCGCCGGGCACCGTAGCATTCAACGTAGCGCAGGATACGGTAACCGAAGGCAATGCGATCACGGTAACGGTGGAAAGATCAGGCGGCGTCGACGGCGAGGTGCGTGTTGATTACGCCACCACGGACCGCTCTGCCCTTGCCGGCAGCGACTATACCGGGAAATCGGGCACGCTGGTATGGAATGATGGCGATGCCAGTCCGAAAACAATCACGATCGATACCGCCGCCGATAGCGACACGACCGAACAGGACGAATTGTTTTCGATCAGCCTGTCCAACCCGACAGGCGCCGCGCTCGGCGCCATTGACACGATCAATGTCACGATAACCAATACCACGCCGCAGCTGAGCGCGCTCGACAACCTCACGCCCAACCAACGGTCGATCGCCGCGGCATTGGACCAGTCATGCGCCGCGGCAACCGGCGAATTCAGGCAGCGTTGCGACGAACTGTATCTGTCCGGGCTGAGCAATGATGAAATACGGCAAATTCTCGATGCCATCGCTCCCGAGCAAATAGCCTCCCAGGGATCGGCTGCCGTCGATTTCGGGTCGCAACAGCTACAGGTTATTCATGGCCGCATCGTTGAACTGCGAAACAGGCAAAATGGCAGCGGCATCTCCGTGCTCGGCTTCTCCATGGATGTCGACGGCGAAAACGTGGCGCTAGGCAAATTGGCGCAGCATGCCTTCAACAATGCATTGGGCGGCGCGGCCGGCGACGAGCCGTTCAGGGATAGCCCGCTAGGTTTCTTTCTGAAAGGCCAGATCAAAGTCGGCGATAAAAACAAGACCGGGCGCGAAAAGGGGTTTGAACTTGAAACCAAAGGCATTACGCTGGGGGTCGATTATCGGTTTACCGACGCATTGATCATGGGCATGGCGGCCGGTTACGGTCATACGAATACGGATTTTGATAACAATGGCGGCGACATGACCACGCAATCCGGCGACTTCGCCGTCTATGGCAGTTATTTTCTGCCCAAGGATTTTTATGTCGACTGGGTCATGAGTTATGCCATTCATGATTACGAAATGGACCGGCGCATCATTTATCCCGGCATGATCAGTTCGGCGACCAGCAACCCGCAGGGCGACCAGTACGGTGGCAGCGTGGGCTTCGGCAAGGATATCTATATAGCTAATTTCTTTATCAGCCCTTATATTCGCGGCGAATATATCGAAACCACGATCGATCAATATAACGAACAGGGCGGCGCGGGATTTGCCCTGAGTGTGGCGGACCAATCGATTTCATCGTTGACGACGACGCTGGGCAGCCAGTTCAGCCAGTCGATCAGCATGCCCTGGGGCATTCTCGCGCCGGGCGCCCGCTTCGAATGGGTGCATCAATTTGAAGACAGTGCGCGCGCCATCCAGTCCCAGTTTGTCAGCGCGCCGGCCGGCACGGGTTATTTCACGACCCTGACCGACAGCCCCGACCGCGATTACTTCAACCTCGGCGCTTCAATTGCGGCAACCCTGCCTGAAGGCCGGTCGGCCTTTTTCCGCTATGAAACCCGCGTAGGGCAATCCGACCTTTCCTATCATCTGTTGGAATTAGGGGTCAGGATTCCTTTTTAGGAAAGCACAAGGGGCGGCCCGACCGGTCGCCCCTAAGGTTTATCATGCTCAAACTTTAGCCCTATTGTTATCGCTTCATCTGCAATATCTGCTCTTTCAATGCCAGCAGGCCTTGTTTTTTAGGCAATGCCTCCAGCCCCTCTTCAATTTTTGCCAAACTTTCATCGAACTTTTGCTGATCGAATAATTCGTTCGCCTGTTCTTCGATCAAGTTCGCAATCTTCTCCAGTCCCTGCTTGGCTTCTTTATTATAAGGATCGATGGACAGCGCTTGGCGATACGCCCACAAGGCATTGCTGCCTGAAGGCGCGGTAATGTAACCGACTTCAAAATGGATTTCCGCCAGTTCGAGCAGATCCTTGACCTGGAGTTGCTGCTCCGGTGTCAGTTCAACCACTTCCGGCAAGGTATCCAGATTCTGATAAACATAGGCATAACCGCCGGCCGCCGCAATCAACGCCACAATCGATGCCGCCCCAAGGATACGCGGCCAGGGCGATTTGGGCTCTATTTCATCAAAGAATTGCGTGATGGAAACGGTTCTCTGCTCTCTTTTCAGCGCCAGGGCGTGCGTTAGGGCGTTCCACTGCCGGCGTTTCAGCCCCGGAATCGCCGGCGGCTGCAGATTGACTTCCATCGCCTTCTGGGCGGACAGTTTTCCGAAAGGGTGTTTACCGGCCAGCAGTTCATAGCTGACGCAAGCCAGCGCGTAAATATCATCGCGCGGATCGGGCGCGCGGTTTTCAAACATTTCCAGGCTGGCATAAGCCGGCGTCAGCGCCCCCAAGTCGCGGGCATTGAAAACCGTCTCGTCATGGCCTTGCCGGTCCGATCTTACCGCTGCACAGGCGATGCCGAAATCCAGCACCTTGACCTCGCCGCTGTCGGTGATGAAGATATTGCCGGGCTTGAAATCCGAATGGATGATGTTCTTTTTATGCGCATAACCCAACGCCAAGGCCAGTCCTTTAATGATAGGCCAGGCCTTGGTGAACGGAATGCCGCCCTGAGGGGCGATCTCGCGTATATATTGAGAAAGCGACTTTCCTTCCAGAATTTCCATGACCATAAAAATATTGCGGCCGTCGCGATCGAAATCGTAAACGTTGACAATATTCGGATGGGCCAGCATCTGAGATTTCTTCGTTTCACGCTGGAGTGCAATGAACAGTTCGGGGTCATCCCTGAATTCCTCGTTCAACACTTTCAACGCAACATCGGTCTGCTGGTCCTGCGCTTCCTGACGACGCAGATCGGTCGCCCTGAACACGGTACCCATGCCGCCGCTGCCGAGAACCTCCTTGAGCACGAAGCGCTTGTTCAGTACCGCGCCTACTGTCAAGGCTTCGGACTTTTCCTCCCTGTTTGTCTCTCTGAAAGTGGCCGTGGCCAGGACAGTGGCGTCATCGGCCGGAACCGGCTTTTTTGCCGGCTGGGCCAGAACCGTCGCATCATCATTTTGCTCGGGCGCATGCCTTAATGTGTCTAACGCATCGGATGGCCGACGCATCGTTCTTGCCGGCGCGATTTGCGTCGCGTCATCGGCTAAATCATCTGGATTCATGGTTACATATCTCTAAATCAAATAAAACAATCTATCCTTTTTAGCTGCGCGGCACGAAAAAGAACGGACTGCCCTCGTGCCCGGCATGCTGCATGGCGGAATACTGCGGACTTTGCTGAAAACCGATCTGTGATGCGGACTGCTTGACTTTAGCGGAGACGATTCTGTACAGCTCATAGTCCTCGAGCAAGCCGTTATTGCTTCCCAGCGCCTTAAGAAAGGCATTGGCAAATACCGAATGGCCGTCGCTGCCCGAGTCCAGTACCGGCTTGACGCCCCCTGAGGTCATGACGGTTCTGGCTTTTCGATTATTCATGAATTTCAGCCATTTCTCGCGTTTCTCCTCAGCCATTTCATCGGGCAGGCGCACGATCGAGGTTTCGGTCATGGCACCGGAATAACATGAATCAGCGATGACCAGAATATGCTTGGCCGAAAGAATGCTCAAATACCGGGTAATATTATGACTGGACAGCCAGTTGGCGCTATTGTCCGTTTCCGCATCGGCTGGCAGCCAGTAGGCGCTTTGATCGCTCTTATCGATCTCACCGTGACCGGCATAATAAATCAGCAGATTATCCTTTTCGGTCAGCACTTTTCTCAGATCATTGAAAGCTGTCATGATCTGATGCCGGCTGGCATTAATCAATAGCGTGGTTTTATAGCCGTAACGCGTCCGCAACATGTCGTCGACCGCTTTCGCGTCATTAATTGATGTTTTAAGCGTCGGCAGCTGCGAATAATCATTATTGCCGATAATCAGCGCATAAAACCGGCCAAAGTCGACGGACGGATAAGTTTTGGAACTGGCCTTGACCGGCAAGGCTTGTTCATCGGCGGCCACGGCCTGGCTTTTAGCCAGCAAGTTGAACGTCACGATGCTGCGTTTACCCTGTTTATCGACCGCCACGATCTTGACCGGCGTCAAGGCATTGTCAATAGCGATATCGGAACGGAATATGCCGTCGGCGTCGACCGGCGTTACCTGGTCATTGATGCGCAGCGTTTCCAGGCTATCGGCAACAGCGATTTTGCCGACAATTTTTTTGCTACGGTCGATGGATCTAAGCTGATAGCTCGGAATGCCGCGGGTCAGCGTCATCGGCGGATCGATGATGTCGATGACCGGGCCGTTTTTCGCTAACATCTCGTCCGGCGCCTTTTCAAGACTTGCGAGGGTCTGCCGCTCTTGTCCGATCGTCTTTTTCAGTTCCTTGATTTGCAACCCCTGAGCCAGCAATTCGCCTTTGTCCTGTTTGAGTTTGCCACGTAATTTTTCGAAGGCGAGTTTTTCCTGCGTGGAGCCTGTTTGCGGCGTTTTGTTTTCAATGGCATTCATATCCATTTTGATGCGGACGGATGTATTGTAGTATTCCGCTTCCAGCGATTTCAGCTGCTCTTGCAACTGCTCCAGTTTTTGTCTGGATTGCGCCACCTGTTGTTGATGCCCGGAATCGGGGGCCGAAACGGTGCCATTCTTCCCAGCCTTGGCCTGCTGCTGTTCCGTGCTGAGCTTTGTTTCAAGTTGGGAAACTTTGGTTTGCTGATCGCTCACGCTGGATAGTTTTTCTTGTAAATCCTTTTCCAGCGACCGGATCAGGGCATCATTGCGATTGGATTTTCCGCGTTCCTGCTCCAGTTTATTTCGCGTGTTGTTGAGTTGTCTGCGAAGGTCGGACAATTTTCGCTGCTGCCCGGACAACTGCCGCCGGGTCTCATCCAACTGCTTGCGCAGGCTTTTGGCCTCTTGCGCATAACTTTGCGATTCCTGGCGTAATTCTTCCAATTGTCCTTTATAAGTGTCGGCCACGGCAGCTTCAGTCACCGATGCAAACTGCAAGTCCGAGTTCTCCAGTCCTGAGGCTTTGCGGTACCAGTTCAACGCGGTCGGAATGTCTTTCTTTACGCCCAGGCCTTTCTCATAAAGATAGCCGAGGTTAACCTGAGCCCTGGAATTGCCTTGCTCGGCCGCTTTTAAATACCATTGCGCCGCCATAGCAGGATCGGCCGCGCCGCCCAGGCCTTTTTCATAGATTTCCCCCAGCGTCACCTGAGCTTCGGCATCGCCCTGTTGCGCCTGCGGCAACCACACTTTCAACGCCGAGGCGAAATTGGCGCGGTCATAAGCCACATATTCACCGCCGCGAATTTCGCATTCGCCGGCTGTCGTTCTGATGGGGCGCCGGCTGGAAATGTAGGTCATCTGCGTGCCGAGCTTGCGAACCTGCCCCGGCAACAAGCAATCGACAATGAAAAGCTTGTCGGTGTCCTTAGGCGAAAAGCCTTCTGTTGCCTTCGAACTGTTAAGGTCACTGCCGGGACCGGCCTGGCAACCGATCAGCACGGTAAAAAACAAAAATAGAAAGAAATATTTGGGCTTTGCAGTCCGTGCAACACAGACTGCGGAAGTGGTTATTTTTTTTATAGGAATCATTTTTCAATTGCCCCGATATTATTAGCGATTGACTCGCACAAACAGATAATAAACCCCGACAAGATTGTATATCATGTGGCTGGCTAATAATATGGTTAACCATCACAACACCACCCCTTAACATCTCCTTCAGCCAAGCCCTTCAGCAGATCAGCTTCAGCTATTCGAACATACCGGGATCCGCATGAAAATGATTCAGATGCGATATATTTTCATCCGGCCGACCAAGCCCGAATGGCCTTTAAATCAGTCGAATTTGTTTATAGCATCCATGGCAAGGGATGGGAACAGAGACATAGAAAAACTGTTAGATACTTAACAGCTGATTTGGCTTTAATCGAGCTTTTTAGTTAGAAAGTTGATTATTAATTTTTAAAAATTGTAAATACGGCTAATTCATCGCTTGGTTTTAAAGTCGCATGAAGGCTATTTAATGCAAATTTGATATTGAAAAATATATGCCTCGAGCATTAAATACATTGCTAAAAATACTAATTTATCTATACTGTAGTCAGCTTTTATGCGCATTTTTTACTGGTCCGGATTTTTTCTGCATCCCGCTTTTCAGCCCGGATAACAGCGGTCTTCAATTTGATCAAAATATTAATTTTTTATGTTTTGCTCTGCCAGTATTTTTAGTGCTACTATTGGCTGCGGTAAAAAGTTTGAGCCGGCTTTATTGTTAAGGCTGGGATTTATAACGCCAACTGAAATTGGCGATTTTTTTAAGTTAAGAGTGTAATATGTCAGAGCAAGTCGTAGGTACCGTTAAGTGGTTCAATGATGAAAAAGGGTTTGGATTTATTGAACAAGAAGGTGGCAAAGATGTTTTTGTTCATCACAGTGCAATTAACGGCACCGGCCGCAAAACCTTGCGCGAAGGCCAAAAAGTTACCATGCAGGTAACCCAAGGCCAAAAAGGCCCGCAAGCTGAAAATGTAACCCCAGCGTAACAAATCTAAATCGGCCCAAGAGTCGCCTGACTTTTGGGCTTTAGTTTAGTGAATAGCAATAATGCAACCCCTTTCTCGGTAAAATCTACCGGTCATCCGTCAGCAAACCCAAAGATCACTTAGGTTTATTAACGGGTACTCCGCATATTTCAAAGCCATAGCCGGCATTTTTGCCCCGGCAAGGCTGCCACGTCTTTATCTTTTAGCGTTACCATATTATGTTATCGCTGATCCAAACTGATCGAATCGCATTCCGATTACCGGCTTTTCCAAACCGTGCGGCTATTTGTGTTATCACTGAAAAATCATACTATATCAATATCCAGTTACAGAGCCTTTGCCATGCCCGAGTTTTCCTTAAACACAACCTGGCTGATTCCCGCTTCCGTTGAAGCGGTCTGGTCGCGCCTGATCGATACCGAGAACTGGCCGTCCTGGTGGAAATACGTGGCATCCGTTGAAGAAATAGAACCGGGGGATGCAACCGGCCTCAATAATGTCAGAAAGTATTGCTGGCGTACCAGCCTGCCATACAGCTTGTTAGTAAATTTACGTGTTACCGAAATACAGCCTCTCCGTCTTATCACTGTAAACGTAAGCGGAGATTTACAAGGTTGTGGCCGCTGCCAATTATATTCGGATTCTGTTACCCGCCAGACCAGAGTCGAGTTTAAATGGCAGGTACAAACCTGCAAACCCTGGATGAACCGGCTTGCGGCAGTAGCCGCGCCGATTTTTGAATGGAACCATGCACGCGTGATGAAGTCTGGGGAAGAAAGTTTAATTCGGCATTTGGCAACGGTTAAAAATTCATAAATAAAATGGAATAATAGGCCGCATCAGGTTACCCTTTATCAATTTACAACTGATACGCAAAAATATGGCGCAATACATATACTCAATGAATCGGGTAGGCAAAATTGTCCCGCCCAAAAAATACATACTCAAGGATATCTCCTTATCCTTCTTTCCCGGCGCGAAGATCGGCGTGCTGGGTTTAAACGGTTCAGGTAAATCAACGCTGCTGAGAATCATGGCGGGTATCGACAAGGAAATCGAAGGCGAGGCGATTCCGCAAAAAGGCATCAATATCGGCTATCTGCCGCAGGAACCACAACTGGATCCCGATAAAACCGTACGCGGCAATGTTGAAGAAGCCGTTGCCGAAATCAAAGCGATTCTGGATCGTTTTAACGAAGTCAGCAATGCCTTTGCAGATCCCGATGCCGATTTCGATGCCTTACTGGCGGAACAGGCCGATCTGCAGGAAAAAATTGAGACTGCAGGCGCTTGGGAACTGGACAGAAAACTGGAAATCGCCGCCGATGCCCTACGCTTGCCGGACTGGGATGCGGATGTGACAAAATTATCCGGCGGAGAAAGACGGCGTGTCGCTTTATGCCGGCTGCTGCTATCTAATCCTGACATGCTGCTGCTGGATGAACCGACCAACCATCTGGACGCCGAATCGGTCGCCTGGCTGGAACGCTTTCTGCATGACTATCCCGGCACCGTTGTCGCGGTGACGCATGACCGTTATTTTCTAGATAATGTCGCAGGCTGGATTCTGGAACTGGACAGAGGCTCGGGAATCCCATGGGAAGGCAATTACTCCAGCTGGCTGGAACAAAAAGGCCGGCGACTGGAACAGGAAGAAAAGCAGGAATCCTCCCGCCAAAAAGCCATGAAAGCCGAGCTTGAATGGGTACGCTCGAACCCTAAAGGCCGTCATGCCAAAAGCAAGGCCCGTCTGGCACGCTTCGAGGAACTGTCATCGCAAGAGGTGCAGCAACGCAATGAGACCCAGGAAATTTATATTCCGCCCGGTCCACGCCTGGGCGATGTCGTAATCGAGGCCGACAACATCAGCAAAGGCTTCGGCGATCGATTGCTGTTCAACAACTTGAACTTCAGACTGCCGCCGGGCGGCATTGTCGGCATTATCGGACCTAACGGCGCCGGTAAAACCACGCTGTTTCGCATGATGGCAGGCCTGGAGCAACCCGACTCCGGCTCTCTGACCATGGGCCAAACCGTGGAACTGGCTTATGTTGACCAATTACGCGACGACATGGACCCGAACAAAACCGTCTTTGAAGAGATTTCCGATGGACTGGACATGATTACGGTCGGCAAGTATGAAACACCTTCGCGCTCGTATGTCGGACGCTTTAACTTTAAAGGCGCCGATCAGCAAAAACGCATTGGCGAACTATCCGGCGGCGAACGCAACCGCGTGCATTTGGCCAAGCTGCTGAAAACCGGCGGCAACGTGCTGCTACTCGACGAACCGACCAACGACCTCGATGTTGAAACCCTGCGCGCATTGGAAGAAGCCCTGCTCGCCTTCCCCGGCTGCGCCGTGGTTATCTCGCATGACCGCTGGTTCCTGGACAGAATCGCCACGCACATGCTGGCATTTGAAGGTGACAGTAATGTGGTCTGGTTTGAAGGCAACTATGAAGATTACGAAGCCGACCGCCATCGCCGCCTGGGCAGCGATGCCGACAACCCTCACCGGTTGAAATACAAAAAGCTAGCCTGATCGATCAACCCTTAACAGCACGGAGCGGGATCACTACCCCGCTCCGTGTTCGATTGATTGCCTAGCCCGAAAATACAACATCATACCGTTTCATCAAACTGGCTATATCCTTTCTGTAAAACTCCCGAACCGGCAAGCACAAATCCTTTGGTTTTAATCCTCTCTCCCGCAGAGATTCGACTTCCGTATAAACATCATGCACATCATAGATCTCCAGCGCTTTAAAGATAGCCGCGACATCCTTCATGCCGGCGATATCGGGCTGCTGGCCGTTTTTTAACTGAAAAACACCATCATCGAGCAGCAGTATACCGACCTGCTGATCGAATGCCGCCGTCGTCAGGATAATATCCAGCATTTCCTGAACCTGAGCGCCGCTGTGCGCCGGCTTGCGCAATACGAACAAATATTTCTTCATTTTTCTCAACCAAAGACAATAAAGCGATCAGCTTCCAGCGTGGCTTCAACCAGCTGCCCTAATCCTGAAATACGGAAGCCCTCGGCCAGATCGTTATCCATCTTACCCTGCCTTTTGGCCTCATCGGCACATAATAATCCGCGCCGTTGCGCGGCAGAGATACAAACGACCAAATCCAGTTGGTACTGCCGCGCCAGCTCGCTCCACTGCGCCGTAAACTGAAGCTCGTCATCGGGTGGCGTGGCATATTTAAAAGCGTGATAAATACCGTCCTGGTAAAAAAACACCCGAAATACTTCGTGTCCTTGCGCCAGCACGGCCTTGATAAATTGGTAAGCCGTATGACCTGTATTTGACTGATAAGGGCTGTTATTGATTTGAATGGCGAATTTCATGATTAAAGAAATGGTTAAACGTGGAACAAATAGGTCCGGAGTTCTATCAGAGAGTGCTGTTGATAGCGGTAACCCACGCCTATTATAATCTTATAAAATACCAATCGCTGGCTGACAAGCCGTCATTTCATTGTTACCGGAACCAATCCTGCCTTACTCAGTCTCATCGCCATGAAATTTAAACCATCTGCTTTAACGCTAGCCTTGGGCCTTGCCCTGTTTCCCGCAGCCCAGCAAGCTGTTGAGATTGATAAAATTGAACTGCCTGACATGGGCGATTCTTCCGGCACGCTGATTACCCCGGCACAGGAACAAGAACTCGGCGCGGCCTTTTTCAGAAGTCTGCACAGCCAGATCACTATCAGCCAGGATCCTGAAATACAGCAGTATATTCAGTCCATCGGCCAACGGCTCGCCACCAATAGCGATACCCCGGGCTATCCTTTCCATTTCTTTGTGGTCATGGAAAATCAGATCAACGCATTTGCCGGTCCCGGGGGCTACATCGGCGTGAATTCCGGACTTATTTTAACGACTGAAGCCGAAAGCGAACTGGCCTCGGTCATGGCGCATGAGGTTGCTCACGTCACCCAGCGCCACCTATACCGCGCCTTTGAGGCCGCCAGCCGTTTATCGATTCCTACCGCCGCCGCGACACTGGCCGCCATTTTATTAGGCACGCAATCACCGGCTCTCGGGCAAGCCGCGCTCATGGCCATTCAAGCCGGCAGCGTTCAGTTTCAAATTGATTTTACCCGCGAAAACGAGGCGGAAGCCGATCGGGTCGGCATGCAGACACTGGCCAGTTCGCACTATGATCCTCGCAGCATGCCCACGTTCTTCGAGCGCTTACAACAGTCAAGCCGTTATTATGGCCATGATGTTCCGGAATTTTTAAGAACCCACCCGGTGACCACTTCGCGTATCTCCGATACCCGAGGCCGCGCGGAAACTTATCCGTATAAACAATATCCGGATTCGCTCGGCTATCAGCTCACCAAAGCCAAACTGCGCGTAATAACAGCAACCGATATTGCCGCTGCCGGCAAATATTTTCAATCGCGCCTAACGCAAGGTACCGAAGAGCAACGTACCGTTGCCCGTTATGGCATGGGTTTAGCCCAGCTTCATGCGCAGAAATTCAATGAAGCTGAAGCCATTTTTCAACAACTGATCCATGACCACCCCAATCAGCCCCAATACGCGGCGGCACTGGCCCGCACGCTGCTTGAGGCGAAGCAATACCCCGAAGCACTCGACCTCTATCAAAAGGCGGTTCAGCGATTCCCCAATAACGACGCCATCAAACTTGAGTATATAACGTCCCTGTTGAAAGCCGGCAAAGCCGAGTCGGCCCGGAAAAACCTGCTGGCGTTAACGCCTAAAACCCAGCAAAAACCGATGTATTTGCAACTCCTGGCGCAAATCTATAGCGATTTGGATCAACCGGCCGAGTCACACCGATACCTCGCGGAATATTACTATACGACAGGACAAACGAGGGACGCCATCCTGCATATCAAATTGGCCCAAAAATCAAAAGGACTCAATTTTTATCTGTCCTCTATTCTTAACGAGCGGCTGAATTTTTTTATGAACGAGGAAGAGGAAGCCCGTCGCCAGTGAAATACTCAATGAGACATGCCGATAAAGGTCGAACATAGACATCCTTAACGGCTGCTTAATAAAAAGCACTCTTTGCCAGTGATTTTCTCTATCAGCAATCTCTAAAATAGTATAACCTCCTGTATTCATTAAGTATTTTCGAGGCGATACTATTTATCCGCAAAAATCATTATTTTTGATAGACACTACTATTTTTTTTGATATAGAATCGTCACCAGCTTAACGGAGTGAGCCCGGTTTAATCACCGGCCAAGAGGAGGATTAGCCTTTCAGGCTATTGATAACAATAATAAAATGAGTAATTCTGCTTGAGTAAAGTTGTGCCACGCGCAACAAGATAATAAAAATAATAAAGCTCAAATATGCCCGCTTCATGCGGGCTTTTTATTGCCTGTAACTTATACAAAAATCCTTGCCATAAGTTCCGAGCATCCCTGCTCAATCTGGAACCTTATATGCTCAAACGCACGCCAATCCATCCGGCTCTTGGTGCGCCAGGCGAGACGAAGCGGCCGCTATCGAAAGCATCACCCAATACTTCGTCAGCCTCCCCATAGACACCGAAAGAGGCATAGTCCTTATCGAAAATATTGTCGACCCTGCCGAACAAAGCCAGGTGTTTGTTGACCCTATACTCCGCCTTGGCATTGAACAGCCAGTAGCCGGCCAACTTGGCAGTGGTATTCGCCTCGTCGCCTCTAAAGAACTGATCGCCGCTATACAGACCATCGATACCCAACGACAGGCGCTTCCATAAATCCACTCCGAGCGACGCTTTGAAGATATGCTCGGGCATGCCCGGAATCCGATTGCCGCGCTTCACTTGAGCCGCCTCGTCATTATCCAGCGGGTTTTGAATAGTGAAACCGTCCATAAAGCGTGCATTCAGATAAGTGTAGTTGGTCGCAAAATGCCAGTCATCAATATTACTGAATAATTGCGCATAGTTAAGCATAGTGCCGGCTTCTATGCCGTAACGACGCGTTTGTCCGACATTGCTGAAGAACCCCTCGCTGATACTGTCGCCGCCACGGTTAAAGATGATATCGTCATGGTTGACGGTATGGAAATAACCCAGATTCCATTTCATATCGCCTCTTTCCAGAAACTGATCGAAATTACCACGAAAACCGCCTTCCCAGGTTTTAGCGACAACCTGATCCAGTGGAGGGTCGGCTACAAACGCATTCGGCAGACGGCAAGGATCGTCCTCATCGGCGCAGCTTAATTCCATCGGCGTCGGTGCCCGTGAAGACTCACTGTAACTGCCGTACATGCCGACGTTGTCGAGAATCTGATAAGTAAAGCCGGCTGAAGGATTAAAGCGCTCGAAGCTATGCTTGCCGCTCAATTTGTCTTCGCCGTCGATGAACTGGTTGGCCATAGTGATGCCGACATGATTATAACGTCCGGCCAGGGTAACGGCCAGATCGTCAGTTACCGAGAAGGTATCACTCAGATAAAAGCCATAAGTCTCGGTAGTGGTGTTCAAGCGCACCCGGGCATCCTTAACCAGAATACCGCTGCCCACCGTACCGCGGTCATCGGTCAGACGCGCCAGTTCCGTGTCGGAATTGAAATGCACATCGGCGTAATCATAGCTGGCGCCGACAATCAAATTGTTTTCATGATTAAACCAATCATGCTTGAACATCGACTGCAGAGTACCGCCACGGCTGCGCATATTGGTGGCGCTGGTATTGTTGGTGGCGCCTTCAACGCTTTCATCTTCGGTCACCAGGTTGCCGTTGATGTCGATAACCGGAAATTCGCCTGATTCATCGCACAGAAAACCGCTGTCATCTTCACAGCCATCAAAATCGCTGTCATCGCCGTTAAAGGTTTTGATCCGGTTCTGCCGAAAATAGGCGTTGCCGCTCACTTCGATTTCATCGGTCACATCATAGCTACCGGCCAGTTCGGAAAAAAACAGGCGGGTGATGGTTTGATCGGGATGCGTGAACACGGCTTTTCTGCCTTGCTCCAGCAACTGCTCCGGCGCCGCGCCGTTACCCTTCATGTCGTTATCGTTGGCGGCCAGCGTCAGATCCAGTTCTCCCCGATCATTCTGCCAGCTTAATGTACCCAGCACCTGCTTGGCGCGCGTGGGAGAGAAATCACGCCAGCCTTGTTCGCCGAAATTGTGCACGTCGAGGAAATAGCCCCAGGTACCGTTGTTGCCGCCGCTGGTTAACTCTTCCGAATGCCGGTCCCATGACCCGCCATAGATTTCCAGTTGATGGCCGGGCGCGGTAAAGCCGGTTTTGGTTTTGACCGCTATGGCGCCGCCCAGCGTGTTCAAACCATATATTGGATTGGAACCCGGCACCAGTGTCATCGTATCGATTGCACCTTTAGGAATCAGGTCCCAGTTAACCGTATCGCCGAAAGGCTCATTAAACCGGACTCCGTTCAAATAAGTCGACAAGCCTTGCGGCAAGCCCAGCAAAGGTGAGGCAACAAAGCCGCGGTAATAAACATCAGGCTGCAGCGGATTGTTCTGCGCTTCATTGATATGCACACTGCCCAGATAGCGGCTGATGTATTCATTCAGTGACAGACTCTGCGCCTTTTCCAATTGCTCGGATGTCACTGTCTGGATATTGGCCGGTATCTTATCGGCATCGACGCCACTGCCCGGCAATGGCGTAACGCCTATTACATCAACGGTTTCAAGCTTGATTTTCGGTTGCTCTTCCGCCATAACAGCAGTCAGTGAGGACAAGCTAAACAGCCCCACCGCTCCGTAAATAATTTTTTTCATTCCACCCCCAAATTAGTTGAGCGCGAAATGATAGTCAAACCAATGGATAAGTTATAGGGGGGGGCTTGAAAAAAAGGAAATATTCCTAAGTCAATGCGTTATGTGAAGATTTGCCGTAGTATCTATAGGCATCAATTTATTGCCTTCATAACGCCTCTACATCGTTGCATGAATAGGTCAATAACGGCTAATAAAAATTAACCTCGAGCCGTAGGATTAACCATTGATTTTTAACAACCACACAACCTTAAGGTATTTAGATATAATGCCAAACACAATAACTACAATTATTCCGACCAGTTACCCTAGGCAAAGCTTATGACAATCACTATTAATACTGTCACAAAATTGCAACGCTCTCTTGAACATCAAATAGCTCGTATAAAATCCAGCGAAAATTATCAAAAGCTGCAGGCCATGCCGCCATTAAAGCGCTGGGGTATTATCGCCGGGCTGTTTTTGTTATCCCAGTTAGTTATATTCGGCGCTTTGTATTTAGCTTTCGACAAAATCGTAGTCATCGGCTTTTTCGCCAGCATTCTGGCTGGTCTGGCAACTGGCCTTGGCGCCCTTCCCGCCCTGTTTTTCAAAAATATTTCAACCAATCTGTTCAATACCATGCTTGGCGCGGCGGCCGGCGTGATGCTCGCGGCAACGGCCTTTTCCCTGCTGGTTCCCGGCATGGACTATGGCAACTTGATCTGGCCCGGCAACGGCATCTACGTTGTATCCATCGGCATGCTGGTCGGCGGGCTATTTCTGCATTATGCCGACCGTCAATTGCCTCATGTTCATTTTGATACCATTGCCGATGCGCAACTGACGTCATTAAATAAAATCTGGCTGTTTATTATCGCCATAACAATTCACAATTTTCCTGAAGGCATGTCGGTCGGCGTCAGCTTTGGTTCAGGGGAAATCAAAAACGGCGTGATTCTGGCTGTCGCCATTGCCCTGCAAAATATTCCTGAAGGCCTGGCCGTTGCCTTGCCGCTGGTAGGCCTCGGTTATAACCGTTGGAAAGCCATCGGCATCGCAACAGTCACCGGCCTGGTAGAGCCGGTCGGCGGCCTGCTGGGTATCACCATGGTCACCCTGTTTGAACCGGTATTGCCAATTGCCATGGGATTTGCCGCCGGCGCCATGCTGTTTGTCATCAGCGAGGAAATCATTCCGGAAACGCATTCTAATGGCCGCTCACGCTATGCGACTTTTGCCTTAATGATCGGCTTCATCATCATGATGGTGCTGGATAATTTACTCGGCTAATAACTACTCCATATCCACCATAAACTATAAAGGCGATCCGCCGGTCGCCTTTATGCTATCCACAGAGACAAAAATTGGACAATCTGCAAAACCTTCTTCAAAACTATTTACAGCACTTTTTGTCTTTACTGGCTTCCAGCAATTTCGCTGAAATCTCGGCAACAGCCACTGCCAGCTTTGCCTTGATCGTGGCGGCCGAAATCGGCGACAAAAGCCAACTGGTCTGCATGACCCTGGCATCAAGACATAGAGCCATGCCGGTTCTGTTCGGCGCCATTGGCGCCTTCGCTTTTTTGAACACACTGGCCGTGGTTTTCGGTATAGCCATCGCCAAGTGGTTGCCTGAATATATCGTCGCTGCTTCTGTCGCCTTCCTGTTTGCCGCCTTTGGCATCCATGCACTGCGCGTGGACGAAGATGATGACGATGAAGAAATCAAGGAAAAAAGCGGTCACAGCATTTTTTTCACCACGTTCCTGTTGATCACCTTCGCTGAATTCGGCGACAAAACGCAACTGGCCGTTGTCGCCTTAAGCAGCACCGCTTCTCCGATTGCCGTATGGCTGGGTTCCACCATCGCCCTGGCCTCTACATCGGCCTTGGGCATTCTGGCCGGCCGTACCATTCTGCAAAAAATCCCATTAGTGCTGCTGCACAAAATCAGTGGTGCCATTTTTCTGATACTGGCTGTGCTTGCGGGCTACAGGGCCTATGTCAGTTACACCGGCTGACCACAAAAAAGGCAATAAAAAACCGCCTTCTGGCTTATCCGAAAGGCGGTTTTGCGCGGGAAGATAACAGGTTAAACCGATGCCGCTAACGCCTGCGCGCGTTTGCGATTGAAACCCATCAATACCATTAATCCCGAGCCAAACAGCCAGACAGCCGCTGGCACAGGAACTCCGCTGATAACAACTTTATCATCATAGGTTAAATTAACCCGCCAAAATGCTCCCATATTCTGAAAGTTCGCTGGCTGGTCCCAGTCAGCTAACGCAATTGGCGTTTCTCCATCAAACAGGAAACCAGCTGAAATATTGTCCCCTTGCGCCCAATTGCTGAATGCCGCGACAGTAAAAAAATAATCACCCGCAGGAAGAGAGAAAAACGCCAATCCTGAATCGTATCTGGTTTGATCCCGGGCAATTGCAGGATTGTCATCATTCTCATCAATCAACTCGCCCGTAGCTTGGTTCCATAACGCTGTTATTGGATCAAAGTTAGCCCCATCCTGAAACGAATCAGTCCATAGCTTTACGTTATATGCTTCATTAACGAGCGAGAAATTTATCCTTGCAATATCGTTATGGTTTTCAAAATTGCCATCGAAACTGAATTTGAACGACGCAGCACTCGCCGCATTAGCCCCGAGCAGGGTTAAACATAGCAGAACGGAACGCAAAGTTTTTTTCACAAAACCCCCAATTAAACAACACCTAAAAGTCCGCCGGTTAACTATTTTGTTTTTAGTTTTATTATTGGCAGATCCTGGAAAAATATTAGCAGATAGTGAAAAAAATGGTTATTTTATTAGCGTTAAAAACGGGAAAGAAATATACCCCGCAATCGAGACAATATTTCTGTTCATGCGGTCGTGCTCACACCCTTTACCCACATCCCTGTAGGCAACGCCGAAGAGGGACGGAAAGACCCGTCAGTTGCAGGAGTTATAAAATAAGCGGCAAACCGTAAAAACCATCCTTTTTACAGTCTTGTCAGCAAAAATATCAAACGCATTAAATCCCCTTGCCTGCGGGTATTGGTTTTCTCGAAAACTTTTTTCAACTGACTGCGAGCGGTATTGTCGGTGACATCGTATTTTTGACTGTATTCAGCCAGCGATAAACCGTCAGCCAAGGCCAGGCATAACCTTAATTCAGCGGCCGTCAAACTGAACAAATCCTGAAATGCCCGCCATTGTTCCTCGGAATAACAACCGGGATCGCATAATATCGCCATGATCTTCAGTCCGTCTTCATCAACTGGCGATGGCTGCATCGGAAAACAACTCAATAACAACGGCGAACTGTCGCTGCGTTCCAACAGCAGAATACAACTTCTGGTCCGCCGAAGATTGTCTGACTGGGAGGAATTGACAGTGCCGGGAACTGATTCCGCCAACCCTTTGAGAAATGCCTTGAATTGATTCGCATTATGCGAGTCTAGCAAAGTGAATTTCGGTTCTAGCCGCAGAGGTACCGCATCGTCTTCAAGAAGCTCGTCAACTTTTTTCGAGTGGTACAGCACCCGCGCCTGACTATCTAACAACACGACATGGCGGCCGAAAGTTTCGAACGAAGAGAAGATATTCTGAAAATGTTCGGCCTGGTAATCGGAAGCACGACGAAATTGCCTACGGCGCTCGACTCGCGGCGGATTATTTGCATTTGCCGGATCAGGAGGTACAGATTTGTTGGTCATAGGTATATTACGATTGCGTATTATTGTTTATTTTTTCGCTGCCATAAGGTAGCGAACTGTTCTAATCATGCTCAGGCGATTTGACACATGCATAGGCGAATCAACTCGTCCTTAGCCAAGCCTCGGAAGAAGGCAATATATTTATGAGTCAACTCAAATTGATGGGTTAGAGCTATTGTAATCGTAAAACTCTGAATCGACATCATGGAATTATAAGTTTAGCTGATTATCTTGGTTTCACCTGCCCCCGGCGTTACACTAAGGTTATTGCCGACACGCGGAGACATAATTGTGACCACGTTAAATCAAACGCCGCTTTACAATCTTCATCTTGAACTGGGCGCCAGAATGGTGCCATTTGCCGGCTACCAAATGCCGGTGCATTACCGCAAAGGCACCCTGCATGAACACCGGCACTGCCGCAATTATGCCGGTTTTTTCGACATCTCCCACATGGGCCAATATCTGATTCTGGGGGATTCAGCCGCCAGCGAACTGGAAAAACTGACACCCAGCGACATCACCGGGCTTGCCCCCTATCAGCAACGCTATACCGTTTTGACCAACGACAATGGCGGCATTATTGACGACATTGTCGCAACACGTCTAACTTCCGGGCTCATGGTCATTGTCAATGCAGCCTGTAAAGACAAAGATTTTGAACATTTTAAAGTTCATTTAACTGACCGCTGTCATTTTAAGGAGTTGAACGATCAGGCACTGTTTGCCCTGCAAGGACCTGCCGCAATAGCAGTCATACAGAAATTTTCCACGACGGCGGCCGGCTTATCGTTCATGCACGCCTGTGAAGCCGAAATCCATGATGTCAAATGTACGATCAGCCGCAGCGGCTATACCGGCGAAGACGGTTTTGAAATTTCGGTGGCCAGCGAGCAGGCAGAACGTCTGGCCCGCTTGCTGCTAGCTCAAGAGACGGTGGAAGCCGTCGGCCTCGGCGCACGCGACAGCTTACGACTAGAAGCAGGACTTTGCCTGTACGGGCATGAGCTTGATGAAACGATCACGCCCGTGGAAGCCGGTTTGCGCTGGCTGGTTAAAAAAGGCCACACCACGTTTCCAGGTGCCGGCAGAATTCTGGCGCAACTACGCCAGGGCACGGAAAAGAGCCGTGTCGGCCTACTGGTCGAAAGCAAAATACCGGTGCGCGAAGGCTGCATTATTACCAATGAAACCGGCGATGCCATCGGCCATGTCACCAGCGGCGGTTTTTCCCCCAGCCTCGGCCGGCCGATCGCCATGGCGATGCTGCACAATCCGGCGCCGGATGCCGGCAGCATACTATACGCACGGGTCCGTGATCATCAGGTTCCGGTCACGCTTACAGAATTGCCTTTTATCCCTCATCGCTACAAGAGATAAAACCATGCCCTCACCTCGTCTTAGCCTGGACAAACTGGAAATGCGCGGTAATTTCATCCACCGCCATATCGGCCCCGATCAACAGCAAATTCAGGACATGCTCGCCGAACTCGGCTTGAGCGAACTGGATGACATCATCGAGCAAGCCATTCCGGACGATATTCTCAACGACGAACCGCTGAAACTGACGGAAACGATCAGCGAGCGCGCCGTGCTCAAATACCTGCGTAGAATGCGCGCGCGCAACAAGGTCTGCACTTCCATGATCGGCATGGGCTATTACGGCACCATCATGCCGGCCGTGATCAAACGCAACGTACTGGAAAATCCCGGCTGGTACACCGCCTATACGCCCTATCAGTCCGAAGTCAGCCAGGGTCGCTTGGAAGCCTTGTTGAATTTTCAGCAAATGGTGATCGATTTGACCGGCATGGAACTGGCCAACGCTTCGCTGCTCGATGAAGCCACCGCCGCGGCCGAAGCCATGACCATGTCCCGGCGCCTGTCGAAAAGCGCGGCCAACAGCGTGTTCGTCGATCAGGACTGCCATCCGCAGACCATCGCCGTCATTCAGACCCGTGCTCGTTCCCTGGGTTATGACGTTATCGTCGGCGACCCGCATCATGGTCTGGCGAGTCACGACTTCTTCGCGCTGATCGTGCAATATCCGGGCTCGCATGGGGAAATCCATGATCTCGGCGAAGCGGCCTCGATCGCCCACAGCAAATCGGCGCTGGTCACGGTCGCGGCGGATCTACTGAGCCTGGTGCTGCTGAAGCCGCCTTCTGCCTTCGGCGCCGATATCGTGGTCGGCAATTCGCAGCGCTTTGGCGTACCGATGGGTTACGGCGGGCCGCATGCCGCGTTTTTTGCCACCCGGGACGACTATAAGCGTTCCGTGCCGGGCCGCATCATCGGCGTATCCAAAGACAGCCACGGCCAGACGGCGCTGCGCATGGCCCTGCAAACGCGCGAACAGCATATCCGCCGCGATAAAGCCACCAGCAACATCTGTACGTCGCAGGTGCTGCTGGCCGTTATCGCAGGCTTTTATGCGATCTACCACGGCGCTGACGGCCTGCGCCTGATCGCCGGACGCGTGCACCGCTATGCGGAGATTCTGGCGGCCGGCATCAGGCAACTCGGCCACCACGTCATCAGCGAATGCTATTTCGACACGCTGCTGGTGCATACGCCGAATCGGGCCAAACGCATCGCCGCGCATGCCGCCGAAGCCAATATCAACATACGCATCGTCGATCCCGACCATGTCGGCATTGCGCTGGATGAAACCACCACGCGCAATGATTTAAGAGCGCTCTGGCAGGTTTTTGCATCGCCTGTTTCCACGTTGCCCGACATCAATGCGCTCGATGCGGCCATAACCGAATGCATTCCCGAAACCTTGTTACGCACCGACGCCATTCTCGAGCATCCTGTGTTCAACCGCTATCATTCGGAAACCGAAATGATGCGCTACATGCGCAAATTGGCACGCCGCGACATCGCCCTGGATCGTTCGATGATCCCGCTAGGCTCCTGCACGATGAAGCTGAATGCGGCCACCGCGATGCAGACCATTTCCTATCACGAATTCAACAGCCTGCACCCGTTCGCGCCGCTGTATCAAACCCACGGTTATCAGCAGATGTTCGCAGAACTGGAGGATATGCTCTGCGATCTGACCGGCTTCGACGCGATTTCGCTGCAACCGAATGCCGGCTCCCAGGGCGAATACACAGGCCTGCTGGTCATCCGCAAATACCATGAGATTACCGGCGAAAGCCAGCGCAACATCTGCCTGATACCGGCTTCCGCGCACGGCACGAATCCCGCCAGCGCCACCATGGCCGGGCTTAAAGTCGAGGTCGTGGCCTGCGATGAAAACGGCAATATCAGTCTGGACGATCTACAGGCAAAAATCGCCGAGCATCCCGATAAGCTGGCCGCATTGATGGTTACTTATCCGTCCACGCACGGCGTCTATGAGCAATCGTTCCGCGCTATCTGCGATCTGGTCCACCAGCATGGTGGTCAAGTCTATCTGGACGGCGCCAATTTCAATGCCCTGGTGGGTTTAAGCCGGCCCGGCAAAATCGGCGCCGATGTCGCCCATCTCAATCTGCACAAGACCTTCAGCATTCCGCATGGCGGCGGCGGTCCCGGCGTCGGCCCGATCGGCGTGCGCGCGCACCTGGCGCCTTTCCTGCCCGAGCATCCGGTGGTCAAGGGCGTCAATCCGGCCAAAGGCAAACACGGCACGATCGGCACAGTATCGGCGGCGCCATGGGGATCGGCCAGCATCCTGACCATTTCCTGGGCCTATATCGCCATGATGGGCGCGGCCGGTCTGAAACGGGCGACGTTGACGGCCATTTTGAATGCCAATTACATGGCCAGGCGCCTGACACCTTATTACCCCATCCTGTATACCGGCAAAAACGGCTGGGTCGCGCATGAGTGCATCATTGACTGCCGTGCTTTCAAGAAATCGTGCCATATTACCGTCGATGATATCGCCAAGCGCCTGATCGATTTTGGCTTTCATGCGCCGACCGTCTCGTTTCCGGTGCCCGAAACCCTGATGATCGAACCGACCGAGAGCGAGAATAAAGCCGAAATCGACCGCTTTTGCGATGCGCTGATTACGATCCGTCAGGAAATCAAAGCCATCGAGGACGGCACGGCCGACGCCGAAAACAATATTCTGCGCAATGCTCCGCATACCCATCGCTTGTTGCTGGAGGAATGGACGCGGCCTTATTCCAAACAGCAGGCCTTCTTCCCGGCCGGCCACCAACACGACGACAAATACTGGCCGCCGGTGGGACGCATCGATAACGTTTATGGCGACCGGCATCTAGTCTGCACCTGCCCGCCTTTAGAGGATTATGAGTAACGGTATTGACTGAATTGTTTGCGCGCCATTTAAAAGCCACACCGAAGCGTTTTAAAAATTTAAGGAATCTTTAAGCATTATCAGTCATTATTGACAAGCAACATTATCCGTCATAGACCGAGGTATGCATCGTGTAAGCCAAGAAATTTATTACTACACTTACCGCAATAAAAACATTATAATAAGTAAGGTTAATAACAAGCACCTATTCCGCCGACCGAACTACCAGAAAATAACCTGCCATTAAACGGGTTTGCCCCGTTCCTCCCTCGCCTGTTCAGCCGCTGTTTCCGACCCGGATTAATGACTGAGCCCACTCTTAATTTGTGATGCGGTTCACATTTCTCAACAACCATTTTAGAAAATATCTTCATTTGGGTTTATGCTCTGTTTCAACAACATGAAACGCAGCCCGTTAAATCCATGCGTCTTAAGTCCCGGGCTTAAGGGCCGACAGGGCTGTCAAAAAGTTAAGGCGAAGCCAATCCATACACGGAAAAAGCGCTGATAAGAAGCTTCCACCTGCATGCGGATAAATACAGAAGTGCTTGCCTAACGCTTTAAAGTAGTGAAATAAAACACAACCATTTCGACAAGAAGGGTTTTGTTCACAAATTAGCCTCAAATAAAAAGAGAGATAAACTCCGACAATTTTTAAAAGTCTTCATCAAGCTGGATCAGACCGCCAACTTTGGCTCTAGAATGCCAGAGCGCCTAGTGGAACCGGAATTCCCGCATGGCCAGATAACAGCACTTGATTCAAAGGCTTTTCGAACCGACTGACCCCATCGGGTACGCAGACATAAGTCCTTGCTTTGCTCGGCAATATTGCCGGCAGAGGGGTGAAGTCTGAGTTGTGTATTCGCGTTGCATGGTAATCGCTCTAGCGCCAGGACATGCAGGGTTACATTTTTACACGATACAGGCTCGTAAAACTGCCCTAAGCATTAAATGCTATCGGTAAGCAGTTAGCCGCTATCGGTTTGTCATCACTGGCATCCCATGCCAATTTAGCTGAATTTTTTGGCGAGTATCCATATTCGCTGTGTTAAAGACCGGAAACAGTCTGATTTTTATCAGTGCGGAAGCGTCTGGATATGAGCGTTTAAACGCCTCCGTGGTATTGAAGGGTCCACGCATACATTGTTTTTTAATAATTTGAATCCAAATTTGCCGTTTCCGGATGCCTCTCCAAATCGGCATGAAAACCAGATGTTTTTAAAATAAATATAATGATATTAATAACTTATATTTATTGCCAAATACCGGCTTGTGAATGTCGCCTTTACTCGAGACATGCATATAGCCAGTTAAAACCAGTGTGCCGGGATATTTACCTGCCTCGTTTTTTGAGGTCGGGCACTCATTATCTGGATTAATTAGAAATCATCAAAAAAAACAAATAAAGAAATAATAATAAAAAAAATGAGGAACCCTTATGCAACAAACTTTTCGACGAATAATCACTTATTTGCTGAGCCAGTACATCACCGTTTTGTCGGTTCTGGCGCTAGTTAACTGTTTGACCTACTTCATTCTGACCACGGATTTATTAGAACAGGAAGGGAATATCGCTTTGGTCAGGCTGAGCAGCGATCAAAACCATTTAGTCAGCGACATCAACTTTTTAACCCTGCAACTCAACCACGTCACCGATCCCGGCAAGATTAACGCTATCCGCAGCCAGATTATCAATGATCAGGTTCTACTCAGAGACAATCTTGCCACGTTGCAAAATGGCGACCGTTTTGTGCGCAGGGGCGCCAAACTGGTGCGTGAAAAAGGCGAATTACCGGCGGAACTGAATTCAATATTTTTTGAAGAACCCATCGAACTGAGCCGCCGGATTAACAATTATCTCGAAGCTTCAAAAGCCATAGTCAATGCCTCGACCAGGAAAGAACCACTGAATCAGGCGACCCTGTTCAGACTGCACAACGAATTGTCGCCACGCGTACTGGACGGCATTGAAAAAGCAACCACGGCCTATCAAAAGCTGGGCGAACACAAACTGCGTAACACGATGAGTCTGCAAAACATCATCTTTATTATCGCATTAGGTACCCTGGCGCTGGTGGGCTCCGTATTACTCAGGCCTCTGATTGTAAAACTGCAGGAAACCACGTTTAAAATTCAGGAAGAAAAGAACTTCGCCGACAACGTGATCAACACGGCGGAAGCGCTGATTATCGGCCTTGATCCGGCAGGCAAAGTAACCTTGTTCAACCATCATGCTGAACAAAGCGTTGGTTGGGAAGAAGAGGAAATCAAGGGCAAGGACTTCTTCGGGCAGTTCATTCCAGAGCATGAACAAGCGGTTTTGAGGCAGCTGTTTGACGGCATGATGGACGGTTCCATCGAATTCGCGGATGAAGTTGAAACGCAGATGATGATTCGTAGCGGCGAGACCATCAATGTTGTTTGGCACGCGACGGTCGTTCATGACTCAAGATCCCGCCGGCCGATCATGTTCCTGGCCACGGGACTGGATATTACCGAGCGTAAACAGGCAGAACTCCAGCTGTATCAGACGCACGCCGAACTGGAACAGATGAGCGCCCGTTTAAAAGGCGAAGTCGACCTTGCGGCGACATTGCAACGCTCCATTTTGCCAAGCCCCACCATCCAATTGCCCGGTATCCTGGGAGAAGCCAACCTGCTGACATCCAGCGAGGTAGGCGGTGATTATTATGACTATTATGTCGTCGACGGACACAAAACCGTGCTGCTGGTCGGTGATGTCAGCGGCCACGGGGTTGCGGCCGGCACCATGGTGAGTGCCGCGAAGGCCGGTGTTTATCCCCTGATACATACGGGAGTCAGCAACCCGGCTGAAATTCTGCAGTCATTAAATGAAACCATGCTGGCCACAGCGCATCAATCATTATTGATGACAATGGCCTGTGTCACGCTCGACGCCATTACCGGCAAACTGATTTTTGCCAATGCCGGGCATGTATTGCCTTATCTCTGGCGGCACCAGCAGCAACGATGGGAAATACTGGAAGCGTCGGGCCTGCCGCTGGGCAAAAGTATCGATTCCGATTATTTCACGCCTTCCCTTGAATTGCAGATGGAAGTGGGCGACCGGATTTTCATGTTTACCGACGGTCTGGTGGAAGAGGAATCGCCGGATGGCGAGGCCTTCGGATACGACAGGCTGGAGCACATTCTTAACCAGTGCGGCGATGCCGAACCGGAAGTTTTACGCAGCCGCCTGATGGGGGCATTGAACCAGCATTGCGCCGGACAAGCCTTTACCGACGACATCACCATCATGCTGATCAGCCATAGCGACCGCATTATGCCGGTAGCCAGTTCGTCGGAAGAAGCCAGCGACATCATCCGTCTCTCCGATACCTTCTATCGTCGCGGCGATCATCCCATCCCGCGCATTTCCCGTGAATTTGTGGTGTTTTTTGCCGAGCAGGAATATGCCGACCTTCTGTCCCGATTCAGCCAGGACGGCATTTGCCGCGTCCTGCCGCGCCATAACAAGATCTGCGTGGATATAGGCTGGGAAAAATTGCTGAATCAGCATCACTATTCGGTTAACGATGACTTGTATACCTTGTTGCCTACCTCCCCACTAAAAAAACATTTTCAATTAACGCATACTGAAGACAAGCTGTTTATCATGGAGGAAATACAGGCCTGGCTGGCCGACCAGCAAATACTTCAGGAAGAGCACCTGGAAAGCCTGGTCGTGGCCATGGATGAGATGATTGAAAACAGCCTGTATGCGGCGCCACGCGATGGCAAAGGCGTGCCCTATTATCAAAAAGGCGTATCGCGCGAACTCTCGGAACATGAAGAAGTGCGCATCGATGTCGTCCTGACCGATAAACACATCGGCCTGATGGTGACCGATAACTGGGGCACACTGACGCCCGCCGTATTCCTGAAAAGCATCTCCCATGCCATGGATTCAGGCGTTGAAGCCGGCATAGGCGGCGCCGGGCTGTATATGCTGTGGCGTTTGTCGGATTATTTTCAAGTGCGCATCTTTCCACAACAAAAAACACAAGTCACCACATTATGGGATCTGAGCAGTCCGGTTAACATGGATACCAGTTCCGGATTTCAGTTTCTATACCACAGCAAATACGATGCTGAAAACAAGGTAGGAGTCTAATAATGACAATTTCATCTTCACTAACAATCAAACAGACTTCCAAGAACGACAACCAATACCGCTTTGATTGCGCGGGCTCCATCGACGCGCATGCCACGCCCGCCTTCAGCGTGTTCGTCGAAATACCTGCCGACGCCTCTGTCATGCTCGACTTCAGCAATATTGAACGTGTCAATTCCATGGGCTTGTCATTATTGCTGAAGCTTTTCGAGGAATGGGAAAATAACGGCACGCGCGTACAAGTGCAGAATCTCAACCGAATGGTCAGCATGCTGTTTAAAATCACCGGCCTGGGACGCTTTGTCGAAGGCGCCACAGGTCAGGAGACCTCCGGCACCAAAATGATTGATCCGGCGCCGCCCGCGCATATTCACAAGGCCGATGCCGACAGTGAAACGCCGGCAAACAAATCAAAACTGAATTTTGTCGCCAGCCTGCAGACCGGCAGCCAATTGAGCGGCTGGTATTTATTGAATACCTATCTGCAACGGCGCATGCAAAAAGTCATCCATTTTGAACAAGCCCAGGATGTTAAAAATATTACGCCTGATATCTTGTTCAGCAAGCCCTTCGAAGCCTGCGCCATGATGAAAAAAGGCTTTATTCCGTTGATGCGGCCGATCGCCGAGGCGGATGAAGTCGTCATACTCAGCCGTTCCGACGATAAACGGACCTTGTCCGATATGAAAACCGCCAATGTCGTCACCGCCACGGAAGCCAGTTTCGTTTATCTGTTGGGCCGGTTTTTATGCGATGAAAGCGGTGTTGATTCGGCAAAATTCAACTATCATTTTTCCGGCAACGAAATCAAGGCGCTGCAAATGCTGATCAGGAAACAGGCCGATCTTTTGTTTGTACTGAAAAAAACCTACGAGAACCTGTCATCGCTAAGCCGCAAAAACGTACGGCAACTGGATGCCAGCGACACCAACTTTACCTTTCATTTATTCAGCATCGCCCCTTACCTGCAGGCCGAAGGCGATGTTTTAGGCCCTATCCTGCAAGACATGGAGAACGATGAGCAGGGCAAACAAATATTGCAGGACCTTCAATTTCAAGGCTGGTGCAAACCGGAGCAAGGCGAATTGAATATGCTGCAAATGGTTTTCGACCGCTATGTAGAAAGCTAAACGCACCTCAATGACCGTCCGGGCGCGGGTAAACGGCCCGGACGGTCATGCGCCTGGACCCGGCCCCCGTCAACGCGCGCTCCGCGCCATGAAGTTATCCTCACTGTCCATAGCCGATCGGCTGAATGCAAGCTTGCCTGTGATTCGCCCATTCGACAGGCATTTCCACCGGTAAAAAACAATTTTCCTCCGGCAGTTCACGAAATGCGGCTGAATACTGTCTACATTGGTATCCTGAAAAACCTGTAGACCCCAGATGGCACGATATCAAAAAGCCCTGTTTATTTTTCGCCGCGATTTACGCCTGTTCGATAACACCGGCCTGAACGCTGCATTGGCGCAGTCCGAACGGGTCATACCGGCGTTTGTTTTCGATCCGCGGCAAATTGAACCGCATCCGTACCAGAGCCAGCCGGCCTTGCAATTCATGCTGCAGGCGCTGGACGACTTGCAAGAGCAAATCGCCGAACAGGCCGGCGCCTTGTATTATTTCCATGACCGGCCTGAAAACGTGATCAGCCGGCTGCAAACCGCGGACTCGATCGAGGCCGTGTTTGTCAATCGCGATTACACCCCGTTCAGCCTGCAGCGCGACGCCCAACTGCAGCAGCGTTGCCGACAGCTTGAACTTGATTTTTACAGCGCCAGCGATCTGTTATTAACCGAACCGGAACAAGTCTGCAAAGACAATCAAAAGCCCTACCGGATATTCACGCCGTTTTATAAGCGGGCCAGACAATTCCCCGTCGCCTTGCCTCGCGCCTTGAGTCCGGGACGGCTGGAGAACTCGACCGCCATCGCCCACGATACCGACTGGACCCATACGCTTAAAAAACCGCACCATAATGCGCAACGCGGCGGACGCCAAGCCGCCCTGGCGCTATTGGACGACATGGATCAACACCGCGACTATGCCGGGCGGCGCGACTATCCGGCCCTGGCGGCCACGACCGGCTTATCGGCTTATCTCAAATTCGGCTGTTGTTCGGTCAGGGAGGCTTATTACGGCATCGTGGAAACGTTGGGCGAGGAGCACCCATTACTCAGACAACTGTACTGGCGCGACTTTTTTACCCATATTGCCTTCCATTTTCCGCATGTTTTCGGCCAGGCTTTCCACCGGCAATACGACGCGCTGCCCTGGCGCAATAATCCCGATGACTTTCAGACCTGGACCTGCGGCCGCACCGGCTTTCCGATTATCGACGCCGGCATGCGACAGTTGAACGCAACCGGCTGGATGCACGCCCGCGTGCGCATGCTGACCGCCTCGTTCCTGGTCAAGGACCTGCTCGTCGACTGGCGATGGGGCGAGCGCTATTTTGCCCGGCACCTGCTTGATTACGACCCAAGCATCAATAACGGCAACTGGCAATGGGCGGCCTCCACCGGCTGCGATGCGCAACCGTATTTCCGCCTATTCAATCCCTGGCTGCAACAGCGAAAATTCGATGCCGACTGCCTTTACATCAAGCAGTGGCTGCCCGAACTGCGGCCCTTTCCGGCCGCCGTCATTCATGACTGGCACCGGCAACCTCAGCCTGGCGACTACCCGGCGCCGATCATCGATCACACTCTGCGCAGCCGGCAGACAAAAGCGCTGTTTCAGAGCCTTCAAAAAACCGGAGCTTAAACCATGCCTTATTTGCTATTGCTGTCTCTGATCCTGATTTCCGGTTGCACCGGCCTGCCGCATGGCGTCAAACCCGTCACCGGTTTCGAAGTCAGCCGATACCTCGGCAAATGGCACGAAATTGCCCGCCTCGACCACAGTTTTGAACGCGGTCTCACCGACGTCACGGCCGAATACAGCCTCAGGGACGATGGCGGGTTGCGGGTGCTGAACAGCGGTTACAACGCCGACACGGGGCAGCGCCAATCGGCCGAGGGCAAAGCCTACTTTATCGAATCGACGGATGTCGGGCGCTTGAAAGTCTCGTTTTTCGGCCCGTTCTACGGCGGCTACAACATCATTGCCCTGGACAAAGCCAACTACGGCTATGCCATGATTGCCGGTAACAGTTTTGATTATTTGTGGATCCTCGCGCGCGAACCTACCCTCGCCCCGGACATCCTGCAATCCTTGCTCGACCAGGCGCAATCGATGGGCTTCGCCACCGAGAATTTAATCTATCCCTGATGACTTAAAGCCTCTTTTCCGGCTTTGTTGACACCGTTGAACCGCTCCGTCCGTACCGGTTCTACCATGGGCGTGCGCGGGCTTCAGCAACAGGCTGCTCCAGACTCGACGGACAGGCTTTTATTGGGCGGCGCGCAATCGAACAGGCCGAAATGCGTGGATTTATCGCCCCATATATCGAAGTGCCCGGCATAGCGGCTGGCACCGAGCATGTCGGCGGTATTGCCGCAGACGCGCAAGGGCCGGCCGGTTTCGAAATGATGATGGTCATCCAGATCGAAAAAATGGGGTTGTTCAGGCAAAGTGCCTTTATAGACCGCGACCTGCCCAAAGTCCTCGCAACGATCTTCCAACGGCATTTTAAAAGCCCTGACCGTGATCGAACGAAAATTGACCATGCCGATTTTTGCCGAGACTTCCGGATCATCGAGCGCGATCGGGTTGTCCTTGACGATACGGACATCGGGACAGCCCAGATCCTGCATGATGCGACGAAAATCCTCCCAGTACAGAGCGCCGCCCAGGCATTCGCCCAGCAGAACCGGGTCCAGTTTGAGCGCAGCCGGAATGCGCCGGTCGGCATAGACATCGGAAAAGTAAAGTTCGCCGCCAGGTTTGAGCACGCGGAAAATTTCCGCCAACACCTGTTTTTTATCCGGCGACAGATTGATAACGCAGTTCGACACGACAACATCGATGGCATTGTCGGCAATGCCGATCGATACGAGGTCCTCGATCTGGCCCTGAAGGAATTCGACATTGGAACGCGCGTAACCATAACGCTCGGCATGCCAGTCGCAATGGCGCCTGGCAACGTCGAGCTGCGCTTGTGTCATATCGACACCGATCACCCGACCGGTTTCGCCTACCAACCGGGACAACAAGTAACAGTCGCGCCCTGAACCGCATCCCAGGTCCAATACGGTACGGCCTTCAAGCGCCGGGGGCAGCGGCGAACCGCAGCCGTAAAAGCGTGAAACCACTTCCGGATGCAGGTCGGAGAGATAGGAACGCAAATGCGTGGGCATGGCGTCGACGGTGCAACAGGCGCTGGTCTTCAAATCCTGACTGGATTTAAGCACCTCCCCGTAATAATTTTGAACAGATTCACTGATGGCGGCATCGGTCATATGGGCTCCGGATATAAATCGGGTTATTTCTGCAATAACCCGTAAATGGCACAGGGTATCGCATGTTTTTTTTGAGTCGTTTAAACGCAAGATTACTTACAAGCGTGGGCAAATATTTTTTACACTGGCCCGGCTAACTCTAAGAACTTATCCGTAAATAAATTGCTAAAAGGAATTTGTGTATGGAAGAATTACGATTTTTTAACGCGTAAAAAATCGTAATAGTTTGAAAAGATTAGCCAGTTGGAAAGTTTCCGATGATTTCTGGGCACGTGTAGAGCCGTTGATACCCAAGCCGCAGCGAGATCCCAGCAAAACCTATCAGCGCAAAGCCGGAGGCGGAAGAAAGCCGCAGGCACCCAGGAAAGTTTTTGAAGGGATCTTGTATGTGTTACGAACGGGTTGTCAATGGAAAGCCCTGCCGAAAAGTGAATTCGGGAGCAGCAGTTCGGTTCATCAGTATTTTCTTGACTGGGAGGCCGCCGGTTTATTTGAGCACTTATGGCAAAAGGGTCTGCTGGAATACGATGAAATGGAAGGCATTGCCTGGGAATGGCAGAGCCTTGATGGGGCGATGGTGAAAGCGCCTTTGGCATTGGAATCTGTTGGCAGAAACCCGACGGATCGGGGGAAAAAAGGCAGCAAGCGCAGTCTTCTGACGGATCAGAAAGGTGTGCCGCTCTCTATCGTTATCAGCGGCGCCAATACCCATGATGTCAAACTGCTGGCGGCAACCTTGGATGGCATTATCATCGATCGTCCGGATGGCGAAGACAGTAAAAAACAACATCTTTGCCTGGATGCGGCTTATATCGGTGAACAGGCAAAACAGGATGTGCGGGATAGAAACTATATTCCCCATATTCGGCCTCGAGGTGAAGAGATTGAAGAAAAAGCCAAGAACCCTGAGTTCAAGCCGAAACGTTGGGTGGTTGAAGTCTGTCACTCCTGGTTCAATCGGTTCCGGAAAATATTGGTCCGCTATGAGAAAATGGATCGGAGTTATCTAGGGCTGTTGATGCTGGCTGCCGCTGTCATCGTTTTTCGTAAGATCAAACTACAAAACCAACCGAATATTATTTACGGATAAGCACTAAATGTCATGATAAAAAAGCGCAAAAACTGTAAGTATTATTGCTCCATTTTCTGCAACACGTTTCTTAAAGCCTGTTTAATGCGCTCTCGGGATTGTGCGGAAAGCTTGACCGATTCAGACAATAGCAGTTGATCGTATTTTCCGGCTGCCCGCATGATTGAACGCAGCTTTTTAACATCCTGAAGATAACGTCGGCACAGGCTGCAAAGCGAAATATGCAAGTAAAGCCCTAAATGCTCACGCCAAGCGAGTTTACCATCCAGTTTTTTT